>WNFB01002381.1_pt1 | contig 16357 bp, 10 predicted proteins | sample 5400501 | NCBI WGS metagenome assembly WNFB01 (sample SAMN13153341, study PRJNA577476) | soil metagenome | isolation source: 200 cm saprolite under Douglas fir tree site 2 hole 1 | place: USA:California | collected 2015-04-18
ACGGGCGGCGAGCCCCGGGCGACTGGCGGCGAGCCCCGGGCGGATCGCGGCGAACCGGGTGCGGCTGGCGGCGATCCCGGCGCGACTGGCGGCGAGCCCCGGGCAGATCGCGGCGAACCGGGTGCGACTGGCGGCGAGCCTCGGGCGACTGGCGGCGAGCCCCGGGCGGATGGCGGCGAGCCGGGTGCGGACCTCGCTGCGGGCGACGGCGAATCCGGTGCCGCCCGCCTGATGGCCACCGGGGTCTGGGGCCCGGCGGACTGCCCATCCGGAGTCTGCTGCCCCGGGCCCGGCACGTCCGGGACCTGCTGCTCGGTGCGCTGGTGCTCGGTGCGCTGGTGCTCGGCGTCCTGGTGCCCGGCGCCCTCGTGCTCGGCGTCCTGGTGCCCGGCGTCCTGGTGCCCGGCGTCCTGGTGCCCGGCGTCCTGGTGCCCGGTGCCCTCGTGCAGCGGAACCGGGCGCTCAGGAACATCGCTCACGTCGGCTCACCGCGGTGCGCATCGGGCGGCTGCGCGGCCTCCCGCCGCCGCCAGTCCTCAGGCAGGGTGACCTCAAGAACGTCGTCCACCGTGATCACACCGATCATCTTGCGACGGTCGTCCACGACCGGGATCGTGATCAGGTTGTAGTCACTCATCAGGACGGCGACGTCGACCACGTCGGTGTCCGCGCCGACCCGGACGGGGTCATCGTCGTAGACGTCGCTGAGCCTGGCCGCCGGGTCCGACTGCACGATCGTGACGAGCCTGGCGACTCCGCACAGCCTGCCGCGCTCATCGAGAGCATGCACGCTGGTGAGCGCCTCGGGCTGCAGGCTGGCCGACTGGCTCACCGCATCCAGCGCCTGCTGAACGCTGACCCCGGCGGGAACGGCAAGAAAGTCGACGCCCATCAGGCCGCCCGCGCTGGTGGGGTTGAAACCCATCAGGGTCAGCACCTTGGTGCGCTGGCCGGGCGGCAGCAGGTCGAGCACGGGCTGGCGGCGGCGCTGCGGCAGTTCGGCGATGGCATCCGCGGCGTCGTCGGCGCGCATCCTGGCCAGCACCTCGGCGATCTCCGTGTCGGTGCGGGCGCCGAGCAGCCGGGTGGCCAGGTCCTCGTCGAGTTCCTCAAAGACGTCCGCCTCTAGTTCGGGATCGGCATGCACGTGGCCGAGTATCTCGGTCTCCTCCTCCTTGGACGCGTCCTCGAGCAGGTCGGCGATCTGGGCCGGCTTCAGCCGGCGGATGCGCGCGAACGGGCCGCGCAGTAGCGCGCTGCTCGAATGGCCGATGAGCGGCTCGAACTTGGCCCATTCCCGGAACGGGTGCTCGCCAGGCTCTCTGCCGGGCGACCCGCCGATGCCCAGCCACCGGCGGGCCCTGCGATGCGTGTCAACTCCGGTGAGCACCCAGTCGCCGTCCCGCTGCTCAAGCTCGAGGTCGGCTGCCCTGATCAGGTGCGCGTGCTCCACGTCGATCAGCCGGTGCCCGAGCACGTCGGCCCGCAGCAGCACCTCCCCGTCGCGCCGCTCGAACCTGCGGAGGTCGAGCTTCGCGCTTGTCAGCTTCAGCACTTCGCCGTCGAACGAGCTGACCTGCTCGATCGGTACGTACACTTCCCTGCCGCCCACCATTGCGACCAGCCCGGTCACCACCGGGTGCTCGGCACCGCGGAGCCGGACGATGACATCGGAGAGCCGCCCGAGCGACTCGCCCCCGCGGTCGGTGAGCGGGCGCCGCAGCAGCTCAGACAGGTGCAGCGTCTGTGCGCTGCCTGCCTGCGGTGCCGATGCGGCCGGTGTCGTCGTCATGGCGTTGCCTCTCTGATCGGTAGCCCGATGCGATCGTTGTGCTGGTATCTGGACCAGCCTGCTTCCTCCCCGGACCAGCCTGTCACGGGGGCACTACCCAGATCCCGCACCGCTGCCGGAGCGCGCTGCCAAAGCTGCGCATTCCACGCCTACCCGGTGCGCCTGCGGACTGGCCGGCCGACACGGGCGCTCCTGCTTCGTGCTACCCGGCTCACCGTGGCAGCCGCAGGTGAACAGAGGGTTACCCACGAAACTCCCCGGCCTGGGATAGCAAGTCCTGACTTCTGTCTCAGGGGCAACATCTCCGCGCGGCCTCGCCAGCCTGGCCGCGCGCACGATCCGTCCGGTCTGCCGCCCGGGGGCCCGCGGTCTCACCCGCTGGCGCAGATAGTCCTAGTGCGCCGAGGGGACACTCGATTCCAAGAGTAACTTCTAGTTCATTACCGTGGACAGCTCAAGGGTGCGACCGAGCGGAGGCCAGCGGCGTGGCGATGCGGCGTGCGGTGACGATGCTCGGCGGCCAGGGCAGCCTGCCGGACACTTTCTGGTATTCGGTCAAGGTCCGCCTGCTTGGCCCTCCCCTGATCAACCAGCAGCTTTCCGAGCAGCGGCTGTCGAGGCCGCTCGCGCTCGGCGTGCTGTCCTGCGACGGGATCTCGTCGGCCGCCTACGGCACCGAGGAAATCCTCATCGAGCTCGTCCAGTTCCTTGGCTACACGGCGGCCTTCGCGATTGTGCTGCCGATGACCGCGGTTGTCCTCTTCGGAATCGCCCTTGTCGTGCTGCTCTACCGCGAGGTGGTGTCGGTCTACACCCGGGCGGGCGGCTCGTATGTGGTGGCCAGGGAGAACTTCGGCCCGCGCATCGCCCAGGTTGCCGCGGTAGCGCTGCTGATCGACTATGTGGTCACCGTTGCCGTGCAGACGGCTGCGGGCAGTGCGGCGATCGTATCGGCGTTCCCCGCGCTCGGCCGCCATGACGGCCTGCTGATTATCTCGGTGATCGCGATCCTGATCATGTGTTACGGGAACCTTCGCGGGATCAGGGAAGCCGGCCGGGCATTCGCATTGCCTACCTACCTGTTTTCCGGGACGGTCATCCTCATGATCGTCACCGGGCTGGTCCGTGAGGCGTTCAGCGAGCTGCCCCGTGTGCATATAGCGGCCGGGGCATATTGCAACGGGTGCCACGGGCATCCCGGCTCCGGGCTGTTCACGTTTGGCGCGATCTACGTGCTGCTGAGGGCATTTGCGAACGGCGGATCCTCGCTGACGGGCATCGAAGCGGTCTCCGACGCGGTGAGCGCCCTCCGGCCGCCAGAGGGCCGCAATGCCCGCCAGATACTGGTGACCCAGGGATCCATCGTGGCCCTCCTTATCGCCGGGATCTCCTGGATGGCTCATGTCACGCACGCGACTCCCTACACCAAGGGCGTGCCGACGGTGCTGGCCCAGGAGGCCGACCTGATCTTCGGCCACAGCCTGCTCGGCCGAGTCCTTTTTTTCCTGGTCCAGGCAGGCACCGCGGCCATCCTCTTCACTGGCGGCAACACCAGCTTCAGCGGGTTCCCGTTCCTGGCCAGATTCGTGGCCGAGGACTCGTTCCTGCCCCGCTGGCTCACCAAGCGCGGCCACCGCCTGGCGTTCTCCAACGGGATCATCGTGCTGACGGTGGTCTCCCTCATCCTGCTGATCGTCGTCGGGGCAGTGGTCAACAACCTGATCCCGTTCTATGCGATCGGGGTGTTTACCGGATTCTCGATGGCCGGATTCGGCATGGCCAGGTACTTCGTCACGCAACGGGCACCGGGCCGGCGTCGCCATCTGGTCATCAGCCTGATCGGCGCGGTCTACACCGCCCTCGTCGTGCTGATCTTCGCGGTGGTCAAATTCACCGAGGGCGCCTGGCTCGTGGTGCTCGTCTTCCCGATCCTGGTCTTCGCCCTTATCCGGGTGAACCGGGAATACCGCATGGAAGCCAGCGTCCTGGAGCGCATCGGCCTGCTGCGGAAGGAGCCGCCGGCACCGCCCACCTACGCGCGCCGGACTGTCTACGTCTTCGTGGACGAGTTCGACCTGGCGACCATTGCCGCCCTGCGCTACGCGCGCAGCCTGCGGCCGACCACCCTGCGCGCTGTGCACCTGGTCATCGACACCGCCCAGGCGGCGAAATTGCGCCAGGACTGGCTGAACGCCAACACCGGCATCACGCTCGACTTCATCGACTGCCCGGACCGCCGGCTGGCCAGGGCCGCCGCCGAGCTGGTCAGCGCGGAGGCGGCGCTGCCCGGTGTGGGGGTCACCGCGATCCTGCCCCGGCGCAGCTACTCGCCGCTGCTCGGCCGGCTGCTGCACGACGGGACCGCGGACAAGATCGCCAGGGTAGTCAGCAGGATCCCGTATGCGGTGGCCACCATCGTGCCGTTCGATGTCGAAAGCAGGCTAGAAGCCCTGCAGGAGCGCCCTGCGGGGGCGGTCGACGAGCAGCGGCGCGGCGCGGACGCCGCGAAGCCGGTGCGCGTTGACCAGCCAGCGCACCCTGGCCAGTCCGGAAGTGCGGAAAGGCCCGGGCCCGCGGAGAAACCCGAAGCTGCGGAAAAGCCAGGGCCTGCGGAAAAGCCGGCGGCTGCGGAAAAGCCGGCGGCTGCGGAAGAGCCCGCGGCTGCGGGAAAACCCGCGGCTGCGGAGAAGCCGGTGCATGACGACCAGGCAGTGCGGGCTGACCAGCCGGCACCCGCTGCGGCGGGTGCCGGTGCGGGTGCCGGCCAGCCTGGTGCCACTGAGATTGGTGCCACCGCGGCTGCCGCCGCCGAAACGCACCCGGCGAAGGTTGCGTCCGATGCGTACGACAGGCCAGTCCCGCCGCCCGGCGTGGCCGCGATCGGCTCCCTGACCAAGCCAGGCCGGGCGACGGTGGAGGGGCGCATCTACGCGGTCGAGATCCGCCCGGTAGAGCGCAACACAGTCTTCGCCGCCGAGATCGCGGACTCGACCGGCCAGCTGACGGCGCTGTTCTACGGGCGGTCGCACATCGCCGGACTCGACTGCGGCGCCCGGGTCAGGTTCCGCGGGCCGGTCGGCATGCGAGACGGCGGCCCTGTCATGATCAACCCTGCCTACGAGCTGCTGACGCCAGGCAGCGTGAATCCACCGCGTCCGGCCGGGCAGGATGGAGACAAGCCGCGGCGCGGCCGCCGGCCCCCCGGCAAGGAGACATGACGCCACAGGACAATCCAGGGCCCGGGCTTACCGGGCACGGGCACGCACACTCCCGCCGACTCACCGCGACCGGACGGCACCGGGGCGCACTCTCCGCTGTCCTCGCCCTGACTGCGCTGATCGCGGTGGCGGAGGTCATCGGCGGCGTCATCACCGGCTCGCTGGTGCTGCTGGCCGACGCTGCGCACATGGCCGCGGACGCGGCGGGGGTCGGGCTGTCCCTGCTGGCCGCATACTTCGCCGCAAGGCCAGCCACCGTGCAGCGCACCTTCGGTTATGCGCGCGCGGAGATCCTGGCCGCGATGGTGAACGCAGTGCTGCTCTTCGGCATGGCGGCGTTCATCTTCACCGAGGCCATCCGGCGGCTGATGTCGCCGCCGGCCGTCCACAGCGGGCTTGTCGTGGTGTTCGGCGTCATCGCACTCGCCGCCAACGGCGCCTCGCTGCTGCTGCTCCGCAGCGGCCAGGCGGAGAGCCTCAACGTGCGCGGAGCCTTCCTTGAAGTGGGGTCGGACGCCATCGGCGCCGCGGCCGTCATCGTGACCGGGATCGTGATCGCCGTCACCGGCTTCAACCTGGCCGACCCGATCGCCTCGCTGGCCGTGGGCTTCCTGATCCTGCCAAGAACCTGGCGCCTGCTCCGGGAGGGCATCGACGTCCTGCTTGAGGCGAGCCCGCGTGGCATTGACCTGACCGAGGTCCGCCGCCACCTGACCGAGCTCGGCGGCGTCCGCGGCGTACACGAGCTGCATGCCTGGACGATCACTTCCGGCCTGCCGGTGCTTTCCGCGCACGTGGTCGTAGACGCGGAGATCCTTGCCGACGGGCGCAGCGGGGCGATGCTGGACCGGCTGCAGGACTGCCTGCGCGGGCATTTCGACGTGGAGCATTCCACCTTCCAGCTGGAGCTGGCCGGTCATGCCGATCACGAGGACCCGATGCACAAGTAGTCCAGCCAGGCCCTGTCAGCCGGCCGAGCTGGCCATGGACCGTTGCGGCGGGAGCGTCCTGCCCTAGCCCGGCGGCCGCGCAACTGCAGCGAGCCTGGCCCCGGCATCCGCGCCGGGGCCCGGCCGTTGCGCTCCCGCACCCCGGCCACCACCCGCAGCCCATTGGACCCGGCATCCCCGCAAGCTGCCGGCCATCACCCCCGCCCCAAGGGCCGCCCCCCGCGCCCCCGGCCATCACCCCACGGTCATCGGCCCTTGCGTTCCCGCAAGCTACTGAGTAGTAATGAGGCTAGGCGCGATTGCCGCCAAGCACCCGGGGAGCCGCCGTGAGCACCTACGACCACTACACAACGCCCGTCCCGCCCGGCACCTGGGATGTGCCCGCCACTGGTGCCACCCGCTTCAACTGGGAATACGACAACGGCCGGACCCGCCTGCTTGACCTGTACCAGCGCGGCAAGGACAAGCAATGGGACGCCGCGAAGCGGATCGACTGGTCGATTCCGGTGAACCCGGCGAATGTGATGGAGCAGAGCGACGAGTTCTGCCCGATCTACGGCTCGCGGCAGTGGGACATCCTCTCCCAGCAGGAACGGGACGACCTCGGCCATCACCTGTCCGCCTGGCTGTTCAGCCAGTTCCTGCACGGTGAGCAGGGCGCGCTGACAGTCGCCGCGCGGATTGTGCAGTCGGTCCCGGACATGGACTCGAAGTTCTATGCCGCCACCCAGGCGATGGACGAGGCGCGGCACGTCGAGCTGTACGCCAGGTTCATGCGGGAGAAGATCGGCCTGTACTACCCGGTCAACCCCGACCTGGCCAAGCTGCTTGCCGACGCGCTCAGCGATTCCCGCTGGGACATGCCCTATCTCGGCATGCAGGTGCTGATCGAGGGCCTCGCGCTTGCCGCGTTCGGCGTACACCGGGATCTGGCTAACAACGCCCTGGTCAAGCAGCTGCTCGCGTACGTGATGCAGGACGAAGCGCGGCACGTTGCGTTCGGGCGGCTGGCCCTGCGCGACTACTACGCCGAGCTCACCGAGGCCGAGCGGGCGGACCGGGAGGAGTTCATCGTCGAGGGCTGCTACCTGATGCGCAACCGGTTCCGGGCCCAGGAGGTCTGGGAGCGGATGGGCTTTGACGTGGCGGAGTGCCTGGAGTTCACCGAGAACTCGCCGGTGCAGCAGGCCTTCCGCACCCTGCTGTTCAGCCGGATCGTGCCGTGCGTCAAGGACATCGGGCTGTGGGGGCCGAAGGTGCGGCACGCCTACACCGACCTCGGCGTGATCGATGCCGCGAAGACCGACCTCGAGGCCCTGATGCGCGACGATGAGGAGATCGCCGAGCGGGTCGATGCGGAGAAGTACGCCGCGGAGCTGGCCGCCCGCCAGGCCGAGGTCGACGAGGCCGTTGCGGAGGGCGCCGGAGCCGCCTAACACCAGGTTGTACCGCGACCAGCGATCAGGCGCGGGCACACTGTCGGTGTGGCAGATGCGCTGTGCCCCGTGCTGGTGGGGCGGGACACGGAGACCGCGGTGCTGCACGCGGCGCTCGCCGCCGCCGTCAATGGCTCCGGCAGCCTGGTCCTTCTCACCGGCGAGCCGGGCATCGGCAAGTCCAGGCTCGTCCGCGAGGTGGCCAGCCAGGCGATAGCCGGAGCGGCGACCGTGGCCACGGGGCGGGCAGTTCCGGCGAGCAGTAGCACGCCGTACCGGCCGCTGACCGAGGCGCTGCTCCAGCTGCTGCGGGATCGCAGCTTCCCCGACGACCCTGACCTGGCGCCGTGGCTGCCAGCGCTCCGCGCGATTATCCCTACCGTCGGCGACGGCCAGGGAAGTGACCATTCTCCAGCGGTGCGGGGCGAGGCGGTGCTGCGGCTGCTGCGGCGACTGGCCGGGCCGGGCACGCTGGTCGTGGTGCTCGAGGATCTGCACTGGTCTGACCCCGACACGCTCGGGGTCGTCGAGTACCTGGGCGACAATCTCTCGGCCGAGCCGGTGCTGTGCCTGGCGACGATCCGAAGCGAGCCGCCGTCCGCGGCGATGGAGCTGGCCGTCCGGCTGCATGGGCGCCGGGGTGCGGCGCGCCTCGCGCTGGGCCGGCTGGACGACGAGGACGTTGCCGTCATGGTGCGGGCGTGCCTGGCCGATCCGGGCGAGGAGATCGTCGCCAGGGTGCAGCAGCGGGCTGACGGCGTCCCGTTCCTCGTCGAGGAAATGCTGGCGGCGCCGGGAGTGCCCAGCTCCTTCGCCGACACGGTGCGGACACGCCTGGCCGGCCTCGGCCGCGATGAGCGCGCGGTGCTCTACATGGCCGCGGTCTTCGGCCGCCATTTCGACTGGCGGCTGCTGCCTTCGGCGACGGGGTTGCCTTCCGGCGTGGTATCCGGCGCGCTCGAACGCGGCGTCGGCTCCCTGATTCTCGCGGTCGACGGTGATGCTTTCCGGTTCCGGCACGCCCTGACCAGGGAAGCGGTCGCCGACGAGCTGCTGCCGCCGCGGCGTGCGGCCCTCGCCGAAGCCGCGCTCGCGGCTGTCCACGCCGCCCATCCGGAGCTGGCCGGCCCCTGGCGCGACGTGGCCGCTGACCTCGCCGCCCAGTCCGGTGACCGGGAGCGGGCGGGCGCCCTGCTGACCGACTCCGGCCGGGCATCGCTCGGCCGTGGCGCGCTGGCCACCGCGGCCGACACGCTGCGGCGTGCCGCCGGGATGCTTGACGACGCCGACGCGCGCGCCGCCGCGGAGTCGCTGCTTGTCGAGGCGCTGGCGCTGGCCGGGCGGGTGGACGAAGCGATGGCCATCGGCGACCGCCTGATCGCGCAGCTCGGCCAGGGTGGTGCGGCCGCGACAGCGCGCGCGGAGATCCACCTCCGGCTGGCGCACGCCGCCGTGGATGGCGCCCGGTGGGCTGCTGCCACCGTGCACCTGGATGCCGCGAAAGGCTTGCTGGCGGCCCACCCGCGCCCGGCGCTGGGCGCCCGGGCGGCGGTGCTGGAGGCTGAGGTCGCCTTCGCTGCTAGCGACATCGGCCGGGGCTGCCAGCAGGCCGAGAGCGTGCTCGCCTCGGGGGACGCGAGCCCCGACGTCCGCTGCCACGCGCTCGAGCTGCTCGGCCGCGCTCAGCGCAGCAACGATCTCGACGCCGCGCGGGACAGCTTCGAGCGTGCGCTGGCGGTCGCCGATGGCGCTCAGCTGGCCATCTGGCGCCTGCGCGCGCTGCACGAGCTGGGCACCATCGAGATGTTCGACCACGCGGGCACCGGACGCCTGGCCGAGGCCCGCCGGACCGCGGCCGAGCTCGGCGCCCTCAGCACGGGCGCGGTCATCGACGTTCAGCTCTGCGCCGCTTTCATGCTCCCGTTCGCGCTCGACGAGGCCGCACGGCACGCTCGATCAGCCCTCGCCATCAGCGAGCGGCTCGGCCTCGCCAAGCTCCGCGCGATCGTGCTGCTGTTCCTCGGCCAGATCTACGCGCTCAGGCGGGAGCGCGCGGAGATGGAACGGTTCTTCGCGCTCGCCGACTCGGCAGCGCCCGGTGATCCCGAGGTCGAGGGCAGCGCCTGGGCTGGCGGGCGGGGAATGATCGCACTGCTGGACGACGAACGAGCGGAAGCCCTGCACGCCTTTGGCCGCGGCATCGCCGTCCTGAACACGGTGCCGCAGCAGGGGCCCGCGACCTACCGGGGCCTGTGGCCGCTGCTGCTGGCCGCCGACGGCGACCCGCGCGCCCCGGCCGCGATCGCGGAAGCCCGCCGTCTCGGCGTGACAGTCAACCGGGCGAACCGCGGCATGCTGGGATTCGCCGACGCGATCCTGGCCGGGCGGGCAGGTGACCGGCAGCTCGCCACGGAGGCGGCCAGGGCCGCTGACGGCGAGCTTGTCCACTACCCTGTCTGGGCCGACCTGGCGCGGCTGTGCGCGGCGGAGCCCGCGCTGGCCGATGGCTGGGGGCAGCCCGAGCAGTGGCTGGAGGCCGCGGCCGAGTGCTTCGCCGCCTATGGCATCGACCCGCTGGCGCAGCGCTGCCGCCGGCTGCTCGGCGGGCCCCGGCTGAGCCGCTGGACCGGGCTCGGCATCACCGCACGCGAGGCCGACGTGCTCCGCCTGGTGGCCGAGGGCCTGGCCAACAAGCAGATAGCGGCGCGGCTGCATGTCTCCCCCCGCACCGTCGAGAAACACATCGAGAGCCTGCTGCGCAAGACCGCCGCCCGGTCACGAACCCAGCTCGTCGCCTTCGCCGGACCGGAGGCCGGGACGCCGCCGGCCGGCCGCAGGTGACGGCTGGGCCGACGCCGCCAGCATCTCACCGGTACCCGCCGACGTAGTACCTCGATGACCGGGCCATTCGGGCGACGCAGGGACACCCTCGGGAAAACACGTAGCCAGGCCCGCAGGCACGTTACGTGTTCTTCCCGATGCGGCCCAGCGACGGCCGAGCGCACGATGCCTGCAAGGAATCCGACCCGAGGAGGCGAACCAATGGGTTCAGCAGAAGTGCAGGGAAGACTGTGGGGTCCCGGTGCTCGTGACTGGTCAGAGCTCAACGAGCCGTGCTGCACGCCGTTCTATGAGGCGGTCTTCGACGCGATCGCCGTCGGCCCTGGCATGGCGCTGCTCGACGCCGGGTGTGGCGGCGGACTCGCGCTGCAGCTGGCGGCCAAGCGGGGCGCGACCGTGACCGGGTTCGACGCGTGCGGTCCGTTGCTCGACGTGGCCCGCGAGCGGGTTCCTGGCGCTGACCTGCGCCAGGGCGATCTTGAGTCGCTGCCGTTCGCCGAAGACTCCTTCGACGCCGTCACCGCGTTCAACTCGATTCAGTACGCGGCCGACCGGGCCGCCGCCGCGCGGGAGCTGCGCCGGGTCGCCAAGCCCGGGGCCCCGGTCTCGATCCTGATCTGGGGTGCGCCCGAGCGCTGCGAGAGCCGCGTCATCCTCGCCGCCATCGGCGGCCTGCTGCCGCCGCCCCCGCCAGGCGCGGAGGGACCGTTCGCGCTGAGCGTGCCGGGACGGCTGGAAGAGCTGGCCGAGGCCGCGGGGCTGGTCCCGGAGCAGGCGGGCGAGGTGCCGACCCCGCTGATCTATCCCGACCTGGGCACCGCGGTGCGGACGCAGCTCTCATCGGGGCCGGCCAGGATGGCCATTGAGCACGCCGGCGAGCAGGCCACCCGCGACGCGCTTGCGGCGGCATTCGCCGGCAGCCGCCAGCCCGACGGCAGCTACCGCCAGGACAACTCATTCCGTTACCTGATCGCCCGGGCGTGACCAGCCCGCATGGCCGCTGCCCGGCACGTCCGCCGCCGCTGGTTATCGAGATGACCGTGTCATCCGGCGGCTCGCCGCCGCTGCACGTTCACGATGACCTCGACGACTCCTCGTACCTGCTCGACGGCAGGCTCGCGGGCCGCTGCGGCGAAGGGCGGCCGCGTTCTGCGACCTTGACATCGCCGACGACCGCTGCTGAGCACGCTGCCTGAGGTCAGCCTGGCCGGTAACGGACGGCCAGGAACGGCCAGGCCGCCGACAACCAGGTACTGACCGTCTCGTAGAGCGCCGTGTCCAGGCTGGCCCGGTCGGCCCGGACCCAGGAGCTGACGTCGGTGTCGAAGCCCTCGCCGCGCGCCGGGTAGATGTAGACGCAGCCGATGGTCTCGCCGCTGGCGATCTCGATGACTGTGTAGGTGAAGCCGGTCCGCGAGGCGAAGTCGTCCGCGTGCCGCTGGAGATCAGCGAGGTTGTCGTCGGGCGACATCGCCGGGTCCGGCCAGTCGCGGCCGATGAAGCCAGGCGTCGCGCTGATGTGCTCGATGCTGGATGTCCAGGCGGCATAGTCCGCGCCGTTGTGCTGCGGCCCCAGCGGCTCAAGCCGGAACGGCGGCGCAACCAGCTCGCCCGGGATGCTGAAATCGGCTGGGACAAACGCACGGTCGGCCATCCGCCGAGGCTAGTGCGCTAGCGGCGGAGCCGCATCCGGCGGCATACGATCACCTCGTGGACGATCTTCCGATGCCACGGTTCCCGGCCGGCTTCGCATGGGGCGTCGCCACCGCGGCCTACCAGATCGAGGGCGCAGTTGCGGAGGATGGCCGGGGTGACTCGGTCTGGGACACGTTCGGCCGGCAACCCGGCGCGATCCGCGACGGCCATACCGGCGATGTCGCCGCCGATCACTACTATCGCTGGCGCGAGGATGTCGAGCTGATGAGCAGGCTCGGCATCGGCGCGTACCGGCTCTCCATCGCCTGGCCCCGGGTGCAGCCGCAGGGGACCGGTCCCGCCAATGACCGCGGCCTCGACTTCTACGACCGGCTGGCCGACGCCCTGCTGGCCCGCGGCATCACGCCGGTGCCCACGCTGTTCCACTGGGACCTCCCGCAGCCGCTTGAGGACAAGGGCGGCTGGCTGGCCAGGGACACCGCCTACCGCTTCGCCGACTATGCGGCGCTTGCCGCGGAGCGGCTGGCCGACCGGATCCCGCTCTGGATCACGCTGAACGAGCCCTTCGTGGTGATGGCCTACGGCTACGCGCTCGGCATCCACGCACCCGGCAAGGCCCTGATGCTCGGCGCGCTGCCTGCCGCGCATCACCAGTTGCTCGGGCACGGCCTGGCGAGCGCCGCCCTCCGGTCGGCCGGGGCTCGGCAGGTGGCGATCACCAACAACTACACCCCGGCCTGGCCCGCCAGCGACAGCGCCGCCGACGTGGCCGCGGCCGCCGCTTATGACGTCCTGCACAACCGGCTGTTCACCGACCCGGTGCTGCTCGGCGGCTACCCGGACCTGTGCGCCTTCGGGATCGGCCACGACGGCCCCGGCTGCGTGCGGGACGGGGACCTGGCGCTGATCTCCGCGCCGCTTGATGCGCTCGGGGTGAACTACTACTCCCCCACCCGGCTGTCCGCGCTGCCGGACTCGCCGCTGCCGTTCCAGCTGGAGCCCGTCCCCGGCTATCCGGTGACGGCCTTCGGCTGGCCGGTCGTCCCGGCCGGCCTGACCGAGATGCTGCTACTGCTGCAGAAGCGGTACGGCCAGGCCCTGCCGCCGGTCTGGATTACCGAGAATGGCTGCTCGACGGATGACACGGTAGCCGCCGACGGGACCGTCGACGACCAGCCGCGGATCAGCTACCTGGACGGCCATATCCGGGCGGTGCGCGAGGCGATCATCGCTGGCGTCGACGTGCGCGGTTACCTGGTCTGGTCGCTGATCGACAATTTCGAGTGGGCCGAGGGCTACCACCAGCGGTTCGGCCTCGTGCATGTCGACTTCAGCACTCAGCGGCGCACGCCGAAGGCCTCGTTCGGCTGGTACCGCGATCTCATCGCCGTGCAGCGCGGCTGACGCGCCGCATACCGCAGCTGACGCGCCGCACAGCGCAGCTGACGACGTCCGGCGCGCCAGGGCGCCGGTACCGCCAGTCCCACGGTCATGTCTGCGCGGAACCAGCGACACCCGGCGCCCGACCATCCGTTAAAACCCGTCGTGTCTCCTCCGGTCCGCCGGTCAGGCCGCCGCGGCTTCGTGCGCTGAACGCCTGCCTGATCGGCGCGGCAGCGCCAGCATGAGCAGGAAGCTGAGCAGGAACACGCCGACCTGGAACCAGAGGGTGCGCTCCAGCGCGGCGGCGAAGTCGCTGCGGACCGCGTTCCCGCCCGCGGTAGCGATCGCCCGGTAGGCGGCTGGCCGGAGCGCGCGGGCCGCGCCGCTGCGCCTGCACGAGGCGGGAGTGACCGTCGGGTCAGCGGCGACCAGCCGGTCGTGCAGGCAGCCGCGGAACTGGGTGACGATCCGGCTGGAGTACTGCGCCGGGACGCTCGCCGCCGCCAGCCCGGTCCGCAGCTGCGGCGCGACCGCGGCGGCGGCAGGACCCGACTGGCTGCCGAGCAGGCCGAAGAAGACCACGCCGATCGCCGCGATGCCGATCGAGTTGCCCAGCTGGAGGCCGGTGTTGAAGACGCCGGAGGCCGAGCCCGCATGCTGCCGTGGGACATCGGCGAGCAGGATGTCGGCCAGCGGCGCGATCACCGCGCCCAGGCCGAGGCCCGCCGCGACCAGGCCAGGCGTCATCTCCCAGGTTGTCACGGCGGGCCCGTAGTGACGCACGATCACGATCAGGCCTGCCATGCCTGCGGCGATGATGAGCGCCCCTGCCATCGTGACCCCGCGGCCGAACCGCGGCGCCAGCCTCGCTGCCGCGCCGGAGGACACCAGCACGCCCGCCGAGAACGGGAGGAACGTCAGCCCGGCGTGCAGCGGCGTGAAGCCAAGCCCGAGCTGCAGGAACAGGGTCAAGACCAGTCCGAACGATGCGATTCCGAGGAAGAATGCCAGCGCGATCGCCATGCCGACGCTGAACGCACGCTCGCGGAACAGGCTCAGCTGCACCAGCGGGGATCCGTCCCTGCGGGCCTTGATCCGCTCGTAGCCGGCGAACGCCGCGAACACAGGGACGGAGGCACCCATAGCGGCAAACGTCCAGGCAGGCCAGCCGAACTGGCGACCCTGAACCAGCGGGTAGAGCAGCAGTAGCAGCGCAGCGGTGATCAGGGCGACGCCGACCGGGTCCAGCTTCGGCGGGCGCGGTGCACGGGACTCGCGGACGAGCATCGCCGAGGCGGCGACGGCGATAATTCCGACCGGAACGTTGATCAGGAAGATGGGCCGCCAGGAAAGACCGAGCAGGTTGTGCTGGATGAGCAGCCCGCCGAGCAGCGGGCCGCTGACCGCGCCGAGACCCGCCGTCACGCCGAAGCCTGCCAGCGCCTTGATCCGCTCGGCGGGCGGGAAGATCACCTGGATGACGGCCAGCACCTGCGGGACCATGATCCCGCCCATCGCCCCCTGCATGACGCGGCAGGCGATCAGCATCCCCGGGCCAGTTGCGGCGCCGCACAGGGCCGACATGATCGTGAAGCCGGTCACGCCGATCAGGAACAGCCGCTTGCGCCCGAAGGTGTCGCCGAGCCTGCCGCCGGTGACCAGCACGAGGGCGTAGGCGAGGGTGTAGCCGGCCAGCGCCCACTGCACGTCGGCATAGCTGGCGTGCAGGTCGCGCTGGATCGACGGGATCGCGATGTTGACGATCGAGACATCGACCAGGTTCATGAACGCGGCCAGCAGCAAGATGACGAGGGTCAGCCAGCGGCGCGGGTCAGCCAGCGCGGCCGCCGGGGCGGAAGGTGTCAGGATCTGAGCGTCGGACGTCACTGTGATCTCCGATCTCGGAGGTGCCGGGATACACTAGGGAATCTAGCATCTTGGTTTACTATTGTCTAGCTAACCTAATTAATAGGAGACTGAAACATGTCGGAAGAACTGCCAGGCCCACCGAACGGCGCCGATCAGCGTGGCTGGGATGTGCCATGGGCCGAGCCGTTCGAGGGCGGCGGGGGCCACCAGGAGCGCGCCGTGCTCGCCGCAGAGTTCGGCGCCGCGATCCGCAAGACGGGCGCGCTGATGCAGCTCATGGGCATGGCGGCCGCCGACCGGATCGGCATCAACGCGACCGACCTGAATTGCCTGAACATCCTGAGCTTCAGCGGCCAGATGACGGCTGGCGAGCTGGCCAGGGCGACTGGGCTCACGACGGCGTCGATCACCGGCGTCGCCGACCGGCTTGAAGAGGCGGGTTTCGTGCGCAGGGAGCGGGATGCCAGCGACCGGCGCCGCGTCGTCATCCGCCTGGTAACCGAGAAGGCGGTCCGCGAGATCGCCGCGGTGTTCCTGCCGATGGTCCGCGCCTGGCAGGAGATGGCGTCCGGCTACACCGACGACGAACTGCGGCTCATCGTGGAGTTCTACGGCCGGATGGAGAACGTGCTCCGCGAGCACCTAGTTCGCCTGCGGGGAGGGCAGCAGGGCTGATCACCATGCCCGACTCACCATGCCCGACTCACCGTGCCCGACTCACCGTGCCCGGACCTGACTATCCTCAGGACCAGCCCAGGTCAGCCAGGGCAGCCCGGGCCGCGCCGCGGCCGCACATGCCGTGCACGCCGCCGCCGGGCGGGGTGGACGCCGAGCACAGGTAGACGCCCGGCAGCGCGGTCCGGTAGGGGTTCCACCGCGGCGTGGGCCGCAGCACTGTCTGGCGCAATGTCCCGGCTCCGCTGTTGATATCCCCGCCGACGTAGTTCGGGTTGTGCCGTTCCATCTCAGCGGCGGTGCGGACAGCCCTGGCCAGGATCAGGTCACGGAACCCGGGCGCGAAGCGCTCGATCTGCGCTTCGATCCGGTCCGCCATGTCCGCCGTCGAGCCGGCCGGCACATGGCAGTAGCCCCACAGCGGGTGCCTGCCCGCCGGCGCGCGGGTCTGGTCGACAACGCCTGGCTGGGCGACGATACAGTACGGCCGATCGGGATGCCGGCCGGCGGTGACAGCCGCCTCGCTGCGGGCGGGCA
>WNFB01008592.1_pt1 | contig 16356 bp, 16 predicted proteins | sample 5400501 | NCBI WGS metagenome assembly WNFB01 (sample SAMN13153341, study PRJNA577476) | soil metagenome | isolation source: 200 cm saprolite under Douglas fir tree site 2 hole 1 | place: USA:California | collected 2015-04-18
CTACTAGTACGGTGACCAAGATCGAAACAGAGAATTTCAGCCGCATAATTTGCTCCTTAAATCATACTCAGCACCTTGGCATCCCTGGAAATTCCATTTTGGCCCCTCGGAATCTGGGAGCATACACCCTTTTGCCTCCTACCGAGCCCTCCGCGCACATTTTTCCTCTCGCGGTGTAGAATCCGGCTCATGGTTCCCTGCTACCGTCTGCTGGAGGTGAAGATTTCATGAGCCAGAAAACGTTTTCCCTTGCTGCCGGACTGATCTTTCTCCTGATAGCCGTCATGCATGTTTTGCGGCTCGTCCTCAGGTGGGAAGTGGTTCTGAACGGCTGGTCAGTTCCGATGTGGGTGAGCGTCGTCGCGATTGTGATAGCAGCATGCCTGGCTTTCGAAGGCCTGAAACCGAGCAGGAGAAGTTAGAATCCGCCTCGCTCATTGGCGACCGGATACGCGCAATCCGTGAAGTAAAGAAATTTTCTTCTTGCAGGCTCCACGGAGAAAATCGTCCGTTGCCTCTGCGTACTTGATATCCGCAATTGACCTGCGTTAGCATCCCGGACAACGGCTCCGCCACAGCGAACCCCGACACTTGGTCCAGGTCCACGTTGCCGCGTGACCGATGAGACGCAGGCCGTATCCTGATGAAGCCGCGAAATTTCAGCGAAAGGAGAAACACGCATGGGAAGTCAAACCGCAACGGTTCTTGTCCGCACCCCGGAAATCCTTACGCTCTCTGCAGGCGACCCATTTGTTGAGCGCGCACGAGAGATCAATGAACTGATCGCACGTCGCGCCCACGAGTTGTTCGAGTCGAGGGGATGTGCGCACGGCCACGATCGTGAGGACTGGCTTACCGCTATGTCCGAAGTCCTGCTTCACGTCCCGGTGGATATCACGGAGACAGAAACTGAACTCGCCATCCGTGCGGACGTGCCGGGATTCAACAAGCAGGATCTCGAAGTACGAGTTGCGCCTCGCTCGGTGTGCATCACCGGCAAGCGACAAGAGGCATCAGAACAAACGGAAGGAGAGACCGTCTACTCTGAGCGGCGCTCAAACCAAGTCTTCCGTGTGTTGGATCTCCCCTCCCAAATCGACCCGGACAGGGTGAACGCGACACTCAGCGACGGCATACTTGAAATCAGGCTGTTGAAGCTTGGGATGGGCAAGAAGATTCCTATCCTCACTAAGGCTGCCGCAGCCTGATCGGTATCAGCCGGAGGACTAACTGCGTTCGAGCGGTCATTGCAGGCTGGCTCACGAGACGCTCGTGCTTCCGTCTGCAAGGAGAATTGGGATGCAAGAAGAAATTGCTTCAACTGCGGGACTTATCTGGCGCGCGCTCAACGACCGAGGTGAGTTGTCCCGAGCGAAGCTCAAGAAAGAGGTGAACGGCAAGACACCCGTTTTTGACTGGGCAGTCGGCTGGCTGGCCCGCGAAGACAAACTTGTGATCACACAAGAGAAGCGCTCGTTCCGAATCCAGCTCAAGGACGCACATACAAAAACGGCAGGCACCGCCTGAGCCAGTTTGTTTTCTTGAATTGGGCGATTGCAAGTCCCCTGTGGGATACTCACGCGATGCTCATCGGCGACCGCATCCGCGCGATTCGTTAAGCAAAGAACCTGTCCCAGGGTGACATCGAGAAGCGGTGCGGCTCGCTTCGTGTCTACATTTTGCTATCAGTTATCGGAATAATTATTAGATTGCCGGACCTCTAGTTGATTGAGAATGTGGCGTGGGCGTTATACCATTCGTCAATACTGAGCGTCCCCTCAGATGGCCAAAGGGGTGTTGGTGCCATCTCCGCTCAAAGCGAACAAGATCAAGGACGACCGGGAATTCGAGTGGCTGCTCTGCCTCGCCAGCATATTCCAGGCCTCTCAACGTCTACAACCGACCGAGGTCGGTGAGGCGCAGCGGCCTTCCCCCGCCCCAGATTTGCCGCATCAAGCGGCCAAGGCACCGCCTGCGTTACAATAGCGGCTAGCTCTGAAATGGCTTGACTTGCCCCAACGATTCGGGTGTCCCTCACCAAAATGCTTTGCAGCCTTATGATCAACAACTTGAGGCTGTTAGCCTTGTGCGTGATCCGGTATACCTTTCACCCATCTTTCGCCTCCTTCGTCTGATCGTTGTTCTGGCACGACGATCGTTGGGAAGTGCACAGTTTTGCGTTTTGTAGGAAGGAATATTGTCTGGGTGGAAGGCTCTGCAAACCTGCGGCTCTACCCTTGCTGCGATGTCCTTGTAATTCAACACGATCCAGGAAATCATTGGGATGGCCGTATTGGAACTGAACTTGCCTCTTAACCATAAGAGGTTGCTCCGGATCGGAATCAGAACCAGAGCAGCTCGAGGGTTTCATTGGTCTGACCTGCCCCCTGAACGGGCGTGCCGGTTCGAGTCCGGCCCACGAGCATAAGTAATCTGTCGGAAAGCGGCTTGGGCAACGGGGATCAAAATTGACTCTTGATTTCCTTAACCTTAGATCTGAGGAGCACGGCCATTGCCAGTTGCAACGGAGCGTCGTCGCGCCCTTCGTTTTAAGCTCCAGTTGCCCCTTATTGTTCGCTGGACGCATGATTCTATAGTGCACGAAGCCGTCACCGTTTCCGATGACGTGTGCTCCTGCGGGATCTATTTCTTTTTGGGGGAGCGCGTCAACATCGGCACATCGATTGAGATCGTTTTGACGCTTCCTCACGAAATCACCCTCGCGGGCAAGCTGAGGGTGCGTTGCTTCGGGCGTATCCAGCGCTACGAGCTGAAAGAGGCAGAAGGCAACAAAGCGGGCGTGGCCGTGTCGATTGAAAAGTACGAGTTTTTACGGAGCCACTGACGCTTTACGTAGAAAGTGTCTTCTTTCCACTAGCAGTGTTTCCACCTGCGGATTGGTCGTCCCAACATACGCTTGCGAAATCCAGGTCTTGACGTTCGCTGATCCCGAGGCCTGGTTCCTTTTGATGCCGCCTCTTTACTACTTGGGCTTTACTACGCAACAAATTCCTGGACAGCGAGACGGCCAGGGAACAGAATCCTCTCACGCCTAGCAAGAGCACGCGTCCCAGCTCGAAAAAACCTGCAAGCTTGAACGAGGCAGGGCCGTTCCTTAGGTTGGACACGGTCCTGAAAACTTGATAGGGCCAAACCTCGCGTGGGCGACCGGGCCAGGAGGCGAGCATGAGACGGTTACCAGACAGGGTCATGGCAGCCCTCCTGGTCCTCTCAGGGTTAGCGCTGTTTACGGCCAGCCTCCGCGCCCAATCCACGTTCGTCTACGTCAACAATAGTCCCAATTTTCCCGGAGCGAATTCCGTTTCTGGCTTTTCCGCTGATGATAACGGGGCTTTAACGGCAATTGGTGCTTTTCCGACCTTAGGAAACGGCAATGGCGTTGGCTTCATCGCTTCGAACCGCATCACCACAACAGGAAACTTTCTTTACGCCTCCAACGACGGAAGCAATAACATCAGCGGCTTCTCGATCGATACCAGCACGGGCGCACTGACACTTGTTCCCGGTTCGCCGTTCGCTATCGGAGGTGGCGGCAGCCAAGGTATCTCCTTAGCCGCCACTCCCAATGGCCAGTTCCTGTACGCCGCTGCTGCTCTCGGCAACTTCATCTCGGCCTTCGAGATCGAGGCAAATGGAGCTCTCACGCTTGTCGCGGGCTTTCCGATCGCTGCCGGTGGATCACCGGATGGCATCGAGGTGTCGCCCGACGGCAAATTCTTGGCCGTAACTTTACCGGGCACCGGGGTAGCAATGTTTAGTATCGCCTCAGACGGAACGCTGACGCTGGTCACAGGTTCACCCTTCCCTGCCGGACCGGCGGCTGTGTCCGTGGATATCAACTGTGCGTCCAGCTTACTGTTCGCTGCAAATGGTTCCACTACCTCGACTACCGTCAGCGTTTTCACCATTGGTCCCGATGGTGTACTATCTGCTGTCGCGGGTTCACCGTTTACTTTCACCGGCGGCGTCAATTCCGGTGTGAACGTGCTCAGTCCGGACGATCAGCATCTGTTTGTCAGCAACCAAGACAGCAACACGATTACTGCATTAAACGTCGCATCGGCAGGTAACCTCGCGCAAGTGACAGGTTCACCGTTTGCCATTCCGTCGGCAGGACATCAACCCTTCTCGATGGCGACAAATCAAGCAGGGACGCTGCTTTATGTTCTCGACTCACCGACAACTATTCCGGGTAAGGAAGTAGTCGCGTTTAACATCGCTAGCAGCGGAGCACTCAGCCCCGTGCCGGGCTCGGGCTCCTCCCCAGAACTTGGTCGTGCCGGGCTGACCGTGTTTCCGCCTAAAGCCTGTGCGTCGTTCGCTCCGCTGCCAACAATCACTTCGATCTCGCCCAGCTCAGGCACTCAAGGTCAGACCATAAGCAATTTCACCGTCAACGGCAGCAATATCCAGCTAGCCTCTACCCTGTCATTCAAAGGCAGCCCAGCAGATATTTCCGTCACCTATGTCTCACGGACGGCCACGCAGATCGTCGCCAGCATAATCATTGCTCCCGGTGCCGCTCCCGGCGCGAGGGATGTGATCATCACCAATCCGGATGGGCAGATGGTGAGCTTTCGCGATGCTTTTCAGGTTTTGCCGTCTTGTTCAGTAAGTTCCATTAACCTCGACAAAAGCTTTTCTAACGGTGTGATCAGCGGATCCGTTTCTGGGTCAACTTGCGAAGTTACGATTACGCTCCAAAACTTGAAGAACTTTTGGACAAACTTCACAATCAGTACGGTGCGATCCGTCACGGTGACTCCTCTAGGAGAAGATCAAAACTTATACGCGAAATTTGGTCTGTTGCCGCCTTCAAGTTTTCTTCCCCTCCCACCGGGTAAATCAGTATCTTTCGTTGTACGCTTTTCGAAACCTGGAGAAGCTGTATCGGTCTTTTCAAATCCCACGATGGATACCGGTATCGCAGCGGGTGTCATGAACATCGTGCAGGCAATACTCAATCTCTTGCCGCTTGGCTCAGCCCCCGTGCTTGTCATAGATGATTACCAAAAGATAGCTGAGTTACTCCCAAAGATCCCCGATTTACAGGCCGCGATTTCCAACTTGTTCCGGAATTCTCCCGACACGGCAAAGGCTGCTAAAGACATATTGCGATTTTTCAACAATAACGACGAACTAATTAAGTTTGCCTTTCTAGCGAGCGAGTTGGGATTCAACACTGGAAGCGAAGTTATTAAGGGTTTATTTGAATTTCCGTTTAGAATAGTCAATTCTTTGGTGGCTATTTTCGGGAATCTGCGGACTGCGTTTTTCCAGTTCCCCGCAGGGTCGATTTCATTTGTCGCGCGGTAGAGAGCCTGGTGCTGGGCTTCGTCATTAAACTGCGGCGAGATTCAAGCTGAATATGGCCGCGATCATGATGATTAGGGCTATCAAACTAATGAGAATGAGCCAATTTCGAAGTCTTTTCCTGGTGGGCCAGAAATTTCTCATGCCTTCCTCTATGGCCTCTGAAATCGGTTCGTAAGGGCGCCTCATCGATTAGAGAATTACCTTTGAAGCTATGCAAACAATCCGGTCTCACCCAGTACGAGGTTGGTTTTCTGCTCGGGCGCAAAAACGGCGCCCGCTATGGCCTACGATGCGGCCCGTGGCCAGGTGCTGGGATTCGGCGGCTCTGTGAACGGAGGTCCCTCGGCTGATACCTGCGTGTGGGACAGATCCAATTGGACACAAAAATTTGCGCTAAACAGTCCATCGCCAAGAGCAACGAATAATACAACTCGTCTGTGCTCAGAGCCAATAGTCTGTTCTCATTCCCGGTAGTGGTTTCTCTTACCTGTCCCTTACCTGTCCCTTAACTGGTCTTCCGGCCAGTTTTCCTAATCGATGCCGAATTCTTAGGCTAGAGCAGAGGCTGAGTGAGAACACAAACGGAAACGAAGGATTTCAATGCCTTGATGAGGCAACGATGGCCATTATTAAAAGCGAAGTCTTCGGTACGAAGGATTTCTATCTAAATGGTTCAGTTGCGGAAGCCCTTAAAGCCTTTGACCCAGAATTACGCCGCATAAATGCCCCAGCCCCTGCTCCTGTCTCGGCACGCATTGAGACAGGCCTTCGCCCTCGTGTGAAAGGCAAGTTCCTCTTTCTGGGTGAGGAAAAATTCTATGTTCGCGGTGTGACGTACGGCGCTTTCCCTCCCAATAGCAAGGGGTATCAATTCCCAGAGCATGCTGCCGTCGAGAAGGACTTGGCGCTCATGCAAGCGGCTGGGATCAATACCATCCTCACCTACACCGTTCCTCCGCTCTCTCTTTTGGATCAAGCCCAAGACTTCGGAATCCGAGTCATCGTTGTCGTGCCTTGGATGGAGTACATCTGTTTTTTGGAAGAGTCCGAAACCCGAAGAGAAATCATGCGTCGAGTGAAGGAGGGCGTCGCCTCCTGCCAGCGCCATCCTGCCGTGCTTATGTATTGTTGCGGGAAGGAAATCCCTCCCCCAATTGTTCGATGGCACGGTCGAAAGAAAGTTGAGGCCTTCCTCCGAGATTTATACCATGTAGCCAAGGATGAGGATCCCGACAGCCTCGTAACCTACACCAATTTTCCCACCACGGAATACTTAGAACTCCCCTTCGTTGATGTCCACACCTTTAATGTTTACCTACATGACCGTCACCAATTCTGCGCATATCTCTCCAGGCTTCAGCACTTGGCCGGTGAACTGCCCCTGGTTCTAACCGAGTTTGGGATGTGTAGCCTTCGCCATGGCGTGGATGGGCAGGCGACCTTTTTGGACTGGCAAACCGAGGAAATCTTCGATCACGGGCTCGCAGGGGCGGTGATCTTCGGCTGGACGGACCCATTCTTCCAGGACAATTGTCTCGTCCAAGAATGGGGCTTTGGCCTGGTAGACGCTGACCGCCACCCCAAGCCATCTTATGATGTGGTACAGCGGCGGTTTTCCACCACCGTCCCCTTCCCCAATGACCGGCAGTGGCCCAAAGTTTCCGTTGTCGTAGCCGCACATAATGCGGCTCGGACGCTTGAGGATTGCTTGGATTCGCTCCTCAACCTGCGCTACCCCGACTACGAGGTCATCGTCGTCAACGATGGTTCTATAGATGCGACCCAAGCCATTATGCAGCGGTTCCCCTTTCGCGGCATCACCACGCCTAATCGAGGTGTGAGCGCCGCGCGCAACGAGGGTCTCCGAGCAGCAACGGGCGAAATTGTGGCCTATATTGACTCGGATGCGAAGGCGGATCCTGATTGGCTCCTCTACCTTGCCACTACGTTCCTAGAATCCCCAGTCGCAGGAGTGGGTGGTCCAAATCTGGTTCCCCCTGAAGATAATTGGATGCACATTCCTGGGTGCAACATGTCCTTCCGCAAGTCAGCATTGGAAGAGGTGGGCGGTTTCGACCCGATTTTCACCGCAGCGGCAGATGATGTGGACCTTTGCTGGCGCTTGCTGGGCAAGGGGTACCAGATCGGTTTCAACCCCTCTGCGGTGGTTTGGCACCATCGACGCGCATCCGTCAGGGGTTATTGGCGCCAGCAGTTCGGATACGGCGTTTCCGAATCCATCCTCGAACGGAAATTCCCCAACAAGTTTAATGCCTGGGGCCATACCTTCTGGGCAGGGCGCATTTATGCTCCCTACCCCCTCTTCCGGCTTTCGGGTCGGCCAGTAATTTATTACGGGCTCTGGGGCTCCGCAGGATTTCAATCTATGTACGAGCCAGGCGGCGGTGGTGTTCTGAGCTTCCTGCCACGCGCGATGGAGTGGCACGTCGTGCTGGTTGCCTTGATAGCGCTGGGCGTGGTTTTCCCCTGGACTTTTCTCCTGGTGGCTGTCGGATTGTTGTACACCTGCGGGTACTGTGTAGCCTGCGCTGCGAAAGCCAATCTGGATGTTTTGGAAACGACGGACGGACCGGCCACCTGGAGTCGACGCCTTCGCTGGCGAGCAATGATCGCGTGGCTACATTTCCTCGAACCCTTGGCTCGAGATTGGGGCCGCCTCAAGGGTGGGCTCACACCCTGGCGGAGTTTCTTGTCCCGCTCATTTTCATTCCCCCATGGCAGCCCTCGGTGGCAGCGACTGCAGCCATTCCGACGCTTGGCGAGGTGGTTCTGTTCGGGAAACATGGCGCTTGAAAAATACTCCTTTCTGGAAAGGCTCACCAAGAAACTTGGCGCGGGTGGGTGCGCGGTTGGCTGGAATCCGAAGCACGAAGATTGGGATTTGAAGATTCGGCGAGGTGCGCTTACAGAGGCGGATATCCGTGTGGTGATTGAGCACCACGGAGGGCCAAAGCGCCTCGCTCGACTATCTGCTGTGATTCAACCAACAAAGCCACTCTCTTGGACATTGGGAGCCGTGGGGGCGCTGGCCGGAGTGCTGGGTGGGTCTGGTCTTTTGTCGGCGGCGGCCTTCCTGACAGCCTCGTTCGCGGGCTTGTGGATAGCCATGGTCGTCCACGCCGACCATGCTGAGTCCGTCATTTTGGCTATGGCCGCAGAAGTAGCTGAGGAGCTTCAAAAGGAGAGCACAGTGCCAGGACCATATTCGGGGCCTGCATCTTTTGAGAATGCCAGGGTGGCCGTTGCCGGGGACTACAGGCTTTGAAGAGTTACCCCAACTACGTTGTCTTTGCGCGGTTGCTGCGCCAAGCTCGGCCTTATCGGATCCACATTGCAGGGGTGCTGCTGTTGGACCTCCTGGCTACCCCACTCGTCCTGCTCACGCCGTTGCCGCTGAAGGTCGCCGTGGACACCCTCCTGGGGTCTCGACCGCTACCTCGATTTCTCGACTCCGTGGTCCCCGTCTACCTCAAGCACTCCAGCTTCAGGCTGCTGGTGCTGGTGGCCGTCATGCAGGTGCTGGTCGTCATCGCGATCCGTCTCCAAGAGCTGTGTATATACGTACTGCGTACGAAAGCAGGCGAAGGCTTGACCCTTGCCTTCCGCGCTCAACTGTTCCGGCACGTGCAGCGCCTCTCGCTCTCCTATCACGACACCAGGGGGACTGCGGATTCCGTCTATAGGATCCAGTACGACGCTCCATCCATCCAGTGGTTGGCTATGGATGGCATCCTAACCCTCAGTTCTGCTGGGTTGATGTTCGTAGCCATGTTGTACGTGATCGCTCGCATCAATCTGCCGCTCGCGCTGATCGCCTTGGCTGTCTCGCCGTTCGTGTTGGTGTTGGGGCATGCCTACGACAGACGCATGTCTGACACCTATGGGCGTGCCAAGGAACTGGAAAGCGGCGCCATGAGGGTTGTCCACGAGGTGTTGGGCGCGGTTCGCACCGTGAAAGCATTTGGGCGGGAGGACAGCGAGGAGCAGCGCTTTACTCACCGTTCGGGCGAGAGCGCACAAGCGCGTGTGCGCATCGCGGCCGCTGAGGGAGCCATTGTCCTGGCCGTGAACGTGACCACGGCGGTGGGTACGGCCCTTGTACTATTTATCGGTATCCGCAATGTTCAATTAGGAGTTCTGTCGCTGGGCCAGTTGCTTGTAGTGTTAGCCTACCTCACGCAACTCTATCGCCCTCTTGAGACGGTCGGCAGCCTGTTTGCCGGCTTGCAGTCTTCGTTCGCCAGCGCCCGACGAGCCTTTGAGCTCCTCGACGAGCTACCCGAGGTAGCAGAACGGCGGGCAGCCAGGCCCCTTAACCGCGCGACCGGTGGGATTGAGTTCCGCAATGTCTCCTTCTCCTACGACAACGATGGCTTGGTGCTACACGACATTTCCTTCTCGATACCGGCCAAAGCGCGCGTCGGAATTGTCGGCACCACGGGCGCTGGCAAGACCACGATTGCCAGCCTCTTGACACGATTCTACGACCCGGTTTCGGGCCAGATCCTGCTCAATGGCGTAGATCTTCGCGCCTACAAGCTGGTGGACCTACGCAACCAATTCTCCATCGTTCAACAGGAGACCGTGCTCTTTTCGACAAGCATTGCAGATAACATCGCATACGCCCGTCCGGACGCAACCCAACCTATGATTGTAGAGGCCGCCAAGCTGGCCAACGCCGATGATTTCATCAGCCGCTTGCCGCAGGGATACCGCACCGAAGCGGGTGAACGGGGCATGACTCTTTCCGGCGGCGAACGCCAACGCATCGCCTTGGCCCGTGCTTTTCTCAAGGACGCGCCGATTCTCATCCTCGACGAGCCGACCAGCTCCGTGGACGTGGCCACTGAAACGGCCATTATGGAGGCTCTGGAGCGGTTGACCAACGGCCGGACCACGTTCATCATTACGCACCGTCTGAGCACTTTGGAGCACTGCGATCTCTTGGTGGTAGTAGAAAATGGTCACCTCGTGGATGTCAGGTCGGATGTACTGGCATACCTCGCGGAGCACACGGGTCGTGGGGTTAGCGTTCCGCGAACAGGAAGCACCTGCGCGCTGGGTTGAGGAGGCTGGATGAGCACGCGAGTCTGCCTTCTCTTGTATGGACCGCAGTATCCTGAAGGTGGCTACCTGTGGGTTTTTCTCAACTGGGCTTCGGGACTGCGCACACTCGGCTGCGAGGTACTGTGGCTGGTGGACATTTCGCCGGAGGTTCCTCCGCACGAACTTCAAACGTACGAGTCAACCTTCATGGCAGCCCTGGCTCCCTTCAGCTTTGCAGGAGACGTGCGATTTCGTTCCTCAAGCGATGGACGGGTGACAAGAGATGATGGGATTGATCCGGTCGGGGTGGATCTTCTCTTGAACGTGGGGTATTACGCGGCTAGCCCCGAGCTGGTTGGACGGTTCCGGCACTCCGCGCTCGTGGACATCGACCCCGGTTTGACACAGATTTGGATGACAGAAGGGGGTATCCGCGTGGCGCCACACGATGTGTATTTCACGATTGGCGAGACTGTAGGTCAGGCTGGAGCATGGTTTGCCGATGCAGGAATCGAGTGGCATTACACTCCGCCCTGTGTGTCTCTGGAATGCTGGGGGCCGCACGCGGCACGGAATGGAGCAGCCTTTACCACTGTCTCGCACTGGTGGGGAGAAGTAGAAACCAAAAGGGACGGCTTTCTGCCCTTTTTGGACCTGCCGCGGCATGCCTCTCATCCGCTGGAGTTGGCTCTATGCATTGGAGAGGTTCCGCATGAGTGGGCCAAACTCGTCGACCTGGGCTGGCGCGTGTGCCATGCTTCGCGAGTCGCTTCCACCCCATCGGACTACCAGCGATATATCCAGAACTCTCTGGGGGAGTTTTCGTGCGTCAAGCCGTCGTGCGTGCGCCTGCAGAATGCTTGGATCAGCGACCGCACACTGTGCTACCTGGCCAGCGGTAAACCCGCAGTGGTCCAGAATACGGGTCCAAGCAGATTCCTTCCGGAAGATGCCGGCCTTTTCCGATTTCGTGATTTGCCACAGGCCGCGCGATACCTGGAAAGGGTCGTACAGGACTACGAGCACCAGTGCCGATTGGCTCGCCTGCTGGCGGAGGAATACTTTGATGCGCAGAAAGTCGTTGCGGGTGTCCTAGACCGAGCGCTCGCGTAAATTGCGTCGCCTCAGGGCGCAAATCAAATATGGATTGGGGGAGCACTGGTGGCGGCCTCCCATGGTGAGCTTGAAGGTTGCAGAATGAAAGTATGCATCACCCCTTTCCGGTTGCTTTGTTACCCCGATGCAGGAGGACATGCCTGGGTTTATTTGAATTGGGCGCTAGGACTGCAGGCCAATGGCTGCGAAGTGATTTGGCTGGAAGAGCTGCCCTTGGATGAGGAACCATTGGAAGTTCTGAGACGGCTTCGCAGCTTGCGAAGACACTTAAGCGCGGCGGGTCTGCAGGCGCAGCTGGCAATCGTTCTTCCTGAGGAAAACCGATCGCGGTTCGAGCCGGTAATGCAGGAATTAGAACGGCTGGCGATCCCATGGGAAGCCGCCGCAGAAGGTGCCGAACTAGCCCTGAACTTTTGCTACGTTCTGGATCAGAACATTCTACGCCGCTTTAAAAGGACCGCCTTAGTGGACATCGATCCAGGGCTGTTGCAGATTTGGATCAGCCAGGGCCAATTGAACGTTGCTAAGCACGACCTTTACTTCACCATCGGTGAAACCGTCGGGCAGCCTGGCGCTCGGTTTCCAGACTGCGGTTTGAGGTGGAGTTACACTGCCCCACCTGTGTTTCTACCTGCGTGGCCATCCACCCCTTCAGATCCTTCGGCACCCTACACCACGGTTTCCATTTGGTGGGGTCTCGGCGGTCACGGGAACTGGGAAGTCTTCAGGGGGGAGGCCTTCAATAACGAGAAGCGGACGTCGTTTTTGGACTATTTGAATCTTCCGTCGCGCACGTCCGCGTCGTTGGAATTGGCGTTGTGCCTATCACGCAAGTCGGCGATTGACAATCAAGAACGACGTCTCTTGGAGAGAAGTGGCTGGAAGGTTCGCTATTCTTGGGATGTAAGTTCAACGCTGGAACAATACCGAGCCTATATCCAGCAATCGCGTGGTGAATTTAGTTGCGCCAAGCCCTCCTGTATGCGGTTTGGGAGTGGCTGGATTAGCGACCGGAGTCTCTGTTATTTGGCGAGTGGGAAGCCGGTCGTGGTCCAGCATACAGGCCCGAGTCGGTTTTTGCCCGAGGCGCAGGGTATGTTTCGATTTCGAACGTTGGATGAAGCTGTTGGCGCGCTTTCAGCAGTCGAATTGGATTATGACCGGCACTCCCGGTTGGCGCGCACATTGGCTGAAACCTACTTCGATGCAAAGCAGGTTGTGGGCCGGATACTGGAAAGGGCGGTAACTTCATGACTCTACGAGCCAATTGTCGAAAGCTGGCGATTCTCGGGTACCACAAGATAGGTGACCCTCCGCCCGGTGGTTGGTCAAGTTGGTTCTACATTTCGGAGTCGGTTTTTGTCAGCCAGCTCCGCCATCTCCGCGAGAACGGATGGCGGGTAATCAGCGTAGCAGAGTTCCTCAGAGGACTCGAAGCCCCGGAGAGCTTACCTGACCGAGCGGCCCTGGTGACCTTCGACGACGGCTACCGATCCAACGTGCAGGTCGCCATTCCCTGGTTGCAGCGGTTCGGTTATCCCTCGGTGGTGTTCGTACCCACCCAGTTCATTGGAGCTTACAACGCCTTTGATGATGGATATGAGCCTCGGGAAGCGATCTGCGATTGGGATGATCTGCAAGAACTCGAGAGGCTCGGATGTTCGATTCAATCCCACAGCGTGTCTCACACGAGTCTTTCCGGGCTCAATCCGGCGGAACTAGAGCGGGAACTTCTTGAGTCAAAGACTGTACTGGAGACTGGGCTTGGGAAATCCGTCGAGGTTTTCGCCTACCCTTACGGCGATGAGGGAGTCGAGCAAGCGCTCACGACTGACGTGCTTAAGCAGGCGGGATACAGAGCAGCCTGCCTGTACGGAGGGGGCCCTAACCCCGTCCCGCTAGCCGATTGCTATCGCTTGATGCGTTTGGCGATGGGTCCCGATACGGACTTGCGGTCGCTATTGATCGAAGAAGCGGAGGAAGTGAACCGATGACGAGTGCCCGCCCCCAGGCTCCCTCGGAAGGAGGACAACTGCATGGTATGCAAGCCTGATTTCAATGACCTCCGTTATTTGAACGAGGTTGGCTGGTTCCTCTATCGCGAGAAATATGGATACAACCACTTCACCGATTCCTACGCTAAAGAACGTCTGGTTTGGTCCCAGATGTTGTTAGATGAAGTTCTCGGCCTCTGCGGCCGAGACCGAAAATGGGTCGAAGACAAGTCCGTCGTCACCGTCGGCTGTGGCTGCACGGGCGATTTAGCGGCTTGGCCTGCGGCTATCAAGATCGCCGTCGATCCACTTCTTTACGTTTACCAGAAACTGGATATGTTGATAGAAGATGCGCCCAACACCAGTCGCACCATATTTTTGTCCGTCGGTGTGGAAGATATGCCGTTGCTGGATGAATGCGCAGATATAGTTATATGTCGTAACGCCCTTGACCACATGCCTGATCCTAGGGAGGGACTGCGTCAGATTCGGAGGATTCTGAAGAACAACCAGATGTTCTTTTTAAGCGTGGATATCGGAGGAGCCCCAACACCTGACGAGCCATCGCCCTTCACGCGCGAAAGCCTTTTGTCTCTGCTTCAAGATCACTTTGAGATTGTCTCCGAGAGAGATGGGCAGCCTCCTCACGACGAGTGGCGAGACTGCAGCGTTCGGATTCTGGCTCAAAAGAAGGTCCATGTCACACCGGTGCTCAGCAAGGAAGTGATTTTGGAGGCTTACGAAACCCACATCCGCCGAACCGGACCGGTGATGGAAAGTGGATGCCGCTGTACTAGCGGGAGGAAGTAAGGTCGTGCTTACCTCGGTTGCAGAAAACGAATAGCCGAGCTGGAGTTACCTGTGGCAGACACCCCTGAAACGCGAGAGCAATTCGTGGAGACGGCCCCCCGTTTCAACTACGGGCTCCGTGTTGATGACCGGAAATTCGCTCGATTTCTGACCGAGGTTTGTGCTCCCTACCAGGAGTTCTACACGCGATGGCAGAAGCATGCCGAGGTGGGGGGCGATGACTTTTTCCTCTTTAACTACTGGTTCGAGTCGATTGACGCAGAAGTGCTCTACTGCCTTGTCCGGCATCGAAAGCCCAAACATATCGTGGAGGTTGGCTGCGGGTATTCCACCCGCTTGATGAGGCGCGCCATCGTCGAGGGGAAACTCAATACCAAGCTAACATGCATCGATCCCGAGCCGCGGGTGGAGATTCAACAGTACGCCGACGAACAGTTGATACAGCCGGTCGAGGAATTGGAACCCTCCACACTGGCTGGGATGTTGGACGCCAACGATATCCTGTTCATTGACTCCAGCCATACGGTCACGACCGGGGGAGACGTTCCCTTTCTCTACCTTGAGGTCGTGCCACGTTTGCGCCCCGGCGTCCTCATCCATGCGCATGACATTTTTGTTCCCTTCGATTATCCAAAGGAGTGGCTGGAATGGGGGTGGAACGAGCAGTATCTGGTACACGCACTTCTCTTCGATGAACGCCGAATTGAGATCGTCTGGCCTTCTCACTACATGTGGAGATGTCACCGTGATGAGGTCATGAAGACCATTCCTTGCGCGTACAGAAGCGATTCCCCGCCTGGAAGCCTTTGGTTCAGGAAGCTCCATTAGAGATCCCGGAAGGCGGTTGAACACCCAAGAGCCGACTCAACAATTGGAGTTGTCCCCTCTTTGAGACAACTGGTTAAGAATCAAAATCCAGCGAATGGAGGAATGAATCATTGGATTGTGTCCGTGAGGCTTTCGGAAAGCTCTGAGCGACGGCCGCCCACTCGGGGTGGTTATACGACCCAGAAACTCTCTCAGAGAGCTCGATGGCTGCGGAGCGGCGGAGCGCAGTTAGAATCTGGCGAGTCCTACCTCGGTAGGTATTTCAAATCAAGGAAGGAGTGACCCGGACCCGGTATTTTAGACACAAAGGTCGATCAGGAATAAACTTTGTGTCTACTTTATCGCTCCTCCTTACCATGGCTATCGTTGGCGCGTGAAATGGTCAGCGGTAACGCAGGACTATCACGACTTGTTCCACGAACTGTTTCCTCACCTGGCGCCGAATGAACCCACTGCATCTGCGGGAAGTCCCATGGCAGAGATGACGCTTGCACTCGATGACGAAATCAAAGCTGTCCACGAAGCACTTCGAAAGAATCCTATCAAAGCTGTTGGTGCCTCACAAGGCGTTCAACTGGCTGACGGATCGTTCCTATATGACGCAAAGGTGGATTTGTCCACAGATGCAGATTTTCCATTTCCGGAAGGCGTCAACATGCGGCTCATGTGGCCTAAACCGATGTGCGCCTCGTCTGTCCTCACGTCCCACTGAATGTTGAACCTGTGCATTGATACAACGTCTGACGAACCCCAAAGATCACATCGGCGAACAAGCCACTGTTTGCGGCAAGGTAGCGAGCACACGGTACGCCGCGACGACACGCGGCAAGCCAACGTTTCTGAACCTAGCCCAAATGGCTTAATTGATTTGGCTTACACGCCGTGCCAAAAGGAATCAACGGAGCGGAGTTGAAGGGCACTGGGGGTTGCTAGACGACAAACTGCAAACCAACTCGGTATGGGCTTGCGCCGGAGCGTTTCTCGCTCCACCGCACTTGCGCCAGAAAAGGGATACGGGCGGGAACGCCGGGCAGGCGAAGCTCGCAGCGCACCAGGTCGGAGCTTTTCAGGGGCTGTTTGGCACGAACACACACACCCCCTGTGCTGATATTCTCGGTTTTACCCCGCAGCACTTCCGGACTCGGCCGAGGCCTATCGGCAGCGGAGATCTGTCTTACCTCTAATTGAGCGGCAAAGGAAAATC
>WNFB01002385.1_pt1 | contig 16353 bp, 17 predicted proteins | sample 5400501 | NCBI WGS metagenome assembly WNFB01 (sample SAMN13153341, study PRJNA577476) | soil metagenome | isolation source: 200 cm saprolite under Douglas fir tree site 2 hole 1 | place: USA:California | collected 2015-04-18
CCGCCAAACATCTGCTCCCTGATGCGGACCTCAGCCAATCCCCTTAGCCTCTTGATCACGTCTTTGTTAGTCATGCTTGGAAGCATGACGGAGACCTTGATTCCTCGGCTCATCAATAGAGACAGTGATGGTGTCGCCAGAGATATAACGGACTCTGGGACTATCGGCATTGCTACAAGGAGTTCTCTCTTAGTGCGACCAAGCGTTTCCCGGATTCTGTCGACGATGTTGTTCTGCCCTCTCACAATCCAAATGTCAGGTCTCTCCTGGACTCCTTTCTTTTCATAGAGAGGTTCTAGCTCTGAAAGGGCGTCGGTCTGACTTGATTTGAGCGTGTTCTCCATTCTGGCTCTTGACGAGTCTAGAGCCATGGAGGGCGGTTTCGCGAAATACTTGCTGGGTCTACCTTGTTGAGTTTCTACCCAGCCTTTTCTTTCCAAGTTGCCCAGAATCTCGTATATCTTCGAGTACGGAATAGCAGCGATCGTGCTGAGCTGGCTGGCAGGCAATGGACCTGACTCAACAAGTGCGATGTAGGCTTTGATCTCGTACTCCGTGAGGTCGAAGTCCTTCAGAGCTCTCTTGGTCTTTTCAGAAACCGGCATTCATTTCACTCTCAGACCAGGCAAACCCTCTTCTTCACAACTATTGGAGGAGGGTGTAAATACGCAAGAGGGCATTCTAGTCGACCATAGCACGGGGCAAGCACTTTGGTTGATAAGAACATGGTTATGGAGAGGCTCAAGAACGTCCTAGACCCTGAGATCGGCCGAAGCATCGTCGATCTCAACATGGTCCGTGACATCACAGTCGACGACGGAAATGTTACGGTAAAGATTGCCCTAACAGTTGCTCATTGCCCTCTCGCCAAAACCCTCCAAACAGATGTAGAAAACGCTGTCCGGAAATTGGGCGACGTGAGATCTGTCAAGGTCGACACTACCACTATGACCAGGAAGGAACTGGAGGATTTGAAATTCATGTTGCAGAGCGCCGCAACACCATCGTCTTCGCCAAGAGATAGCGGAAAGATTGGTCCCGGAATTGAACGTCTTGGGAGACGGGGTATACGTAGCATAATTGCCATCATTTCCGGAAAGGGAGGCGTCGGGAAATCCTTTGTGACAAGCGCACTTGCCTCAGAGCTCAGGAGACGCGGTTATGAAGTCGGAGTTCTAGACGCAGACCTTACAGGGCCAAGTATCGCGAAGGTTCTGGGAGTCGCTGGGAAGCCGCACAAGGGGCCAAACGGTGGCATTGTTCCTCTCAGAACACAGAGCGGGATCAAAGTCATGTCCATCAATCTAGTGCTGGACGATCCTAGCATGCCAGTCATATGGCGCGGACCCATCGTCAACAGCGTAATACGCCAACTTTACTGGGACGTTGATTGGGGAGAGCTACACTATCTTCTCGTTGACCTTCCCCCAGGGACTAGCGACGCACCTCTAACCGTGTTTCAATCATTACCCCTAGATGGGGTCGTTGTAGTTTCATCCCCACAGGAACTCGCCTCAATGATCGTATCAAAGGCTGTCAACATGGCCAAGAAAATGGACGCGCCAATTCTTGGGCTTGTGGAGAATATGAGCTATCTGAAATGCCCGGGCTGCGGCGAGACGATCAGTATTTTTGGAGAGCCAAAGGGAGAGAAACTTGCCTTGAGCCTCGATCTGCCGTTCCTAGGGGGGATCCCACTTGACCCCTCTATTGCGAGACTATCCGACCAAGGAAGAATCGAAGAGTATTCTAGCTCGACCATCGCGGGCATTGTGGATGAGCTACGAACACGAGCGGCCAAACAGGTTGAACAATTAACCCAAGGACTCCCAATCGCTTGGTCTATCGAGCCTGCACAGTAAGCTTGTATGGGACCGGGCTTTCCCACGATTCCGAGCCGTGAATCTTTTAACGCAGGTCACGCTATATGTAAGGTGAGCCGGTCTATTACATGGCATCGAAAAAGCGCGCCGTTTCTCGAAGGGCAAGCAGAGCAAGAAAGAAGAGTAAGCCCGCCAAATCTGTAAAGGTTGGAAGGGTAAAGAAAAAAACAGAAACGAAAAAACCTCCCGCGCTAGCTCCACAGGTCGCTCAGAAGCCTATCAAGGTGGAGCCGCCAGCTCGAGAGCGCTATGTGATAACGGCCGAAAGTATTCGTGGCGACACAGCGATAGGGGACCTTCTTGTCACATTCCCTCGCACCAGAGATGTTCTGGTTCGAAAGGGCCTGAGGCTGGAAGCAGAGGACGCTGGAGACATCTACATGACACTCGATGCTTTCTCCGCCATGAACGGACTGGAAATCGTGAGCCTCGTCCAAGAAATCGTGACGGTCGCCCGAGAGCCGCCACCACAACCGCCTATAGCCCAAATTGTTGTACCCGCAATTCCCTAGGCTATTGCTTTTTTCCGACGAGTCTGGGAGTCGCAACGAACTGGTAGACTAAGATTTACCGGGTGCAAGTTTGTACGCTCGATCGCGGGTCCTGATTTCCGGACTAGTGCAGGGAGTGTTCTTTCGACGCGAGATATCATATCTCGCAAGGCAGCTGAGTGTCACTGGTTGGACGAGGAACCTTTCGGATGGCAGCGTTGAAGTTGTTGCCGAGGGGGATAAAGAGGCGATTGACAAGCTCATCCAGTATTGCCGGGTCGGTCCCCCTGGGGCACGAGTTAGGAATGTTAGAGTGGAGTGGGAGGGCTTCAAAGGTGAGTTTCGAGGGTTCAGAATAACTCGGTAGAAGGGTCTAGGTGGTCTATGACGGCATAGTCACTGGAACAAATTCGTCATAGTACTTTCGAGCTATACTCACCGCCTCGCTGCTCCGTTTGAGAATGACTTGATACTCAGGGTGCGACTCTCCCGCGAACGCGGCTGCCTTTTCAAAATATGTCTTCACACCATTAATATCGCCCTTGGAAAGAGCGATTCCACCGGCTATCCTATAGCCAACCTCAGCTCGCAACTTGTTTCCTTGAGCCTCAAAGCCTTGCGCATCGCTAACTACATGGTCCAGAGATGCAGTGATTTTTTTCGGGTCAAGAAACATGAGGCGGGACATTGCCCCGTATAGATCGGCGTCCCCGCCGCAAAGTTCTTTCAGCCTGTTGGCCACAAGAGACTCAGCGTTTGTTTCGAGAGCCAGGTCTTTCTGTTTCGGCTTCCCAAAGCCGAGCTTCAAGCTGTTTGGAGCCTCCTAGTTCCTTCAAACCTCAATAAGTGAGCAATTTAAAGGGATTGAGTCGTTAGGAAACGGAGCTAGGAGCGGACCCAGGGAGACCGAGTAAATGAGTGTTGAAGACAAGATGATTCGGAGGAGAGAATCGAAAGACAAAGCTCGAAAACGGAAGAGGGGACCATATAGGAAATCCTCCAGTGGGAGGGTCATCAAATTCTGAGAGCTATCGACTACCTACCTTTCCTTGACTGAATATTCTCCAGCTCATTTGCAAGAGCAGATCGCCCAGAAACTAGCTAGGACTTCGATCCCTTGTATTGTCAGTGCTGGATCGGAATTTTTCTGTACTTTGCGATGCTGCTGGGCTCGATGCTTACAGTTTCCGCGCAGTTGTGGTTTCCGAAACAGATTGTGCAATGCTCAACGTCCCAGCTGGGGTCGACCTTCCGGCATGTCTCGCACATGAGACCTAGCGCACGAATGTCCGTGCACGCTTGACAGAACCTTCTCGACACATCCAGCGGGTCAGGATTATCGACAAGAGTGGAGGCGATATCTCTGCTCATTTGACGGACTTCCGCTGCAGTTCCTAAGTCGATCGCCTCTCCGCGAACCTGGTGTCTGTATTTGCTGACGGCCGCTTGTGTGATTCCTAATCGTTGTGCTACAAGTTCCTGTTTCATTCCATAGTCCTCTATCAATTCACGAGCTATCATTGCTCGTAATGCAGGAATGACTGATTTCGCTGCAACTTCACAAGGAATAATCAATAAGACGACACCGACAAATGGCTCGTAAAATCTATTTAAACATGACTTACGTCATGATCCCCAATAGGTCCTCCGTTCGAGGCGAAATCGCTCACTATCAACTCATTCAACCTAAATGCCCATTTTTACGCTTCCAAGGAACCTATAAATCAAAACGGGCACCCGCGTATAGGTGAAGAGTATGGTCACCGTAGACGCAGTTGAAAAGGAGCTTGAGAAAGTTGTTGACCCGGAGATCGGGCTTCCAATCACCGAGATGCATCTAGTTGACGAGATAAGCATCCAAGAGAACGGAGAGATTTTCATCAAGTATCATCTGACTGCACCGTTCTGTCCCCCGATCTTTGCGGAAGACATTGGAATGAACATAAAGACACTTACATCAAAGCTTGAGGGCGTCAAGAAGGTCACGGTCGTTCTGCATGGGCATGCTCTCGCTAATGAGATCAATCAGAGAGTGAACCCGGGCTACAGTCCTCCCCCAGTCCCGCCGGCAACCACGTCTCAGACGAAGGCCTGAGCTCCCCAGGGTTGGGGCACGTCAGAATAGGGTGAAAGGCTACGTCTTCGGATCAGAGCATCGCTCGGGCTCTACCTGAACGCATCGTATAGGAAGGCTCCCAGCAAACCTCCCAGGACTGGTCCAACGATATAGATCCATAGATTTCCAAGCGGAGTCAGGCTGAATACTGCTGAGGCTAGAGTTGGTCCCCATGTTCTGGCTGGGTTGAGAGACGCCCCGGAAATCGGGCCGAACATCCAGACGATGGCGGTGAGAGCGAATCCTATGGTGACTCCTGCCCGGCTCGGTTCCGCGGCTCTGTCTGTAGCGCCGAATATGGTGAAGACGAGTATGGCAGTACCGATGACTTCAGCTAGAAGCACGGCGCCAATGCCAAATGCAGGGTTTGGAATGGTATCTCCAAGAAACGTAGACTGTGCAGCTTGGACGAGTCCTCTGTTATTGCTTGAGGTCCATAATGCCAGCTGGACGAACCCTGCGATGGATGCGCCTGCAAGTTGGCCGAGAATGTAGGGTGCCACCTTCTTCGTTTCTATTCTTCTGGTGGCCCAATGTGCGATTGTTACTGCGGGATTGATGTGGGCGCCTGTTAGCCGGCCTATTGTATAGACCGCTAGAAGAAGCGCTACTCCGTGGGCAAGACCGATGAAGCCGAGCCCTGCACTCGTGACCGAGCCATCGAGAAACGTGACTGCTATGATTGTCCCCGGACCAATAGTGGTGAGGAGAAAGGTCCCGTAGGCCTCAGCCATTGCCGCACGTCCCAACTTGTTCAAAGCGAAACGAGTTTCGGCTAGACTCTGCGTATATAGCGCTTGTTTTCAGGCATCCAGCTTGGTATCCGCCATGACCATCGTTCGTTCTCTACGTGGGACTAGGGGCCTTAAGGGGCAAAGAATTTTCTATGATAGACGATCCCCTAGTAGGGCGGGAATATGACAGTAACCAACAGCTTCACCTGGATGATCGGCGGTCCTCAGGGCAGCGGCATCAACTCGGTTGCAGAGAACTTTGCAAAGGCATGCATTAGGGGAGGACTCCACATATTTGCCAACATCGAATATCATTCTAACATCAAGGGAGAACACAGCTACTACAGGCTCAGGGTAGAGTCAAAAGCACCACGGTCCCATGTGGACTGGGTAGACTTACTCGTCGCCCTTGACCGGGAAACAATCTTCGGCGACATGAACAAGCCTCATCCTACCCATCGAGGGCATAGACACGAAGTCAGCCCTGGGGGTGGAATAATCTACGACCGCAGCCTGAACTTGACACCTGACTCTTTCGGGCGTGATGATATCAAACTCTTTCCGATTCCCTACATGGATCTTCTCATCGAGGCGCTGAAGGAGTTTGGAAAGGACAAGGAGCTTAGCAAGTACCAGGTGATGGTCAACACGATTGCTCTAGGCGCTTCCCTTGGCCTCGCCGATTATGATTTCGATCTTGCAACCGAGGCCATTAGAGAAGGGTTCACGGGACGCAAGGCGGCTCTAGGCGACCTAAACGTCAGCGCCGCAAAACGTGGATACGACTATGCGAAGACGAGTTTTGGCGGAGACGCGTTTCCGATAAAGTTGCGTAAGCAGCCGCTGTCTGGAAGGCGTATGATGATCAGAGGTGTCCAGGCCGTTGCTATTGCGAAGCTCAAGGCCGGATGTGGTTTCCAAACCTACTACCCGATTACGCCAGCAACAGACGAAAGCGAGTACCTAGAGTCTCACCAGAAAGACTACAATATGATAGTTGTCCAAGCGGAGGACGAGATTTCGGCCATTAACATGGCGACAGGTGCGGCTCACGCTGGTCTCAGGTCTTCAACTTCCACTTCAGGCCCTGGGTTTTCCCTAATGGCTGAGGGTTTAGGATGGGCGGGAATAACTGAAGCTCCTGGACCCGTCGTCGTACTGTACCAACGAGCAGGCCCTGCAACAGGGCTGCCAACTCGGACCGAGCAAGCGGACCTAAGATTTGCACTGCATGCTGCTCATGGAGAGTTTCCCAGAATGATCATTGCTCCAGGAGACGTGGTCGAAACCTACTACGACACGTTCGACGCGTTCAACTATGCCGAACACTACCAGGTCCCCGTAATACTGCTCACCGACAAGTTCCTGGCGAGCACGTACCAAGACATTCCTCTCTTCAACGGCGACAATCTAAAGGTGGATCGTGGAGACATGGTCAAAGAATCAGATCTAGCGACTGGCACGGATTACCGGCGCTATCGATGGACAGAACTGGGAATCTCACCCCGCTCGATTCCTGGTCAGAAAGGTGGCATCTTCTGGACAACTGGAGATGAACACGATGAGTACGGTCATATCACGGAAGCATCTGATATCCGGATCAAGATGATGAGGAAGAGAATGCGAAAGATTGAGCTTGCAGGACAGGTGATTCCTGATTCAAAGAAGGCGACTCTACACGGACCCAGCTCGGCGCCTGTTATACTCGTGGGCTGGGGATCATCAAAGGGCGCGATACTTGACGGAATGGAAGACCTCAAGACCGATGGGATAGAAACAAACTTTCTGCAGGTGCGATATGTTAACCCGTTCCCGACTGATTTCGTTCAGCAAGCTCTCAGCCAGGCCAGGAGAAAGATCGCGATCGAAAACAATTACTCGGCACAGATGGCAGGGCTGATCCGTGAAAAGACAGGTATTGCGATGGACAATACGATTGTGAAGTTCGACGGAAGACCGTTTTCCCAGAACGAAATATACGAGGGAGTCAAAGACATAATAAAGAACGGAATCAAAGAGGTAACTGTTTCTCATGCTTGAGCTGAAAACCTACCGGACACAGGTTCACAACGACTGGTGCCCAGGCTGCGGAGACTTCGGAATCGTCAACGCGATCCAGATGACTCTCCTGGAGATGCAGCTTGAACCGCACCGGGTTGCGATCTTCTCGGGAATCGGATGCTCAGGCAAAACTCCGCACTTCGTTAATGCTTACGGGTTCCACACGCTCCATGGTCGCGTCCTTCCAATCGCTACCGGGGCGCGTCTCTCTAATCCAGGATTGACTGTTGTCGCTGTGGGTGGAGACGGAGACGGGCTTGGAATTGGCGCAGGCCACTTCGTTAATACGGGTAGAAGGAACCTAGATTTTACTTACGTGCTTTACGACAACGGGGTCTATGGGCTGACGAAAGGTCAGGCGTCTCCTACCCTCCCGAAGGGCGTGAAGACAAAGTCCATGCCTGCACCAGCTATTATCGAACGGGTGAACCCGATTGCTATGGCTGTAGCCTCGGGTTACACGTTCGTTGCCCGGAGCTACGCTCTCGACGTTCGCCACTTGAAACAAACCCTCCGAGCGGCAATAGAGCATCGAGGAAGCGCGTTCGTAGACGTTCTGCAAACATGCCCGACCTATAATGACATTAACACGAAGGAGTGGTATGGGGGCGAAGATCTTCCGGTCAAAGCGCCGAGGCTATACAAGCTGGAGGATTCAGGATACAATGGGGTTGTTGCTGATCCCTCGACGGACGAGGTTAACACGAAGAAGGGAGATGCTCTAGTCAAGTCGTTCGAGTGGGGCGACAAGATACCGATCGGGGTCTTCTTCAAAATGGAGGTACCTACTTTCGAGGACCAGCTAGCTCTCCGAATGCCCGCCTTGAAAGACAAGCCCTTTGTCGAGCAGGATATCTACAACCGCGATATTACGCCGCTGCTGGATGAACTTACCTAGCTCGAACGAATCCCCCACTATTCCTGAGCTCAGCAGAGGGATTTCGCGCTCTCAACCACTCTTGCGTCGCGAGATGCTCTGCACTATACCCCCCTACCCCATTTTCTAGAGAAGATTTTCTATCTGGCATGGATAATCGGCGAGATTTACGATTCAGGGCACGGTCCGGGCTTGGATGAAAAGGCAAAAAGACGGGAAATCTAGGAAGATTCCTGAACGATTTTAGGGCGAGAATCGGAGCATGTTCCAGATTCGAGATCAAGGGTGAAAATGGGCGAGTCTTCGCGATAATCCTGTCCGTACAAGTCCTAAAGGGATAATGACAGGCCGACGATGGTGCCTATGACAGGTTTATCGAGACATTCTTGGTTCGTGTGTAGAATTCTAACGAGCGTATGCCGTTTTCATGTCCTATTCCGCTGTCCTTGTAGCCGCCGAACGGTGTCTGGGGAAAAGTCACCAAATACTCGTTCACCGCTAGTCCACCGACTTGGAGACGAGCCGCGAGCTCATGAGCCACTTTCAAATTGCTCGTCCAGACTCCCCCGTAAAGTCCGTAATCTGTCTCATTGGCCATAGAAACAACCTCGTCGAGAGTCTTGAACTTGGTAATGCCTAGTACAGGTCCGAAAATCTCGTCGCATCCAATTTTCATCTTTCCGTCGACGTTCTCGAAAATGGTGGGCTCGACGAAATTTCCCTTCTGCAGTCTCGGGTCGGAAGGTTTCTTCCCTCCGCAGAGAAGAGTCGCCCCTTCTTCGAGGCCTTCCTTGACAAACCCTAGAACCACGTCTTGGCGAGACTTTGAGGCTAAGGGTCCCATCTCGCTGGCTTCGTCTGTGCCGGGCCCGAGTTTTATCGTTCGGGTCTTGGCGACAAGGTCCTTTACGAAATTATCGTACACGCTCTCGTGAATGAATGCCCTAGATCCAGCCCAGCACATCTGTCCAGCATTGGTGAAGATCCCCTCCTTCACACTTTTGGCGGCCTTCGCCAAGTCTGCATCAGGGAAGACAATGTGAGGGTTCTTCCCGCCTAACTCCAGAAGTACCCTAGTAACATTTTTCGCGGCTGACTCCATTACGTGCGTTCCCGTCTCAGCGGACCCGGTGAAAACTATCCCGTCCACCTGCGGGTCAGACACAAGGGCTCCCCCGACTTCAGCACCTGAACCAGTTACAATATTGAGGACGCCTTTGGGGATGCCGGCCTTCAGCGCGAGATCTCCCAACATGATGGCAGTGAGAGGTGTGATCTCAGAGGGCTTCATGACAACAGTATTCCCGGCTGCAATTGCCGGTGCCAAACTTCTAGCGGCAAGCGCAATCGGATAATTCCAAGGAACAATATGGACCGTTACACCTAACGGCTCACGAAGAGTATAGTTCAGCCGCCTCGGCGGAACGGGTATAGTTTCTCCTTCAACCTTGTCCGCCAATCCTGCCCAGTACTCGAACGCTCTGGCCGCCCAGGCAACATCACCCTTGGACTCTCGGAGAGTCTTCCCCTCACTCAGGGTCTCAAGCCTTGCCAGCTGCTCCGAATTCTCCCTGATCAGAGTTGTGAGCTTGGTTAGGAGACGCCCTCTCTTGCTGGGATCGATGTCGACCCAGCCGGTCGACTGGAGCGCGGTCTTCGCGCTCTCGATTGCAGCTTTCGCGTCCTGTTTTGTAGCTCGAGGAACTTCGGCAACAACCTCGTTGTTCGAGGGATCAAGAACCGATGAGACAGCGCCATTCGCGCTGTCCTTCCACTCTCCACCAATCAGCATCTTGTATTTCTGAATTTGAACCGTCAAGTCTGCACTCCAAACCGAGCGAGGCTATAAAAGAGCGTTTCCTCAAGCGAGAATCGTTTGCGTCTTCATCTCGCGGGCGATGTCGACTAATCTTTGGACTCGTCGATCGAGGTCAGGATACCTGCTCAGGAGACCCTTCGCTTTGCGACCCACGAACAATCCGGCCCCCGGTCCAGGTAAGTTGGCATGAAAGGCTGAATGAACCTTCAGCAAAGCTGATGCGAGGGCTAACGGCTTCTGGGTGTATCTTACTGATAGCTGGTCGGCCAAGAGCTCTCGTTCTCTGTGCACGGCTGCCTCAACCAGATGCAACACGGGATCAAAGACAAAGGCAAATTTGGCCAGTCTAGCAAGTCCCTTCTCTCGAGAATCCTTGTTCTTCAAGTGAGAGAGCTCGTGGGCAATGACCGCCTCTACCTCTGCAGAGGACATTGAACTCACCAGTTCTGGAGATACGGCCACAACTTTCCGCCCCTTGCTATCCAAAGAAAAGGCATTGCCAACTGTTGCTTCTCTGAGGTCGACCCCACTGATGTTCATCTTCTTGCAAAGCTCTACGCATGTTTCGCTCAGTCTAGAGCCCGAGAAATCTCCGGCGATCATTCCCTCAAGCATTCTAGGGAACGCGTATCTTCGAGCAAGGAGGGACATGAGAGAGGCGATTCCGATGGATGCAACCAGCGAACTCCCAAGCACTAGGCGTATCACACGCTGAGGTTGCCACTCGTACATGTTTAGGAAGAGGGTGCACACTACGAGGCTAGTTCCAAGAAACGACCAGAAGAAAACGGAAGAGGATAATATCGGATAAAGAAGGCTGGATCTGCGATAGGGATTTCCCACACTCGATCTAAAACCGATATAGGAAGCGATTTGGATTATCAGAACTGTTACTACGATTCCGAGGGTGGCTGTCGAAAGGAAGTAGACCGAGTACAGTTCCAGGCTTATCGTTGCCCAGACTCCCTACGAACTTTTTCTTCCAGCCTCTTCAAGTCCTCCTTTGGAATCTCATCCATGTAGTCATGCAACGTCGAGATTATAGATGGTCCAAATGCTGTGAGGAGCCGGTCAACGAATCCCTTCACGACTCGACCTTTGACCTTGTCCTCCGAATGAAGGCGATACACGTACCTGGATCCTCCTCTGCCAACAGCCTCATCTCGCGCTAAGATCCCCTTCTTGTAAAGGCGATCAAGCGTTGTGCTGATTGTGGTGTAGGCTAGTCCGCGCGTAGAATGAAGGTCCTGGGCAACTTGGCGGGCAGAAGCGTTTCCAAGCCGGACAACCGTCCCAAGGACAGCGGCCTCAAGATCTCCAAGTTCCAAAGCTGAACAATCTATGCCCCATGGGCAATATGTAACTTTCTATTCCGGTCGGAGCTAGTCGTTTTCGAAACCCTCAAAGAATCATCCCTATCCGCGGGGACTCAGAATTCGGAAATGGCGCTCAATATGACTGTTGAACTTCGAGAACAGCGATCCAATGTCTCACTATGACACCGAAGTGTTCTCGTGAGCAACGCTTGAAACCGTTTGCCTATCACCGGAGCTCAAAAGCCTGGTTGTACCCCACGCGCTTTGACTGTGGTTAAGGATGCCCTAAGACATGGGGTTCCAATTTTCTCCACTGTTAGTGAGCATCTCTGTTGAAGAAGACGGCCCGTGCCTCGTTGCTGATTCTGGCACTTTCAATCATGATCGTCCCGCTCTTCCTCGCCAACGTTCATGCCAGTGGTTGCATCACCACATGCCGCCTAACAGCAGACACGACCGTGCCTGCTGCGGATGGGACAGTGTACGTTGAGCTCGACAACATTACAAGCCCGGTCTATGCTCTACCACATACGTTCTCTTTCGCTAACAATACTCGCCATACACTGACTATGATGAACACGACCTTGTCGGCGTCCTCAGGAGCCCGTTATGTCTGGAACGAATGGATCCATTCCAGTTTGCAGTGGACTCCAACTCTGATGATGCAGACCCCGATCATGCTTGCTAACTATACAGGATCATCGGATGGAGGGGCTTATACGGCCAAGTTCGATAAGCAGTTCCAGTACACGCTGACCTTCAAAGATGCTGCAGGACAACCACTCACTCCGAATCCAACTTCTGTCGTATTGTCGAGCGCAGGCTCGAGTGTTACAACTTCAGCCTATTCTGGTCAATGGCTCGCCGCGACGTCTTGGACGGTTACGTCGGCGACTTGGGAGGGATACCAAGGAGCTTTGCTTGCACCCGTCCCTCTTGACCTCACATCCGCCTCAGGCTCCGCTGCTGTAAAGGTGAGCGCATACGTGGCGTCTATCAAGGTTATCGATAAGTTGAACAATCCTATTCAGGGTGCCTCGATAACGATCACCTTCGCCAACGCAACAAGCAGAGTATTCACAACCGACGCCCAGGGAACAGTTCAACTCGGCGATATTCCCATCGGGCCATATTCAGCGCACGTTCTCTACCAGGGTCAAGACCAGGGAACATGGTCGGAAGACGCCTCGGTCGCCCCGGTCAGCACTGTGACACTAAACGTAGGTGGTACTACTTCTGCTCCTGTCGTCTCAGCGATCGTACTCTTGACAATATTCGGCGTGGCGCTATTCCTAATTCTCTTGGCGATCAAGGTCCGGAGGCCATCGCCGCCTCCAAAGATTTAGTTTTTCGATCAGCTCTTTTCTAGTCGTGTTGTTCGCCTTACTTCTTATTGCCCGGACCAATGCTTGTGAGAATGATAATCCTTATACTAGTAGCCGATTAGAAACCGCATGCGTCGGGCCGGCATGAAATGGGAAAACCCCAAACAGAACGATATGGCCGAAGACCTCGACGATATTGCGACCCTGATGAATCTACTTGAGCTACATTCCCGCCTAAAAGTTGAAACGAGCCATTTTGAAAGCGAACTAGACTAACCCCAAATTCCCAGTCCGAGCTCTTTCGCACATGCCCCTTGTACGCAACTCAGCCTAATTGACAATGTTAGACGTTCTAGGGGCTGGATCTCGCCTCCTCACGAGCTTGGTCACTCTTTGATGGGCGGATAGGTTACAACTCCCATTCATACGCCGGAACGGCCCTAATGAAAAATAGCAGCTTTCGACGTTTGGCTTGCCTTAGGTGAACTCACAAGTGGAGACTAGGTCCGCGCCCTTCAAGGGATTTTACGCGCTCATAGGGGGTAGTCTGCCCGACTCTTCCTCCGTGCTTATCACCGGCGACCCAGGTAGCGGGAAGACGACTCTTGCACAGCAGATTCTCTACGAGGAGCTTCAAAGGTCGAGACCCTGTATTATTGTCACATACGATACGTTTCCTTCGAACATTCTCGAGAGAATGAGCCAGTTTGGCTGGGACCCGAGGAAGTACCAGTTGCTGAACAAACTGGGCATCATGGATTGTTACTCCGCTACCGCTGGAGTTACTGAAGGAGTGGTTCCGCAGCCCTTCGACTTGACCAATGTCAGCATTCACTTGACTTCTGTCATGGAAAAGATGGGTAATCACCAAGTGACCATAATACTTGATTCATTGATGCCAATATTCAGCGAAGCTGAGCCGAAACATGCCGTCAGTTTCATTCAGAGTATTGCTGCGAAAGTCAAGAAGGTTGGAGGAAAAATGATAGCCACTCTCTCAACTGGGAGTGTGCAGCCAGAACTATTCCACAAGGTCGAGAGTCTCGTGGACGGTGTGGTAGAACTTCGAATGGTAGAGGAACATCAGGTGTTGCGTCGATATCTGCTCGTCAGAAAAATGGATCGTCGACAGATCATTCCACGGCTCGTGAGGTTCGATATCATAAGTGGCGTTGGGATTCGGTTGCAGCTTCCGCGGTTAGGCTTTCTGCGAAGGAAGCCGAACGTGGGAACGATGGTCGGCAGCTAGGCGCGAAACGCGTTCTCGATTTTTTTCGTGACAGGCCACTCCTCTCGACAAGGAATCGTTTTCTATTCTCAAGTTCTTGAGAACGGGGATCTTTGTTGAGTCTCCAATTTGGTGTCTACGTGAAAGACCATAAAGTTGGGTCGCAGGGTAAGCCCATATCTATTTATTCTCCGAAGGGGTATGTTAGAGCAGAAGCTGCATGGCCGAGCAAAACTCGCCAGAATATCCTCCTGCACTAGACCTCGAAAGAGAACTGACCAGAAAGGAACGGCAGATAGAGTATCTCCAGACCGAGCTCCGCAGATACCACAACCTGATGGAGGAGCTCAAGCAGGGTATGCGCCCGATTGGGACTATTGAGGAGGTTAAGGGAGATATGGCGTTGGTCCGGCTATCTGGCGGCCAGGCATTTCAAGTGAGTATTCCTCCTGAGATTAGGGAGAAAGTGTCGACTGAGGTTGACGCGGTTCTCTCCCCTACGAAAGGGGTTATTGTCGATGTAATTGAGCGGTTGCGCGAACGTTCCCTCTTAGAATATCAGGTGGAGAAGTCGCCCAAGGTTTTCTACGAGGATGTCGTTGGGCTCGAAAAAGAGCTTCTCAGCCTAAGACAGGCGGTCGAGTGGATACTCGACCCTGCGGTTCGAACTCGGCGGGAGCAGATTATCCGGGATCCAAGGATGCTGGAGGAGGCTGGGTCCATACTCTTGTTCGGTCCTCCGGGAACTGGTAAGACGTACATGGCCAAGGCGGTTGCGGGGACGATCGGCCAGAGGGGTCAAGAGACCAGTTTCTTGAAAATCGAGAGCTACGAGATAGTGTCGAAGTGGCTGGGCGAGTCAGCGAAGAACGTCAAAGAAGTCTTCAAGCTGGCTCGGGAGTCAGCTCCAACTGTCCTCTTCATCGATGAGGCTGACGCTATTGGACGTGCCAGGATGGAGGCGACGACGGACGCGGGAAGGGATGTTCAGGGAATGCTCAACCAGATTCTCACCGAGCTCGGAGAGGGCTTCCACGTCAACAGAAACGTCTCTGTGATATTTGCAACAAACTATCCGAGCGTGATAGATACGGCTCTTCTGGACAGGATCAAACGGATCATTTACGTTCCGCCACCGAGATCGATGGAGGAAGTGAAACGATTGTTAGACTTCTATTGTTCCAAAGTCGAACTGGACCCATCAATCTCGAACTACAAAGGAGGATTGACCGATGACGCGTTCGAGGGAATATGGCGGACGATCAGGTCTCGGAAGCAATTGTACGAGGCCTCGATTCCTGAGCGGGGAGTTACGGTTCGTGAACAGTATATTGTCACGCCTCGGGACCTCAAGAACATTGTCCAAGAAGCGGCGAGCGAAGCTTCGTTTGCAGGCGAGCGCTGGGTGACGATGGACAGGATGCTTCCCTTGTTCAAGAGTCTCGCCTCGGAAGATCGAGGCTCACGTATATTCAGCTAGGCAAACCTCTCGGCTTATTACACTGGCTTGATGGTGGAGGACTATGTCCTCCAGGTTCGGCGAAGATCCCTTTGCCATTCGGGAACCTGAAGAAACAGTAACTCGGCTTGAAAGATTTCTCACAACTCACCTGGAAGAAACCGGCGCAAGATGCCTTGTCGTAGGAATGTCTGGCGGTCTCGATTCCAGTGTCACCGCAGCGCTTTGTGCGCGGGCTATGGGTGGCCAGCGGGTTCTGGGCATTAATCTGCCTGAGAAGGAGACGAGGAATGACAAGGCTCTGGATGATGCGAGGTTGGTGGCATCGAAGTATCGGATGCGGTTCAAGATCGTTGACATTACACCTATTGTCGGAGCTTCTCGAAATACGCTGGACGCACTGAATGCGAGGGGAGTTCCTTGGGGCAATGTCAAAGCGCGGCTCCGCGCAATGGTCCTCTACTATTTCGCCAACACCGAGCATGGTCTTGTCGTGGGGACCGGTGACAAGAGCGAGATCATGCTGGGCTACTTCACCAAGTTTGGCGACGGAGCATGCGACATACTGCCATTGGCTGATCTCTACAAGACTTCCGTGCGTAACCTAGCCAAACATCTGAATATACCGCAGAGGATTCGTGTGAAAGCCTCGAGCCCGGAGCTTTGGCCGGGTCAGACGGCCGAGAAAGAGTTGGGTCTCAGCTATGAGAAGCTGGACAGGATTCTCTGGGGACTCGAACGATGGATGACGCCCGAAGAAATAGTCGAAGAAACAGGCTTGAAGCCAGCGTTGGTCCGGAAGGTTCGAGAACGTTGGTTGAAGTCGGAGCACAAGAGACGTCCTCCTTTGGCGATGAAGCTGGGCTATAGGACTGCAGGGGACGATCTACGATTGCCTCGGCTCGAATAGCTCGGAAACTAGCACTCATGTGACCCAAGGGTCGGTCGCTAAGACCCCCTATTTTCCAAAAACCGATTCCTATCTGGCATTGATTCTGGGCGAGTCCATGTGATCAGGGCGCAGTCCAAGCTTAGATAGCATTG
>WNFB01002389.1_pt1 | contig 16344 bp, 15 predicted proteins | sample 5400501 | NCBI WGS metagenome assembly WNFB01 (sample SAMN13153341, study PRJNA577476) | soil metagenome | isolation source: 200 cm saprolite under Douglas fir tree site 2 hole 1 | place: USA:California | collected 2015-04-18
GCACACCCCTCGCAACATTGCCGCCTTTGTGAAGGCCTGCCAGACCTCTCCCCGCACCGCCATCCGCGCCGCGGTGATCGACGTGCTCGTGCATACGTATTTCCCCACCGTCGATCCCGGTGACCGGCGGGGCAGGCCGAGGAATCGCGGAGCCTGGTTCAACGACGCACGCGAGAAATATGCCCAATCTGGTGCGCACATCCCCGGCTGGGTGAGCCGATGGCTGCATACCGACCTCTCCTGGCAAGAGATCGATGAGGCGCTGCGGGCAGCCTCGGCCAGGTACGCGGCCTCCATGGTCCCCACCGATGGGGCCAGCGCGGCCTGCGTGAGACAGTGGCTGGCAGGGAAGACGAGCGAGCAGGCCCTCAATGAGGCGCTGGCTCAGGCTGCCGAGACCTCGGCACGAGGAAAGCAGGTGACGGCTTCCAACGAGGTAACGTCAGAGGCAGCACGGCCGACAAAGACCTGGATGGAGGAACAGGAGGCGCAGGCGCTGGCCAGTCGCATTCGCCAGGACGGCCTGACGCACGGCTATCCGATCAGCGCCCGCGTGGTGCAGGACCAGGGGGTCTTTCTCGTGCGGGTGCTCTGGGGGAAGACCGCCATGACCATGGCCTGTCAAGAGGCCTGGACCAGGCATTTTACCCAGGTGCATGCCTTTGTCCAGCAGCAGCGGCAGACCCCTGAAGGCGACAACAACATCCATGTCCTGCGCGCCCAAGGGCGCGACCAGCAAGAGAGAAAGTAGGTGAGCATCATGGAACACCTTGGCCAGATCATGATACGCCTGGGAGCGGGACGCCGCCCGGCGGAGCGAACCTGGCGGTGGCGGTCGTTGGGTTCGGAGGCGGTGACTGGAGAAGCCCATCTGATCCTTCAGATGAGTAGGTCCTCTGTTGAGGAGGGGAATACCCTCGGTGATGAGGAAACGCAGGGATGCGAGCCGGTGGGAGAGGAGCAGGCCGATGCGTCTCCCGCCCGACGATGGGGGGATGTCCTCTCGCCCGGTCGGCTGCCGGTGATCGAGGGGAGCCCCCTGCGGGCAGCAACGCGCTCTGCTCCTCTCTCATCCTCTGGAGATGGGTCGCCGGATGAGCACGCGTGTTCTCGCTGTCATGGGAGCGGCTACCTCCGCGCGGATGTGCCCTATGGCCATCCACAGTTTGGCCGCGCGCTGGCCTGCGTGTGTACACAGGAAAGGCACAAGGCGCAGCGCCGCCAGTTCCTGCTGGAGCTTTCCTGTCTTGCGGCCTTGGAAGAGTTCAGGGAAGCGTCTTTTGCCAGCTTTGACGCGCTGGCGCCGGGGGTGCTCCAAGCCTACCAGGCAGCCCTGGATTTTGCCGAGACCCCGGTGGGCTGGTTGGTGCTCTCGGGCGGCAACGGGTGTGGCAAGACGCACCTGGCGATGGCCATTGCCAGGCAGCGCCTCCAAGAGGGCGAGACGGTGCTCGTGCAGGTGGTGCCGGACCTGTTGGACTACTTGCGGGCGACCTTTGCCCCCACGTCGAAGGTGCCGTACTCCGAGTTGTTTGGCCGCATGCGCGAGGCGGACCTGCTGGTGCTCGATGACCTGGGGGCGCAGCAGAACACGGCGTGGGCCAATGAAAAGCTGTTCCAACTGCTCAACTACCGCTACAATGCCCACCTGCCAACCGTGCTGACCACCAACAGCCTTGATTTGGCAGACATAGAGCCGCGGATCTGCTCGCGAGTAAGCGATCGGCGCCTGGTGCGCCTGGTCACGCTGGCAGGGGCGGGTGACTACCGCCAGGGTGATACTTCCTATAGCCATAGTATCCATGAAACGGGAGAAGATGGGAGCATCGTGGGTGAGTGAGCCTGGATGCGCCCAGACCGCGCGCGGTCCCTGTGGCGTGTGGGTCACGGTGCTCCTCTGTCGGAGCCGGGCGAAGCTGGCGCAAGCAAGAAGAACGCGCGTGCGGGTTGTGTGGGGGAGGGGCTGGCAGGGAGACCAGGCACAGAAAACACCCCTAGAGAGAGAAGGAGCCATCATGACCAGCGAATCCAATCTCAGAGCCTTTCGGCCACCAGGGCTTTCCCCGGCCGAGCGTAGAGGCATCAGCCGCAAGGTCAACACCCAGGCGCGCGAGGCGCTGCTCTCGGCTTTGACCGAGCAGCGCGATGTGCTCAGAGCCCTGGCCGAACAGGAGTCCGACCAGGCGGCGTGCCAGGCAGGTGCCCTGGAAGTGCTGCAAGAGGTCCTGGAGTACCTGGAAGCCGTTCTCCCCATGCATATCTCCACCAGAGACCCGGAGGTGGCCGCCGTCGTGGAGGATTGCCGCACGCTGTTTGCTTCCATCGTCGGCATCAGCGCTCATGGGTCACAGCAGCACGCTCAGCAAGGCGAAGCCGCGCCATCTTGATCTTTCCATGAGGTTCCCGCAAAAGACAACCATCCCTCTGGTGGGGAAGAGACGCCGCAGGAGTGCGTGTGGACACCGAAGGCCGTGATATGGTAGTATTTACACGGATACTTCAAGTATCGGTGTTGTGTCTCATTCCACTACCACGGCTCGCTCACCCGGTGATACGAGTGGGCGAGGCCCCCCCCATGCATTTTCGAGCAGTACGCCCTTGATGTGTCATGGAACTATTCTCGCATACACTGCTGAGTATGTTCATAGAATTCTGAAGAAACAGGCTCACTCTCTCTCGAAAATCACACACAACCTCCCCTTTTGTGTGCGTGACTTGGGGAGTGGCAATAGCTGGGGGTAGCTAGCCTATGACTATAGGAATTCGAGATTTCTTAGGTCACCTCATCGGCCCCATTCTTGCCAGTGTAGATTCCAATGTTATCTACAGCTTACGCGGCACAAAAATGGTCCATTCAAGCTCATTTCGCATTCGCGCCATCATTGAAACTTACACCAGATCTTTGGCGGTAATCCTGTGCATCTTTTGAAGGCTACTACCTTTACCAGACTCTGATCACTCAGGCGCGACTGAAGTCGGTCATCAAGATACATCCAGGTCTGCTCTTTCATCGTGATCACGGTCGGCAAGCGACGATGATAGCGGTGATTGATCAATTGGAAAGGCTTTTCGTCGGCCCAGGGTGAACAGCGCTGCGATCCCAGGTCGTCGAGGACCAGGAGTTCGGCATTGCGCATGTGCTCGAACAGCTCCTCATAAACGGGTCCACGCGCCCCCGGATCGAACGTCGCGCGCAGATGGTCGAGCAGATCTGGCACGGTGACAAACAATACCACGATCTCTGCGTCCAGGGCCACGTTTACCACGGAAGCCGCGAGATGGGTTTTGCCAACACCTACGCCCCCGACCAACACGAGCCACTCTTCCGGCAACGCCCGGCATCCAGACGCCCCCACTGCGGCGGCGCTCATGGATGTCCGTTCGCGCCCCCAGGTCAGGAGCGACGTAGCCAGCCTCTTTGTTGCCCGGAATGCTTGCTGGACGCCTCTCACTGATACAGCATACGTCTCCAGGGTCTGCTCACGCTGTTGCTCGGACAGCTCGGAAAGGTCCAACAGCTCCATCCGGCGCTGTTTGCGCCGACGCTCCAGCAGGCACGCACACGCAACGCCCTTGCTGAAGTTGGGATGGCCGTAAGGCACATCCTGGCGCAGCCACCCTCTCCCCTGACATCTGGGGCACACAGAAGCAGGGACATCAACCTCTCCCTTTTGAGAGGGAGTTGCCCCAGACGTTGCGGCTATGACTTGCTTCCGATATGACACAACTCGCCGGTCCTGCCCCGCCTCGTCTTCCGCATCTGTGCGCACAGACGCCATGCTCAATCTTTTTTCTCGGCTATCCCTGTTCATCGAGGCACTCCTTCACGGAAGTCCAGTAGTCCACCCAATCTTCCTCGTTCACGATTTCCACCTCTCCGCTCTGCTCTGGCCAGGTCACCACCACCGTCCAGCTCTCCCCCCGTCCAGGCTGGACGACCGCTTTGAGACGATAGTTCGCCCCCTCGCACACCATGTGATCTCGCAGACGACTCGCCTGCTCACGACCCATCCAGGTCCCCATACACGTGTTCCCGGTTGCGCAGGGTAGGGGGTAGACCATTTCCGGAGAAACGCTCACCTCATCAAAAGAAGCACTGTTCCACTCCTGGGCTTGATACTGATCTCCCTGCTGCCCGCAGAGCTTCACCGTCTCCTTCACCTCGCCTGTCTCCCCCGCGTGTTCCCAAGGGAGCGCCACTTCGGAAGGGAGACGGCTTCCCTCTTTCACCCGCCGCCGAATCTCCTTGAGGGGCAAGTTCGTCTCGGACCAGGCGCGCACCTCGGAAGGCACCGTGGCTCCCGGCTGCGCATACCGCCGGCAGGCTGATGTGAACCAACCGCCGGGGCTGTAGACCGTCCTACCGTCGGGCTGGGGGAAATAGCTGTAGTACACCGCCCCCACAGAGGCCTGCCGCTTTGCCTCTGTGGGCGTTGCCCTGAGCACATTGATCAGCGAACCCGTCCACTTTCGCGAGCGTCCATTGTCGAAGAAGGACTCGTAAAATTTGGCCTCCCGGCGAATCTCTTCCAACAGGCGGTTATCAACCTGAACCGGTGCGCTTTCAGAAGGACTCGCCCAAAGAGCCTCTGTGGTGGCCGTATCGATAATCGTTTCCCCTTTCTGAGTAATATCCTTAGAAGAGAGAACGATTATCGATACAGGGGCGACGGAATCGCCCTTTGTGACAAACATCTGCCCGTTAGACCCACATTCGGGCGAGTTCATCCTGAATATGGCCTCTACATCGCCCTTTTTGGCGCGGCAGGTGCGCCGTTTTTGGGGTTTGTCCTCTGAAATGGGCGATTCCGTGGCGACAAACTCGCCCACTCGACCTTCTTGGGGCGCTTGGAACTGGTCCCCCCTGCTCGCCTGGCTGTCCACGGAATCGCCCACTTTACCTCCCGAATCGCCCATTTTTTTGCGGGCCGCCGGGCGGCGCTTTCCGAGGGTGGCGAGAAACTCGCCCATTTTTTCACCAACCTGCCCATATTTTTCAGGCAACAGGAGCCCGGCGATGATGGTACACGCATTGGTGAGCAGGGCGATATCTTCCTGCAAGCCGTGCGCCTTGAGCATACCATCGAGGACGCCCAGGACGGGGGCAAGCTCGGGATCGAGCGTCGTCGAGGTGTTCTGGGGAGAAGAGGTGAGAAACTCGCCCGTTTGGAGGCGTTTTGCCACCTTGCGGGCGAGTTGTTTGACCTTTTCGTCCTTGTATTGCTCGTGCAGCTCCCAAAGAGAGGCGAGTAGAGACGGGATGTGGAGCACGCGGCTTCTGAGCGGGATACGCAACTCGGTGTAAGACCGGTGAAATATCCTCCGCACCACCTGCAGGGATTCGAGCGCGAGCAGTCTCCGCTGGTAGGCGTCCGGCGATCTGAAAGGTGAATTGGGCGATTTCGCCAGCACCTCGACACTGCTGATCAGGGCAATCGCCTCGTCGTTGCTCTCTCCGGTTGCTGCGAACAGGCTACGCTGCATGGTGGTCTGCGGCGAAATCGTCGCGTAGTACAACAGGTGGACAAATACGTCGCGTCCACCGGGGACGGCATGTTCGACCAGGGAGAGTGTGCGCTGATCGATGAGCGCGATCTCCACGCCTTCCGGCGTGAAACCGAACGGGAGAGGCAGAGCTGAAATGAGTACGCTCTCACCTGCGTGTCTTTCCTTTGTTTCAATAACCATCTCTTTGCTCCACTTTGAACCATCTCTGAACCATCTCTCAAACCGAACTGGATGAACAGCGCCAGGCACTCGTCGAGAAGCCTCCGCTTCGTGGAGATGAGCCGTCACTCGTTGACCCACCACAATCGCTCTGGTATACTTCCATCCAAGCAGACTTGGATGACACTCCACGAGCTTTCATCCGAAAAAAGAAGGAACCGCGAGGCAACGTGGGTTCTTTCTTTTTTCTGTTGTTGTACCATGAACGTCTGCTCTGAGAACCTCCCGCATTCGATGTATGCGGGAGGAGCGTACAGGCTCCCTCCCTTCTTCACAGCAGAGGAACTACAGGAACGCAGAAGAGCTAGGAGCCGGGAACGTTCTGCCGGATGCCGCTGTTCTCTGTGACGCTCAAACAGGGACTGCTCGTGCAGATACCCGTTAGGGAGTATGCTCTTGTTCCTCCTTGTTTCGCGGCGAGGTGATCAGCGCCATCACCCGAGGCGTTCTCTCTTTTCGCTCTTGCTGCTGCAAGAGTATAATCGGCAATGACCGGATGCATCCAATACTGGCCTGACCCACGGATCTGCAGGAACCCCCCATCAATGAGTTCATCGAGCGTTGAGACAGCGCCGCGGACCAGCCAGAGCGCCGCTGTTTCCGAGAAATGATGCGGTGGCGACGACATGGCGAGCGCGTGGAGTGCTCCCCGTGCAGCCTGCGACAAGCGCATTTCTGATGCGGCAATGATGGAGTGTAAAGACAGCGGCACCGTCTCTGCCAGGCTGGGATGGCTCTCGACGGGGGGACGCAGCTCGCTGAGGTGCAGGCGCTCCTCGGCAATGCTCAGTTGTGAGAGGGCGCTCCGGATGCGCCGCGCCTGCCCGCTATACGCTTGCTGGCGCAAGTAGTTGCCCGCCAGGGTGAGGGCCAGGGGAAGCCCTCCAACAGAGCGCACCAAGGCGCGCACCCTCCCCTCAATCCAGCGGGCTTCCTCTGGCTCGGCTACCGCAAAGACCTGTGGGGCCAAGCGGCGGAGCAGGTCCAGGCTCTCCTGCTCGTTGAGTTCATGTAAGGGCGTGGCCCACCAGGTGCTTAACGCGCAGGCGATGCTGGGAAATCGAGTGGTGATCAGGTGGGCACAGTTGGGACCGCCCACTTTCATGGTCAGCGCATCCTCAACACACCAGACATCATCGATGACCAGGAGCAAGCTCCGGCTCCCAATGGCGCTGCGTAGTGCCCAGGCCCAGTCCTCGCGCGTCGTACAGGACGCCATCTGCGCCGAAGATGTGCCCAAAAGCTTCCCCCAGCGGCTCAAGATGGCGGGCAGATCGGGCTTTGGTCCCAGGCCGGTCCACACTATGCCATCCCGGAAGTGCTCGCGAAGCACCGGATCATGCGCCAGAGCCAGAGCCAGAGCCGTTTTGCCCACACCGGGCAAGCCATTGAAGGCGACCGTCACCCCACCTGAACAGAGGTGCTTGCGGATGTTCTCCACGAGCATCTCTCGGCCAACCAAATCATGAGGGGAAAGGGGGGGAATAGCCCAATCAGAGATACGGCCATCTTCCGTTTGGGCCTCATCTTCGAGCAACCCCAACTCCTGTTCATTCTTCTCAAAAAGACCACAGAGCATCTGACGGAAATAGGGACTGGGCCTGGTCACCCTTCGTTCCCAGCGATTGACAGTCAGGAGCGTTGCCCCAAGCAGACCCGCGAGGTGCCGCTGGGTCCAATGCTTCGCCAGGCGCTCCTGACGTAATTTCGGTATTCCCTTGGGCATTTTATTCTGCCGGATCAATCTCGCTAGCTCCGCCTCGCTGTCTTCAATAATAGAGCTATTCTTGCCGTTCTCTACGAGTTGTCCTACCATCTGCTCCGCCTCTCTTGTATGCATTCATCTGAATATCGAAACCAACGATCACGACGAGATTGCTCTCCTATTCTCCACATCTTGTGTTTCATCATCTGGACAGGAGCCAGCTCACTCGTCTTTCGGCTACAGCATGCTTCCTTGAAAAGGAGCCATGGACTCTCACTCCCACCATTTCTAGTGGGTGGCAAGGAATAAGTGTAGCATGTTCTTTCCCCTTTTTGAGTCCTTTTTCCTTTGAGCACTGACACGAGAACTGACACAAAACTGGTACACATCCGCAGCGGATCGATGGCGGTGAGACCATGAGCGCTAGAGTGCCTTCAAAAGCGCGTTGGCCGAGCCGTCTTTTCACGCCCCACGCACACGAAGCTTGACAGTCCATCGCCAAAAATGGTATGTATTACTACCGGAATGTGATGTGCCCTACCCAAACGTTGACAAAGTGCAGTGCCCCTTGGCCAGACTGATGCTCGTTCCAAACTGCATTGACTTTTTCCTGGTGGTTGTCTACTTGTTCTGTGAAGCTATCAGTGTCACAGGAGCAATTGAAAGCAGGCGCTTATGGTGACAGATCGATCTGATTTTGGCACATTGCTCAAGCACTTCCGCCGTGCCAGCGGACTGACTCAGGAAGCACTCGCGAAAAAGTCAGGATATAGCGTTGGGTACATCAGCAAGCTTGAACGCGGGGAGCGCCCACCAACGAGGGGAACTGCTGAGCTCCTAGCCCAGGTTTTGTCTCTTTCCGAAGATGAACTCTCTCTCCTGGCCGCAGTTGCTCTTCCTGCGCACCCCACCCCTTTCAGACACCCGGACCTTCGTCGCGAAGATTGGGGAGACGCCCCCGCTCTGGAGCTTTTTTACGGACGCGAGCAGGAGCTGACCGAACTGGAGCGACGGATTGTGGCCGACCAGTCTCGCGTCGTGGCCGTGCTCGGGCTTGGAGGTGTGGGCAAGACCGCACTCTCTGCCAGGTGCGCAGAGCAGCTCAAAGATGACTTTGAATTTATCTTTTGGCGGTCGCTGCACAACGCTCCCCCGCTTGAACGTCTCCTGCGGCAGTGCCTCCAACTCCTTTCCCAGGAACCGCTAGACCCAGATGTGGATATGCATATGCTCCTGCTTCAGTACCTGCGCGATCATCGCTGTCTGCTTGTCCTCGATAATGTGGATGCGGTGCTGCACAACGAGGACAACCACGTTGGTTCCTGGCGCGAGGGGTATGAAGGATATGGCCGATTGATCCGGCAAGTTGCGGAAACGAGCCACCGCAGTTGTCTCCTGCTGACCAGTCGGGTCAAGCCGAAAGAGGTTGCCTTCCTCGGCGGAGGGAAATCGCCGGTGCATGTGTTGCATCTCTGCGGGTTAGAGCCACCGGAGGGGCAGCGCCTGCTGGAAGACAAAGGCATCTTTGGCTCAGATGCGGCCTCGGCGGCCCTGATTGCCCGCTATTCGGGCAATCCACTGGCTTTACAGATCGTCGCCGATCCCATTCGGGAGGTGTTTGGCGGCGAGATCGACCGATTTCTGCAGGAGGCAAAGGCCGTTTTTGGTGATGTCCACGACCTGCTGGAGCAACAGTTTTCTCCGCTCTCGGGGGTGGAACGGGAGCTTTTGTACTGGCTGGCGATTGAGCGTGAGGCGGTCGCGATTGATGACCTGCATCACACGATGGTGCATCCAGCGTTACGAGGAGCCTTGCTGGAAGCGCTGGATGGTCTGCTCCGGCGCTCTCTTGTTGAGAGCAGAGGTGATGGATTCACCTTGCAACCAGTCGTCATGGAATACCTCACGGATCGTTTTGTTCAGCAGGTGTGCCAGGAACTGGCCGAGGAACAGATCGGACTCCTGATGAGCCATGCTCTGATCAAAGCGCAGGCCAAAGACTATGTGCGAGAAAGTCAAGTGCGCCTCATCCTTCGCCTGGTAGCCGGGTGGCTGCTCGCCATAGGAAAAGCGCCTCTGGAGGCGAAGTGCAAGCGTCTCCTCTCTTCCCTGCACGAAACGCATGCAGGGCAGTCCGGGTACGCCGCAGGCAATGTCCTCAATCTTCTCATTGAGTTAGGGATTGATCTGCGTGGCTATGACTTTTCGCATCTGGCAGTGTGGCAAGCGTACCTGCAAGAGGCTCCTCTCCAGGAGGTCAATTTTGCGCACGCCAACCTGGCAACATCTGTCTTCACTGACACCTTTGCAGGGATCTTGTGGATGACGCTGAGCCGGAGTGGCAAGTTGGCAGCGGCAGTGACGATCGGCAACGAGATCCGGGTGTGGCAAGTTCCTGGTGGCACACCGCTGATCACCTGTCCTGGTCACGATGAATGGGTGTACGCAGTGGCCTTCAGCCCTGACGAGCAGACATTGGCCAGTTGTGGTGATGATCAAACCATCCGTATCTGGGACGCGCGGACTGGCGAATGCCTCAAAGCGCTGCGCGGGCACAACGGCCTCATCTGGTCGGTGGCCTTCAGCCCCGACGAACAGACCCTGGCCAGTTGTGGCGATGATCAAACCATCCGGCTCTGGGACGCGCGGACTGGCGAATGCCTCAAGGTGCTGAGCGGGCACGGCGGGCAAATCTGGTCGGTGGCCTTCAGCCCCGAGAGCAGTCTGCTCGTCAGCAGCAATCATGATGGGACGATCAATGTCTGGGACGTGCAGACAAGGGAGTGCCTCCAGACCTTGCATGGACACAGCGGGCGGATTCGCTCGGTGGCTTTCAGCCCTGGTGGCGAGATGGTGGTCAGCGCTGGTGATGATCAGACCGTGCGGCTCTGGGATGCGCAGACAGGGGAGTGCTTCCAGACCTTGCGCGGGCACAACGGATGGGTCCGCTCGGTGGCTTTCAGCCCCGATGGCAGGCTACTTGCCAGCGGAGGTATCGATCAGACCGTGCGGCTCTGGGATGCGCACAGCGGCCAGCTCCTCAAAACACTGCGCGGGCACAGCGGGTATGTGACGTCGGTCGTCTTCAGTCCCGACGAAAGCACGCTGTTCAGTAGCAGTGACGATCAGACGGTACGGCTCTGGGACGCGCAGAGCGGCCAGCTCCTCAAAACACTGCGTGGATCCAGTGAGTGGGTGCGGTCGGTGGCCTTTAGCCCCAACGAAAGCACGCTCGCCTGTAGTGGCAATGATCAAGCCGTGCGACTCTGGGATGTGCAGACAGGGGAGTGCCTCCAGACCTTGCTTGGGCACGGCGGGTACGTCACGTCGGTCGCCTTTAGCCCAGATGGTGGGTTGCTGGCGAGCGGCAGTATTGATCAGACCATCCGGCTCTGGGACGCGGCGAGTGGCCAGCTTCTCAGGGCACTGCGCGGGCACAGCGGAAGGGTCTGGTCAGTCACGTTCAGTCCCGACGAAAAGACGTTGGCCAGTGGCGGCGACGACTATATGATACGGCTCTGGAACGCACAGAGCGGCCAGCTCCTCAAACCGCTGCGCGATCACAGCCATTGCATCATAGCCATCGTCTTCAGCCCCGATGGAAGTCTGCTGGCCTGTAGCAGCGATGACTCATGTGTGCCACTCTGGGACGTGCAGAGCGGCCAGCTTCTCAAGGTGTTGCGTGGGCACAGCGGGTGGGTTCGCTCGGTAGCTTTCAGCCCGGATGGCGAGATATTGGCGAGTGGAGGCATCGACCAGACGGTGCGGCTCTGGGATGTGAAGACAGGCGAGTGCCTCAACGTACTGAGCGGGCACAGCGGGTGGGTTCGCTCGGTGGCTTTCAGCCCGGGTGGCGAGATGCTGGTCAGCGGCAGTATCGACCGGACGGTGCGGCTTTGGGATGTGAAGACAGGCGAGTGCCTCAAGGTGTTGCGTGGGCATAGCGGAAGGGTCTGGTCGGTGGCCTTCAGCCCCAGTGGCAGATTGCTGGCCAGCGGTGGCTACGACCAGACGGTGCGGCTCTGGGACGTGCGGACAGGGGAGTGCCTCAAAGCGCTGAGAAGAGATCGATCGTACGAAGGGATGAACATCCTTGGCGCGACAGGGTTAACAGAAAATCAGAGAGCAACCCTTGTGGCACTGGGAGCAATCGAAAGGAAAGGTGAGCCTGTTCAGCTTGGGTCCACCAGAGAACAGGAAGGCTGAGCACCCGTAGGAATCAGAGCAAGACGAAAGAGCGAAAAGGAGCAATCGTCATGGCAACGCAAACCACCACACCACCAACAAAATCGATCCCGTACATGCCAGGACTGCCACTGCTGGGGAATCTCACTGCTTTTAACAAGGACCGTCTCGGCTTTCTTCAAAACGTGTTTCAGACCTGTGGCGAGGTGGGGGGCTTTCATTTCGGCCCCTATTCCCTGGTCATGTTCAGCGCGTCGGACCATGTGCAGAGCATCCTGGTCGAGCACGCGGAAGACTTCAAAAAAGGAGAGAGGCTGCGTAGAGCCTTTCTCCCTGTGACTGGGAACGGGCTCTTTACGAGCGAGGGCGGGCTTCACCGGCGGCAGCGCAAACTCATGGCCCCCGTCTTTGCGCCCCGGCAGATCGTGGGCTACGCAGCTACCATGACATCGTATGGTGAGCGACTGCAGGCGCAGTGGCAGGATGGCACAATCATTGATCTTGGCCGTGAGATGACGCACGTGACGATGAGTATTGTCGGGAAGGTGCTCTTCGATACCGACTTCCTGAAGGAAACCGACGAGCTAGGTTCTGCCATGCAGACAGCACTGGCACACGTCAATGCTGCAGCCTCCATGCCCTTCCCCCTCCCGCTCAGCTTGCCTCTTCCACGAAACATCCGAACCAGGCAAGCCCTTGCAACGCTCAGGCAACGAATTCAACAGATGATCGACGAAAGGCGTTCCAGTGCTCTTGAAAAGGAGGATTGCCTCTCCCTCCTCCTGAGAGCCAGGGACGAGGATGGCAGGATGAGTGACCAGCAGGTGTTTGACGAATCGCTGACGCTCTTCGGTGCAGGCCATGAAACTACTGCTACAACGCTGACCTGGGCCTGGTATCTCCTCATCACGCATCCCGATGCCTATGAAAAAGTACAACGGGAGGTTGACAGCGTCCTGCAAGGTCGCTCCCCCACCTATACCGACCTGACACAGCTGCCCTACACCTTGAAGGTGTTCAAGGAGACGCTGCGCCTCTATCCACCAGCGTTTGCCACATCCAGAACAGCGCTGTCCAATGTCGAGATCGGCGGGTATCCAGTGCGCAAACAGGAAACCGTGCTTATTTCCCCTTACGTCATTCATCGCCGGGCGGACTATTTCCCCGACCCGGAGAAGTTCGACCCGGAACGCTTTTCACCGGAAAACGAAAAGCACCTCCCGCGCTACGCCTTTCTCCCGTTCGGCGCAGGTCCGCGCATCTGTATCGGGAACCACTTTGCCACCATGGAGGGCCATCTGCTCCTGGCAACCCTGGCGCAACGCGTCACCTTTGATCTGGTATCGGGGCAGAACATTGTGGCTGCTTCAAAGGTCACGATCCGTCCCAAGGATGGCGTGAAAGTGGTAGTACGAAGGAGAGGAGTGAGAAGTGAGTGAGTGCCCAGGGAAGATCACACGTACCCAGAGGTTTTGCAGCCTACACGTTTCACGTGAGCAAACGTCCTGTCGAAACCAGCTTGTCTATGCCGGAGCATCGTAGAGAGCAAACTGGCATGGACAAGCAGATCGATACGTTCACAGTCTCAGCGTGAGTCTCCAACATCATCAACATTGGCGAAGGGTCGGCTTGATTTACACATCCCGGCAGTGACGCTGACAGATAGAAACCAACTTTTTGGCAATGGCTCTTTGAGGCAGCCGGGCTTGCGCTTCAAAGAGTGATCCCAGTGCCGAACACTCCCTACAGTATCCTGGAAAGTAGGGCGATTGGGAACTTCACAGGAGGCGTGGTCTAGTGAGTACTCTTCTGGCTTTTCCGCACCTGGCGCCCTTATCCACGAGGATGATCCTCCATCTCCTCGGGGAGGACGAAGAGCGCCTGGAGCAGCAATTGCGGCAAGCCTTGCCGCCGTTCTTGCAGAGGTGGACACAGTTCGCGCAGCAGGTGCATCAAGCGCGGAGTTTGGTCTTCACGACCATTCATGGAGCGGTTTCTCAGCAGCACGTTTCGGTTGCCTGGTTCCGCGAAACCGTCACCAGACTGCTGATCACACGCTCTCCTGAGCGTGTATTGCAGTAAAAATCACTAGAAGAGCGAACGTCGATCAGCGGTGATACCGTGGCCGAGTGGAAAAAGAACCATGTTCTTCGTCCACCGGTCAAAGGACAGCTGGATCTCGATGCTGTTGCGGCCATCTTCGTCGCCTGCCTGGTCGATCCACAGGCACGCCTGAAGAACTTCCTGCCAAGTGTCGATCCGAACGAACCCTACTGGTATTGCTATGCACGCAGGTCTCCCAACGGTCCTGTCACGGCCTGCCCGGTTCCCCTCCCGACGAACGTACCAGATGCGACCGTATTGTGGACTCCCTATCAAACCTGGACCAGACCCTGGCTTTCGCTTGGGGAGCTGGGATCTGCCCGCTGGGCCGGAGCCTCAACTGAGGGAGACACGGTCCGCTGGACGCTGACGAAGGGTGACCTGCAGAGATGGGATCCAGAGATCTCGGAGTTGGACATGGACCTCCTCTTCGACACGGGTCTGGGAAAAGAACCGCTGCTCGCATTTGCTCATACGGCCCTGATTCGCCTGGCTGTTTCTGCGTTACGTCAACAAAATGCATCAGAGTATCCCTTCCTGTGCCACCCCCCGTCAAGTACGCAGGCCTCGTGAATGGGACAGGTCTCCATGCCATATGGTATTTTTCTGAATGTATTTCTTCTTCCTGCACCGAAATTGAGGACAAACGGGAGCGTTTGACATTTCAACTCCCTCTCATAGAGGGAAGCCTCGCGCATTGAAGGGCTATCCCTTGGAAGCCAAAAATGATGTATGACATGATGTGTCTTGATGTTCCCTTTCGCCCGCTGGATGAGGCATACTTCTAGTGTCAGCACAACGATCATCGCGTCTCGACACAGCATGTTCCTTTGAAAAACTGTTTCGGCCTATTAGGCCCGCCGACGAAATGTACAACGGTAAGGTCATTGCCAATCGAAAACCTGCTCAAACAATACCGTTCAGCCGAGGGAAAGCTATCATGTCCAAGATACTCTCGTATCTTGCCCTTTAGAGAGAGGACTCAGAAGCCACTCTGCATCGTGCATTTCGGCTCCAGTGTCAATGATAAACACCAGTATCTGGGAGAGAAAGGACTCGAAAAGCATCTTCTTACTCATCGTGAAGCTTTTCTGGAAATCGAAGAGCTTCGCGTTGTAAAATGCCCTTTCGGGCCTAACAGGCCGACTCGACGTTGTGCCAAAGAAGGAGGAGAGCACCCAGTGTGTTGTACATGTCTCACAAGGAATACCTGCAATCAAAGCGCTCTGGAGCTGGCAGCCTTTCGCGAGGTAGTAGATAAGGACGTCTTAATGTCCAGTTGACCGTCAATCATACTCACAAGGACCTATCGATGATGATACGTACTGCTCAGCGTCCGATACCCACGATCCACCCGGAAGGCATAAAGCCTCGTCTGGAAGCCATCGAAGAGGAAGCGATTGCGCTGTTCAAAAGCATCAACCGCTCGGGCACCTATTTCCTTGGCCCCCATGTCCAGCAACTCGAAACGACCATGGAGCACACCTGGAACATCCAGAGGGCCATTGGCACCTCTTCTGGCACCGCCGCCCTGTATCTCGTCTACCGCGCACTGCAAGAACGGCTCATCCGCGATAAAGTCGCGGTTCGCGATCCTGGGACGGGCCTGGTGGTGCTTCCAGGCAAAAACGGCAAGGCAGCCACTCGCCCCGCTCTCGTCACAACTCCCCTCTCCTCCATTGCTACCTGTTACGAAGCCTCGGAGGCCGGATACGACCTCGTGTTCGCCGACATCGATCCCCGCACCTACACCCTGAACCCACAGCAGGTGCGACGCGCATTCGACACCCATGCCAATATCGTCGCCATCGTCCCGGTACACCTCTACGGCCAACCGGCAGACATGGCATCATTGCTCGACATCGCGCAGGAAAAAGGGGTGCGCGTGATTGAGGACGCGGCGCAGGCCATTGGCGCGACCTCTCCCATGGATGGACACATGCACTATGTGGGCAGCCAGAGTTTCATGGCTATCACCTCCTTCTACGCTGGGAAAGTGATTGGCTGCACCGGGGATGCGGGCGCGGTCTTCACCTCCGACCCGGAGATGGTCGAGGTGCTCAGGGCCGCCCGCGACCAGGGAAGGCTCCCAGCAGAGCAGTATGTTCACCATGATGCAGGCGGGAAATACCGCATGAGAGAGTTCGACGCCGCCGTGGTTGCGCTTCAACTCCGCTCTTTCCCAGCGTGGTACGCCCGCCGCTACGAAATTGCGCAGCGCTACCTGGCTGAGCTGGGTGATCTTCTAGGTATCACGCCCCCCCAGGTATCATATGACACCGTCTGGTACAAGTTCCCCATCCTGGCCCCCGACGCGCAGGCCCGAGAACGGCTGGCACGTCATTTGGAGCAGCTCGGCATCAAGACGGAGCAAGTGTACCCAACTTTGATCCCTTCACAACCGCTCTATCGCCAGGGGCGCTCTCCCTGTTCATGGATCGGGCAGCTCCCGGTGGCCCAGGATGTCACCCGTCGGCTGCTCTGTCTCCCCATGCACGAATTTTTGGGAGACCACGATGTTACGCAGGTGATCCGTGCCACACAGGAGGCAGCACAGTGGTGTGCCGCGCGTATCTGACAGGAAAGGAGGCGATGCGGAAAAAGAAGACATCCTTTTTCCCAAT
>WNFB01002553.1_pt1 | contig 16342 bp, 25 predicted proteins | sample 5400501 | NCBI WGS metagenome assembly WNFB01 (sample SAMN13153341, study PRJNA577476) | soil metagenome | isolation source: 200 cm saprolite under Douglas fir tree site 2 hole 1 | place: USA:California | collected 2015-04-18
GAGGTGCGCTCCCTAACGAGCAAAAGTGTTGCCCAGAGGGCTACATTTGGATAGCAGTGTAAGGGGTAAGCGGCATGCGTTGAAGAGCGGCACTCTTCAGGGTGTGAAGCCCGCTGAAAATGGAACGAAACATCTGGAACCGACTGGATGCAAGTGCTACCCCTGTGGCCTATGCTGACGAAAGAAATCTGCGTTTGAAGCGTCGTGACATCAAAGAAGTGAAACCGGTTGAGACACTTCGCCCAAAAGGGCATGGCAGTTGGTCTCATCTGCTCTCATGTCAGATGAGGGCCTATCCCAGGTGGATACATTTTCCGATGAATGTCAGAAAAAGTAGACCACAAACGCCCGGCGTAAAGCAGGCAGCTACGGGTCACTACAACATTTTCGCTTGGAATCGAGGAACTCTCACACTGCCTGGCCCGAGAGGGACGCGAGAATGCCAGCGTGCAGCAGAGAGGGCGGAGGCGGCGCAGTAATCAAATGCCAGGCTGTAATGGCCTGGACAGGGTGAAGGTCCGCCAGGAAAGCCACCGATGGAAGTAGACTGCCTAAATCGGAAAGCGCCAAGAGTAGTAGGGCCTTGTTCTCCAGCACAGTGGGGGACCTTACGCAACGGGTTGTGCCGTGCTCATGAGCGAGATCGCTATGGAGTTGAACAGCCATCAGAGGGGCGAGTACGGAAAGCCGTGTGCCTACCTATTGCTACTAGAACGTTCAAAACAGTGAACTATGAGCAGGCGCTGGAACTGACCGTGCGGCTGGGCGACTGTCTGCCCCCTGACCATCTGGCCCGCTTTGTGGTAGACAGTGTGGCTCAACTTGACCTCACAGCGCTGTATGCCCAGTATGGGACACGCGGTGGGGAACCCTACGCTCCCGAAGTGTTGTTGGGCTTGCTGCTCTATGGGTATGCGACCGGGGTATTCAGCTCGCGCAAGATTGAGCGAGCCACCTATGAGACGGTGCCTTTTCGCTTTATCGCAGGCAATCTGCATCCTGATCACGATACGCTGGCCACGTTTCGGCGCACCTTCCTGCCCGAGCTGAAGGACCTGTTCGTCCAGGTGCTCTTGCTGGCCCAGGAGGCGGGCGTGCTCAAACTGGGGACAATCAGCCTGGATGGGACCAAAGTGCATGCCGATGCCCGCCACTCGCAAAGCGGTCAGCTACCAACGGCTGCTGGAGGTGGAGGCCCAACTGCGAACCGAAGTCGAGGAACTGTTTGCCTTGAGCGAACATAGCGATCAGCCAGAGGCGCCCGATGGGCTGGTGGTGCGCGATGAGATCGCACGACGCGAGGATCGCCTGGCGCGACTGGCGGAGGCCAAAGCCGTACTGGAAGCTCGCGCCGCCGAGCGTGCGGCAGCCGAGCAAGCGGAGTATGAGGCCAAGCTGGCGCAGCGCGAGGAGCGGGAGCGCACGACGGGACGCAGACCTCGTGGCCGCCCACCGACGCCACCGGTGCCAGGACCGCGCGACGGCGACCAGTACAACTTCACCGATCCGGAGTCGCGCATCATGAAAAGCTCGACGCATGCGGGCTTCGAGCAGGATTACAATGCGCAGGTGGCCGTGGATCAGGCGAGCCTGCTCATCGTGGGATGGGCCCTGTCCAATCATCCCAACGATAGCCAGGAAGCCGAACCCACGCTCGCGGCCATCCCGTCCGCGATTGGCACGCCCGAGGCGGCGGCGCTGGATGCTGGCTACTTTGGCCCCGCGACCTTGCAGGCGTGTGCCAAACGCGGCATCGAGCCCTACATCGCCACGGGGCGGGATCCTCATCATCTCAGCTGGCAGCAGCGGTTCGCCCCGTTGCCTGATCCGCCGCCGGAGGACGCCAACGCGCAGGTGAAGATGGCTTACAAGCTCAGGACCGCGCTGGGTAAAGCGATCTATGCGGCGCGCAAATGTACCGTCGAACCGGTGATCGGCATCATCAAGGAGGTGTTAGGCTTCCGCCAGTTCTCTTTACGTGGGACAGCAGCGGCTGCCGGTGAGTGGTGTCTGGTCTGTTTAGCCTTTAATCTCAAGCGCTTCCATACCTTATCCGCGGCGTAGCGCAGGGACGGTGGCCTCCTTCCAGCCCATTCGGTCGCTATCTCCGACCGGTTCTGCCTGCGACCGCATTCCGTTCTGGCGCTCTTGTCCGCGCCGTGAGCGACACACGCGCTTCCGGAGTGGCTCGCATGACTGTTAGTGCGTTCTCTCCGACAAGCTGCTAGTGTGATTTTTATTTCCCATAGACTTGGTCGAAGTAGCCGTGAACGTGAAGATGATAGACGACGAGAAGATGAATTGCAAGCATATTTTGAGAAAATGGAACTCTTCCTGAAGGAGCACTTGCGAGAGCCAAATGCGGGTGCTGAGGTACGGGGCGTGGCACAGGCGCGAACTTTGGGTGTGTTACAAAGATTAAGATATGATTCGACTCGTAGATTGAGCGTGATCAAGTTCTTGTATGGGTCAGGTCTCATCAAAAATGACGCTGGCAATGCTATCATCAATTTGCAAGGAGCCGATCTGGGGGAGGCCGACCTGCGCTGGACAAATCTGAGTAATATCGACTTGCACGGGACCAATCTGAGCAGAGCCAACCTAAGCGGGGCAGATTTGAGCAGAGCCAATCTCAGTGAGGTTATACTATACAGAGCCAAGTTGCGCGGAGCTTATCTGAACAGAGCTATTCTGGACGGGGCTATTCTGAACAAGGCTGCTTTGAGCTACGCTAGGTTGAATGGCGCCAACTTGAGCAATGCTAAGCTGAGAGGAGCTGATATGCGCTGGGCCTACTTGGGGGAGGGTCACGACGGTACCGTCACAAACCTTTACAATGCTGACCTGAGTGGTGCTGACCTGAGCGGTGGTCGGTTCCTGTCCTGGAGCTGGTGGCTTAGGAACATCGGGGCTGATCTACACAAAGCCTACATGCGCAAAGCTAAGCTGAGAGGAGCCAACTTACACAGAACCATCCTGGAGGAGGCCATGCTGCATCAGGCCGAACTAGATGGGACTGGCCTACGCAAGGCGAGGTTGAAGGGGGCCTTTCTGCTTGATGTCGATCTGCGGGGAGCCGACCTGAGTTGGCTCAATCTGAGCGGAACTACTTTGAGCGAGGCTGACTTGAGAAGAGCCAACTTGCGCGGAACTGACCTGAGTAGGGCCAACCTGAGTGGGAACAATCTGAGTGGGGCCAACCTGACTTCAGCAGACCTGAGCGATGCCCGCCTCTGGAGTGCCAACCTCAGTGGTGCCAAGCTCAGGGGAGCCAACCTGAGCGGAACCGACCTACGTGGAGTCAAGGGACTGACGGAAGAACAGGTAGCGACCTGTAAAGCAAAAGGAGCCATCATTGATGAAGACCCCACGATCAGTTCATCCCAGCCAACCGTTTCAACTCCCCTAGCATCGCAAAGCAACGACACGCCAACTCAATCAGCTGCACCTGCTCAGGGGAGTATACCAACTCCTGTGACAGGGGGGAACAGCGTTACTGCTTCCACTACCTCACTTTGTCACACAACAGGCTGAGAGTCTGGTTGTTGTACGGGATAGAGTCGCTTGAGCTTGATACGCGCATCTGCCGTGCGAAATTGCCAGTTCACCGTGCCAACTCGCTGGTTGCGATGCTCCTGCCAGAGCTGAACTTGTTGACAAAGCTCCTCAATCGTGGCGATGTTGTGCGCCAGGCCTTGCCGTGCCAGCACGCTCAGTTCAATCTCGGCAATATTGAGCCACGAAGCATGCTTGGGGGTGTAATGGATCTCTAATCGTTGAGCCAGAGCATGTGCCTGGGCGGGAGGAAACACTTCGTAGAACGAGGCAGGCGTATGCGTATTGAGATTGTCCATCACGACCACCACCTTCGCAGCGTCAGGATACTGTTCTTCTAGGACCCGCCTCGCATGAAGAGTGCCCAATCCTTCTTGGTCCGGTGCTCGGTCACTTTCAGGCAGCGTTTCCCTGCCAATGGTTCATAGACAATGAAGAGGTTGGCGCGGCCTTCCTTCTCATAGCTGTAGTCTTCCCGTGCCACTTGTCCCGGTTTCGCTGGTTCGGGGGGATATTTGTCTTTGACGAGATTCTTGCCCATCTCGTCCATACAAATCCGGGGGACTGCCGGGTCATAGGGCTGGCAGTACACATCGAGCACATCCTCCATTGACGCGACAAAGTCTCCGTCTGCTTCCTTGGGGAAACACCATGACTTTTTGAGCCACGGCTTAAGTTCGTTTTTTTGAGTGTTTTTCTGACGGTTTCCGGGCTAATATGCTCGACATAGCCCAGATACACCATCTGATCGGCCAACAGTTCCAGCGTCCAGCGTTGTCGCCCGTCGGGAGCCTGACTGCAAGCGAGGTGGATCAACTGCGCCTCTCCTTTCCCGTCCAAGCATCGACGCTCGGGACGTTCGCGGGGGAAGCTTCCTGTCAGGGCGACTTCCAGATTCTCTTGTACAAACCTCTGTTTGATCCGAATCACGGTACGGCGACTGATGGAGAGCGCCTGGGCAATCTGCCCGTCGGAGTGGCTGGGTTTGCCATGGCTTTGATCACTCATGAGTAGAACACGTGCTACGAGATAGTGCTTGGTGGGAGTTGTGCTTGTGTGGATCATTGTCGCTAGAAAATTTCGCTGCTCTGGCCTTAATTGTACTGGGTAGCGATAGTGGCGAGTGCCCATCATTGCCCTCCTTTAGTCTCAGTTCCCTTTGCTCTCACCATGGAGCCCTTTCAAAACCAGGTGGGGACGCGCGTCCCATCTGATTTTGAAAGGGCTCCATGGTGAGATGTTCTAGACTGGGTTCTCGTGGGAGTTGCATATGGCGGTCCCGGCAAGCCATCCTTGCCAGCTCCGACATTAAACGTCTCTCCTTGGAGACTGATCTATCCCCAAAATTCGATCACTTTTTCGCAGTTGAAACGGTACGAGATAGGCGGGTGTTCTAGCAGGTGTGCTATATACTGCTGCCCGCTCTCCTCATCGTCGGTCCAGAAGAAGCTCACGAGGCGGTCGATATCTTTGCGGATCGTCGATAAACTCAACTCCTCTCTCATTGGTTACTGGATAAACTCGCTGGCAAAACGACGCATGGTATCCAGTTGAGGTGTGTCAAAGAAGGTGATCACGAGTTCCTGGACACCAGCTGCCTCATAGGCAGCGAGACGCTGCCGAATCGTCTCAAGGGTTCCAACGAGACCATACGACTGGATGTCTGGGCCAGCGAGGGGAGCCCATCCTGGGACCAGAGCGTGGGCCTGCTCATCGGTATCACCAAGAATACAGAGCGTGAGGGCTGTCCGATGAATGCTCTCATACTCGCGTCCAACCGCCTCACAGTGTGCTCTAATCACGTCAAACTTGTGCTGAATGGTTGCAATATTGCCTTGCACATTACAGGCATCTGCATATTGGGCCACCAGTTTGAGCGTCACCCGCTCACCGCTTCCGGCGATCATCATGGGAATATGGGGTTGCTGCACCCCTTTGGGCTGGTTGATCGCGCCGCGAACCTGGTAATAGTTTCCCTCAAAGGTGGCCTCCTCCTCGTTCCACAGAGCCCGAATGACCTGGACGGCTTCGCCGAGCTGCCGCAGGCGCGTCTTCGCATCGGGATACTGGTAGCCATAGGCGTGATACTCATGCTCGTGCCAGCCTGCTCCGATGCCAAAGGTGTAGCGCCCATGCGAGAGCACATCCAGGGTCGAAGCCATTTTCGCCTGTAAGGCAGGGTTGCGGTAGTTATTTCCGGTCACCAGGTGTCCGATGCGCACCCGCCTGGTATCGCGCGCGAAAGCCGCCGCTGTGGTCCAGCTCTCAAAAAACATGGCCTGAGAGGGAGGAAAGGTATGAAAATGATCCAGCAACCAGACCGTCTCAAATCCAAGTTCATCAGCCGTTTGGGCCACATGGGTCAGTGTTTCATAGGCTTCTATGGGGTCCTTGAAGCTCGCCAGTTCTCCCACAAAGCCCGTGGAAAGATAGACACTATACTTGAGAGACATATTTACTTACCTCTTTCTACTCCGGCAGAGAATCTCCGCCTGTCTATGCAGCAATCATCTGCGATCTTGTACATGTAGAATGAAACGGTTGATTTTTTGGGAACTCTTCAGCTTTCGCAACGCGCGTCAGGATCGCCCGGTTGCAAGGTGCACCTTCTTTCGGATTCCCTCCAGCCTTTGAAGAATTGCTGCTAGTAAGCGGCACTGAAGCGCTGGCGAACAAAGCGAGGTTGCTCAATCTCGTCGAGCAGGGCCACGGCATAATCTTCGGCTGAGATGCGGCTCTCCCCCTGTGCGTTCATGACAAGCTGATCGATGCCAAGACGATAGGTGCCGGTGCGCTCACCTGGCTCAACGAAGACGGGAGGACTGAAATAGGTCCAGTCCACATCGCGGTTCTTGCGATAGACCTCCCACTCTTCAATTTTGGCCATCACCTCAGGTTTCCATTCTTCGGGAATAGGGATGACGTCCAACGCCCGCACGCCGGGGGCAACATTCATGGTCCCTGCGCCACCGACAACAAGCAGGCGCTTCACACCAGCACGCTTCACCCCTTCTAACAGAGACTGCGCGGCTTCTGCCACAGCGGACCAAGGCTGATTCTCAGAAGGTTTGATGGCGCTGACCACCACGTCATGTCCTGCAACCACCTGTGTCACGCTCTCTGGATTGAGGGCGTTTCCCTCTGTGAGAGTCAACTGCGGATGACGGAACTGGATGCGAGCTGGATCACGCACGATGGCCGTGACCTCGTGCCCTCTCCTGAGCGCTTCCTGTGCGACACACTGCCCAATCATACCGCTGGCACCGAACAATGCAATTTTCATGTAGTTTGTACTCCTTTCCATGGTCATGCAGCCGACTCATTCAAAGGCCTCTCGATACTTTTTGATATAGGTCTCAAGGTCCATTGGTGGCTGACCTGTAATGTGCTCGATCACTTCATCTGTGCCAGAAAAAATGCCTGCTGCATGGTCTTTGGCAACTTCTACGAGATGCTGCCCAACAAAGGACTGGCCCATCTTTACCCATTGCTCGTGGAACGCTTCAAGTGATATTCTTTTGTACTTGATTTTATGTCCCAAGATCTGCGAAATCTTCTCGAATGCCTCAGCATAGGTGTACTCTTTGGGACCAAACAGTCAGTATGTTTTTCCAGTATGCGCTGATGGATTTTCTAAAATGTTTGCGATGAGACGTGCTTGATCCTCTGCCGCGATGGGGGCATGCTTGCTTTCGCCAAACGGCAATTGTACCAGACCGTCTTTGACATTTTGCATACGGTAAAGAGCCACTAAACTTTCGGCAAAAAACGTCGGGCGCAGATGGGTGACAGCAAGGCCAGACCAATCAAACACGTGTTCTGCTGTCCAGTGATTGAATGCCGCATGGCTCTTCGCTTCGCGTCTTGCTGAGATTTGCGACATATTCACAATGGCTGGCACGTTGGCCTCTTTGGCGGCTTGAGCGAAGTAAGCGGTTGCCTCGATGAGGCCGGGAGCAATGGGATAGACGAAGTAGGCTCCCCAAACGCCTTCGAGAGCGGGCCGAATCGTGGTGAAATCGAGCAAATCTCCCACGACGATCTCGACGCCCTGTTTTTCTAATTGTGCACTGCGTTCGTCGTGCTGATGAACGAAGGCCCTCACGTGATAGCCTCGTTCAAGAAGCAATTCGACAGTTTTTCTGCCGGTTGCTCCTACTGCTCCTGTCGCTCCTGTAATTAAAAACCGTTTTGAACTCATCATGTCACTTTCTGCTGATTCTATTTGCTTCTACATAAAGAATGGTTGAACTCCTTTTTGTCTGATGTAGGTATATACCCGCACTGGATAAAAAAATGTTAGATGCTCATCTCTTCCAATTGAGAAAGCAGCATCTTCAGCAGGTTCAGTTGACCCTGTCCGAGGGTATCTGCAACGGCTGTCTGGGCCTTTTGCCACAAAGGATGGGCGAGAGAAACCGCTTCACGCCCCTTCTGGGTGACATGTGCGGTATGCTCTCGTCGGTCGCTTCCTCTGCTCAGAGAGATCAACCCGTCGCGCGCGAGAATACGCAAATTTCTTCCAATGGTCGAACGATCACTTCCCAGCGTTTGGGCCAGGTCGGTAATGCTTTTCTCAGCTTCATCCCGAAGAATGCTTTCCAGAAGCACATATTGCGTCACCTTGAGACCGCTGGGCGCAAGGACTCGATCATAGACCTCGGTGAGCGTTTGCGCAGCGTAGCGCAGAGTAGTGCAATGACAGGGAAATGTCCTTTTCATGATGTAAGTATATACCCACATTTGGCAGATGTCAAGGGTTTGTTAGAACCGAGTACACAAAAAGGTTCCAGGAGAAGGCGGGTTCTGTCAGAACGGGAGAAGAGGACGTGTCTTGAAAATCGTTTGCGGGGTCAAGAAGTCAAGCCGCAGTATTCTCCTCTGCATGGTTTCGGAAGCTTCGACGGATAGGCTCAAACCATGTCTCTGTCCTCCTGCCCGTTTTACCGCCCACGGAATTCGCAAGATGCGCGCTCATGGAATGTCAAAATTTACAGGAGAAGAGTGATTTGGCTTATAAGGCCAACGTCATAGGCTACCGGAGAGCATTCTTCTGTGACAAAGTGAGGTAGTGGAAGCAGTTACTCCCTCTCAGCAAAGCAGTGACACGCAAGCCCCATCGACTCCATCTAGTCAAGGAAGTACACCAACTCCCGGTACAGATGAGAGCAGTGCCACTTCTTCTCAGACAGGCCCAGAGTCGTGAAGGAGGCCCTGCTTTTGCCATGGGAATGTTGGAGGGAATAAGTATTGTGATCCCCTCTTCGAGAGGGTAATAAACCTCATAAAGGACTTAAGAAGTGAAAAAGGTTCTACGGGTGGAAATGGCCCTTTTTCGCAGGAATCGTTGTCATACCCCTACCTGGACAGGGAGCGTCAGCGAGAGTTCTATCGAGGGAGGGAAATCGGGCATGGAAGTCGGTGCCATCCGCAACGCCCGTCTTGGCGACACCAGTATCTTCCACCGCCAACGGCTGCTCGCCCACTCGGACCTTGAGCGGTCCTACACCTATGAGTTCTGCGAGCCGTTTCCCTACCCGATACGCAACTGCGTGGTGACGCTGCGCGTGACGCCGGTCATCGATGGGAACAGGGCGTTTGTCGAATGGTTGGCAACGTTCGACTGCGAAGCCGCTGAGTACGACCATTGGACAACGTACTTCGCGAATGAGGTCTGGGCAAAAGCGTTAGAGTCGTTAAAGCAACACTTCTCACATCCATAGTGAAGTATGGCTTCGCCGTTTGTGTCTCTCATGCTGAGCGGCAAACCTTTTTCGGACAAAGAGCACGTACAAGCCTCATTCCTCATATGGCAGTTCGTGCCATATGAGGAATGAGGCTTGTACGCTGCAATTTGGCAAAGAGATAATGGCAAGAAAACATCCTCGTCCTGCTGCAAATCAGCAGTCTCTCCTCATTCCCCTCCACCAGCAGTGCTGGGAGTGTGGAAAGCGGTTGTGGGTAGCATCCTCTGCGGCTCGCACAGTGACCACCCTCGACGGTTTGTGCCAACTTACGCTCACCATTCGCCGATGTCAAAATCCGTCCTGTGGACGGTATCATCGATCCTACCGTCCAGAGGAGGAAGGGCACTGGGCCTTGCCTCATGGGGAGTTCGGCCTCGATGTGATCGCGCTGATTGGCACGCTTCGCTATGTGCATCACCGCAGCGTTCCAGAGATCCACCGAGCGTTGCTCGCGCGAAGTGTGCTGATCTCTGAACGTACGGTGACGAATTTGCTCGCCCGCTATGAAGAGTTAGTGACGCTCCACCTGACAGATCAGGCGCGCTTGCGTCAACTTCTTTTGACCCAAGGCTTCGTGATTTTGGCTCTAGATGGATTACAACCAGATGTGGGGCACGAAGTGCTGTGGGTTCTCCGCGATTGTCCCTCTGGTGAAGTACTGTTGGCTCGTAGCTTACTCAGCGCCAGTGAAGCCGATCTTGCGGTGCTGTTGCGCGAGGTACAAGTTTCCCTTCCGGTGCCTATTCGCGGCGTTGTGACAGATGGTCAACACTCCATTCGTAACGCTGTTCAGGGAGTGTGCCTTTTGCAGAAGTGCATATCTAGAATGAGACTCAGCCTATATTGGCCAGCGGCGCCGCGTGGAGACAAGTATGGAGCCGTTTCCCTACTGCCACCACCACTCGTCTGCCATCTGGCAAGATGACGGCGCCATCATTGACTTTGCGACACACCTCCTCTAAACTCTCCGTCACCTTGGTGCATATTTCTGCCTCAGAATCATGTAGCGCAGCGACCAAGGATGTCAGCCTCTCTGGCCTGGCTTGGCCTAGCTGGGTTCATCCGCAACTTCCGTGCAATGAACGCAAAGGATGGGTTTTCAAAATATGAGAGATGAGCAGAGGAGCCAATCTATGGACTCCTCTTCCAATTGCAGTTTTCACTTAGCACGAAAGCTGCGGATGAAACAGTTTTTCGGATATTTGACACTTGCATCTGTACTCATTCTTCACATAGTTCATGACATTATTGTTCCTATCACCTCTGGCATTTATCCCTCTTCTTCAGAAAGTTCATGACATTATTGCATGGTTCAGCACTTTATTGTCTGGTTCAGAACATTATTGTCTCTGCACAGCACGGCGGCCCGCTGCTCCAGAAAGGACAAATCAAAGCCAAACAGGTTGTGGTTCTCGATCACATCCGGGTCGCGCTCGCGGATCAGCGCACAGAGATCGCCGATCAGGCGTGCCTCATCTTCAGGTGCAGGGGCATCAAGCGTGGTGGCAAGGCCACGACTATCGCGAACGGCAACCATGAAAATGCGCCCGCGATGTGGGTCAAGCGCGGTCGTCTCCAGGTCAAATTGTAGTCTCTGCAGATTGGCTGACAAAAGTTACACCTACTTCAACTACGAGCGAATGATAGAGATACTTGAACGTATTCTTCATCGCTATTGCCTCTCCCTTACTCAATCCGAATTATAGAGCGTTGCCAAGTGCCATCTTTTTTTCATTGACAAGCACCCAGGAGAAGATGCCATCCAAGGAAAGGAACACCCCATGAAGCAATTCCGCACCATCGAGAAACTTGACACCGGCATTTTGTACGTTTTAGAGCTTGCATCAAGCCTGTCAGTTCTCTTACTTGCCTTTGGGCTCATAGCTTCAATGGCAAATGTCCTCACTAAAGGTTCAGTCTTAACGGATAACCTGTTCATGCAGCGTGTTTGGGCATGGACGCAATGTATCGCCATTGATGCCAGCGTTGCAGGGACAATCATTAGAACATTCCGCTATCACGCTGAAGGGGAACGGGTAAAAACCTGGCTGTATGGCTTATTATCCGCGCTCCTTTTGTTTACAGCCGCCATTGTCTTAAACATCGAAAGCGTCCAACAAACACTCAATCTTACCTTAGATGCAGCCTACGTCCATGTGTTTATTCCTGTTGAGGTTCTTATCTGGATACGCTCGGTTGCGATTGTTTTACTCATCGTTGCTCATGCTATGCGGCATGTGCAGGTGAGTCACAGAGCAGGAAAAGAGAGAGCACCACAGCAGACCCTTATCATTACTCCTGAACTCCTGCACGAGTTACGGGTGTTACTGACACAAACAACCGTTTCCGAGGAACAGCCGGAAACACCGCAAATCGCTGAAACATCCTCAGTAACGGATGCAGATGAGCAGGTAACAGAGGAGCATACAATTCCTGATGGGAGCTTGTTGCTCAGTGTTTCCGATGAGGAGAGGAACAAGGTTATTACAGCGCATAAGCAAGGTATCCCACGCCGTGAAATTTGCTCATACCTTCGTTGGGGAAGCGCGAAATACACTACCATTGTCAAACCTGTTCTTGATAGCTATGTAGAACAGGAACAACGACCAGGAACAGAGTAACAGTTTGAGAAACAGGGGAGTAGTAATGCTTCCCTGTTTTTCTTTTTTCGCTTGACAACCAACCAGTAAACAACTAGCATCCCAAAGGAACAATAATAGTATGCCACAGGAACGAGCACCACAGCCACAAGGAGTGTACATCTTTGATGCTGTACGAGTGCAAAACCTTGCAACGCTCTATCACCGGATACATACCCCGCTAACCATCATCCGTAAAGTTGATCCATACAAAGAACTCATCTACTACTCCTACCAAGTGGGAACACCAACCAAAGAGCATCCGGTAGGTATTGCTACCGGACTGCAAAAGACCTTTCTTGGAGCATTGGAACGAGGTTTAGAAGCAGCACTCAGGTATGAGAATAGCAAGCAATCCAGACGTAGGAGTGGTCATGAGGCAAGGGAAGGATGAGCATTGAACACCGAAGACAAGAGCAAGCAGCCCGATACGCCGCGATCCTACGGGAACGGTTTGAAACAAAGGGTATCCTCAAACAACTTGCCGGATACCCTAATTTTGTTCTGTGGCGTTACAGCTTAGTTGACGGACAGCGAAAGAAACCGCCATACAACCCGACCACAAACCTTCCGGCAAGCCCTGTTGAACCGCAAACATGGGGAACGCTTGAAACTGCCTTGACAACACTCGCAACCGGCAAATATCAAGGCATCGGATTTATGCTCTCTCACAGTCCTTTTAGCGGGCTTGACCTTGACCATTGTATAGAAGGAGGAACAGTGCAACCGTGGGCGCAAGAGATCATCAAGGCATTCAATACCTACACCGAGTATTCGCCGTCATGGAACATGAGAGCAGGCACAGGAGGAGTCCATCTGTTAGCTGAGGGGAAACCACCAGCAAGTAAAAAAGTTGGCAATATCGAGATATACGGGGAAAAGCACTATCTCACCATCACCACCAACCATCTACCAGGAACGCCAACCACGATTGAGAGCCGACAGCAAGCACTTGACACTATGTACCGACAAGTTGCACCGCCCGTAGTGGAAAGACCGTTTCAGAACACGAGGTGGGGTGTTGGCAGGGGAAGCGATCTTACTGAACTGCCACCGGAAGCAGCATACGACCAGAAGTTACAACGACTTTTGCGAGGCGACATCACCGGATACAAAAGCCAATCAAGCGCGGACTTTGTGTTAGTGTTAAAGCTGCTCCACTGGACGGGTGATAATGTCGCGCTCACCAGACGACTTTTTCTTGCGTCCGGCTTATACCGCGAGGACAAGACCGAGCGCAAAACCGGCTCGACAACCTACCTTGATATGACCATTCACAATGCACTGAGGAAACGCAGAAACCCACCGATGAGACGCTAAAGTTTGCTATTTGTGTGTTTGTTTGCTACCATCCAGGCAAGCTATGACCAACTACCATTTGAAACCACTTCCAACCCTACCATCTCTTGCAGCCCAGGAAGCCCGCGAGCAATGCCGGAAACAGATTGAGGCAGTCAGAGAAAGGCGAAAGATCATCTATCGGAGGTTTCGACAGAGGATGCAGGAGCAGGAAGAACGCCAACACCTCGCTTGACTTTGCATAGACCGCTTGCTATACTTCAGCTACTAAAACCGCCTGCAAGACCGAAAGGTGTTTGCAGGTTTTTTTATCTATGCCAGAAGAACGAGCAAGTATCCTCATTGATGGCAGCAACTTTTATTTTAAGCTCCGAGACTTGAACCTCCACCAGCTACTTACCTTCAATTTTTCGCAGTTTGCTACATCACTTGTAGGGAGGAGGACACTGGTAAAAGCCACCTACTATGTGGGGAAGGTACGCACGGATGGCACACCAAAAGCCGAGCAGATGCAAGCTCACCAACAACAACTCTTCGCGCATTTGAGAAAGCACAACGTTACCTACTCCCTTGGCTATCTACTCAAAGACAGTAAAGGAGTCTTTCACGAAAAAGGCGTAGATGTCAATATTGCCGTTGATCTGCTCGTTGCTAGTTATGAAAACCTGTGTGATCGTCTCTTTCTGGTATCCTCAGATACTGACCTCATACCTGCCATACACAAAGCGCAAGAAAAAGGCAAAACGGTCATCTATGTTGCGTTTTCCCATCAGGTGAGTAAAGCACTGGTTGCAGCCTGCAAAGAAACACAAACCCTCACGAAAGATGCTCTTGTACCATTTTTACAGCACCAGGAGCAGGCAGAATAACACCTCTCACGCCGGACACACTCAATTCTACGACGAGGGAACAGGTTATATGTCAGAAGTAGATAGGTATAGTGAGCTTCTTTCTGATGTTTTCTTAAAAGTTCTAAGCGGAACAGTGAAACTATAAAACAGATGAGAAATATTGTCGCTGGTGACCAAGAAAGACGGTAGTGACCTGGAAGATAAAAGAGACCAACTACTGTCCAGATAATGAAAAATACAAAGGTAACTATTCCTCCAACCGCACTACGTTTGCTAAAGGTACCTATGATAAATAGAAATGATACGAAAACAAAGCTCATGATGCCTACTACTGTTGACACAGACCAAGCATAGATGAAGTAAGGCAGCACGATAAGGTCAGCCACTCCAAATGTAAAGAGCAATGCGAGGAGGTAGTTTCGACTGCGACGATTAAATTCATCAAAAGAGAATTTCCGAAGGACATGTTGTATCCGCACCCCTAAAGAAGGTGCATATTTTAGAGGTGGCAGCCGTCTTGGAACGTTGGTACCCCGTTTTGATTGTCTTGTCGTTGCCGTGGGATACCCTTCAGCGGCAAACGAGCTTTTCGGGTTGCCAAGAAACTCATTCACAACTTTTTTGATGCCTTGGCAAATATCTGTATAGGCTTTATCCCTATCGGGTCGCCAGTCGCTAACTGGTTTACCATTAGACGGTAGAGCTTGAAGTCTGCTAAAAGGAGCATTCTCCCAATCAACATGGCGGATATGGATAGGGATCACACGAGCTTCTCTTGCTTTATGTCTTTCAATCGCTCGCTTCATTTCAACTTCATGGCAATAATAGGAAGCCATAAAATTGCGGGTTATAAGCAGTAAAATAATATCAGCAGTATCGAGATGAGCAGCAATTTCGTCTTCCCACTCCTGCCCTGGACTAATATCAAAATCATACCACTCGGTAATTAGACCTTGCCATTTCAAATTGCTGAGATGCTCAGCTAGGATATGGTGGTACCGTTTGTCAAGACAGTTTTTGGGCAAAAATAAGACAAAACTCAACCGTTCGAGAAACTCACAGCTCTCTTTTCAGATACACCTGTGCTGGTGTTTGATAGTCAAGCGCTTGATGCAAGCGCTCATGATTGTAAAACGTGAAGTATTCACGTAAGTTGCTCACCGCATCTGAAACGCCCTGGTAATCTTTGATATACACCTCCTCGTATTTCACACTGCGCCACAACCTCTCCACAAAAATGTTGTCTAACGCCCGTCCCCGCCCATCCCAACTGATACGGATGTCTGCTTCCTTGAGCCGACTGGTGAACTCGCTGCTGGTAAACTGCACCCCTTGGTCACTGTTAAAGATCTCAGGCGTGGCTACGCGCAAAGCTCGATCGAGTGCTTCCAGGCAGAAGCTGGTGTCCAGCGTGATCGAAATCTCCCAGGCCAGCACATACCGACTGAACCAATCGATCACCGCCATCAGGTAAATGAACCCCCGTTGGAGGCGGATATACGTGATGTCACAACTCCAGACTTGATTGCAGCGCTCAATCCTCATCCCCCGCAGCAAATACGGATAGCGCTGCTCCGGCAATCCCGGCATACTCGTGCGCGGTTTGGGATAGATCGCATCCAGACCCATCAGGTGCAGTAACCGCCGCACGCGTTTGCGTTCCACTGGGTAGCCCTGCGTCTCCAACCAGGCCGCCATCTTCCGTGCTCCATAGAACGGCGTCCGAGTGTATTGCTCATCGAGCAGTCGCATCAGCACCAGGTTCTCCTCGCTTTCCGGCACCGGTTCATAATAGTAACTCGACCTCGCGAGTCCCAGCAGCTTGCACTGCTGAGCAATGCTCAGTTCCGGGTGCCCTGGCTCAATCAGCGCTCGTTTCGCCTCAGCGCAGTGATTTTGATTTTTTTTCCAGCCAGTCTACCTGCACTTTCAATTGACCGATTTGCTGGTAGAGACTGGCTATGAGCGCTTCTTCGCTTTTCTCACGCTTGCCTGCTTGCGGGGAGAACACCTCCGGCAAGCCATCGAGGGCTTGCTTTTTCCACTGCGCAATCTGCGTGGGGTGGACCCCATACTCGGCAGCGATCTCATTGGCTGTTTTCTGCCCTTTGATAGCCTCCAAGGCGACCCTCGTCTTCAGGTCGGCACTGTATCGTTTCCGTTGCACTGACATCGTTTTCCTCCTTCTCGCCGGTTTCTCGATACAGCTATTTTATCTTATCGACCTGTCCAGTTTCCTGGTACCATTATA
>WNFB01002392.1_pt1 | contig 16333 bp, 17 predicted proteins | sample 5400501 | NCBI WGS metagenome assembly WNFB01 (sample SAMN13153341, study PRJNA577476) | soil metagenome | isolation source: 200 cm saprolite under Douglas fir tree site 2 hole 1 | place: USA:California | collected 2015-04-18
CGCCATAGTGAGCGCCAGCTCAGCCAGAGACGCCGAGCGGTCGTTCGCGGGCGACTCTCCGAAACCCGGAACCTCGAACAGGATGACCCGATGGCTCTCGGCCAACAGCTCGTGGGCGCGCGACTGACGCAGGCCGCCCGCTCCGTGCAGCACAACCAGCGGCGGGCCATCACCGGCCTCCTTGTAGCGGATGCGGAAACCGCCGGCTTCGACGACTGCTTCGTTAAACATTGGCCTGCAGCTCTCGCATCCGAGGCAGCACCTTGGTGCCGAACAGCTCCAGCGCCTTCAGCGTCTTGTCGCGCCCAACCGGCGAGAAGATAACCTCCAAAAAGCCGTTGCCCAGCTCCTGGTTGATGGCTCGGATTTGCGACAGCACGCTGTCTGGGCCGCCGGCCACCAGCTGGCCCAGCTCCATGCGCTCCTTCAGGTCGTGAGCAGCGTGCCGGTCGCGCTGGCGCTGGGTGTCGCGGCCGTAGTAACCGGCGCTGGCCGCGGCATCGTCCACAGCCTTGTTGCTGGTGCTGTATGCCGTCCGCCGCTCGCCCCCACCGGACGCTAGCACGTCCTCGATGGCCTGCTCGTCCGTGTCGGCCACGTGAACGCCACAGCGATAGATCACGTCGTCCGGTCCCGGCTCCCAGCCGACTTTCGCCGCCTCCGTGCGGTAGTGGCGAACGGCATCGCTGGCGTAGGGCACAGTGGTGAAGGCGAAACCCACACTCAAATGGTTTTGGGCGGCGAACTCCCCCGATTCGGGGCTCGAGGCCGAGACGTAGATCGGTGGATGCGGCTGCTGGACGGGCTTAGGCCAGATCGAAATGGCCCTGAACTCGTAGTAGCGGCCCGCCCAGCCGAACGGCTGAGGCTCCGTCCAAGCTTTCACGATCAGCGCCATGGCTTCTTCGAACCGCTCGCGTGACTCGGCTGGGTTCACGCCATAGGTGACGTACTCGTTCGAAGTGCCGCGCAGCATCCCCGCCACGACGCGCCCGCCGGTCAGCGTGTCCAGCATGGCGAACTCCTCGGCTACCCGCACCGGGTTCAGGATGGGGATATCCGGCCCCAGCAGCGCGATCCTGGCCCGCCGGACGCGCTGGCTGAGGGCGCCGGCAATCACCATAGGGTTGGGCGTGAGGCCCATCGGCGCGTAGTGGTGCTCGGCCACTGTCACCCAGTCGAAGCCCAGCTCGTCCGCCAGCTGAAACATCTCCAGGCTGTTCTCCATCGACTTCTGGGCGACCTCGGTTGAGAACGTTTGGCTGGGGACCGGCCACACGCCGCGCGGCGCGGGGCCCTGGTACGGCACCGACGAAAAGAGCGCTGCCTTCATTGCGCCTAATTTCACCACGAAACGGGGGCACACGTCTTGCGTCCTCGTCTGATGGAGTCCAAAAAGGAGGCAGCAACATGGCGACCGTCGAAATCGGTGGCCAGGAGCGCGAGTGGGAGAAGGCGGGCGACATGATGGGCATGGTCAGCGGGCGCGTGAAGGGCGACCTGGAGCGCTTTAAGGAATTCATCGAAGCGCGCCGGACTGAGACCGGCGCGTGGCGCGGCGAGATCAAGCGTGAGCCGGTCGAAGGCGAACCTAGCCGCATAACCAGCTAATCCTCTCGGCTGAAAGAGCCCCGGCAAAGCTGCCGGGGCTCTTTCCTTTACACTGCGTTCGCATGGCCGTCATTCGGCGGGCGTTCGCCGACTTGCCCGGGGGACAGATCCACTACGCTACCGCCGGTCAGGGCGAGCCGGTGCTGCTGCTGCACCAGACGCCGCGGTCCTGGGACGAGTTCCGCGAGGTGCTGCCCATCGTGGGCCAGCGCTGCCGTGCCATCGCGATGGACACCGTCGGCTTCGGCGATTCCTTCCGGCCAGCCGAGCCGTTCTCGGTCGAGCTGGCCGCCCGCGTCGCGATCCAGTTCCTGGACGCCATCGGCGTGCAGCGAGCCCACGTTGTGGGGCACCACACTGGGGGTGTCGTCGCGGTCGAGCTCGCGGCCACCCATCCCGAGCGGGTGAGCAAGCTCATCCTGTCGTCCACGCCGTATGTCGATGCCGCGCGGCGGCAGCGCGTGGCTAGCCGTCCGCCGATCGACGAGGTCGAGTACAAGGCCGATGGCTCACATCTGACGGCGTTGTGGCAGCGGCGCATGGGCTTCTATCCGCCAAATCGGCCCGATCAGCTGGCTCGCTTCGTGATTGACGCGCTTAAAGTTGGCGACCGCGCCGAGGAGGGCCACCGCGCCTGCAATCGCTACGAGATGGAACGGCGCATCGGGCTCATCCAGGCGCCGCTGCTGATTATGGTCGGAGGCGAGGACCAGTTTGCTCTGCCCGAATATCACAACATGATCGAGCGCTTGCCGCAGACGCAGCGGCGCATCATCCCGGGCGGCATGGTGCCGCTGCCGGACCAGCTTCCGGAGGAGTTCTCGGAGGCCATCCTGGAGTTTCTGAGCTCCTAGATTCACGGCCCGCTTGACAAGCTGACCAAATGTGCAGTATGCTCACTTGTGCAGTAAGCAAGGAGGTTCTGCCGTGCCGAATAAACAGGAGCTCACAGCCAAGCAGCGCGAGATACTGGAGGCCGTCGAGAACTGGATCCGGGAGCGCGGCCGTCCGCCCACGCTGCGCGAGATGGCTCAGCGCATGGGCGTCGCCTCCACGAACGCCATTCGCGATCACCTGCGTGTGCTCGAGACCAAGGGCTACCTCAAGCGCGAGGCGCGCCTGTCACGCGGTCTGGAGCTGATCCGCGGCGGCAAGGCGGACGCGCCTGAGCGGCCGGCCCCGCTTCAGGGTCCGACCAGGGAGATGGTGGCCATTCCATTGGTCGGCCGCGTGGCGGCCGGCGCGCCCATCCTGGCCGAGGAGAATATCGAGGACACACTCTACCTGGATAAGTTCTTCGTGCGCGAGGGCGACCTCTTTGCGCTGCAGGTCAAGGGCGACAGCATGATTAACGCCGGCATCTTCGATGGCGACTACGTATTCGTGCGCCAGCAGCCGGTGGCTGACCGCGGCGAGATTGTCGTGGCGCTCATCGGCGATGAGGCCACGGTCAAGACCTACTACCCCGAAAATGGCCAGATACGGCTGCAGCCCGAGAACGACACCATGCAGCCGATCATCATCCGCCGCGGTGACCCTGAGGTCCGGATTGTCGGTAAGGTCTCAGCCGTCCTCAGGAAGATGTAGCGGGCGTAGGCGTCGCGTCGGGGCTCGGGTTGGCGCTCGGTCCTACGTGGTAAATATTCCGCCACTGTACATAGTGGCTGGGAAAGCTGTCCGTCTTCACCTGGCCATCGGGCGTCGTAATGGCCCGCTTGAGTGAGACGTCGAGGCCGTCGTGGGCGTAATCGGTCTGATTCACCTCGCCTGGCGCCAAGGTCCGGTCCATCACATACTTGTCCGGCAGCGCGGGCCTGCGGTTTGAGGTGAACGGCCCGATCATGTCGACTTTGCGGCTCACCGGCTTGCCGTAGAAGTCCACGTAGAGCTGAGCAGTCGGCAGGTCGACCCGCGTGGTGATGGTTATCGGCGCGCCGGTGTCGTTCTGGAACTTGAAGTCGAGCGTGGGGCTCCAAACCGTGGCGTCGAAACCTTCCGGCGCCCCGCCTTGCGTGTAGTAGGGCACCGGGTAGGCGTGGTCGTGGCGCTCTGCGATGGGCACACCCGCCCAGAATGCCGCCCGGAACGTCGTGGTGGACACCTGGCAGATGCCGCCCCCCAGGCCCTTCTCGGTCGAGTCGCCCAGGATGACCAGGCCCTCGGCCCAGCCAGCGTCGGGGCCAACGTCGCCCATGATCTGGTTGAAGGAGAATGTCGCGCCGTCGGGCACCACCGTGCCATTCAGCTTCTTGGCCATGAGCCGGATGTTGAAGACGCGGTTGTTGGGCGAGCCGGCAAAGTTGGAGACGCCCTCAGAGATCAGCTGCGGCTGCGGCACCGCCGTCAGCCAGCCTGAGCCGGCCAGGTTCTTGGCAATGTACTGGTCGCCCAGTAGCGTGAGCGAGACAAAGTACGCCGGCGGCAGCTCGGGGTGCCACTCCATGCGCGCCCGCTGGAAGTACTGCACCCGGAAGCCGTCTTCAACGATCTCATCCGAAATCGGATAGCCGAACTGATCGACGCCGCCCCGGCTGTTGAAGTAGCTCAGGAAGGCATGGTGGACGGTGTGGCCTGTCTCGCGGAAGTAGCGCACCTCAGGCCCATTTGGCACTGGCTGAGCCGGGTCGAACGCGCGGCCCTGCGTCAGGATGCTGCCCAGCAAGCTGAGCTGAACCTGGTTGATCTCGGGGTGCCACTCCATGCGGGCACGCTGGAAGTACTGCACCAGGAAGCCGTTCTCCTGCACCGATTCCGTGCGCGGGAAGCCGAACGCGTCCAGGCCGCCGTGGGTCTCGAAGAAATCGCGGAAGTTCGCGCCCAAGCTGTGGCCGGTCTCCTGAAAGTAGCGGGGAGCAGCCGCGCCTATGCGAGGACTGCTATCGGGACTGGTACCGGCTTGCGGCGACGCCGCGGCAAAAGCGCTGGCGGGCATGAGCGCCAGCCCAAAAGCGAGCAGGTGAAGAAGCTTTTTGAACACTGGCTGGTAGCGTAACAAGTCCTGGCGGCCGGCCCCCAAGCGGTGGCTGATATTTACCGCTTCGGAGCGGGGAGACTCAGCAGCTGCTGCGCGTTCTTGTCCAGGATTGCGTCCACATCCGCCTGCGGTAGGCCCGCTTCCTGTATGTACGTTACGCAGCGCTTGACCGCCAGATAGGGGAAATCCGTGCCCAGCATGACGTGCCCGGCGCTTACCGCGTCGCAGGTGCAGCGCAGCGCCGCTGGCGTGTTGTTCACGGTGTCGTAGTACATGCGCTTGAGTGACTCGAAAGGATTGATGCCGGCCGGCAGGTCGCCGCGCTGGATAGCGCGGTCGCAGTGGTCCTCGATCCGCTGCCACAGGAAGGGAATGGTGCCGCCCAGGTGAGGCACGATAATGTCGAGGTCCCGATAGCGGCTGGGCAGGCCCGACATGGCCAGCCGCAGCCCGGTAACGGTGTCCTCAACGCAGCCGCCCATCATCCAGGCCAGGCTGTAGGCATCCATCAGCGGACCGCCTGTGCCCAGCGGATGTAGGAACACGACGGCCTTACGGCGGTTCAGCTCGGCCCAGAACGGCTCGAACTCAGGATTGTCCAGCGGTCCGCCCGCTACCGAGCAGCCCAGGTTGATGCCGGCGAAGCCCAGCTCGTCGAGGCACCGCCCGGCCTCGGCAATGGCGCGATCGACGTGCGGCAGCGGCACGCACCCAAAGGCGGCGAAGCGGCCGTTGTGCTGCGCGACAATTTCCCTGTACCAGTCGTTGGCGAAGCGGGCGGCCGTCGCAGCATTCTCGGCGTTGGGGAAGTACGGCTGCTGCGCGCCCACACACAGCACCTGGGCGTCGATGCCGGCGTCATCCATGAGCTCCAGCCTCTGGTTGAGCGAGATGCCGGCGCCGGGCACATCGTTGCGGCTGCTGCCGAGCTGCTGCATGCGCGTGGCGAAGTCCTGCGTGTAGTAGTGGGCGTGCACGTCGATCCGCATGGAACGCGGAATCGTACCACGGCTAATGGAAGTTGTGTGAGGCCTGCGCCGCGGCGAGATCGGGGAGGTGGATCGGCTCGAAGCGTTCGGCCAGCAGGTTCACGTTGGGGCCGCGCCACTGTACGCGACCATGGATCTTGACGAACGGCTCCAGCCGGATGACCTCGCGCTGGCGATCGAACAGGTCGGCGTAAACCACGACGTTAATCACGTCGAACTCGTCCTCCAGCAGCATGAACACCAGCCCGCTGGCCGTGCCCGGCCGCTGCCGGCAGACGATGAGCCCGGCGGTGGTGATGCGCCGGCCGTCCTTGAGGCTGGCCAGCTCGCGGCTGGTGGTGATGCTGCCGAGCTTGGGCCGCAGCAGCGCCATGGGGTGCAGCCCAGGTGACAGCCCCATCAGCTCGTAATCGGCCCGCAGCCGGTCCCATGCGGACAGCGGCTGCAGGCGGACCATGTCCTGCTCCAGCGGTAGCTCCAACTGCGGCTGATCCTTTGGCCGCTCGTCCTTGTAGAACAGGCCAAACTCCCAGAGCGTTTCTCTCTCTCGACCCTCTCCCTTCGAAGGGAGAGGGAGATTACATGCGCCGGCCATGATCAGGTTCTCGGTTTGGTCACGGTCGAGGCTGGTGCGCTGGCTGAATTGGAAGATCGAGGCGAAGGGGCCGTTGGCCTGGCGTTCGCCGACGATAGCTTTGGCCTGCTCCTCGCCAATGCCGTGCACGAATGAGAGGCCCAAGCGGATAAAGCCCTCATCTTCCACAGTGCAGCCGGCGTCGCTGCGATTCACGTCCGGCGGCAAAAAGGCGATGCCATGCCGGCGTGCGTCGCCCACCAGCATCTCCAAGCTGTAGAAGCCCATCGGCTGGTTGTTGAACAGTGCGCAGTAGAACTCCTCCGGATAGTGGTAGCGCAGCCAGGCCGACTCGTAGGCCAGCAGCGCAAAGGCCACGGCGTGGCTCTTGGGAAAGCCGAAGGCGGCAAAGCCCAGCAGGCTCTCGAAGATCTTGCGGGCCGTCGCCTCGGACATGCCGCGATGCTGCATGCAGCCGTCGCGGAAGCGCTCCCAGTGCTCGCCCATGGCCTCCACCGAGCGCCGCCGGCTCATGGCCCGCCGCAGCCGCTCGGCCTCTCCAGCGGTGTAGTGGGCCGCCTCGATGGCGATCTGCAGCACCTGGTCCTGGTACAGCACCACGCCCAGGGTCTCCGCCAGCACCGATTCCAGGCAGGGATGGGCGTACTGCACGTTCACCGGCTCGCCCTCGCGCAGCCGGCGGCGGTACTCCATGTAAGGATCGAATGCACCACCCACGATTGGCCCTGGCCGGACGATGGCCACCTGCACCGCCAGGTCGTCCAGGTTGCGCGGCTGAGTGTTGCGCAGGGTCTGGATCTGGGCCCGGCTCTCGATCTGAAAGATGCCCACCGTGTCGCCCTGGCAGATGCGGTCGTAGACCGCCTTTTCCTCGTGGTCGATGCGGCCCAGGTCAGGTACGGGCTTGCCGCGGGCCTGGATGATGTCCAGGCAGTCGTCCACACACGACAGCATGCCCAGCGCCAGGAAGTCGATCTTGACCATGCGGGCGTCATCGACCGCGTCCTTGTCCCACTGGATGACATAGCGACCCTCCATGCGCGCCGGCTCGACCGGCACCGAGTCCTTGATCGAGTGGCGCGCCAGCACGATGCCGCCCACATGCTGCCCCACGTGGCGCGGCATGCCCGCCAGCTGCTTGGCCAGCTCCACCAGGTCGCGCCAGATGGGTGCGTTGGCCTTGCCGGCGAACTCGGGCAGGCGGGTCATCTCGTCGCCCACGCTGCCGGCGCCCCACATGTCGCTGAGCTTGGCCAGCTTGTCCAGCTCGACCTCGGGCAGATCGAGCGCTTTGCCGATGTCGCGGATGGCCGATCGCACCCGATAGGTGGCGAAGCTGCACAGCAGCGCCGCCCGGTCCTGGTCGAAGTAGTCCCACACGCGCTTGAGCAGCTCCTCGCGGATGTCGCGCGGGAAATCGAGGTCGATGTCGGGCACGGACACCATCTCCTCGTTCAGGAAGCGGCCCAGGAACAGGTTGTTGGCTACTGGGTCAATGTGCGACAGCCCGATGAGGTAGCACACCACCGAGCTGACCGATGAGCCGCGCCCGCGGCCCACCGGCCGCTCGTCGGGTAGCAGGTTGCGCGGCCGGCCGCGCTTCTCCTCGGCGATCTCGGCGGCCAGCTCCAGCAGGTCGTAATAGGTCAGGAAGAAGCCGCTCAGCCGGTGCTTGCGGATGAGCCGCAGCTCCTCGTTCAGCCGCGCCTCGGCTTCCTCGTGCAACGGATGCTCCGACGGATACTTGCGCGCCATCGCCGTCTGGCACACCGCCTCCAGGTAGGCGTCCACATGGTCGCCTTGCACCGGGAAGCGATAGCCCTCGTCCCGCTCGGCGTTGGGCCGCTCGTACTGTTCCTCTCCCGCCGCAGCGGGAGAGGCTAGGTGAGGGAACCTGGTGCGCTGCCCGATCAGCGCTTCGGCGTGCAGCGCGGTCTCAGCCAATGCCAGCTCGGGCACTGCCGGCGGCACATAGGCGGGCTCTTCCTCCGGCTCCAGCCGCAGGCGAGCCATGGCGGTGTGGAAGTGCTCCTGGAACTCCGGCGTGTGGATGGTCCGCTCGGAGGGGATCTCGTACTCCGGAAACTCGTAATTGATGTCCTGGTAGAGGTTGAACTCGCAGCGCTCGGCGATGTCCAGCGTGGTGTGCAGCGCCTCCGGCACGTCGCGGAACAGCTCGGCCATCTGAGCCGGCGACTTCAGGTAGTACTCCGCGTTCTCGCGCCGCACCGTGTGCGACGCCTGCAGCGTGGTGCGGTGGCGGATGGCCACCAGCACGTCCTGCAGCCGGTGGCGCTCCAGTTCGTGATAGTGCGCGTTGTTGGTGGCCACGTAGCGCAGGCCAAGCTTGTTGGCCAGCTGGATGAGGCCATCCACCCGTTGGTCGTCGCCGGGCACGTAGTTGCGCTGCAGCTCGACATAAAAGTTCTCGGCGCCGAAGTAATCGCGATAGGTGAGCGCCGCCTTCAATGCCTCGGCCTGTTTGCCGGCTTGCACCAGGCTGGGCACCTCGCCCTTCTTGCAGCCGGACAGCGCGATCAGGCCGGCAGTGCGCCGAAAGAGCTCCTCCAGCTCGACACGCGGCTCATCTTTGGTGCCGTGCCCGGTGTAAGCGTGCGTCAGCAGCTGGCACAGGTTGCTCCAGCCAGTGTGGTCCTTCACCAGCAGCGTCAGGTGATGGCCGTTGGCCAGCGTGATCTCAGCCCCGCTGATGGCCTTGAAGCCGGCGTCGTTGGCGTCCTTGGAAAACGCCATCGAGCCGTACACGCCATCGTGGTCGGTCAGCGCCAGCGCCGGATAGCCCAGCTGCAGCGCGCGCACGATCAGCTCCCGCGGGGTGGACGCCCCCTCCCGCAGCGAGTAGCAAGAATGGCAGTGCAGCTCGACGTATTCCATAGAACGCATGTTCTAGTGAGACTTTACAGTGTAGCGCTATCCAGCCAGATCGTCACCGGGCCGTCGTTGTGGATCTCGACCAGCATGTCGGCGCCGAAGATGCCGGTCTCGACACGGATGCCGCGGTCGTGTAGGGCGGCGGCAAAGGCGTCGACGAGCGGCGCCGCGAGAGCCGGCGGAGCGGCGCCGGTGAAGCCGGGACGGCGGCCGCGGCTGGTGTCGGCGTAGAGGGTGAATTGTGAGATCACCAGCGCCTGCCCGCCCGCGTCCAGCAGCGACAGGTTCATCTTGCCCGCGTCGTCGTTGAAGATGCGCAGCTCGGCCGACTTCGCCGCCAGCGCGCCGGCGACCTCGGCTGTGTCCGAGGGACCGACGCCCAGCAGGATGCACAGCCCCTGGCCGATGGACCCGACCAGTTGGCCTTCCACCGCGACGGAGGCCCTTCGGACGCGCTGCAGCAGGGCCCGCATCGGCTAGACGTCGATGGTGCTGAAGTCTGCCGGGGCGAAGACCTCGCCGCCGAAGTGCGCGGCTGCCTCGGCCTCGATCTCCCTTTCGTGGCCGGCCAGCTCGCGCGCCGTGTGGACCAGCGCCAGCCGCCTGGCTTTGGCCAGCGCCGCCACCTCGCCCGCCTCGGCAGCTGTCGAGTGGCCGTGGCCGGTCGCCGTCTTCAGCGCCACGCTCCAGTTCGACTCATGCACCAGCAGGTCGGCGCCTGCGGCATTGCTGGCCACCTGCTCCGAGTAGCCAGTATCGCCGGAGAAGGCCAGCGAGCAGCGCTCACGCTCGAAGCGTACGTGGGTCGACACCACCGGCACAGAGTGAGCCGCGCGCACCGTCGTCGCGCTCGCCCGACCGGGCAGCGCGAACGTGCCCGAGCCCTCTTCCGGCAGCGGCAGCCACTCCACCAGCGAACTCACGATCTTGCCCAGGCCGGGATAGACGGTGGTGCAGATGCGCTTCAGCGGCTCAACGGCCGACGCCGGCAGGCAAACCGTGAGCGGGTGCCGCCGCCGGGCGATTTGGGCCGCCGTCAGCAACATCGGCAAGCCCAGCGAGTGATCGCCGTGGATGTGCGACACGATGACTGTCCGGATCGTGCCCGGATCTATACCCGCCACCGCCAGCTGGTGTAGGATGCTGGGCCCGCACTCGAACAGGATGGGCTCGTGGGTGTGCGCCACGAAGCACACATTGTTGTGGCGCGCGCTCGGCCAGGCGGCGCTGGTTCCCAGGAAAGTGAGCTTCAAGAGGAGGTGGCCGCGCGATTGATCTCCTTGGCCAGATCGAAGTCGTTGTCGGTGATGCCGTGCTCGGAATGCGTCATCAGGTGCAGCCGCACAGTGTCGTAGCGGATGTCGATGTCCGGGTGATGGGCGGCGCGTTCGGCCGCCTCTGCTATCCGCTGCACGAAACGAACCGCGTCCACGAACGACGGCAGTACGAATAGCCGCGTGAGCTGCTTGCCATCGTATTCCCAGCCATCCAGCTCGGGCAGCCGGTGGCGGATTTCGTCCTCGCTGAACGGCATCTCAACCTCCCTTGTTGTGCCCGTTGGACTCCGCGTGGTCGTGCTCGCCGGCGTCGGTTGGGCGGCCGCAGATCGGGCAGCGCGGCCGGCCCGCCGCCATGAGGCCGTAGACTGCGAAGCCAAAGGCCTGCAGCTGCTCGCGGCTCACCAGGCAGGTGAAGGCCGGCTGCGAGCCCTCCTCAGCTTCCAAATCGTGGGCCAGCAGCACGAACAGCTTGTTCCGCTCGTCGTAGCCCAGCGCCAGCTGACCGACACGCAGCTCAAGGTTGGGCCGCATATCGAACGACACCGGCCCCTCGCGCGGCGGCCGGTCCGGATCGTCGACCGTTGCGGCGCCCGGGACTTCCGTCAGCAGCTTGTCGATAGCGGCGGCCATGGCTTGCAGCTGCTCGCGTTCGACCCACAGGTTGGCCATGTCGAACTCGTTCCGCGCCAAGATGCGGAAGCGCCGGTTGCCCGGCGCGCCCACGGCGTCGGCCAGGAGACCTGTGGCCCGGCCCAGCTCGAAGGTGTCGTTAGCCAATGGGGCTCTCAATATATCAGGCTGATGCCTGACGGCTCATAATCGCCATCATGGACGAACAGAAGGCTCGCGAGTACGTGGCTCGCAATCACACCGCCGTGCTGGCGACTATTAAGCGCGACGGCCGCCCGCAGCTGTCCAATGTCGCCTACTACCTGGATGACGATGGCACCCTCAAAGTGTCGGTCACCAAAGATCGTGCCAAGACCAAGAACCTGCTGCGCGATCCGCGTGTCAGCATGCTCTGCCTGGACCTGAGCAACTGGTACAGCTACGCAGTGGTCGAGGGGTCAACGGAGTTCATCGACGACGAGCGCACCCTGCCAGAGCTGCGCCGCTACTACAAGCGCGTGCGTGGCGAGGACCATCCTAATTGGCAGGAATACGACGAAGCCATGGTGCGGGACCGCCGAGTCGTCCTGGTGGTCAAGCCCGCGAAGTTCTACGGCATGGTCCGCTAAGATTGTGGCCGCATGGATCTGTTCTGGTACATCGTCGGAGTCTGCGTGAGCGGCGCGGCCTTGGCTGCCGGCCTGATCTTTGGTTGGTATTGGCTCATCGGCATCGGCCTTATCGCGCTGCCCCTTATCGCCCTTTGGGGCATGGTCTCGTCAGGGCCAGGCAGTCCCTACAACCCCTACCACCACTGAATTGAAGAGGGCCGCTCGATTCGAGCGGCCCTCCTGTCTCAGGCTGAAGCCTCTACGTAGACCGACCCGCCGGCCTGCTGGAACTCCTTGGCCTTTTCTTGTAGGCCCACCTCGATGGCCTGGTCTTCGCTCAAACCGTGCGCGGCCGCGTAGTCGCGCACATCCTGCGTGATCTTCATCGAGCAGAAGTGAGGGCCGCACATCGAGCAAAAGTGCGCGCCTTTGGCCGGCTCGGCGGGCAGTGTCTCGTCGTGGTAGGCCGCAGCCGTCTCCGGGTCTAGCGACAGGTTGAACTGGTCGCGCCAGCGGAACTCGAAGCGTGCCTTGGAGAGGGCGTTGTCGCGCACCTGCGCGCCGGGGTGGCCCTTGGCCAGGTCAGCCGCGTGGGCGGCGATCTTGTAGGCGATGACGCCGTCCTTCACATCCTGCTTGTCGGGCAGGCCCAGGTGCTCCTTGGGGGTGACGTAGCACAGCATGGCTGTGCCGTACCAGCCGATCATGGCCGCGCCGATTGCTGAGGTGATGTGGTCGTACGCCGGCGCGATGTCGGTTACCAGCGGCCCGAGGGTGTAGAACGGCGCCTCGTGGCAGACTTCCATCTGCAGGTCCACGTTCTCCTTGATCTTCTGCATCGGCACGTGGCCGGGGCCCTCGATCATGACCTGCACGTCGTGCTTCCAGGCAATATCCGTGAGCTCGCCCAGCGTGCGCAGCTCAGCGAACTGTGCCTCGTCGTTGGCATCGGCAATCGAGCCTGGCCGCAGACCGTCGCCAAGCGAGAACGACACGTCGTAGGCCTTCAAGATCTCGCAGATCTCTTCGAAGTTTGTATACAGGAAGTTTTCCTGGTGATGCGCCAGGCACCAGCCGGCCAGGATTGAGCCGCCGCGGGATACGATGCCGGTCACGCGCTTGGCGGTGAGCGGCACGTAGCGCAGCAGCACGCCGGCATGGACGGTGAAGTAGTCCACCCCCTGCTCGCACTGCTCGATCAGCGTGTCGCGGTAGACCTCCCAGTTCAGCTCCTCGATCTTGCCGCCGACCTTTTCCAGCGCCTGGTAGATGGGCACAGTGCCGATTGGTACCGGCGAGTTGCGGATGATCCACTCGCGCGTCGTGTGGATGTTCTTGCCGGTCGACAGGTCCATCACCGTATCGCTGCCCCAGCGGATGGCCCACGTCATCTTCTCGACTTCCTCATCGATCGACGAGGCCACGGCCGAGTTGCCAATGTTGGCGTTGATCTTCACCAGGAGGTTGCGGCCGATGATCATCGGCTCGCTCTCGGGGTGGTTGACGTTGGCCGGAATGATCGCCCGCCCGATGGCGACCTCGTTGCGCACGAACTCCGGATCGCAGCCCTCCCGGAGGGCGATGTACTCCATCTCGGGCGTGATGGTGCCCTGGCGCGCATAGTGCATCTGCGTGACCGCACGTCCAGGGTTGGCTCGCAGGGTCTTCCGTCGTAAGGCGGGAAACACTTCGCGGTTGGCGCGCGGGTCGTTCGGCTTGTAGCCGTTATCGATGGGCAGCACGTCGCGCCCGTCGTACTCTTCGACGTCGCCGCGCTCGAGAATCCATGGCAGGCGCAGCGGGTCGAGCCCCTGGCGGGAGTTGGTGACGACATCAGGATCGGTGTAGGGCCCGCTGGTGTCGTACACGCGCACCGGCGCGTTCGAGCCGCCGCCGTAACCGCTATCCGTGTCGGCCAGCCGCACCTCGCGCATGGGCACGCGAATATCCGGCCGGCTGCCCTGGACGTATGCCTTGCTTGACGCATCTTCGGCCGTCGTGGATTTCGGCCGCTTCTCAATCATGATGGCCATGATCGACTCCCTTCCTCCGCCGGTATTACCCGGGTCAGGTCTAACGGTCGGCGGTTCGTCCGCCCTCTCAGCCCGGTTTCCCAAGCTCCCGTACTGACCGGCAGTGTATCACTCCGGCCAGCCGCTGGGGAAGTGATTTACAGGCGAGATTCCGTGGCCAACGGCATAGGCTTGCTGAAGCGCGGCCGTGACATAACGTTTGGCCCGATCGACCGCTGCCGGCACGTCTAGGCCACGCGCCAGGCCGGCTGCAATCGCCGCTGAAAAGGCGCAGCCGGTGCCGTGGGTGTGCGGCGTGTTCACACGCTCGGCGTGGATCACCTGGAACTCCGCGCCGTCGAACAGCAGGTCGTCGGCGTCGCTGACGCGATGCCCGCCTTTGATCACGACCATGCGCGGCCCCAGATCGCGGATCGCTCGGGCGGCCTCCCTTGCGTCTTGCAGGCCGGTCAGCGTTTCGGCCTCCGGCAGGTTGGGCGTGACCACCAGTGCCAGCGGCAGCAGCCTGGATTTGAGCGCCTTGACGCCCTCGGCCTCGAGCAGTGGATGCCCGCTGGTCGACACCAGCACCGGGTCCACCACGAGCTTGTGGAGGCGATGCCGGCGAAGTCGCTCGGCCACAATCTCGACGATGGCCGCGCTGGCCAGCATCCCGGTCTTGGCGGCATCCGCTCCGATATCCCCGAGCACCGCGTCGAGCTGCTCGCCCACGATCCCCGGCTCCATTGCTTGGACGCGATGCACACCGCGGGTGTTCTGCGCCGTGATCGCCGTAATGACGCTCGCGCCATATACGCTGAAGGCAGCGAACGTCTTCAGGTCGGCCTGGATGCCGGCGCCGCCGCCCGAGTCCGAGCCGGCGATCGTGAGCGCTTTAGGAACGGGCGGCGAAAGCTCGGGCGTAGAGCTGCCCAATGCGCTGTCGGGTCAAGATGCCCAGGAAGCCGTTGTCGCCGTTCACCGTTACGGCCTCCGCCTCGTGCTCGGCCAGCAGCTGCTCCACGTCAAACAGCGAGTCGCTGGCGTTGGCGCTCAACCGCTGTACGGTCATCGCCAAGCTCACCGGAGCCCACGGCCCATGCTCCCGGATGGCAGCGTTCAGGTCGGGGATGTGGAGCACGCCCAGGAGCTCTCCATCACGCATCACTGGGAAGTCCGGCTCGTGGCTGAACACCGCCAGCTGGGTGACCGAGCCCAGGGCCTGATCGGGCTCCAGGACCGGCGCGGAGCTGGGGCCGACCGCCTGGCCGGCGGTGATGCTGGTCAGAACGCGCCGCACCTGGGCGCCGCGCAGCTCCTGCGCCGCGCCGGTAAAAATGAAGAAGCCCACCAGCAGCAGCATCGGGCTCATCAAATAGACCGCCCCCGCCAGGAAGCCAACAGCCACCAGCTGACCCGTCCGCGCGGCAACCAGCGTTGCCCGCAGGTGGTTCGTGGCCATGGTAAGGAGCGCTCTGAACACCCGCCCGCCGTCCATTGGGAAGGCCGGAATCAGGTTGAACAACGCCATGCCGGCGTTAGCCAGGAACAGGTACACGAGGAGCCCGTTGGGGCTAGGCGTGAGCGCTATGCGCATCAGCCGCCAGATAATCGGGACGTGTCCGCCGCCTGAAGACCAGATCACCAGGCCGAGCAGCGCGGCGATGGCGATGTTGACGGCCGGTCCTGCCAGGGCGATGAGCAGCTCGTGCGCCGGTTTGGCCGGTATGCGCCGCATCTGGGCCACGCCGCCAATAGGCAGCAGGGTGATGTCTTTCACGCTGCCGCCGAAGTGGATGGCCACCAGGCTGTGCCCCAGCTCGTGAAGCACGACACACACGAACAGGAGCAGCACCAGCAGCGCGCCGTAGAGTGCGCCGCTCCAGCCCAGGTAGGAGCTGGAGCCCCAGTCGAATGCCGCCCACAGCACGATCAGCGGAAACGTGATGTGCAGGCGCACGTCGATGCCGCGGACGGAGCCAATTTTGAGCGAGCGGCCCATGATTGGAGTCTAGCGCTGGAGCAGAGGTCCGTGCAGGAAAAAGCTCCCCACGAGTCCGCACAGAAATAAGCTGATGAACACCAGGAACAGCAATCCCAGGCCCATCACGTAGCCCAGCTTGCCGTGGTTGGCCTTGGTTTGGCGGTAACTCAGCCGCTCCAGATACGAGTCGGGATCGCTCCCTAACGGGTGGGGGTCGCCAGGCACGGCTGAATGATGCCACGTGGTTCCGCGGCGCCGTACGAGGTGCTCACCGGCGAGGTCATCCGCCGCTAAGGCCAAGGGTGTGCTTGTTCTCCGGGTCCCATGGATACACCAGCCAGCCGGAGGCCTCTTTACCGTAGAGATCGGGCTTGGCCCGCGGGAACTGAGACCGGTCTGGCTTGTAGTGGAGCACCGCAATCGTGGGCTGCCCCTGAGCGTCCTGGACGCGCTCCTTCACGGCCATGATGGTCCGGCCGCTGTCCCAGACGTCATCCACAATCAGGATGTTCTTGCCCGCCAGCAGCGGATCGGCCGGGAACTGCAGGAAAATGGGTGCTTCGAGTTGCTGGTCCACGCCGGTGTAGAACATCACTGCCGCTACCAGGATGTTGCGTAGATCGATCCGCTCGCTGATGAGGCAGGCCGGCACCAGCCCGCCGCGAGTGACGACCAGCATGCAGTCGTAGTCCCGGTCCAACTGCCCGATCAGCCTGGCTACGCAGTCCTCGATGTCCCGCCAGGTCAGGTGTACTTTGTCCACACCACAAGCGTGC
>WNFB01005532.1_pt1 | contig 16326 bp, 12 predicted proteins | sample 5400501 | NCBI WGS metagenome assembly WNFB01 (sample SAMN13153341, study PRJNA577476) | soil metagenome | isolation source: 200 cm saprolite under Douglas fir tree site 2 hole 1 | place: USA:California | collected 2015-04-18
GTCGGCCTACCGACCGTCGGCCTACCGACCGTCGGCCTACCGACCGTCGGCCTACCGACCGTCGGCCTAGTCGGCACCGGGCATGCTGCTGGCTGGCCGGGGCCCGCAATGTCTAGCACCCCGCTGCCTGGCGTCCGTGACCTGCCGTTGCGGGTGCTGCCGCCGGCCTGGCTGGCGCGCGGTTCGCTGGGCGGCCGCGGCAGCCGCCATCTCGTCGAACGGCACGCCCGCGTCTACCGGCACGCCTGGCTGGTCCTGCTCTCCGGCTTCTTCGAGCCGCTGTTCTACCTGCTGTCGATCGGCGTCGGGCTGGGCCAGCTGGTCGGCAGCGTAGCGGGCCCCGGCGGCCACCCGATCAGCTTCACCAGCTTCGTGGCGCCCGCCTTGCTCGCGACGTCCTCGATGAACGGGGCTGTATACGACTCGACCTTCAACGTCTTCTTCCGGCTGAAGTACAACAAGTTCTACGACGCCGCGCTCGCCACCCCGATGCGCTCGGGTGACATCGCGCTGGGCGAGATCAGCTGGGCATTGCTGCGGGGCGGGCTGTACGGGGCGGCGTTCATGGTGGTCATGCTGGCCCTGGGCCTGGTGCACTCGCGGTGGGCGGTGCTGGCACTGCCGACGGCGCTGCTGATCGGCTTCGCGTTCGCGGCGACCGGGATGGCGGCGACGACCTTCATGCGCAGCTGGCAGCACTTCGAGTTCGTGACGCTGGCGACGCTGCCGATGTTCCTGTTCTCCACGACGTTCTACCCGCTGAGCGTCTACCCCCGGGCGATCCAGATCTTCGTCGAGTGCACTCCGCTGTACCAGGGGGTTGTCCTGCTGCGCGGGCTCACGCTCGGCGTGGTGGGGCCCGCCCTGCTGTGGTCGGCGGCGTACCTGGCGATCATGGGCCTGGCCGGCCTGTTCGTGGCCGGCCGCCGGATCAGCGGCCTGCTGCTGAAGTAAGCCCGGCCGGAAGGCAGGCCGGGCCCGGAGGCAGCCCGGCGCGGAGGCAGGCCCGCCCGGAGCAGGCCCGGCCCGGAGGCAGGCCCGCCCGGAGCCAGCCCGGCCCGGAGCCAGCCCGGCCCGGAGCCAGCCCGGGCCCGGAGCCAGCCCGGCCCGGAGGCAGCCCGGTCGGACCGGGGCCCTGACCCTGGCGGGCTACAGCCGGGCCAGTTCCTCGCGCAGCGGGTCCAGGCCCAGTGAGCCCAGGGCCAGCGCCTGGCCGTGGAACTTCCGGAGATCGAAGTCCGCCCCCTGGCGGCGGCGGGCATCCTCGCGGGCCTGCAGCCAGATCCGCTCGCCCAGCTTGTACGACGGGGCCTGTCCCGGCCAGCCGAGATACCGGTCCAGCTCGAAACGCAGGCTGTCGTCGTCCGTCTGCACCCGGGAGCGCAGGAATTCCCAGGCCAGGCCGGCGTTCCAGATCTCGCCGCCATGCCAGGCCGAGTCCGCCGGGATCGGCAGCTCCAGGTGCACGCCCAGGTCGACGACGACCCGGGCAGCCCGCAGCAGCTGGGCGTCGAGCATGCCGAGCAGGTTGCCGGGGTCAGCGAGGTAGCCGAGTTCCTCCATCAGCCGCTCGGCGTACAGCGCCCAGCCCTCGCCGTGCCCGGAGACCCAGCACATCAGCCGCTGCCAGCGGTTCAGCCGTTCCTTCAGGAAGATGGCCTCCGCGCACTGCAGGTGATGGCCAGGCACGCCCTCGTGATAGATCGTGGTGACCTCCTTCCAGGTGGAGAACTCCTCGACGCCGTCCGGTACCGCCCACCACATCCGGCCCGGCCTGGACCAGTCCTCGCTCGGGTTCGTGTAGTAGATTCCGCCGTCGCTGGTCGGGGCGATCATGCACTCGATCCGGCGCGCGGGCGCCGGGATATCGAAGTGGGTCCCGTCCAGCTCGGCGACGGCGTTGTCGGTGAACTCCTGCATCCAGGCCCGCAGGTTCTCCCGGCCGGCAATCCGGCGCGCGGGATCGGCGTCCAGCTCGGCGACGGCGGCCGCGACGGTGCCGCCCGGCACGATCTGATCGGCCACCCGCGCCACTTCCGTCTCTAGCCTGCGGACCTCCGCCCAGCCCCACGCGTACGCCTCGTCCAGGTCGATCGTGGCGCCGAGGAAGTCGCGTGCGGCCCGGCCGTACCGCTCACGGCCGACGGCGTCCCGCCGCGGCGCCTGCGGCAGCAGCTCGGACTCCAGGAAGCGGCCGAGCTCAGCGGTGGCGCCGCGGGCAGCCCCGGCGGCCTGGTCAAGCTCCGCGCGCAAGGACCCGGCAGTCTGGATGCGGCCGGCCAGGTTGCCGTAGAAGTCCTTTCCCGGCGCCGACCATTCGGCGCACTGCCGCGCGCACGCCTCGACCTGGCGGACGGCGGCCACCCGGCCCTGTTTCGCCGCCTCGGCGTAGGTCTGCCGCAGCCCCTCGTACGCGGCCGGCACCGCGGTCATCCGCGCTGCGATGTTCCGCTGCGCCTCGTCCCCGTCGGCGGGCATCAGGTCGAAGACCTGGCGCACCCCCTGCACCCAGCTGGCGACGACGTTCAGCTCGCTGGTGACATCGCCCGCGTCGTACCGCTCGACGGCCAGGCCGAGGCGCTCCAGCATCGCCGCCTTGGCCACCCGCTCCCGCTCGCTGGCCGCCGGCGCCTCGTCCAGGGCCGCGATGGTGCTGCGGTCGAGCTCGGCGCGGGCCGCGAAGCCGGCCGGGCTCAGGTCGGTCATCAGGTCGTCGTAGCCGACGATCCCGGCCATGGTGGCAGAGACCGGGTCCAGCGCGGCGGCCTGGCCGACGTAACGGTCGGCGATCTCGTCAGTGTTGGTCACACCGGACACGCTACTGAGCCTGGCGGCGCAGGCAAGTGGATAGCTGCGCGCGAACGGCCGCCGGGCCAGGCCAGGGGTTCGGCCCGGCCCGGCCGGCCCGACCGGGCTGTGGTCCGTAAACGAGCCGCAAACCGCGTTGATCAGGCCATGGATCGTCTCGACCAATGCCATCGGCTGGCCGTAGCGTTGAGCCGTACCGGCCGGTAGATAGTCTGGTCCGGACTCGTCGGGAGGCGGCATGGACTTCGCATACGACGCACGGACCGAGCAGCTCAGGGATCAGCTGCTCGCGTTCATGGATTCCCATGTCTACCCGGCCGAGAAGGTGTTCGCCGAGCAGGTCGCCGCGGCGGCCGGCGCGGGCCGGATCTGGGAACGGCCGCCGGTGATCGACGAGCTGAAGGCCGAGGCGCGCAGCAAGGGCCTGTGGAACCTGTTCCTGCCCAGGCACCCGGGCGGCGGGGGGCTGACCAACTTGCAGTACGCGCCGCTGGCCGAGATCACCGGCCACAGCCCGGGCATCGCGCCAGAGGCGCTCAACTGCTCCGCGCCGGACACCGGCAACATGGAGGTGCTGGCCGAGTTCGGCACCCCCGAGCAGCAGGACCGGTGGCTCAAGCCCCTGCTCGACGGCGCGATAAGGTCCGCCTTCTGCATGACCGAGCCGGACGTCGCATCCTCCGACGCCAGCAACATCGCCACCAGGATCGAGCGCCAGGGCGGCGACTACGTCATCAACGGCCTCAAGTGGTGGGCGTCCGGGGCGATGGATCCCCGCTGCGAGATCCTCATCGTGATGGGCAAGACCGACCCGGACGGCGACCGGCACCGGCAGCAGTCCATGATCCTGGTGCCGGCCGACACGCCGGGCGTGACCGTCAAGCGCGGCATGCGCGTCTTCGGCTACACCGACGGAACCCACGGCGGGCATGCCGAAGTCGAGTTCAGCGACGTCCGGGTGCCCGCCGCCAACCTGATCGCCGCGCGCGGCGACGGCTTCGCGATCGCCCAGGCCAGGCTCGGGCCCGGCCGGATCCACCACTGCATGCGCCAGATCGGGGCGGCCGAGCGTGCCCTGGAGCTGATGTGCCTGCGGGTCAGCGGGCGTACCGCGTTCGGCAAGCCGCTGGCCGCCCAGGGCGTGATCCAGGACTGGATCGCCGAGTCCAGGGTCCGGATCGAGCAGGCCCGGCTGCTGGTGCTGAAGACCGCCTGGCTGATGGACACCGTCGGCAACAAGGGCGCGCACCGGGAGATCCAGGCCATCAAGATCGTCACCCCGGCGATGTCCGAATGGGTCATCGACAAGGCGATTCAGGCGCACGGCGCGGCCGGCATCAGCCAGGACTTCCCGCTGGCCCAGCTGTGGGCCAGCGCCCGCACGCTCAGGTTCGCCGACGGGCCCGACGAGGTGCACAAGCGCTCGCTCGCCTGGCGCGAGCTCAAGTCACACGGCTAGGAGCGGGGCGCAGGCCGCAGGCAGGGCGGCGAGCCGAGCTCACACCAGCCAGGCGGGCAATCGCCGGCCGTCAGCTAGCAGGAGGAATACATGCCAGACGAAGCACAGCGGGTCGCCATCGTCACCGGGGGCGCTCGAGGCATCGGCGCGGCCGCTTCCCGCCGCCTTGCCGCCGACGGGATGGCCGTCGCCGTGCTCGACCTGAAGGAAGGCGACTGCGGCGCCACCGTCGACGCGATCACCTCGGCTGGCGGCCGCGCGCTCGCCGTCGGTGCCGACGTGAGCCGCTCCGACCAGGTCGAGGCCGCGGTCACGAAGACCGCCGCCGAGCTTGGGCCGCCCGTTGTGCTGGTCAATAACGCGGGCGTGATCCGCGACAACCTGCTCTTCAGGATGACCGAGGACGACTGGGACACGGTGCTCGGCGTGCACCTGCGGGGCGCGTTCCTGATGAGCCGGGCATGCCAGAAGCACATGGTCGACCAGGGGTTCGGGCGGATCATCAACCTGTCGTCGAGTTCCGCCCTCGGCAACCGCGGCCAGGTCAACTACTCCGCGGCCAAGGCGGGCATGCAGGGCTTCACCAAGACGCTGGCGATCGAGCTCGGCAAGTTCGGCGTCACCGCCAACGCGATCGCGCCCGGGTTCATCGCCACCGACGCCGGGTCGGCCAGCCGGACGACATCGCGCATGTCGTGTCGTTCCTGGCCAGCGAGGGCGCCGGGTTCGTGTCCGGCCAGGTGATCTACGTGGCAGGCGGGCCGTTGTGCTAGACGGGGCCGCGAGCGGCGGCAACGGCCAGGGACCGACCGCGGACGAGCTGCGCGGCCAGGTCCGTGACTTCCTGGCGGCGCACGACCCGGCCGCCGCGCCGCGGCTGGACTTCCTGCGCGCCAGGTTCGAGGCCGGCCTGGCCTGGGTGCATTACCCGCCTGGCCTCGGCGGCCAGGGGCGCGCCCGGCAACGACCCGGAGCGGATCGGCATCGGGCTGGGCATGGCGGCCCCGACGATCCTCGCGTACGGCACGGAAGAACAGCAGCAGCGCTGGCTCCGGCCGCTGTGGACGGGCGAGGAGATCTGGTGCCAGCTGTTCAGCGAGCCCGGCGCCGGATCCGACCTGGCCGGCCTGGCCACCCGCGCGGTCCGCGACCCGGCCGGCGACGGCTGGACCGTCACCGGCCAGAAGGTCTGGACATCATCGGCGCACCTGTCCCGCTGGGGGCTGCTGGTCACCCGCACCGACCCTGACGTGCCCAAGCACAAGGGCATGACCTATTTCGCCGTCAGCATGACCGCGCCTGGGATCGAGGTCAGGCCGCTGCGGCAGATCACCGGCGAGGCCGAGTTCAACGAGGTCTTCCTGTCCGACGTGCCAATTCCCGACGCGGACCGGATCGGGGCGGTCGGCGAGGGCTGGCAGGTCGCCACCGCGACGCTGATGAACGAGCGGGTCGCCATCGGCGGCGCGGCGATCCCGCGCGAGGGCGGCATGATCGGCTCGGCGGCGCGGACCTGGCGGGAGCAGCCGGCGCTGCGCACCGCCGGGCTGCACGACCGGCTGCTGCGGCTGTGGGCGGACGCCGAGGTCGCCCGGCTGGCGGGCGAGCGGCTTCGCCAGCAGCTCGCCGCGGGCCAGCCGGGCCCGGAAGGATCCGCGGCCAAGCTGGTCTTCGCCCGGCTCAACCAGGAGATCTCCGAGTTCGAGGTCGAACTGGCCGGCGAGGACGGGCTGCGGTACGACGACTGGACCATGCGCCGGCCCGAGGGAGCCAACTTCTACGGCCGTGACCCCGGCTACCGGTACCTGCGCGCCCGCGGGAACTCCATCGAGGGCGGTACCTCGGAGATCCTTCGCAACATTATTGCCGAACGGGTCCTGCGCCTCCCGCCGGAGATCCGGCTGGACAAGGACGTGCCATGGAAGGACCTGCCGCGGTGACCCAGACCACGCAGCAAGCACAGACCACGCAGCAAGCACAGGCCACGCAGCAAGCACAGCCGGCGCAGCCGGGCGGGCCGGCCCCCGCCGGCGAGATGCCGGACCTCCTCTACGGCGAGACCGAGAACGAGCTGCGGGCCGCCGTCCGCGCCCTGCTCGACGACCGGGCAGGCGCAGCCGCGGTGCTGGCCAGGACCGAGACAGCGGAGACTTACGACACCGGGCTGTGGCACGCCCTCGCCGCCGACCTCGGTTGCGCCGGCCTGCTCATCGGTGAATCCCACGGCGGTGCGGGCGCGACATACCGCGAGGCGGCAGTCGTGGCCGAGGAAATCGGGCGGTCCGTCGCGGCCGTTCCGTATCTTGGCAGTGCCGTCGTGGCCACCACTGCCGCACTGGCTGCCGGTGCTGACGAGCTGCTGGCTGGCCTGGCGGCCGCGACCACCACGGCCGCGCTTGCCGTGCCGTTCCCGGCCGCTCCCGGGGCCGGGCAGGCCGTCACGGCCAGGGTCGGCGCGCTGCGGGACGGCGACCCGGCGGGCACGTACCGGCTCAGCGGGACGGTCACCGGGCTGATCGACGCGCTCCCGGCCGATGTCCTGCTCGTCCCGGCCGACGGGGTGCCGTTCGGGCTGTACGCGATGTCCGCCGTCGATCCGGGCGTGACCCGGACTCCCGTCGTGTCGCTGGACATGACCAGGCAGCTGTGCGACCTTACGCTGGACGGCGCCGCGGCCCGGCGGATCGCGGCCGGCGAATCCGCCGAGCGCGCGGTACTGACCGCGCTGACCGCGGGCGCGGCGATGCTCGCATCCGAGCAGCTCGGCCTGGCCGACAAATGCGTCGAGATGACCGTCGCCTACCTCAAGGAGCGGCGGCAGTTCGCCCGCCAGGTCGGCTCGTTCCAGGCGCTCAAGCACCGGCTCGCCGACCTGTGGGTCGGCGTGACCCAGGCGCGGGCTGCGGCCAGGTACGCAGCCGCCTGCCTGTCGGCCGGCGACCCGGACGTGCCGGTGGCTGTCGCGCTGGCCAAGGCGGCCTGCAGCGACATCGCGGTCGAGGCCAGCCAGGAGTCCGTCCAGCTGCACGGCGGCATCGGCTTCACCTGGGAACACCCGGCGCACCTGTACCTGAAGCGGGCGAAGAGCGCCTCGATCGGGTTCGGCACCCCGGACCGGCACCGCGCGTCGCTGGCCTCGCTTGCTGATCTCCCGGCGCCGCCTGCGGGCGGCGGCTGGGCGGTACCGGCAGCCGGGTCACGGGGAGGCTCCCGATGAATTCCGTGCATAACGCGGGGATCGTGGTCACCGGCGGCGGCAGCGGGATCGGCGCGGCGCTGGCCCGCAGGTTCGCCGACGAGGGCGCCCGGGTGGTGGTGAACGACATCAACGCCGGGGCCGCGTCGGCTGTCGCCGCCTCATGCGGGGCGACGGCGGTGCCGGGTGACTGCTCGACGGCGGATGGCGTCGAGGCGCTGATCGGCAAGGCCAGGCAGGCGCTCGGCGAGATCGACATCTACTGCGCGAACGCCGGGATCGTACGCAGCGGCGGCCCCGAAGCGCCGGACCCGGACTGGGACGCGTCGTGGCAGGTCAACGTGATGGCGCACGTCCGGGCGGCCCGGCTGCTGCTCGACCCGTGGCTGGCCAGGGGGAGCGGGCACCTGATCTGCACGGTGTCCGCGGCCGGCCTGCTGGCGATGCCGGGCACGGCGTCGTACTCGGTGACCAAGCACGCGGCGCTGGCGTTCGCCGAGTGGATGGCGCTCACCTACTCGCACCGCGGCCTCACCGTCCAGGCGATCTGCCCGCAGGGGGTGCGGACCGGCATGCTGGACGGTACCGACCCCAGGGCAGAACTCGTGCTCGGCGACTCGGTCATCACGCCTGAGGCCGTGGCCGACGCGGTGCTGAAAGGGATCGCCGATGGCCGGTTCCTCATCCTGCCGCATCCCGAGGTGGCGGCGATGTACGCCGGGCGGGCCGCCGAGACCGACCGCTGGCTGCGCGGCATGAACAAGATCCAGCGCAGGATCGAGGACGCGATCCCGTAGCCCGCCGTGATCGCAGCTGGCTGCCACCCAGTTTGCCGCGGCAGCTTCAGCCGGTGTGCCGCGGCAGCCCTCAGCCGGGTGCACCGCATGGATGGTGAATGCCGCGACCGCGCACCTTCAAAAGGTCGATCGCAGCTGCCCTTTTCATGATCCCGGGGATTTCTCAGTCGCTGCGACTGACTCGCGTTTTAACCTTAGGCTAGTGGTCAGGCGGCTTTTTTGATCACTGGGTGGCGTTTCGCGTGGTGGGCGGGGCGTCCTGGGGGCCGCCCGGGGCCGGTGCCGTGGGGTTTTCGCGGCTTTGCCACGGGGGGTAGTGATGGGCGTAGCCGCGGAAAGTCGCGGCGGACCCGGCCCGGGGTGAGGCGGCCGGGGTCGCGGGGGCGTTCCCAGGGCAGCCGGTGGTCGGCGGCCAGCGGCCGGGCGAGGACCAGCTGGGCGTAGGCGCTGGTGATGATCGCGGTCCACCGGTCGGCCTGGTCGGGGGTCCGCAGCGCGGGGGTGACCCAGCCGAGGGTGGTTTTGGCGAACCGGATGGTGTGCTCGATGTCGAACCGGTGCAGGTAGGAACGCCAGCACAGGTCCAGGCCGGGGGTCAGGCCGGGCGGGCCGGACCACCACAGCCACAGCGTCGTGCTGGCCTGGCCGCCGGGCTTGGGCAGGCGGGTCACCTCGACGCGGATCACCGTGCCGCGCACGATCGGCGCCGGGCCCGCCGTGCTGGCCCAGCGGCCGCGGCCGCGGCGACGGCGGGTGATGCGCGGGTGCAGCCCGGCCCAGGCACGCACGGTGACCATGCCGTAGACCGGGTCAGCGGTAACAAGCTGCACGCCGGGGGCACCCCAGCTGGCGGGGTCCTTGCAGTCGAACAGCGCGCCGTGGCGGCGGGGCCGGCCGCTGGCGTGCGGGCCCCGCGGCGGCGGGTCAGCGAAGAACACCCGGTTCTTGCGCAGCCGCACCAGCAGCTGCACCCGCTCACCGGCTAGCTGATGCGACAGCACCGCCGGGTCGTAGGCCGACCCGGCGTCGAAGACGAACAACGGCACCTCGCTGCCGTCTTCTCCCAGCCGGGAAAGCGCATCCCGGACCTGGGCGACCGTCACCGCCAAGGCATCCTCGCGCGGGTGGATCCGGCGGGCATCCACCGGCCAGGTCCACGAATCACGCTCGAAGTTCAGCTGGCTGACCAGCTGATAACACCAGCCCGCCACCACCGGCTTGCCATTGGTCTGCCGCGACGGGTGATAGTACAACCCCCGGCCCGGGGAAGTTTCCGCCGCCACCCGCGGCCAGGCCGTGGCGTCCACCGCGAACACCAGCGGCCAGCGGGCCGGGCGGCGCGCGGCCAGCAGATCCGCCAGCCCGCCCGCATTGACGTGGCCTTCGGCCAGCGCCGCGTACCCGCTGCCATGCCCGCGGCGGCACACCGGCTCCAGCGACAGCCGCGGCAGCGAGCACACCGGCCCCGGTGCGCACAACACCGCGTCGGTCAGCTCGAACAACGTATCCGCCCACCGCCCCAAACACCCATACCACGCTGCCCGGAACCCGGCCAGCTCACCCCAGGCCGCCTGGCCCCCCTGCCCACCCGGCGCTAACCACGTCATACTGGAAACCACGGCCACCGCCCCCTCCTCGATTCTGACTAAACCGAAGATGAGACGGTGGCCGCCGCCATGTCAACCACACAACGCAGACGATCAGCAACCCACCGTCACAGGGTTAAAACGCGAGTGACTGAGAAATCCCCGGGATCATGAAGACGGCAGCGCAGCGCGGTCCGCAAGCGACAGGCTGGCCGGTCCAGCCGCGCTGCTGGAGTACGGCGGCGACCTCGGCGGCCACCTCGCAAGGCCGCGTGGTGACGTCGGCCCAGCTATATCGAAGGGTGATGGTCCCCGACACGGCGCTCCAGTTGTCCCGGTGGATGTCTGCCCAGCGAGCGTCGGCCGGGTGTGCAACCCGCCCGTCGAGCTCCGCCGCGACGCCGAATTCCTGGTAGTGGTTGTCCAGATATTGCGATCTGCGGCCGCGCAGCTTCCGTGCCTGGCGTTCCGCCACGGGCAGCCCGTGCGCGCGCTCGACATTCCGCACGTAGCGGTATTCCAGGGCCGAATGAACGCCATCGCCAATCTCGGCCAGCACCCTCGACAGCTCGGCGCGCCATCGCATCTTGCCGCGGGCGTCCATCGCCTTCCTGAGCATGGCCCCGGTGGTCAGCCGGCGCCCGCAGGCGCCGCTGAGCCAGGAGACGGCCTCGTCGAGATTCCGGGCGAGCTGGGCCAGGTCGAGTGCGGTTTCCTCAATCCGGGTCCGAGGCGGAGTCCGCAATGGATGCCGGGCGGTGCCGATCCGTTCCGAACGATGGACAACGAGGCCCGGAACGCTCGGATGACGCTCACGGCCGGAAACCGTCACCTGGCGGCCGGCTGCGACTGTGACATGGATCGGGCCGGTCGCCCGGTCGGCGAGCCGGTCAAGCTCGGCCGCGGTGCGATGGCTCAGCGCAGCTCCTGGTCCGGCCCGCAGAACGGCCGCCCACAACATGCTTTCCCTGGCGGGCTCCCCGGTGAACGTGGCGTAGACCCCCCGGTACAGGGGCTGCCACCGCTGCCGGCGCAGCCGCGCATCCATGGTCCGCCCATCCAGGCCGGCTACCGGAGCCTGCCAGCGGGCAATCACTCCCTGCTGGAACTCCAGCAGCCGTAGGCAGCTGCCGGGCAGATCGGTAGGCATGCGGCCCAGGCTGGCGCCCGCCCCGCTGAACCGCGTGCATCGAAGGCCGCCAGTGGACAGGAGCGGTCACCCAGACCGAGTTGTGGACGAAGCAGCGCGAAATGTCGGCAGTGCAGGATACGGCCAGGCTGCCGAGGCTGCGCCGGGGTCGGCCGCCAACGGCCGGCTCATGCGGCCGGCTGGTCCAGGATTGCGGCGAGTACCCGGCCGGTGTCGGTGAGGTCAGGGAGCACGGCATGCGCGCCCGCGCTGGCCAGCTCAGCCACCGTGAAGCCGCCCGTCGCCACGCCGACCGCCCTGGCGCCGGTGACGAGCGCGGCCTCGATATCGTGCGGCGTGTCGCCAACCAGGACGGTCGCCTTGCCGCCGAAGTCCGTCCCGTAGGCCAGTGCCGCCCTGCGCCGGGCCGGGCCGACCAGCTCGGACCGGACCTCATGCAGGTCGCCGTAGGCGCCGATGTCCAGGTCGAGATGGCGGGTCAGGCCGAGCGGCCCGAGCTTGACTTCCGCGAGCGGGCGGATGTTGCCGGTCAGCAATGACTGGACGGCCGGCCATGCCCGCTGCCCGTCGGCGTCGCCCGCGCTCCCGGCGCCTTGCGCGCTCCCGGTGCCCGCCGCGCTCCCGGTGCCCGCCGCGCTCCCGGTGCCCTGCGCGCTCCCGGTGCCCGCCGCGCTCCCGGTGCCCGCCGCGTCCCCCGCGCGCCCAGTGCAGGCCGCGTTCCCCGCGCGCCCAGTGCAGGCCGCGTCCCCCGCGAGCGCGGCCAGCGCCGCGGCGGCACCAGGTAGCGCGATGCCGCGCTCCCTGAGCAGGCCGGTCAGTTCCGGCGCATGCGCCGCCATGACCGCCTGGAACGCGCCGACCTGGCGCCGGGGCTCAGGCACCCCGGCGAGGGTCAGTACCTCGAGTACGATAGCCCGGTCGGTCCGCCCGGACATCGGGCCGGGCATCGGCGGCTCTCCGCCGAACATCTCGGCGAACGCGATCCGGTAGAGCTGCATGCCGACTCCGCCGGCGTTGACGAGCGTGTAGTCGACATCCCAGAGGACCAGCAGGCGAGGCACGCGGTGACGCTATCAGCCGGGCAGGAGCCTGGCGGCACGCCCACTCGCCAGCCGCGCCCGGCAGGGTGATCCATTCGGCGAGCGTCGTCAGGCTCGGCTGCCGATGCCCGGATAGTCGACGACCAGGCCGTCGGTATCGAATACCACGTCGGCGGCAAAGGCGCCGCTCTCGAAGCGGATCACGCTGAGCCCGGCGGCCTCACGGCGCAGGAAGGCGTATCTCTGCTCGGAGGCCAGCACGGCCAGGTCAGGAACGCTCACCCAGGCCATCACGTAGTCCACGGGCTCGCCGCCGGTGAGCAGGCCGTGCCGGAGCACCGGCATCGTATTGGTCAGCGGGGAAAGGCCGAGGTCGCAGTCCAGTGCCTGCCGGAAGGTCGCCGGGTCACCGCCGGGCGGCGGCAGCAGCATGCCAGGATCACCCTCGGCGCTGGCCTCGACGGTCCACCCGCCATCCGGGTCCCGTGCCAACTCCAGCCTGCGTTGCCAGCCTGCGCCCCGGGCACGCACCGAGAGCCATTGCGTGATATAGCCGTCCCCGCAGTCCAGCTCATAGTCCAGCCGGTAGGGCAGGGGGTCGGCGCCTACCGCGACGCCGGTGGCGCAAAGTAATCCGCCGCCGACATCGGCGGCAGCGCCAACATCAGCGACGGCGAACTCGGCGCCGCGATCCTTGATCCAGGTGATCGCGCGCATGATGACGATCATACGGTCGGGGGGCAGGCAACGGCAGCCTCGCGAACGTGCTCAGCGCGGGACGCAATGACGGTGCCGGGGACTAGACTCGCCGCGACGACAGCGGGCAACTGCGGAGGGCGGACGTGGCAGGCCGGATCCGCGACGAGGACATTCAGCTGGTCCGCGAGCGCTCGGCCATTGACGAGGTTGCGGGGGAGTACCTGCAGCTCCGCAACGCCGGCGGCGGATCGCTCAAGGGACTGTGCCCGTTCCACGAGGAGAAGACGCCGTCGTTCAACGTCACCCCGGCGCGCGGGCTGTGGTACTGCTTCTCGTGCTCCGAGGGCGGCGACGTCATCAAGTTCGTCCAGAAGATCGACAGCCTCAATTTCGCCGAGGCGATTGAGCGCCTGGCGGCCAGGGCCGGCATCGAGCTGCGATACGAGCAGGGCGGCCACGTACCTGGCCAGGAGCAGAGCCAGCGCCGCAGGCTTCTTCAGGCACACCGCATGGCGGCCGATTTTTATTCTGAACGGGTGTCTGGCGCCGGTGCCGCCGCCGCCCGCGCTTTCCTGTCCGAGCGCGGATTCGAGCCGGCCGATGCGGCGCGGTTCGGCGTCGGCTACGCGCCGGCCGAGTGGGACGCGCTCACCCGGCACCTTCGCGGGCGCGGATTCACCGAGGCAGAGCTGCTCCTCGGCGGGCTGGCCAAGGAAGGCAGGCACGGGCCGATCGACCGGTTCCATGACCGCCTTGTCTGGCCGATCAGGGACCTGGGCGGTGACGTCATCGCCTTCGGCGCCCGCAAGCTGTCGGCGGACGACCAGGGCCCCAAGTACCTGAACACGCCAGAGACCATGCTGTTCAAGAAAAGCTCGGTGCTGTACGGGGCTGACCTGGCGAAGCGGGAGATCGCGAAGCGCCGCCAGGCCGTCATCGTGGAGGGCTACACCGACGTGATGGCCTGCCACCTGGCCGGGATCCCCACTGCCGTTGCCACGTCAGGCACCTCCTTCGGCGATGGCCACATCAAGATCTTGCGGCGGCTGCTCGTAGACGCCGACTGGAATCTTGGGGAAGTCATCTTCACCTTCGACGGCGACGCGGCCGGCCACCGTGCAGCCTTGCGTGCCTTCGACATGGAAGCACGGTTCGTTACACAGACATTCGTTGCGGTGCAGAAGGACGGCCTAGATCCGTGTGATCTAAGAGTCAAGCAGGGCGATGCGGCGGTGCGAGATCTGATCGCCTCCCGAGTTCCGTTGTATGAGTTCGCAATTCGTCGCGAGGTCGAACAATACGATCCAGATACGGGTGGACGCTATGACCCGAACACTGCTGACGGTCGTCTATCCGGGCTGGATGCAGCGGCTAGGCTCATCGCCCGAATCAAGGACGAAGGCAGCCGTAAGGTGTACGCCGTGCTGGTTGATCGTTGGCTCGGGCTGATGGACGAGAACCTTGTGCTTTCCCGGATCAACGAGCATATGCGGAAGGGCCGACGACAGGCCGGAGCCGCGAAGCGCGGCGACATGGTGCCTGCGCCGCGCAGGTCCCGTGGAGAAATTCCGGGCACATCAGAAGGCCATCCCGATGGGCGAGCAGGGCGGCAGGAGAACCGCTACAACCCCGCTGACCCGGTGACGAAGGTCGAGCGCGAGGCACTCAAGTTCGGTATTCAGCGCCCCGCGCTCTGCGGCCCGGCCTTTGACGCTCTCGGCGCGGCCTCCTTCAGCGTCCCTGTCCATGGGTCGGTGTTCGAGCTGATCGCGAGCTGCGGGGGCACGGCGGCGGCCGACGGCGGACGGGAGTGGGCAGAGCGGCTTCGCGCCGCCGCGCCCGATGACAGGGCGCGCGGCTTCGTGACGCAGCTTGCCGTGGAACCGCTGCTCGCGCCGCGGGCAGACGGGGAGGCTGACGCCCGGTACGCGGACGCCGTCCTGGCGCGGGTGGAGGAACTCGCCGTCAGCAGAGAGATCGCCGCGATCAAATCCCGGCTGCAGCGGCTGAGCCCGGTTGCCGAGCCAGTCGAGTACAACAAGATGTTCGGCGATCTTGTTGCCCTGGAGGGCCGTCACCGGGCGCTGATGGAGCGGGCGCCGGATTCGATGTGACAGCGCGGTGTACCCACTCGTGGCCGGAACGTTACTAGCCACAAGGTGACAAAATTAGCCCCCCATAATCACGGGTGCGTGACGCACACTGGTCTGCATGAGCCTTACGGTCCTGCCGCCACTGGACCAGGTGACCGATTTAGTGACTCAGGCACGGGAACGCGGGGCCGTCGCGATGACGGACATCACCGCTGCCTTCGAGGGCACCGACCTGCCCGCCGATGCCGTGGACTCCATCGCCCGGCTGCTGGCGGATGAGGGTGTCGAAGTTCTCGATGCGCCGCCCGACGAAGTGGAGGAGCGGCGGAGCGACCGGGCCGAGCTCGCCAGGCGAGCGGTGACCGGTGATCTTGTCCGGATCTACCTTCGCGAGATCGGCCGCGTGCCGCTGCTCACCGCGCATGACGAGGTCGAGCTGGCCAAGTCGATCGAGGCTGGCCTATTCGCCGAGGAAACGCTGCGGGGCGGCGGCCAGGGGCAAGGGCCGCTCGGCGCCGAGCTGGCGGAGCTGGCCATGCTCGTCGCTGACGGAGTGCGGGCCAAGCAGCGGCTCATCGAGGCGAACCTGCGGCTTGTTGTATCGATCGCCAAGCGGTACATCGGCCGCGGGCTGGTCTTCCTTGACCTGATCCAGGAGGGGAACCTCGGCCTGATCCGCGCGGTGGAGAAGTTCGACTACACCAAGGGGTACAAGTTCTCGACCTACGCCACCTGGTGGATCCGGCAGGCGATCACCCGGGCCATCGCCGACCAGGCCCGTACCATCCGGATACCGGTGCACATGGTGGAGACCATCAACAAGATGGCCCGCATCCAGCGCCAGCTGCACCAGGATCTTGGCCGGGAGGCCCTGCCGGAGGAGATTGCCAGGGAGATGGGCCTGCCGATGGAGCGCGTCGCCGAGATTCAGCGGATCGCGCAGGAGCCCATCTCACTGCAGTCGCCGATCGGCGAAGAGGACTCCGATCTCGGGGATTTCATCGAGGATGCCGATGCCGTCGTGCCGATCGAGGCGGCGGCCTTCATCATGCTCCAGGAACAGCTGGACCTCGTCCTTGACAACCTCACCGTGCGCGAGCAGCGGATCATCCAGCTCCGGTTCGGCCTGACCGACGGCCATCCCCGCACGCTGGAAGAGGTCGGCAGGGAGTTCGGCGTCACCCGCGAGCGGATCCGCCAGATTGAGTCCAAGACGCTGGCCAAGCTCCGGCATCCGAGCCGCGCCCAGATGCTCAGGGAGTACCTGGGCTGACTCAGATCTCCCGCGGGCGCGGAACATTCGTCGTCCCGGCTCGCGAGCGCCGGGCATAGCAACGCCCGCGGCCTGCCCCTGACCCCCGCTGGCCAAGGTGGTCGCTTCATCTGCGGGGTCCCGCAGCAGCGCCGGGCATAGGAACGCCCGCGGCCTGCCCCTGACCCCCGCTGGCCAAGGTGGTCGCTTCATCTGCGGGGTCCCGCAGCAGCGCCGGGCATAGGA
>WNFB01002394.1_pt1 | contig 16324 bp, 21 predicted proteins | sample 5400501 | NCBI WGS metagenome assembly WNFB01 (sample SAMN13153341, study PRJNA577476) | soil metagenome | isolation source: 200 cm saprolite under Douglas fir tree site 2 hole 1 | place: USA:California | collected 2015-04-18
CTGGAATCAACGACCTGAGCGCCGGCGTCCGCAACGAGATTCGAGCCGCTATTTCATGGCGACGGCCCGGACTTGTTCATACGTGGTCAGGCCGGCGAGCACTTTCAGAATTCCGTCCTGCACGAGTGTAATCATTCCTTCCTTCACGGCCAGGCTCTGCATCTCTGCCGTTTTGGCGCGGTTCTGGATCAGGTTTCGCAGTTCATCCGATCCCCGTAGGAGTTCGTGCAAGGCGATCCGACCTTTGAGGCCTGTCTGGTTGCAGGCTTCACACCCATGCCCTCGATAGAGCTGAAAATCCTCGCGATAGGTCTCGCCGAGCGCCTTCCACGCATGTGTACCGTACCCATGCACCAGTTGATCGTACTCTTGCGCAGTTGGATGGTACGTATCTTTACAATTGACGCAGATCCGCTTGCAGAGGCGTTGCGCGAGCACCCCTTGCATGGCATCGGCGAAGTTGAAGGAATCGCATCCCAGGTCGAGGAGGCGAACCACAGTTTCGACCGCCCCATTGGTGTGCAATGTGCTCAAGACCAGGTGGCCGGTCAGCGAGGCCTCGATGGCCACATCGGCAGTTTCCTTGTCCCGCATCTCACCGATCATGATGACATCCGGGTCGGCTCGTAAGAACGACCGCATGGCGGCGGCAAAGGTAAACCCAATTTTGGGATGGACCTGCACCTGGCGGAGGCCTTCCTGGCTGATCTCAATGGGGTCTTCCGCCGTCCAGATTTTCCGTTCGTCTGTGTTGAGATGGCGCAGCAGGGCGTGCAGGGTCGTCGTTTTTCCGGCTCCGGTGGGGCCCACGCACAATATGATGCCGTGCGGTTTCTCCACAATCTCCAAGAGCGTCGTAAGCGTGGCCTGAGCAAACTCCATGGCATCGAGAGGAAGGGGCTCCTTGGCTGTGAGCAACCGCATGACGATGTCTTCATTGTTGCCGGAGGTCGGCAGTGTCGCCACGCGCAGCTCGATTTCCCGATCCTGGTTCAGCCTGAATCGGATCTTCCCGTCCTGCGGTTTCCGGCGTTCAGAAATATCCAGATTGGACATGATTTTGATACGGGACACCAAGGCTCGGCGATAGATCGCGGGAATCCGCATATAGGTGGAACATGTACCATCCACGCGAAAACGGATCGCTGTTTCCTTGCGATCCGAGTACGGTTCGATATGGATGTCCGACGCCTCGTGTCGGTACGCCTCGACAATGATCTGACTCGCGAGCCGTACAATCGCGGAATCGTTCTCGTCAATGCCGTTAGAGTCGATCTCGAAAGTCTCCTCCTGGTGAGCGTCGTTGACCAGCTCGCCCAACGTATCCGTAATGGACCCACTGTCGGTTTCTCCGATCGTGGCGTTGAGGAACCGCTCGATGTCACGCCGCAAGCCCAAGGCATACCGTATCGTCAGGCCTGGGAAGGAGCGCTGGATGTCATGACCTCTATCGAGATCATGGGGGTTGTCGATCAGGACATCAAGAATATCGCCCTGCTGCTTCAGCGGCAGCCAGTGGTGCCTGCGCAGGTAATCGTGACTTAGATTATTGAGGAGCTGGGGATCAGCCAGGGTCCGTTCGTCGTACGGAATATAGGGGCAGTCGAAGAACGTGCTCAGTGTCTTGCCGAGCGCCGCTTTCGGGATTCGGTACTTCTCGATCAGCAGGCCTTCCAAGTCGGTCCATCCTTCCAGGGACTCCTGAACAGCTTTCACGAGATCCGCCTGGCGGATGAAGCCCTCGTGGATCAAGGGATCGTAGGCACGTGGTTCGATGGTTCTGTGGGCGGGCTTCTGCATTGTTCTATTTCGTGGGTACCGGAAAGAGCACGATGTCCGTTTCAGTACCCCGCTGCCGGTCGTAATACATGTCAGTATAAATGTATTTTCGTCATTCACAACCAATATCAAAAAGGAGCGCGATCCTTCGCGAGGCTATCGGACGCGGGAGTCGGTAACAAGCTTGCGGGGGGTAAGACGATGGAATCGGGTTGACGACCTCGAAGATGGCCGAATAATCGGAATCGCCAAGTCCTTGCGCAATGGTCCGCTCCAGCACCGGCCTGAACCATTCCAGACTGCTCGCCGTCAGTGCGTAACCGGAGGCTTCCCTCAGGAAGAGCTCCACGTCCTTCAAGAGATGACGTGTGGGAAAGTTCGGATGCTGATATGATAGTACGCGTCGGGAGTCGCGGCAGCTTCTTCTCAAACGCCGGGGCGAACAAGGCGCTCTCCCGCAAGATCGCCATGAAGGTGTCTATGGGAACCCCTGCCCGCTGCACCAACCCAAGGCTCAGAGCGAAAGCTGATATTTCTGCAGCAATCAATTGATTGAGAGCGAGCTTAAGGGACGCGGCCTTCTCTACAGGACCGGCCAGACGCGGCTCCCGACTCAGTGAACCGAACAGCGGAGCCCACTGGACAAACTGTGCTTCGGTACTGCCGACCATAACGAAGAGTGTTCAGGCTTGTGTTTCGGCAAGGCTTCCCAGCACCGGCGCCTCGCAATACGATCCGCCGACTCGTTCGATCTCGGCCTGCAGAGCCAGGCTCTCTTCCTGAGCGATGGTTCCCATCTGGATCACGGTTTTGTCGCGGAAGACCGCCAACGAAGCCGGTGTCAGCAGGACGGCACGGATCGCCGCCGCATCGGCCAACGTGAGGACTACACAGTCGACTTGGGCCATCGCCTGCTCCGGTCGCGTGACTACGGTGATGCCGCTGGCCTGGAGGGGAAGCGTCTTTGTCGCGGTTCGGTTATAAACCGTGACGATATGGCCGACCGACTGGAGTCGTTCAGCAATGGCTCGACTCAACAGACCGGTTCCCAACAGGGTAATGGTCATGGAGCGGCTCGCTTTCGCTCTGGTTGCGAGCGGGCATGTTCGGCGTGGGCCTGGAGGTTGGCACGCAGGTCCTTGTCAGCTGTGGCGGCCACAGCGATAACGCCACGAAACCTCGGCGTCGGCTGATTGAAGACGAAGGGCTTCCCGGCCGCGTCGCTGATGGCGCCGCCACTTTCTTCGATGAGCAGGACTCCGGCCGCGAGATCCCACTCGTTTTCCGGCTCGATGGTCAAGGCAGCCTGGACGCGACAGGTGGCGACCAGGGCCAGTGCGTTGGCGATCGAGTACATGGGGCGGCACCGAGTGGTATCGGTGAGCGTCGACCATCGGTCGCTCCGGAATTCCCACGCACTGACCATGATGACGGGATTGAAGTCATGAGCTGGCGAGAGAGTGACGCATGCGCCGTTCAAGAACAGTCCGCCGCCGCGCACCGCGGTATAGAGTTCGTCGGTCGAGGGATTGAGGATCGCGGCGACAACCGGTACACCTCGCTCGACCAATGCGGCAGAAATGCAGAACTCCGGCATCCGATTCACCAAGGCCTTTGTGCCGTCGATGGGATCCACAATCCAGACGCGCGTGTTGGTGAGTCGCGCCGGATCGTCGGGGGACTCTTCCGAGAGCCATCCATCCTGTGGAAACTCCCGGCACTGCATCTCATGCAGGATGCGGTTGACCTCGTAGTCCACGGTGGTGACCGGAGAACGGTCCGACTTCGTCTGCACCTCGAATCCAACCCTGACCAATTCACGCACCTTCGCGCCGGCGTTCTGGACCGCTTCGACCAACGCTGCCAATTCTCGTTCCATGTTCGGTGCCTCGTAGAGCGGACAGAAAGAGTAGCAGGTCTCGCTGGATCGGCAAAGCGGAAAGACGGCAGCCGGCAACCTGCGCCGACGCTCCTCTTGACCGTCGCAGAGAATCTGCGTACAAGCAGGGGGTCCTGCGAGATCTCTACCGATGAAGCTGGTCCAGAAACGATCCAGAAAGACGGGGCTTCCCCCGGGCACCCTTGTCCATATCGGCGAGAAAAAAACGGACAAGGTCACGATCACGACCTTCAACTACGCCGGCACCCGCTGCGACGAACGCCAGGACCCGTCGCTCGATGTGCTTGCGCCACCGACCGATGAGTCCGTCACCTGGGTGGATGTCGGGGGCGTCCACAAGATGGACATTCTGGAATCGTTCGGGAAGCAGTTTCAGCTTCACCCATTGCTCCTCGAAGATATTGCCAACACCGATCAGCGGCCGAAGCTAGACGACTATGAGACCTGCTTGTTCCTCGTGATGAAGATGCTCTCAGTCACCGACCGACAGGATATCATCGTCGAACAGGTGAGTCTGATCCTCGGACGACACTTTGTGCTGTCCTTCCAGGAAAACGGGATCGACGTCTTCACACCGGTGCGGGATCGTCTTCGTGGGGGTAAGGGACGCTTGCGGCAATCCGGGGCCGATTATTTGCTCTATGCATTGGTCGACGCGATTGTGGATCAATACTTCGCTGTGGTGGAGGTTTTAGGCGAGAAGATCGAAGCGCTGCAAGATCTGGTGGTCAGCGATCCTAAGCCGGATACGCTGCGCCAGATTCACGCCCTCAAACGGCAGTTGCTGTTTCTGCGGCGGGCGGTGTGGCCACTCCGTGAAGCGACGAACAATCTCTCCCGATCGGAATGCCCCTTCTTACAGGAATCGACAAAGGTATTCTTCCGCGATGTGTACGATCACGTGGTTCAGATCGTGGATACCATCGAGACGCTTCGCGAAATGGTCTCAGCCAGTCTCGATATATATCTGTCGAGCATCAGCTATCGGCTGAACGCGGTGATGAAGGTTCTGACGATCATTACGACGATTTTCATGCCGCTGACCTTCATCGTCGGTATCTACGGGATGAATTTCGAGCACATGCCGGAGCTTAAGTGGGAATGGGGCTACCCGCTGGTACTCGGGCTGATGGTGGCGATCGCGATCGCCATGCTGGGATTTTTCAAACGGAAGAAGTGGATCTAGCAGCCTGATGAAATAGGCCGCCAGGCTTCTGTTCAAGGCCCCCCAAAACCTCCTATCACGGGGAAAAATCTGCTCAGAGAACTTTACTCTATCTGGGTGAAAGGCTCCTGGCACGGTTCTGGTTGTTGGCAAAAGGAGGTAGTGCTGAAAATTTTTCCGTAAAAGCTTGGGATTGACAAGTCTCTGTATCGCGGCATAGGGTAGCATCCTCGTCTCGATGCCCGCAAAGCCTTACCCTGAAGCCATTCTGCAGGAGGGCGCGATGCAGTCTCACACGGTTCGGGGAATCACCTCCGAACACACGGCCCTCTTGTTGCACTCACTCACAACTCGACACCTAACCGCGCGTCCATCATCTCTCCGCCTGGTGGGCCGATCCGTCTCATCCCGGCGTCAGATACAGCGCCTCAGCAACGTCACCCTCACGCAGACCGTTCCCAATCCAACCTCGATTCAGCCTCGACCACGTCTCCTGAAAGGTCCGAGGGCATGCATCCATCACGACCGTGCCTGCGTCTGCTGTGTCCGCACCTGGCGCTGCTCCAGAGCCTGATGCTCCTCGCGGGGCTGGCCGGCTGCGAACCGGTTACGTCTGAGGACGCACCGGTCCCTTAGTCACGCGCGAGCGTGGGCGGGTAAGACTACGGGCCAGGTGCTGAAAGCACGGGGCGAGAGGGGGAGATCTCAGACATGATCGTATTTCTCGCCTGGGGGCCGGTGCAATGGGCCAATATTCAGGCAGTCGGCGCCACATTAACACACCAAGGGAGGGCGTGATGAAGAGACGACGGTTTTTCACCGTCACGATGGGCGTGCTGGTGCTTGGTGGGCTGCTCGTGGCAGGCTGTGGCAGTGCAGATGCGCCAGCGGGCGCGCAAGGAGTACCGACCGATCTGCCGGGCGTCACCCAGAACCGGGACAAAGCCCTGCCGGCGGCGCAGCGGTTCGTCATCCTGCCGGCCTTCAACAGCGATGCGGTGTTGGATAAAGAAACTGGTTTGGTCTGGGAGAAGTCCCCGCAGACGACGAGCGCCAAGTGGAGCGTGGCCCGCCGCATCTGCATCGAGAAAAATGTCGGAGGCCAGACAGGCTGGCGGCTGCCGTCCCTCCCAGAGCTGGCCAGTCTGGTGGATCCCTCCGTAGCCCCTCCGGGACCGACTCTTCCGCCGGGCCATCCGTTTCTGGCTGTCCAGTCGGCCGTCTATTGGTCGGCGACGAGGGTTGATGAGGATCCCAGGGGCTCGTGGGGCGTACATTTCGGCTTGGGCGGCGGCGCGACCTTCATCAATTGGGCTCACAGTGTCCAAGTCTGGTGTGTTCGAGGTGGTATGAATGTGGATCAGCATTGAGACTTCGGTGTTTGGAACGATGTGGGCGCTTGTAGCATTCTGGCAGCAGGTGGCGGGGGAAGCCATCGGCCAGAACAGTCAATGTTGGACGTCTTAACGAGGTTGCTATGTCCCGCTGCTTTCAGCGGGGAAACTTGGGCTGGAGTCGAGAGAGGCGGGAGTTTATTCAGTGACCTCGACGCGATCGACGAAGTAGGAGGTTTCTCCGAAGCAGGTCGTCGGCAGGTACCGGTGTTCTTTATAGTGAAACACCAGCCGTTTCCCCATCACTTGCGTCAGCTGTGACGCGACCTTGTCATCCCAGACGGTGAACTCCCAGAGCACCGGCGCGAGCCCTGGCACGGTGGTCATCGCCAACTCACCCTCATAGGTCTTGCAGATCCATCCCTTCTTAGAAAATTTCTGAATGTAGCCGGCTCGACTGCCGTCGGAATAGCTGTAGTTGAAGGCGACGAGCAGATAGGCCGCCCCCAGAAACAGGAGCAACGTCAGCATGAATTTCGGGAGCCACAGCCACTTCATGGGGGTATCTATTCAGATTACGATTGAAGATCGGCGAATAACCAGGGAGCCTCGGTCTTCCGTCGAGTTTCGTAGGCGGCGATGGTTGCCTCGTGTTGCAACGTCAATCCGATGGCGTCGAGACCCCGATACAAACAATCCTTTCTGAAGGGGTCGATCTCGAAGCGAGAGCGGGTGCCGTCCGGAGTGGTCACCGTTTGGTTTCCGAGGTCCACTGTCAGCTGGTACCCAGGCGTCGCAAGGACATCTTTCATCATCGCCTGGACCTCGTCGGCCTTCAACACAACGGGGAGCATGCCGTTCTGGAAGCAGTTGTTGTAGAAGATGTCGGCGAAGCTCGACGCGATGACACATCGGAAGCCCTGGTCGAGGAGGGCCCAGGGGGCATGTTCACGCGACGATCCGCACCCGAAGTTATCGCGCGTCAGGAGAACCGTCGCACCCTGGAACCGCGGTTGATTCAAAAAGAACGCCGGGTCCTGTGAACCGTCCTTCTGCTTACGCCAATCGTAGAACAACCCTTCGCGGAGCCCGGTCCGCTTGATCGTCTTCAGAAATTGCTTCGGGATGATTTGATCGGTATCGACATTGACGCGGTCCAGTGGCGCGACCAGACCTGTCATGGTGGTAAAGGCTTGCATCATGATCCTCGTGAAACGTGAAGCGTGAAACGTGAGGCCTGCGTAATCTCTTGAAATCCGTTCGTCAATTCCCCCACGCCTACCCCCTTATGGTTTTCACGCCCAATGGCGAATGTCGACGAAATGGCCTTCAACCGCCGCGGCTACTGCCATCGCCGGTGACACGAGATGGGTCCGGCCGCCGGCCCCCTGGCGCCCTTCGAAATTTCGATTGCTGGTCGAGGCGCAGCGCTCTCCGGGCTGAAGCACGTCGGCATTCATCGCCAGGCACATACTGCAGCCGGCTTCCCGCCACTCGAATCCCGCCTCTTTGAACAGTCGGTCGAGCCCTTCCTGTTCGGCCTGCTGTTTCACAAGACCGGAACCGGGCACGACCATCGCATGAACGGTCTTCGCGACATGCTTGCCTTTCGCCAAGCTCGCGGCCAGGCGAAGATCCTCGATGCGTGAATTGGTGCAGGATCCGATGAACACCGTATCGATCTTGATATCAGTCATGGGCATGTTCGGGATGAGGCCCATGTATTCCAACGCCCGCGCAGTCGCCTGGCGCTGGTTCTCGTCGGTGATCGTACGCGGGTCGGGCACTCGTTGATCGATGCCGGTCACCATGCCGGGACTCGTGCCCCAGCTGACTTGCGGCGCGATGTCCTCGGCCCGCATCGTGACGGTCAAATCGTACGTCGCGTTCGCATCGGTCTTGAGCTGCTGCCATGCTTGCACGGCCTGTTCGAACCGCTCTCCCTTCGGAGCCAACGGACGCCCGTTGATATAGGCGATGGTGTTCTCGTCCGGTGCGACCATCCCGGCGCGCGCGCCGCCCTCGATCGACATATTGCAGAGCGTCATGCGCCCTTCCATGCTGAGGGCGCGGATCGCCGAGCCCGTGTACTCGATGACATGGCCGGTACCGCCGGCTGTGCCGATTTTTCCGATGATCGCCAGTATCACGTCCTTTGCCGAACAGAGAGCCGGCAGGACTCCGTCGACGCGGACCTCCATGGTCTTGGGTCGCTTCTGCACCAAGCATTGGGTGGCCAGCACATGCTCCACTTCGCTGGTGCCGATGCCGAAGGCCAACGCGCCGAACGCTCCATGTGTCGAAGTATGCGAATCGCCGCACACGATGGTCGTCCCCGGCAGGGTAAAGCCCTGTTCGGGTCCGATCACGTGCACCACGCCTTGGCGGATGTCGTTCATGCCGAAGAGCGTGATGCCGAAGTCACGACAATTCTCCTCCAACGTCTGGATCTGTTTCGCACTGAGGGGATCGGCAATGCCCACGGTCCGGTCGGTGGTCGGGACGTTGTGATCCGGCACCGCCAACGTGGCACCCGGACGTCGAGGCCGGCGGCCCGAGAGCTTGAGTCCTTCAAACGCCTGCGGCGATGTCACTTCGTGGACCAGCTGACGATCGATATAGAGCAGGGTGGTCCCGTCCGATTCTGCGCGGACGACGTGGGACTCCCAGATTTTTTCGAAGAGGGTCTGAGCGGCCATGGTAACTCCCCAATGATCGGTCTCGCTCGAAAGGGTCCTTCGAGAGAATGTTGCATTATACAGAGTCCTCCTATGGTCTGTACAAGAGCGCGCACCATATTCTTGCGTTGATCGAACGGACGTGGTACACCGCTTGGTCGGTGGGTACGAGGCCCCTTCCCTGCGGCTGCACCAGAGGGTTGTGCCGTGACTTCTCAGATATGGACCAATCCCGCCATCATGGAGTGGTCGCAACTGCTCCTCAATAGTTTCAGTCACTGGACCGGACGTGAACTGCTCGAACGAGCGGGCGATCCGGACTATCAGGCCCACGCGCTCTTCCAGTCTCCCTTCGTCGTCGTATCCCACGGGATGGAAGAGGACCCTCTCCTCAATTACGGCAATCAGATCGCGTTGGAGTTATGGGAGATGAGCTGGGAGGAACTGACGCGGACACCGTCGCGGCTGACGGCGGAGCCCACGAATCGGGCCGAACGCGAATGGATGTTGGAACAAGCCAAAACGCACGGTTATCTCGACACCTATCAAGGTGTGAGAATTGCGTCAACAGGACGCCGCTTTCTCGTCGAGAACGCCCTCATTTGGAATGTCGTGGATGCAGAGGGACAGAGAGTCGGGCAGGCTGCCACCTTCTCCCAATGGACCTGGTTGACCTGACCGACTTGCAGACACGAAAAACTGTTCTGGCGAGTTAGAGCGGGATGGACACATGATGCCTAGAGCAATTGGAACGTTTCCCGCAGGATTCTCAAGAGGGCCAGACTTCTCACCCACCTAACCCCGGCGGCTACTTCACCCGCCCGCCCTGAGTCTGCCAAGACAGCCTCTTCGTCCAAGGCCGCGCCTTGTGCCAAGCAAGGCCGCAGCGAGTGAAAGGCCGAGGAGGCACAGACCCCACTTCGTGTGGGCCGTTCACCCCTAGAATAGGTCTTGGCGAACGGAAAAGTTCCTCCAGCGATTCCGATCTCCGAAAATCTTTTTGGTCCGTTGAGGGTCTGAACAATGCGAGAACGCTGCTGGCGGACTGTTTCAGCATCCTGCTAGAGGGTTGCAAGGAACTGAAACCGCGGACAAGAGCGACCATCAACGATCACAGTCTCCAGGAACATCACCGTTGGTCTGATCCACAGCCCGCGGTCGCCGTAGCACGCGCGGTAGACCACATATCACAACTGGCGCAGGTCTATGCCGGCCAAGGGAAGTATGTGGAAGCGGAACCAGTGTATCTGCAGGGGTTGAAGGTTTGCCAAACCGTGCATGGCGAGTTTCACGCCGATGTCGCCGCCACGCTCAACAACCTGAGGGTCATCCATCGCGTGTACGGCCAGTATGCCAAGGCTGAGCCCTTGCTGCGCGGGCTCTGGCCATCAAAGAGAAACTCTTGGGCCTCGACCATCCGGACGTGGCGTTGAGTGTCGTGAATCTGACCCAGCTGCGCGTGGTCCAAGAGCAACCGGAGAAAGCGGAACCGTTGTACCGTCGAACCTTGGCGATTCGAGAGCGGGCGCTGGGGTGTCCCACCAGAGGTCGCGAAGACGCTGGAGGACTTTGCCAATGCTCTGCGGAAAGTAGGGCGTGCAGACGAGGCGATCTCGCTGGAGCTGCGTGCCAAAACCTTTCGCGCGAAGCGAAGTTGAACCTGCAGCGCCATTCAGTGTAGCGTACTCCGTATGGCGATGCACAACGAGTCGGCTCCTATCAACTGGCGCATGCACGGGATGACCGCGCGATTTGTGGGGATCGTGGCGATTGCACTCGGGTTAGTCATCGGGATCTATGGACTGGAAGACACAAGAGCACGGTGGCTGCAGACGGCGTTGGGCTTGCTGGTCACCGGCATGTTGGCCCAAGGCTATGCGCTCTATTGTTCCGTGAAGCGCATGCAAGAGCTCAAGGACCAGCCCAAGTCATGAGAGGAGTGCGTCAGCACCTGTTCACGGTCGGGATACTCCTCCTCGCAGGGGCGATGCTCGCCTGCGGAGGTCCGTGGCTCGACGCCTATTTCAAGAAGGGCGTGGATCGACTCACGCAAGACGAGGTGACGGAGAAGCTCGGGCCGCCCCATACGGCGAAGACACCGGTTCTCGGGGGGGATTCTGTCTGGACCTATCGCTTTCCGATCAGTGACAGGGAATTGGCCTCGGTGAGCCTTTCCCAACTGACCGACACGGCGCAACAAGCGGCCGCATTAATGGGGAAGGCTTCCGCAGAAGGTCCCAAGGCCATGTTGTACTGTTACCGCTATATCCTGAGCTTCGACGAACGGAAGATTCTGAAACAGTGGAAACGCGAAGAATGTGTGCCGGGAACCCATGATACGCTCAACGCGAAATAATGTTCTGATGCTGTAATCCATCTCCTCTTGGTTGCCGCATATCGATAGCTTAGCGTGCTCGACGTGCTCACCTCACTTCTGCTGCTGCTCTCCCTCCTGATCTTATCTTACGGACTTTGATAGTCCGAGCGATCGCAAAGAATCCGACCCTCTCGATGGAAGCGAAACGTCGATGGGCTACTTCGGTCCTCAATACAATACCATGGTGTTCGTGTGCTGGTGGGGTTGGTCGTCATCTGGGCGCGCGAACTCCAAGCCTTTGCCGTGCCCCTGGTGGCGTCGTGTCGGAAACCAAGGAACTCATACTCTGTTGGAGCGGGGCGGGGCTACGGGTAGGCGGGAAAGTCTACTCGGTGGGCGATCGCACTCAGATCGCAGGTCATCGAGGCGTCTTCGTGGATCATGACATCTGTGCGACCAAGCTCCTCGAGATCGGGCAGGGCCCAGCGTCGCATCTCTATACGGGCCGCGTGACAGTGTTTCTGAACAGCTTGCTGTTTACGGATGCCTAGGTCAAAGAGAATTTCGGCTAGGAGTTTGGGCTCTATATACTCGTGATACCGCTCAGGGACAGGACGACTGGCGAGATGCCGCACGACACTTGCTTGACGCAGTCAAGGCCGAATGTACCCTCTTTATGGAAGACGCCGGTTGACTGATGAAGTTGTTGGAGCAGACGAATCTGCTCGAAACGCCGTCGCCGGAACCCCGCGTCACGGTCCAATTGTCCGAGCCGTGACGCATGGATTTGGTGCTGCGGTTCCCGGCACCGGACCGCGGAACATCATGAATCGAGCAGGCGATTCTGCGACGATTTCCGGCCGGCCCACGTTGACCGCCTGTCGATGTGCAAACGGGTCATGTCGAATTAGCGTGGCTTGACAGGCCCTATAAATCGTGCAACGCTGCATCCGGCCTTGCCAAGAACGCGAGGTGTGATCATGAACGTTACGTCCATTGAGGAGGTGTCTCATCCTTAGATTAATCGGTGTCGCGTTTGCGGCGTTGTGCCTGATTGGAACCAGCTCGCTGGTCCTGGCTGACGATGCCATGAAGGGTGAGATGGGTAATATGCAAGACGAGATGAAGGCTGAGAAAGATGCGATGAATGGCGATATGAATGCGAAGAAGGAAGAGATGAAGGGCAAGATGAAAGCCCGCAAAGATGCGATGAAGGCGAACCGCCGTGAAATGAAGGGCAAAATGAAGGCGCACAAAGACGCAGCAAAAGCCAATCCGGCAGCTCCTGCTCCGATGTCAGCTCCCGCTCCTGCTGCCGCGCCATAAGTTCTCGCAGTCGCGTCAGTAGATTGCCTGGCCCTCGGGAGGACTTTCCTCCTGAGGGCCGTTCTCTGTTAGGAACCTCTCGGATCGAGGCGGGCGTGGAAGAAATTCTTCGGGCGCTCGATTCGCCGTCATGACGTCACGCCGAGAACCGGAATCGCCTCCTCTGCCAACCGCTTCATTGACCATATCCCTCGACTTGTTCCTCCGTGGGGCTTTTGCTAGGATGCGGCGGCCTGAGTATTTCTAGGGCTCTGCATGAAAATCGCGACCTTCAACGTCAATTCTCTCCGCAAACGTTTGCCGATTGTGCTGGACTGGCTTGCCCAGCAGAAACCCGATGTGCTCTGTCTTCAAGAAACCAAAGTCCAGGACAGCGAGTTTCCTCTGCTGACATTGGCGGAATCCGGGTACGAAATCACCTACCGGGGGATGAAGTCTTACAACGGCGTAGCGATATTGAGTCGGGAGAAACCGGAAGCGGTGGCATACGGGTTTGATGATGGAGGCGAATCGGAGGACGCGCGGCTCTTGCGCGTGGTGATCAAGGGGATTCCCATCGTGAATACCTACGTGCCGCAGGGTTTCGAGATCGACTCACCCAAGTATCAATACAAGCTTAGCTGGTACGATCGACTCCGCAAGTATTTCGAAAAGCATATGTCGCCAAACAAACCGTCCATCTGGTGCGGTGATATGAACGTCGCTCCGCGGCCGATGGACGTGCACAGCCCCGAGAAACATCTCAAGCATGTCTGCTATCACGAGGATGCACGACGGGCGTATGAGAACACGTTGGCGTGGGGATTTCAGGACGTGTTCGTGAGACTCTATCCGGACCGACAGCAGTATACGTTTTGGGATTACCGAGCGCCGGGCTCGCTGGAGGCGAATAAAGGCTGGCGCATCGACCATATTCTGGCGACGGCCTCGTTGGCAGAGCACTGTGTCAGTGTAGAGGTGGACGTCGAGCCGCGGCGAGCGAAAGACCCCTCAGATCACACATTCTTATGGGCGGAGTTTTCGGTCTAACCACGAGCGCAACGTCCACACCTGCCCAATTCGGTCGGTTCAGCAAGTCGTTCTTACCGACCGAACTGGCTCACGAGCTCGAACGAAACATCAGGCCGCATTCAGGACCCGCTGCTTCGCGCGCAACGGGGTCACGCGATTCTGTGCAATTAACGGATCGAGGACCAGCCCGCAATTGATACAGCGGAGCACCGCGGCTTCCTGCGAAAACTCCGGCCGCCACTCTTTCACCATCAGCCCTTTGCATTTTTGACAGGTCATCGCGTCCACCTCCCACTCTCATGTGTTCCAGCGCCGACGAGTCGGCCTTGCACAAGGGAAACTCTAGCATTGCAAGATTAATAGGGTGTTAACTGGCAGTTAAAACTCTCTAATGCCTATACATGACGACATGCATAATGTTGCGGTGATCGGTGGGGGCGCCGCCGGGCTGGCAGCCTCGATTTTCGCGGCAGAGGCGGCCTTAAAGGGCGATCGCCCGCAGAGGATCGTGCTTCTCGATGGTGTGAAAACGATCGGTGCCAAGATCCTCGTCTCCGGGGGCGGCCGTTGTAATGTCACGCACGAGGTCGTCACCCTCACCGACTACTTTGGCAATCGCCGGATCATCAAGAACGTGCTGGCGGCGTTCTCCGTTGAGCAGACCGTGAAGTGGTTTGCCTCGTTAGGGGTCGAGCTCAAACGCGAAGAGACCGGGAAGTTCTTTCCGGTGACCGACAAAGCCCGGACCGTCCTGCACGCGCTTGTTGAGCGGTGTCGTGAACTTGGGGTTGAGATTCAGCAGAACCATCTCGTGGGTAATATCGAGCGTGTCACGGATCATGGCCATGGGTTTGTGATTCACCATTCGCAAGGAGTCTTACACGCAAGGAAGGTCATTCTGGCGTCCGGAGGCCGATCGATTCCCAGGTCGGGGAGTGACGGGTTTGGGTACAGCCTCGCCTGTCGACTTGGCCATCACGTGACGGCCACCGTCCCGGCACTCGTGCCACTTGTGCTCGACGACACGATGTTTCACAAGACACTTTCCGGTCTCTCGCATGACGTCGAGTTGACCACACTGGTGAAGGGTCGCATCGTCGACCGCCGGACGGGAAGTTTACTCTGGACCCACTTCGGCATCAGTGGGCCAGTGGTCATGGACGCGAGCCGCTTCTGGTGCCTGGCACAGGCGCAAAAAGAATCCGTGGCCGTCTATGGCAACGTGCTGCCTGGTCAAAACCTGGAACAGGTGCGGGAGTGGTTCATGGAGCAGATGCGAGACAATCCCCGACGCTCACTGGTCAAGACACTGGCGCAACGCCTTCCCCAACGATTCGCTGAGGCGGTCATTCATCACGTCGGATGCGAGGTGGACACGACCATCGCCCAACTGCAGCGCAAGGATCGAGAACACATCCTCACTGCACTGACCAAGTTTCGATTTTCCATCGTGCAGGATCGCGGCTGGAACTACGCAGAAGTGACGGCGGGTGGGGTCCCTCTCGAAGAGATCAGTTTCAGAACGATGGAATCCAAGCTGGTGCCAGGCCTCTATCTGATCGGAGAGATCCTCGACTGCGACGGCCGGATCGGCGGGTTCAACTTCCAATGGGCGTGGGCGACGGGATTTCTGGCTGGCCGGGCGGTTTCCGCAAGTGTGTGTGCAGACGGCGAGGCTCCCCGATGAACATCCCGTTTCTCTCAACACGCCTTCCGCACGGAACCTTCGTTTTCTTGACAGAGAGGAGGAGATCATCTATCCGTGGACATGAGAAGGTATGGCTTGTCGGCAAGTCTGAGCATGGGAACTTGAAGGAACAGATTATATGGGCCGCATCCTGAGCTGTCCACGGTGCCAGAAGGACGGCCTCTTGCGGTCTCACCCGCAATCGCCACGCGAGCACTTCGCCTCCCTCCTCTTCGTAGCGCCATTCCGCTGTCCATCGTGCAGTCACCGGTTTCTGGCGTCTCGTCTTTGGCTGGATCAACCCACGCATCCGATCGATCGCCGCGAGCACCTCCGGATTCCGGTGCGACTCTATCTCTCATTCTCCGGGGGCAAGGTTCGCGGTGAGGGAACGGTGCTCGATCTCTCGATGGGCGGCTGTATCATCAAAAGCGAGACCCAGGTCCATACAGACGACATTTTCTATCTGCAATTGTCGCTTGGCGAAGGTGAACTTCCTCTTGAAGTGGCCGCGATGGTCCGTTCCGTGAGCGCTCGCGGCATCGCCTTCAAGTTCCTTCGAGCCGCGCAAGAGAACAAGCGCCTGTTTGCTTTCGTCCAGGCCCAGACACCGGATCAGCCAGACAAATCCTCGGGTAAAGTCGGTGTCGCCGCCTGAACAGGCCGGCGAATCCCTTGCCTCGCCATACCATCGTCAGCAGAATAGGGTTCGACGCGATTAGCAGGCCGCAGAAGAACTATGTTGGCACGCCAGAATTTCGATGGTCGGCAGGTGTGGCATAACAGGAAAACACTCCCCCGGGCTGCTCAAAAAGGCCATCCAGCAAGGCCGCAGTGAGTGAAGGGCAGAAGCGTACCCTCTGGGGTACGTTGAGGATCTGAAAGATGCGAGAACGCTGCTGGCGGATGTTTTCAGCATCCTATTAGATCGGAGTTTCCCAGGCAGAAGGAAGCGGATGGTTGTTGATCAGTTCCTGGTGTGCGGCGAGATCATAGGGTTCAATGGTGAGGTCGTGCTCATTGAGCGGCTCCGGGCAGGCAGGGGAACAGAGGTACGTACGATACGATTCAGCCTTCTCCTTCGTGGTGAACCGACACAGCCCATATTCCGGCATCCCGGATGAGGG
>WNFB01002395.1_pt1 | contig 16323 bp, 15 predicted proteins | sample 5400501 | NCBI WGS metagenome assembly WNFB01 (sample SAMN13153341, study PRJNA577476) | soil metagenome | isolation source: 200 cm saprolite under Douglas fir tree site 2 hole 1 | place: USA:California | collected 2015-04-18
ATCAAGCCGGCGCCACAGACACCCCTGACCGCATTACTCTTGGGCGAAGTAGTTCTGGAAGCCGGACTTCCTCCTGGCGCACTCAACATCCTGCCCTGCGACAACAGGATGGCAGAACAGCTTGTCGTCGATCCTCGCTTCAAACTCCTCAGCTTTACCGGCAGCGCCGCCGTGGGATGGATGCTGAAGGCCAAGTGCGGAAAGAAGAAGGTAGTGTTGGAACTCGGCGGGAACGCGGGCGTGATCGTGGAGCCCGATGCCGATCTCGAGTTTGCCGCCCAGCGCTGCGCAGTCGGCGGGTTCGGGTATGCCGGTCAGACCTGTATCTCCGTTCAGCGAATCTTTGTCCATCATTCCATCACGGACCTCTTCACCACGAAGCTCCTGTTACAAGTCGCGCGTCTGAAAGCGGGCGACCCGAGCGACGATTCGACGGTGGTCGGACCACTGATCGATTCGGCCGCGACCCATCGCGTCGAGGCGTGGGTCGGGGAAGCCGTGTCGCAAGGGGCGCGGGTGCTTCTGGGGGGCAAGCGCATGGGCTCGGTGATGGAGGCGACCGTGCTCTCGCACGTCACGCCAACAATGAAAGTCTTTTGTCAGGAGGTGTTTGGGCCGGTGGTGACCGTAACACCCTACCGCCACTTCGGCGAAGCGATCACGGCGCTCAACCAGTCTGTCTATGGGCTCCAAGCTGGGGTGTTCACCCAGGATGTGAATAAAATTTTTCATGCCTTTCGGCACCTTGAAGTTGGGGCTGTGCTGGCAAACGAGATTCCAACGTTTCGCGCCGACCACATGCCGTATGGTGGCGTGAAGGACTCCGGGCTCGGGCGTGAAGGGGTTCAGGCCGCGATCGAGGATATGACCGAGCCCCGCATGCTGGTGTTGAACCTCAAATCACCTGCCGGGGCATAAAGGAAAAAATACTGCAAGATATTGCGAAGCTGCGCCAATCTTGGTACAACAGCGACCCTGTGCCTAGATGAGGCTTACCATAGGCGTGTATTTCAGCTAACAACGCGTCCGTCACCCGGTTGGTCGGACGAAGTAAGGAGAAGAGACGATGGTACCTACGCAGATGTTCCTGACGCGAGGCGTCGGAGTCCACAAAGAAAAGCTGGCCTCCTTCGAGCAAGCCTTGCGTAGCGCCGGTGTCGCCTATTGTAACCTTGTCACGGTGTCGTCGATTTATCCGCCGAATTGCAAAATTATCCCGCGTGCGCGCGGCGAGAAGTTATTGAACCCCGGTGAAATCACGTTCTGTGTGATGGCGCGGTCGGAAACGAATGAACGGAATCGCCTGGCCTCCGCGTCGATTGGGTTAGCGATTCCGACGGATCGTCGAACCTACGGGTATCTGTCCGAACACCATGCGCATGGCGAAACCGATGAAGAGACGGGTGAGTATACGGAAGACTTGGCGGCGCAGATGTTGGCCACGACGCTCGGTGTCGAGTTCGATCCGAACATCGCGTGGAAAGAACGGGAACAAGTCTTCAAAATGGCCGGCAAGATCGTTCGGACCCTCAACATCACCCAGTCCGCTATCGGAAAACCCAATCGCTGGACGACGGTGATCGCATTGGCCGTGTTCATCCCAGAAGAAAATCTACCGAAGCGGCGTCGTTAGCCCTGCCGCGTGAGCATACGCCCATGACACTTCCCGCCGGATGGGAAGGTATCGACCAGAACTTCCTCGGGCTCGAGGAGCCCTGGTGCCATCCTGATCAGGCGGGCGTCTACGTTCTGCCTGCGCCCTACGAACATACCTCCAGCTATGTGCTGGGCTCCGATCGAGGGCCGTCAGCCATCATCGAGGCGTCTCAACAAGTCGAGTTATACGACGAAACACTCCGGTGTGAGCCCTATCGAGAGTGGGGCGGGGTTGCCACCATTCGCTCGCTCGATCTTGACGGCAAAGTCGATCAGCAGGCGGTGGATGCGATTGAGGCGTTTGTCACTCCCCATGTCGGTACCGGGCGGTTTGTTGTCACCTTGACCGGGGAGCATACCGGTGCGCTTGGGGCTATCCGAGCCCATGCCCGACACTATCCTGATCTTTGTGTGGTGCAAATCGATGCGCATGGCGACTTGCGGAATGCTTACCAGGGGAACCCTTATAGCCACGCCAGCGTGATGGCTCGCGTGGTCGACGACGGATTGCCGTTGGTCCAAGTCGGCATTCGTTCCATTTCTCCCGAGGAAATCGATCGCATTAAGAGCACCGATCGAATTGCCACGTTCTTTGCCGCCGAGATTCTTGACCCGTCAGGCCCCTACGAAGGCAAGGCCTCCCGCTGGGTTCCCGATGTCGTGAAGGCCTGTCGAGGGCCGGTCTACCTGACCTTCGATTGTGACGGGCTGGACGCCTCGCTGGTTCCTGCGCTCGGCACTCCCGAGCCCGGTGGGCTGGGGTGGTACGACACGGTGAACCTCGTGACGGCCTTGGCCAATGGACCGGGTATCCTCGGAATGGATATCAGCGAGATGGCCCCGATCGAAGGATTTGTCGCTCCCCAGTTTTGTATCGCCCGATTGATCTACCGCATGCTGGGACGGATAAAAGCCGGCCGTCGCGTCCACTGAAACGGCATACCTACCCTGTGACCGACAAGCTTCGCATCAATAAGTTTTTTACACACCACGGCATCTGTTCTCGGCGAGAGGCCGATCGCCTGATCGAATCCGGTCGCGTGACCATCAATCAGCGGGTGGCCCGCTTGGGAGATCAGGTCGGTCCTGACGACGTCATCGCGCGAGATGGACAGGTGATTCCCTGGGGAACGGCCGCGCTCTATATCAAGTATTACAAGCCGGTGGGTGTGACGACGACCAGTGAGTCGCATGTGCCTCGTAACATCATCGCGGAGATCGGCCATCCGGAGCGGATCTTTCCGATCGGCCGACTCGACAAGGACTCGTCCGGCCTCATTCTTCTCACGAACGACGGGGACATCGTGAACGAGATTCTACGAACTGAGCACGGGCATGAACGAGAATACGAGGTGTCAGTCGATCATCCATTCGATCAGACGTTCATCGACCGCATGGCTCAAGGGGTCGTCATTCTCGAGCGTCCGAGCAAACCCTGCCGGATTGAACGACTCGGTCCCGCACGGCTCCGCATCATCCTCACCGAAGGACGCAATCGACAGATTCGGCGTATGTGCCAAGTCTTGGGGTATCGGGTGCTCACGTTACATCGTGTTCGGATCATGCATGTGACGCTTGACGGATTGGTACCTGGAGCGTGGAAACCGCTCACCGGAGGGGAGCGTGTGCAGCTCTTTCAGGCTGTCGGGCGAAGGAGCAGTCAGGGTGATACGCAGGTAGGGTGACCCGGAAACGAACTACTCCGGACGCAGTGCCTGGCGTGGGCTGTCACCGGCCAATCGAAGCGGGATAGGGTTGTGACGGAGATTGATCTCAGACTCCTCCAGGACATCAGCCTGACGGGAGGTCACTCCGCGCTGCCTGGTGAGAAAGAGATTCAGGAGAGCGATGAAAAGGCTTCCACCAACGAGCAAGAGGCCCTTATGCTGGATCGCCTTCCTGCCTTCATCGCGCCTATCTTTTGCCACGTCCGCCACGGTGTCCAACAGTCGATCCAGCGCGATACTGACCTGGGTCATTTTCGGGCCTGCGTTGTCGAAGGCGTGCTCTTCCGCTTTCCGCCTGATGGCTTCCCGTTCTGTCGGGGAGACGGTCGTCCATTCATGCGTCAAGAGTTGCACAGTCGTGATTGCCACGGAAAAGTAATGGTCGAGACTACATCGGATCGCCTCAATATACTTCGGCTCACGCGGCCGCATAACGGTCTACTGCATGCTGAATTCTTGCCCGCTGTGCGGGCAAGAATTCCGTGATCCGCTCGAAGTCCTTCTGGCTGTCCGCCTCGAGGGCGCGGATGATGGTATTCCGGTATCGCATGACGTCTGCAGAAATGTGGGCAAGATCGGTGGTCCCGAGCGTGTACTCGACATGCATGATCCGCAGGTCCTGGTCGACGCGGCTCAAGGCTTGTCCGCTCAGCCAACCCAGGCAGGCGATCAGCAGGCTGATGAAGAGTTGCGATGCGCTCGGGCGAAATGATCGAACAAGGTTGTAAGCCCCACCGTGTTCCTCCACTCAATCGAGAATGATTCGCCGATCGACTTGCGGCGTGAGATTCGGATCGTTTGACACAAAGATCACCGACCAGGGCTCGTCTTTTGAGCAGAGCCGCCGCAAGACGGTTTCACGCATGGTCGGTTGCATGTTGTGGATAATGCCGTAGATCTAGCTTTGTCTCGTCCCCGTCTCGCCGACGGGCACCTCCATTGACAACCACGCAGTCAGAACTCACACTAGCCCGCGCATCGTCCACGGAGAACAACAGCCAATATGGTCACCACGTGGTGGAGCCCCCAACTCAATGCCCTGCTTGGCAGCCTCGTCGTGGCGGCGGGTGCCTGGCTGGCGTGGGACTCGTTCTCACCCTGGGGAGTCTTTCTCGTCGCAGGAGGCGTCGCAGGGTTTCTGATCTGGCAGGGGCGCACGGTTGGACTGGTCTGGGCCTGGGCCACCCTGTTGCTTGGCCTGGAGAGCCTTGCGTGGCCCATCGTCACAATGGTTCAGGTCCGCTCGACCACGACGGAACCGACCGACGAACAAATGGGGACGATCCTCTCAGCCGTTGTGACGGGACTCCTCTCGGCGATCTTTTGGATAACGATCTCCTATGGGCTCTTCAAGCGAGCCGGCCAGCCCCTCGCCGCCCCATCAAGCAATGCAACCGACAGCCATCCACCCACGCCGCAATCAGGACGCCTGCGCAAACACAGATAAGACCTACCACATCTCGATCGGATCGACATCGACATCGAACTTGATGGCTCGGCGCTGATATGTCCGTTCCATTTCCTTGACCGTGATCCGCACCGTTTCGAGCCCCGCTTCCCGTTCAGACGACTTCACGAGAATTTGCCACCGATACCGTCCCCGGAGTCTCGGGACCGGAGAGGGGACTGGCCCCAGAACAGTGAGACGGTCGGGCCGACCAATCGATTGAGCCGTCGAAGGGGCCTTTGCCGCAGCCGTCTGTCCGGTCACGGACGGTGAAGAGCAGGCGGTGAGTCGAGCCACCCAGGCCGTGGCAGCGTCGCGAACCGTTTTCTCGTTGATCCCCGATACGAGGAGGGCAATCAGATAAACCGCAGGCGGATACCCCAATGCAGTCCGATGGGACAGCTCCTCCGAAAAGAAGACGGATTCGTTGTTCTGAGCCACAGCCTGAATCGCATGATGAGATGACAGATAGGTCTGCACGATAACCTGACCGCCAGCCCCTGCCGAACGGGCAAGACTGACCGCGTCGAGGAGCGTATGATAGGTACGTTCGGCGGATCGGAAATCCGGCACGCTCAGTCCTGCGTCCGCCCGCACAATCCCAACGAGACCCATCGTCGGGAGAGGCCCGCGCCGCAGCAGCAGTTGTGTCCCGACGATGATATCCCACTCCCCTTCCTCGATCCTCCGCCAGAGGGCCTCGGCCTGCGCTGGCCGCCGCATGGTATCTCCATCGAGCCGAATCACTGAGGCGTGAGGAAACAATCGCTTCGCATCCTCTTCCACCCGCTCTGTGCCCTCCCCGATCAACTGCATGCGAGAGCCGGAACAGGAGACGCAGGTCTCGGGGATGGGTGCAACGTCCCCGCAGTAGGAACAGAGCAGACGACCCGCCTGCCGAGAGTACATCAGCGCCACGCGACAGGCAGGACAGTGGGGAACCTGGCCGCAGTCACGACAGACGAGGGCGCCGGCATAGCCCTTCCGGTTGAGAAACAACAGAACGCCGGCCCGGCGACCGATCGCCTGTTCAATCGCCAGAACGAGCGGTTGGCTCAGCACCGTGCCGCGACCATGATCGCGTAAATCAACGACCTGTAGGCTCGGTCGCGCATCGGATGGCATGAGCTTGCGTACCACTATTCCTCGTTGTTCCACCGCCGCCCTGGTCTCAAGAGAGGGATGAGACGAACTCAGGACCAGCACCGCCCGTTCATCCTGCGCCCTCAGCCAGGCCACGTCCCGTGCATGGTAGCGTGGTTCTTGTAGTTCTTTGAGCGCCGCATCTTCTTCTCCCTCGACCCAAATCGCCCCGATTGTAGTCAATGGGAGGAAGATGGCCGAACGGGTCCCCACGACCACTCGAACGACCTGCCGATGAATCTGATCCCACATCTCGGCTTTCACATGGTCTGAAAGACCACTATGGAAACAGACCGGGGAGATGCTCGTCTCGTCATCACGGATCAAGCCTGCAACCCATTGGGCCCGTTCTGCTTCGCCAACGATGATGAGGATCGTCTGTCCACGGTCGAGCACCAGGCGAACGGCCTGTTGCAACAGCCCCAATCGATCGGTCCAGGGAGCCTGCACCAGAGCCCGAGCCGGTCCTTGACCTCTCAGCGCCTCGAACAGTGGCTCCGCCCAAGACATTGTGGGGTCAGGAAGGAGCGGTGCGGTGATGCCGGAATTGCCCTGGTTTACCCATCTGGGAGGTCGAGCAATGGGCACCGTCGAGGCAGACGGCAGGTCCTGGACCTCCACCACCCACCCGCGAGCCTTGAGATCGTGCAACAAGTCGGCAGGACCAAGACTGCGAGACGACCGGCGAAGTCCTGACGGCTTTTTCCCAAGCCTTGTGAGAAGTGCCCGCGCCTTCACTGAGCAGGGTTCGCGAGCCGCAAGTGCGGCCTGCCCTTGCTCTGTCAGTTTATAGTGGCTGACCTGCGCTCGTGGTTTGAGCGCCGGAGGTAGCACCAACCTGAGACATTGTCCCCATGGCGCGACATACTGTTCGGCCACCTGCCGTGAGAGCTGGAACAGGTTCGAGGACACATCTGTTGCGGCCCCCTCCGGAAGCAACGAGCGAATCTCCTTGAGGCGTGCTCGATCGAGACCATGAGGAAGCACATGGGAGAGGGCGATTACAGCCCCTTGGAGAATCGATCGTCCGAAGGGCACAAGCACTCGATGTCCAATGCACAGCGTGGGTCGGAGCGACAAGGGCACGGTGTAGGTGAACGGGCCTGCTAGATGCCGCGGGACAATGACATCAGCGAATAGGGCCTCAGGCTCTGTACGCGGAGGGGCTACCTGCGTCGAAATCATGCGGCATTGTAGCAGCACCGGAAAAGTGGGAACAATGAGAGAGAAAGAATGGAAACATTCTGAAGGGAAACCGGGGAGGGTTGACGTTGAATCGTCAACCCTCCGCAGGATACTTGATGAATTTACTTTGGAGGGGGGACCGGAGCAGCGGGGTTCTGATCTGAATTGCCCTGGCCAACTGATGCCGGAATCGTCGCCGGAGCAGGATCTGCAGGGACAGATGAGGGCTCCACCTTGGACGAACCCGTTGGAGCCACTGGGATCGTCGTATCCACTGCGGAGATCGGCGCTCCGCTTTCCGCTGAACTGAGACGGGACAAGGTGTTTCCGTTATCGCCGGTCTCATTTGGCTTCGCCGCCGGCTCAGACTCTTCTCTGGCCGACTCGGACGCATAGAGCACGATGTCCACACGACGGTTCTTCTGTCGACCCACTTCCGTTGCATTGCTGGCCGCCGGCTTCGTATCGCCATAGCCCACCGATGACAGCTTTGCCGAATCGATCCCGCCCTTCTCAATCAAGTAGCGGAGGACGCCCCCAGCCCGAGCTTTCGACAAGTCCCAGTTCGTCTGGTAGAGCGACTTGAGCGAGGGACCGATTTCCATGTTATCCGCATGGCCCTCGACTCGAATCAACCGATCGCCGGCAGCGGTCTTGAGGTACGCAATCAGTTCATCGAGCACCTGATAGCCCTCGGACTTGATCGTGGCTTCGCCCGATTCAAACCGAAGCTGCTTCATCAAATCACTAAGGCTGATTCGGGTTTCGCTGGCAACATTCTGGACCTGGAACTTGCTTGGAGAAGAAGCCACAGCAGGGGAGATATCTAGAGACGGCTGGGGTGATTGAGAGATCGGCATGGCCTCAGGAGCATGAACCTTCACCCTGAAACGGTCGCCCTTGAGAATGCGGGAGCTCGATCTTGCGATCAGCGCCGTGGCAGTTCGGTCTTCCGTGGACAGGATTTTCACTTCTCCCACAACCCGTTGAGGAAGGCTCGCTCCGGATCGAACCACCTCCATTCGTTCCCCAGGCCTGATCCCGTCTTCCCGTCCCCGGTCCAGATAGACGATATTCCTTTGCGCCACAAGGTTCATTATCCCCATGTTGGACTGGAAATCCACAACCCGTCCCTCCACATCGCCGGGGGAAGGCTGGCCAACCGCTGCTTCCTCGACAGTCGGAAGCACGAACTTCATCACCGGATCACCCGGCGATACAGTTGCGTAGGCCCGCAGGATCTGAACAGTGGTCAGTTCCTTGTCAATTTGGCTCACCTGAACCACAGCGAGCCGATTGACCAAATATCCCAGGTATTGACCGGTGGTTGGGTGGAATACCTTGTGCGCTCGTTTGTAGATCGTGAAAAGATCTCCGGGCGCGACATCGCCGGGGTTCTTCAGTCGAAGGTACAGGACATCCCGGGTTCCCAATATCATGTGATCTCCGATGGTCTGATTGTCACCGGTAATCACATTCACGAACCCATCTTGTGGAGTCGATCGCTGGATTGAGCCTGACGAATAGGCCAAGGCCGGTTCTCCGAATCGGATCGAATTGAGGTCGTCTGCTGCCCAGGCTAGAGGAAGGAGCGGCGTGGCCAACGTCCAGACCATGAGAGAGACGACACATTTCATTGAATAGTTAGCCATGGTGGTTGTCCTTCATGTAAGGCAAGTATTGCTGTCAGAACCATAGCAAATAGTCCTGCATTGTCAAGAATATTGAGGCTTTGTCCTCATTGACCCGCCAACTGACCCGATGCTATGGTGATCCGGAGAATGTTTTCTCATAGATGGGGAATATCATGGTGCCTGACCAGCCTCCGACCCACGGCGATCAACGCCAAGATCGTCCTCGCATCGAGACCCAGATTCACCGACGCAAGAAAGCCAAGGCCTTCTCGGCCCTGGAGCCTGAATGGGATCAAATTGACCAAGTGCCACCCTCCCATCTGCGCATGCCATCAGGCCGCATGTCACCCACCCCACCCAACAAAGCGAGAACCCCTCGTAAATAAGCTACTCCAGCCGGACCACAGAAGTCCATGAGTAGAACAGGTTCTTTTTTTGGTTGAGCCTAGCCCATGGCGTCAGTCGCATAGACGCCCCAACCCCCTGGCTTCTCACTCGCGCCGGCGACGCCTCTCAAAGCAACAGAGCCCAGGACTTTCGGGTCGATACCGTAGGTCCTTTGAACGCTTGCTATCCCCGTAATCCAGGGTCTAAAATTTTCCGTTCGTTGCATCTCAAGATGTTGAAAGGTCAGCCCTATGAGCGGTTTTGAGTTACTCCTTGAGTACTTGACCCGATACTTTCCTATTCTGCTGTTTATTTTTGTGGCGCTGGTGTTCGGCGTGGCGACGCTGCTCCTCAGTTATCTGGTCCAGCCGAAATATCCAGAACCGGAGAAGCACTCTACCTATGAGTGTGGATCGGAACCGTTCTCGGATGCTCGAATGCCCTTCCCGGTTCGGTATTACATCTTCGCGATGCTCTTTGTTATTTTCGATATTGAGGTCATCTTTCTGTATCCCTGGGCAGTGGTCTTCACCAAGATCGAGTTAATCGGGTTGATTGAAATGCTGGTCTTCATCGGATTGTTTTTGGTGGCCTATGTCTATGCTTGGCGCAAGGGAGCCCTGGAATGGGACTGATCCAAATTGGTCGTCATGATAAAGACGGCACGCCCGACATCGTAACCACGACAGTGGAAAAAGCCGTCAACTGGGCTCGCAAGGGGTCACTGTGGCCCATGACGTTCGGCCTGGCCTGCTGCGCGATCGAAATGATCGCCGCAGTCTCGTCACGGTACGATATGGACCGCTATGGTGCCGGTGTCTTCCGGGCCTCACCGCGTCAGTCCGATCTGATGCTCGTGGCCGGTACCGTCTGCCGGAGGATGGCCCCCGTCATCCGAAAACTTTACGATCAGATGCCCGAGCCGAAATATGTCATTGCAATGGGATCCTGCGCCACGTCAGGGAATATCTACGACAGTTATAGCGTCGTCCAAGGGGTCGATCGCTTTGTGCCAGTCGATATCTATGTGCCGGGTTGCCCTCCAACGCCGGAGGCACTCTTTGACGGCATCCTCAAGTTACAAGAACGAATCATGCTGAAACGCGTGTTCCTGAAACAACCGGATCAGGTCAAGCCTAACCTTAAAGTATAGGTCTCGATCGATGTCATTGCAGCAATTAGCTAGCCGACTCCAAGAAAACTTTGCCACCGGCTTCGTAAAAGCCGTCGAATGGCGTGGCGATCTTGCGGTGACTGTGACGCGAGACCGACTCCATGAGGTCGCACAATTCCTTCACGACGACCCGGCCATGGACTTCGACTACATCGTGCATGTGAGTTCGGTCGACTGGCCCGACGACGAAGAACGGTTTGAAGTCGTCTACGAGTTCTACTCGATCAAGAAACACCAGCGCATCCGGATTAAGACCAGGGTGCCGGAGTCGGATTGCATCGTGGATTCCCTGACGGATCTCTGGAAAGGCGCGAACTTCATGGAGCGCGAAGTCTACGACATGATGGGAATCCGCTTTCGGCACCATCCGGATCTCCGCCGGATCCTCTTGCCGGACGATTACACTGAAGGCTATCCGTTGCGAAAAGATTTTCCGCTCCGTGGCAAGGGCTGGCGCGACACGTTCGAGTTCCTGGACGAAACGGCTCGGTAGGACAGACGATGGGCATTGAAGATCAACGAACAACCGTCTACAAGGTCGATCCTGCCCATCCGGGAAGCGAGACCCTTCCGACGTTGCGCACGGAGGATCTCCTGCTCAACATGGGTCCCCAGCACCCCGCCACCCATGGGGTGCTGAAAGTGATCCTCGAATTGGAGGGAGAACGCCTCGTCAAGTCTACTCCCGTGTTGGGATTTCTGCACCGCGGTGTGGAGAAGCTCGCGGAAGACGGCACCTATCACCAATTTATTCCCCATACCGACCGGCTCGACTATGTCTGCGCGATGTACAACAATTTTGCGTACTGCCGCGCGGTCGAAAAACTCATGAATATTACCGTGCCGGACCGTGCAGAATATCTGCGCACAATCGTGGCGGAGGTCCAACGGATCATCGGCCATCAGTTTTGGCTCGGCACCCAGGCCCTCGACATCGGAGCCATGACCGTCTTTTTCTATTGTTTTCGGGATCGGGAAATTCTGATGGATTGGTTCGACGAACTCTGCGGCGCACGCCTCACCACCAGTTGGTATCGCATCGGCGGCGTCGAGCGGGACTTCACGCACTCGCTGCTCGAGAAGCTGAAGCTATTCCTGGACTACTTTCCGCCGAAAATCGAGGAGTACATGGTCTTCCTGGAGACGAACCGGATTTGGGTCGGGCGGACCAAGGGAGTAGCCATCATCTCGGCGGAAGACGCCGTGAGTTTCGGTCTCAGTGGGCCGCCGCTCCGCGGCTCGGGTGTCGACTACGACCTCCGTAAAGCCCAGCCCTATTCGGCCTATCCGAAATGCGAATTCAGTGTGCCGCTCGGCAAGAACGGCGACACCTACGATCGGTACTGGATCCGCGTCCAGGAACTCTATGAGAGTGTGAAAATCATCCGGCAATGTCTGGAGCAGATGCAGGACGGCCCCATTATGGCCGATGTACCCAGCGTCACGTTGCCGCCGAAGCAACGAGTCTTTACGAATCTGGAATCCATGATCCAGCAATTCAAGCTCTTCTCGCAGGGCTTCGACGCCCCTCCGGGAGAGATCTATTGCGGGACCGAAGCGCACAAGGGGGAGCTGGGATTCTACATCGTCAGCACGGGCGGCGGAAAACCCTACCGCTTGAAAATTCGCGCCCCCTCGTTTATTCACATGGGCGCATTCGACCATATGTCCAGAGGCTACATGATCGCCGATGCGGTCACGATCTTCGGGACCTACGACATTGTGATGGGGGAGTGCGACCGATAGACAATGATGAGTGATGAATGATGATCGCTGAATTTGATCAAGAACTGACGGCTCATGTGTCCCTGTTCATCGTTCAGCATTCATCGTTCAGCGGTGGAGTCGAAACATGGGTTTGAAACCAGCAACCAATCCTGACGTGGAAGCAGTCGCGATCGAATTGTCGATCGATGGGAAAGCCGTGACGGCAAAGAGCGGGGTCTCGCTCTACGACGTGATCTCGAGCACGGGCAAGATCATCCCGGCCATGTGCTACCACTATACCTTCGATCCCTTCGGCTCCTGCGGCATGTGTTTGGTCATGCAGGAAGGCAAGAAGGCGCCCGTCCGTTCCTGCACCGCCAAAGCGACGGCCGGCATGATCATCAGAACCGAGGGGGACGATCTCTTCCAAGCCCGGAAGAAAGCAGTGGAAAAACATCTCTCGGTGCATCCGCTCGACTGCCCGGTCTGCGACGCCGACGGCCATTGCGAACTGCAAGACATGGCCTTCCAGCACGGGGTCACGAACCTGGCCAACGCGAAGCAGAAATTTATTCCGGAAGATACGCGCAGCCCGGTGCTCGACTTTAATATGAACCGCTGCATTGCCTGCGCGGAGTGCATCAACGTGTGCAAAGATGTGTTGATGATCGACGCGCTCCAGTTCATGAAGAAGGGCGGATTCAATCAAGTTGTGCCGAAGGGAGACCTCGCGCTCTCCTGCGAGTTCTGCGGAGATTGCCTCGCCGTCTGCCCGGTCGGCGCCATCACGAACAAGTTCTCTAAATATTTGTACAAGCCGTGGCAGATGAAGAAAACCACGACGACGTGTAACTATTGCGGGGACGGCTGCCAGATGTACCTTGAGACCAAGGACGCTGAAGTCGTCCGCGTGACCTCGCCCCTGTCCTGGAAGAACAAATGGGGCGACCGGGCTGACACGGCCAAGGGGCACGGTGGGATCTGTGTGCGAGGGCGTTTTGGGTTCGAGTACATCGATAGCCCTGCACGGTTGAAGCAACCGCTCCTCCGCAAAGGCAATCAGCTCGTCGAAACCCCCTGGCTCGAAACCATGCACCAGGTGGTCGATCGGTTCTCCGAAATCCGACGCAAGCACGGGCCCGACGCGATTGCCGGCCTGATCACCGCCCGCTGCACCAACGAAGAGCTGTATCTCTTTCAGAAACTCATGCGCGCCGGGTTTCGAACCAACCATCTCGACAGCAGCGCACGCTACGGCCACCTCAACTTCGTGCATGCCTCCCGGCACGCCTTGGGGATCGGGCGGAGCCCGAACGACTGGGAAGACCTGACGAAAGCCAAGGCCGTGATACTCATTGGCTCCAACATCACGGAGACAAACCCGCTCACGGCCGTGCGCATCAAAGAAGCAATTCGCATCTATAAAGCACAAGTGGTGGTCATCGATTCCACCGTCACGAACATGGCCAAGCTCGCATCCCATCCCGTCCTGATCAAACCCGGAACGGAAGGACTCGTGATCGATGGACTCATCAAGGCGACCCTGGAACTGGACTTGATCGATGAGGACAGCACCATGAAGCACCCGACAGCCTTCAAGGCCCTGAAGGCCGCCGTGGCCCACGTATCGTTGGCGCAGGTGGCTGCGCACACCGGCATGTCGGTCGAGGCGTTGAAAGACACCGCGGCGATCTTCGCCGAAGCGCCCCGCTCCATCATCATCTGCGCTGAAGGCATCGTCCGCCGGCCCGACGGGTATCAGAACGTCTTGAAACTGATCGACCTCGCCTGGGTCACGGGCAAGTTGGGCCAGCCTGGCTGCGGGGTGAATACCCTGACAGAAGAGCCGAACGAGCAGGGCGCCGTGGACATGGGCGCCGCGCCGGAATTCCTTCCTGGTCAAGCCTCATTCAACGATCAGACAGCTCGCGACCGTTTTGCCAAGGCCTGGGACGTCACGCTCCCAGAGTCTGGTTCCGGCGCGAATCTCGTCGAGATTCTCAAGCGCTGCAGGAGCGGCCAGATCCGCGCCCTCTATGTCATCGGAGAGAACCCGGTCGCCACGTTACCCGCATCGATGGAAGTCCGTGCCGCGTTGGATCGACTGGAGTTGCTCGTCGTCCAGGATCCGTTCCTGACCGACACTGCGCGCATGGCGCATGCGGTGCTGCCGGCTTGTACCTCTGCGGAAAAGGACGGCACTTTCACAAATCTGGAAGGCCGAGTCCTGCGCGTCCGCGAGGCCATCGATCCAATCGGGGAAAGTTTGCCGGACTGGCACATCATGACGGCACTGGCCAACGCGCTGGGCTGTCAATGGGAATACGAATCCTCGAACGATATTCAAGCCGAGATCATGAAGTTGCTGCCCGGGTACTACAACCTCGGACAGCCACGCAAGGTTGTGCCGACGGTGGACCACTATCTCTCAAACGGCTACACCACCGATGTGGCGGCGCGCTATCGAGCCTCCGCTCCATCAGACTCCAAGAACCAGCGACCCTTCGCGTTGCTGATGGGACAGGTTCTGTATCATTCCGGTAAGATGTCCACCAAAGCCCCCGGGCTCATCACGATCGCCCCCAATACCGGGCGGCTCAGAATGAATCCCCAAGATATGGAACGGCTCGCAGTGGGCGAGGGGACGACAGTGCGCCTCACATCGGACCGCGGTTCGATGCAATTGGCGGTGCAGCCCGATCACTCCATCGCCCCGCAGACCTGTTTCTTCCCGGAGCATTTCAATGAGCCGCCAGTGAAAGACTTGATGTCGGTCCAGGTTGATCCGACCACCGGAGTTCCCTCGTTCAAGCAGACCCGCGTGACGATCGAAAAGGCGTAAGAGGGAGCAGGAAGCGCACATGCGTGTTACCGCACTGATAAAGCAAATCCTCCAGGCCGCATTGTTCTATGAGATCTGGGACGCGATGAAGGTGACGTTCAAGCACATGTTCCACAAACCCATCACGTTCCAGTATCCACGGGAACAACGAACCCTTCCCGACACCCACCGGGGGGCACTCGCGCTCTTACGCTACGACGATCACCAGGAACGTTGTGTCGGCTGTGACCTCTGCGAAGCCGCCTGCCCATCCCGCTGCATCAAGGTCATCAGCTCAGAAGATGCGGAGCGTCCGCTGCAGCGATTCGCCAGCGAGTTTTACATCGACATTACGAAATGCGTCTTTTGCGGCTACTGTGTCGAGGCTTGTCCCGTCAACGCACTCGCTATGACGAAGATGTACGAGTTCTCGACCCATGATAAACGCACCTTGCTGTTCGACAAGAAGCGGCTGTACGAAATCGGCGAGCGCCATCTCGACGATGCAAAAAAATACTTGTACGCGCATAATCAGGAAAAAAACGTTGAGGAAAGCCGGGAATATCGGTATTACTTCCCGCAATCGGTACTGAAGCCGACCCAACCTCCACCCAAGCATCTGGGCTAAGGCGATCGATGGTTTTGGTTTTTTTTGCCTATTTCGCACTGGCCAGTATTGCCGCGGGCGTCTTGACTGTCGCGCTAAAGCACCCGGTGCATTGCGGCCTGGCGCTCCTGGCCCTGTTGGTCCATGTCTCTGGACTCTTCATCCTCCTCAACGCCGAGTTCCTCTGGGCCGTACAGGTCATCGTCTACGCCGGTGCGATCCTCGTCTTGTACCTCTTCGTACTGATGCTCCTGAACTTGAAGACCGACGACCGGTATTTCCACTCCTCATACCTGTACTTTCTGGTTCCAGCAGCCTTCGGATCATTGTGCGTGTTGGCCCTCCTGATTCGTTCACCCTTCGGGGGCGCAAAAGGCGATGCGACGACCGTCGCGATACTTCAGGACGGCGATACCCACGCGGTCGGGATCAAGATGTTCAGCGAGTATCTGTTGCAGTTCGAAATCGTCGGGGTGTTCCTGTTGGGCGCTGTCATCGGAGCGATCGTGCTGGCAAAAACGCCGAAACCTGTCAGCCGAGAACGTAAGGCGTAAGGGGTCAGGCGTGAGGGGACGAGCGACAAGAGAAAAGACAAGGGATCGTGCGCCTCACACCTCACGCCTCACACTTCACGGGTAACTATGGTTCCTCTAAGCGCATATGTTGCCGTCAGCGCTGTGCTCTTTATCACCGGCTTGCTCGGCGTATTGATCCGACGGAACTTCATCATTGTGCTGATGTCTGTCGAGGTCATGTTGAACGCGGCGAACATTAACCTCGTAGCCTTCTCCCATTACCTGGAATCCATGGCGGGCCAACTGGTGGCCCTCTTCAT
>WNFB01002396.1_pt1 | contig 16322 bp, 12 predicted proteins | sample 5400501 | NCBI WGS metagenome assembly WNFB01 (sample SAMN13153341, study PRJNA577476) | soil metagenome | isolation source: 200 cm saprolite under Douglas fir tree site 2 hole 1 | place: USA:California | collected 2015-04-18
ATTTCGAGAACGATGTCGATCTTAACGCAGGTGCGCTCCTACCCCGAAGGAGGGATCGCGGATCACCCCCGGAGTAGCAATCAAAAATCCCGCACACGCGCCGTAGCTGCAACGCAACTGCCAACGATAACTTGGGGTGTGACATCGAACTGCTTTCCGACTTGAGCCTTCAGAGAGGAAATTACCATGCCTGACGAGATTCATTCCTACACCGAACTTCAACGGCAAATTCACGACGACTTGCGCGTTCAACATCCGGAATGGATCCAACCTAACGGCGACTGCCCAACCTGCGACTCCTACGAGTCACGCCTGGCCGAACTGCTCGGTCTTACCCAGCGCTCGAACGGGGTGAGGGTGCAACCACTATCCTTCCTCGACCACGCAGACGTCTTCTGAAGACCTAAACAAGCGCGATGAGCATGAAACCGACAATTGAAATCAATGAATCGAACTTCGAGAACGAAGTTCTGAAATCCAGTCAGCCCGTGCTGGTCGAGTTTGCCACCGGATGGAGCCTTCCTTCTATGATGATGGACGGAGCGCTCGAGGAAATTGCCGATGAGTTTGTCGATCTTCTGAAGGTCGCCCGCGTCCATCTCGATCGCAGCCCGAATCTCGGATTGTGGTACGGGATTCGATGTCTTCCGACGATTTTGTATTTCAGCGACGGCGAAGTGCGGATCGGGATTTTTGGAACCACGAGCAAGAACGCGATCCTTTCTCAGCTGAAGCCAGTAATCAGCTCTGAGGACACGCAAAGAGTTGATGTCGCTTCAATCGGTAAGGGATTGAGGTGCTGCTAGTCGGACCAATCGTGGACACGGATTTGGTTCGTGGGAACCCGATCAAAGTCCGCGAATTCTACGGCTTCGGACCGCTTGACGACATGCGATGAACGGAAGCGCGTTTTCGCAACTCGGAATCTAACAAAGAAGAAGAAGAACTCTATGATCAAAGTAAAGCGATTCAGTTACGCACTGTTATTGAGTGGAATGGCCATTGCGACGGGGCATTCGCAGGACACGGAATACGTAGCGCCGCCGGATGCTGGTCCGAAAGGCAAAGCTCCCAGAATGAAGGTTCAATTGCTGAACGAAGGAGCACCGACGAAACAATATGCGGTTATCTTTTACCAGGGAGACGAGGCATTTTCCGGATTGTTGGAGTTTGCGCAAAAGTATCAGATTACCAGCGCCCATTTCACCGCGATTGGCGCGGTGAATGGAGCAACGCTGGGATGGTTTGATCCTCAGCGCAAAATGTACAAGAAAATTCCGATCACCGGTCAGCACGAAGTGATTGGAATGAGCGGCGACATCGCGCTGTATCAAGGAAAGCCCGTCGTCCACACTCACATGCTGGTGGGGGATTCAGACGGAACAATACGCGGAGGTCATGTTCTCGCTGCATATGTATCCCCGACGCTGGAAGTAATGGTCACTGTCGATCCGGTAACAATGCAGAAGCGCTTTGATCCGGACACGGATTTGACGCTGATTGATCCAGGCTTGGCGAATAAGGAAGAGAAATAAGATGCATTTTACACTGATTACGCGACCCGTGGCCACGTGGAAGGGCAACCGTCCTCGACCGACGAATCGGTTGTTCATTAAGCCTTCGGCGACAAAGAGATCGCGGAAATTAAAAACAAATGACGTCAGCGAACCGGAGTTGATAACTACAGCATGAAAAGGAAACGAAAATGAAAATTGGTTTTATCGGTCTCGGCATAATGGGCAGCCGGATGGCGGCGAACCTGCAGAAGCATGGTCATTCACTAGTCGTGTTCAATCGCACGCGCGCTAAAGCAGAGCTGTTGCTTGGTCCATGCGGAACATTTTCTGATTCCCCGGCAAAAGTTGCCGATCAAGTGGATATCCTATTTACGATGCTGGCTAACCCCGACGCAGTCGAAGAGGTGGCTTTACGTGCGAACGGTTTTCTGAATTATCTTCGGCCAAATGCGCTTTGGGTCGATTGTAGTTCGGTTAACCCATCGTTCTCGAAGAAGATGGCCGCCGCAACAGTGGCGCGGCAGATTCATTTCGTCGATGCGCCCGTGACCGGGTCCGCAGCAGTCGCTGAGGAGGGAAAACTTGTTTTCTGGGTTGGCGGCGAAGATGCGGATTTAGAAACGATTCGCTCGCTGTTGCTCTGTATGGGAAACAAGATTGTTCATGTAGGCGGTCACGGGATGGGGACTTCGCTGAAAATGGTGGTCAATCTATTAATGGGTAACGCGATGGCGGCGTTCGCCGAAGGCCTGGCATTAGGCGAAGGCCTCGGAATCTCGCGTGAAGTTTTGTTCGATTCATTGCTCGGTATGCCTGCGGTCGCGCCATTTCTCGCGGGGAAGCGGGAGAAAATCGAAAGCGCGAACTACGAACCTGAGTTTCCGTTGCGCTGGATGCAAAAGGATCTGCATCTTGCGTCAGTGAGTGCGTACGAATCTGGCGTGGCCATGCCTGTAACGAACGTAACCAAGGAAGTCTATCGCCTGGCGATGCGCGGCGGACGTGGAACCGAGGATTTTTCGGCCATCTACGAGTTTGCGACGGGCGACAATGAAAAGGAACCGAAAGCTCAACCATGATAAAAACAATTTCCTATCTCGGTCTCGGCACCATGGGCAGCGGCATGGTATCGAATCTTCTTAAAGCCGGCTACAAACTTATCGTCTGGAATCGGAGCGTTGAAAAATGTGAACCGTTCGCCAGGAAAGGCGCGCGCGTAGCCGATACTCCAGCGGACGCCGTCCGCAACGCCGAGCTTGTCATGTGCAGCTTGAGCAATGACCAGGCCGTCGAGGAAGTTGTCTTTGGCGCGAAAGGAATTCTAAGTGGAATCAAAGAAGGCCAGATCGCGATGGACATGAGCACGGTTCTTCCCGCGACGAGTTTGCGAGAACAGGAAGCTTACACAAAGCACGGTGTCGATTTTCTCGATGCGCCGGTCTTTGGCAGCAAACAAGAATCCGCGGATGCAAAGCTTTGGATTATGGCCGCGGGCAACAAGGCCATCTTTGAAAAAGTGAAACCAGTCCTGGAGCATTTGGGGCAAACGGTTCACTACCTTGGCAAGAACGGAAATGCCGCGGCCATGAAGCTGGTGGGAAACCTCATCGTCGCATTGGAAATGGAAGCGCTGGCGGAAGGCCTGGTCCTCGCGCAAAAGGCGGGGCTTGATCTGAATACGGTGATGGAAGTCGTGAAAGTCGCCGACTTCCGCTCACCGCTGCTCGTGAGCAATGGTCGGAATATTTTGAAACGCGATTTTTCTCCCAGCTTCGCGCTGAAGCTCATGCTCAAAGACGCGGGCCTCATCGAAAAATTTGGTGATAGTCTGCAGTCACCGATTCCGGCGCTGCGCGTTGTGGAAAAGAATCTCGCCGCGGCTGTTGCCCTCGGCTTTGGAACAGAAAACGCCTCCGCCTTGATCAAGGCGCTTGAAAAAGAAGCAGGTGTCGAAGTGAAGGCCCGTCGCGTCAGGCGATCAACAGAGCCGAAGCAGAGCGATTGAGGAAAAATCTTGTGCACACGTTTCAAAGAATTGCGCTCGGCATCTCTGGCTGGGCGTGCGTCCATTTGCTTGTCGCCACTGTCCACGGGCAGGACCGAGTACTCCCTGAACTGCCGCAAGCAAACTCACCGGTGACGCTGGTGGCGGCATCGGATCCAGTTACCGGCAAATCCGAATTTCGCTACCGAGGCAATAACATCCCGCCAGTTATTCGAGTGCAGCCGGGAAGTATTTTGAACGTCGAATACAAGAACGACCTTGCCGCCCACTCGAAAGAAGAGTGCGTCGGTCATCCGTGCATGCAGATGACAAATCTTCACTTCCACGGATTGCACGTCTCGCCAAATGCGCCGCAGGATGATGCCTTGGATATGATCGCCTCGCCCGGCCAGACATTGCATTACTCCGTCGAAGTGCCGCCTCAGGAACCTCCGGGACTGTACTGGTATCATACCCACCCGCACGGCGAGAGCTACGTCCAGGATCTTGATGGGATGTCAGGAGCTATCGTCGTCGAAGGAATCGAGCGTTACGTCCCCGAAGTGCTAGACATGCGCGAGCGGATCTTGGTGCTGCGCGATCTTGTTCTGCCCACTGATAGCGCTGAACGAAAACGCGTGATGAAGTCCGTTTCCATGCAAACGACGCAATGCGGCACCGCGCCGGAGAAGCCGGAACGAGCGTTCACTGTGAACGGAAGTCTCCGTCCCCAGATCGATCTTGCGCCGGGAGAACGACAATTTTGGCGGATCGTGAACGCAAGTCCGGATCGTTACGCCGATTTGGAATTGGGCGCGGCATCATTCGACGTAGTGGCTCTCGATGGCATGCCTTTGGCCTATCACGATCCTTCGATTCACAAGCGATCAATGATTCACGTCTTAGTTCCACCTGCCGGGAGAGTCGAAGCAATCGTCACCGGGCCATCAGCGAATTCGCATGCTGCGTTGCGCACACGTTGCTTCGATACCGGCCCGGATGGCGATTCCAATCCTGCAATGATTTTGGCCGACATCGTTTCGGCGCAGCCATCAAACCTCAAAGCCCGTAATGCGCCAGGAGGAGCTCCGGTTTACGTAACGTTCCCGGCGGAAACTCTGAAACACGTTGAAGCCATCGAGCCGCAATTTGCTGTGACCTTCACCGAGGACAAACAGGGTTTCTACATAAATGGCCAGAAATTCGAAATGAATGCAGGTCCAATGCTGACGGTGGACGTCGGTTCATTGCAGCATTGGCGCGTGCTGAATCCAACCAGAGAAGTGCATCCGTTTCACATTCATCAAGTTCACTTCCTGGAATATGCCGTCGATAATAAACCGCTGAAAAATCCAGTATGGGTAGATACCGTGAATGTGACGTATGGGGGTTCGGTCGATCTGGTGATGGATTTCACTGATCCCATCATTCGCGGCATGTCGCTCTTCCACTGTCATCTTCTAAGCCACGAAGACAAGGGAATGATGGCGAAGATCCTCTTCCGATAGTCCCGACGCGACCGAGGTCCTTAGGTAAATACGAATAAACAGTGATTGAAACATGAAAAAAAATCCGCTGAACAAAGGTATCATAATGGAGAACGCCGATGGCATCGGGACGGTGACGCCGGCGATGATTGAAGCTCGTGCAAGCGAGTTAGGCCTCATTTACGGTCATGGTTCGAAACCGACCAAGGCTGACTATCAACAGGCCAAGCGCGAGCTGACTGGAGAAGAGGAAATCGACCCACAGGAAGAGAACGTCGAATCCCTACCCGAATCGGAAGGTTGGGATCCTGTGCCGGGCTCGACAGGCCGTCAGGCAGCGGAATCTCTCGGTGAAGATGAAGATGCCGAGGGACGGAGCGAGAGCGCGCAGATGTTTGAAGAAGGGATCAACGAAGCCGAGCACGATCAAATGCGTCGGGCAGCCGGGGCAGAGCAGAAAAGCGACGAGCGGGAATCGTGACTCTCATGTGCAAGGCGCTCGAGAAGCGGGCGTCGAAGTGAAAGCATGCTCCGTAAATGAATAATTGGCTCGTTTGGTCGTTGCTCTCTGCCCTTTTCGCGGGTGCCACCGCAGTTCTGTCAAAAATTGGTGTGACCGGTGTGGATTCTAGTTTCGCCACGGCAATTCGCACGACTGTGATTCTCGTTTTTACCTGGATGGTCGCTTCATTTACCCGATCGTACTGGTCCTTCAGCATCATCTCATTCCGGACACGGCTCTTTCTAGGATTGTCCGGTTTGGCGACCGGTCTTTCATGGCTCTGCTATTTTCGCGCGTTGCAACTGGGAGAAGCTTCACGCGTTGCGCCGATGGACAAACTAAGTGTCCTTTTTGCAATTCTCTTTGCAGCCATTGTTCTTGGCGAAACGCTAACGTGGCATCATTGGCTTGGAGGCGGACTTGTGCTGACAGGCGCGGTCATCCTGGCCTTCAAATAATGAACCCTGCTGGATGCAAATCAGATGAGAGCAACCAGTTTTCTCAACTTGAAATTTGGAAACCTCGGCCTGGTTCATCAATTCGTATCGGCGGTTGGACTTGGTTTCGGAACAGAAAACGCCTCGGCCTTAATCACGGCGCTCGAAAAAGAGGCGGGGGTCAAAGTGCAAGGCACTTAACCGATGATTCTAACCCACAAGAAACGAAAGAAAGGTAATCAATATGGCAAGCACCAATAAGCACGGAATCGAATTACTTCGCGATCCCATCTCTCGAGCCAGATCCTGAGTCGTCAGAGGTAACTACGCGAGTTGTACGCCGCGCGGAGTCTCGCTCGCGGCGGCAGACTTGTTCTCATGGGAAGCATGACTGTGCCCGTGCCAATTTCCTATGTCGAAATGATGTTCAACAGCTGGGAGATCGTTGGTCAATTCATGCATCTGAGAGAAGCGTACCAACGCCTACTTGATCTCATACGGAGTGGACAGCTCGATATGAAAAGATCCGTCCGCTCGTTTATCCATTGGCTCGACTTCGCGAGGCGATGGAGACAGCGGCTAAGTCTGGCAACTTCGAATGCGTTGTCATTCAACACAGGGAGTGAATTCTATGCACATCTTCAACCAATCTTTTCGGCTTTAGGTTGAATCACGCAGTCTCCCCGGATGCCGCCATCACTTTCGATTGCGCGATCTCCACCACCACATGCTTCATCAAAGGTTGATCGCTTTGCGGACTATAGTCCCCGATAGGACAAAGAACGTTCAGCTCCGGCATATAACCCATGGCACACCCGGGCGGAATGTTGTAGGGGAGAGCCCGATAGCCAAACACCTGGCGAGTTGAGCCGTCCTTCGCGAAACTTTTTAGGTCGACAAGATCGTATTTTTTGAGCCCGCGTTCCCGCATGTCGTCCGCGTTCATGAACACCAGCGTGCGAAGGTTCTTCACCCCACGATAGCGGTCATCGTCGGAATAAATTGTCGTGTTCCATTGATCGTGGGATCGCACGGTTCCGAGAAGCAAGCGACCTGGCTTCGGTGCGACATCGGCCAGACCAACGGAGGAGAAATTAGCGCGAGCGGTATCGGTCTGGAAAACCAATTCGCGAGCCGGCTGCTTCAAGCGGAACCCAAGCGGCTGTCTCACGCGACGATTGAAACATTCAAATCCCGCGATCGCGTCAGCCATTTTATCGCGGATCTGGTTGTAGTCCCCCGCATATTCCGCCCAAGGCGTGGAAGTATTCGGTAAAGACGCCCGCGCAATCCCGGCGATGATCGCCGGCTCCGAGCGCAAATTCGGCGAGCAAGGATTTTTCATCCCATACGACAGATGAACCATGCTCATGGAATCCTCGACCGTCATCCCCTGGAGACCTTTGCTGCCGTGATCTTTTTCGGTTCGACCGAGACAGGGAAGAATTAACGCGTCACGCCCGTGGATAAGATGACTGCGGTTGAGCTTCGTGCTGACCTGAATAGTCAAATCGCAATTCTGAACCGCGGGAAACGTGTAAGCGGGGTCAGGGACAGCCCGGACGAAATTTCCTCCCATCCCGACGAAGACCTTAATGTCGCCCCGCATCATGGCTGGAATCACTCGAACCGTATCGAGCCCATGCTCCCGCGGCGACTTGATCCCGCACGCCTTATCCAAACGAGCCAACCACTCTTCTTTCGGGCGATGATCAATTCCGCAGGTGCGGTTGCCTTGGACATTCGAGTGGCCACGAATCGGGCACGGACCGGCGCCTTCGCGGCCCATATTGCCGCGCATCAGCAGCACGTTCATGATCTCCCGAATCGTGTCAACGGCGTGCTCCTGCTGAGTGACTCCGAGGCACCATGAAATGATCGCCGATCCGGATTTGCGATAGACTTCACCCAAGGCGTGTATTTGCGCCAGCTCCACGCCTGATTGCCGCACCAATTCCTCCCATGAAGTTTTCTCGAGCGTTGCTTGATAGGATTCGAATCCGGCCGCGTAACGTTCGATGAATCGCCAGTCAATCGCGTTCGGATCCGTCTCCGCAGTCTCCAGGAGATGCTTTGCCACTCCGCGCATCAGCGCCATATCGCCCGCGATTCTGGGTTGGATGTTAAGTGTTCCAATCCGGGTCGGATGGAAGAACATCATGCTGGGTATCTCATGCGGAACGATGGTGTTTCTAGAGGCCGCCTCGACGAACGGGTTGACGTGCACAATCTGGGCACCGCGACGGTAAGCCTCAGCGAGAGACGTAAGCATCCGCGGGGCGTTCGACGCCGCGTTGACCCCCAGGATGATGAGACAGTCCGTCTTTTCCCAATCCACCAAATCCACGGTGCCCTTTCCGGTGCCAATGGCCGCGGTGAGCGCGCGCCCGCTCGCCTCATGGCACATGTTCGAGCAATCCGGCAGATTGTTCGTTCCCAACTCACGAGCGAAAAGCTGGTAAAGAAATGTCGCTTCGTTGCCGAGACGGCCCGAGGTGTAGAAGGCTGCCTCGTTGGGATTGCCAAGATTGCGGATGTGCCGGCCGGCGAGCGCGAAGGCTTCATCCCATGTGATCGGTACATACTTGTCCGAAGCAGCATCATAACCCATCGGTTCCGTAAGCCGGCCAGCGTCTTCGAGGGCGAAATCGGTCCATCCCATCAATTCGGTTACGGTGTGCGCCGCAAAAAAATCCCGATTAACATGCCTCGGAGACATCTCCCAAGTCGCGTGTTTGATACCGTTTTCACAAATATCAAGACGCAGTCCCTTGCGGTCATCCGGCCAGGCGCATCCCGGACAATCGTATCCACCGTTCTCGTGATTCATCTTGAAGACCACGCGCGTGCCGTCGAGCAGCTCGTGCTGCTTTATCAGGACCTTTGTGACACTAATGGCCGCTCCCCAGCCGGCCGCGGGATGATGGTAGTCCTCCTGTGAGAACGCACCGCCCGCATTGGGGCCAAAACCGGCCGCCGGCTTCGTTTGGTCGGAGCCGTGGGTGAAAGGATGCGCAGGCACGGAACTCTCCGATCAGCGGGCGTGCGCCTTGTCTATGAAAACTTTGCCGTTAAAGAACCTTCTCATGGTTAGGGTAGATTAGGGCCCTTCTATTCCAAACATAGTATTGGGGAGGACGCCACATTACAAGCATGGAAAATGAGCCTGACAAAAGGCGACCGCACGGGCGTGTCCCGCTGCAGCTTCCCTGAAAACATTCACACACTGATCAGCCGCTTCGGCTAGATTTGGGTGGGCAAGGTTTCCGGCTCCGATCCGGAAGCGGTCTTCGCTTCACAGCGGTAGGTCTTAGCTGCCTTTTCCTTTGAAGATGCGGAACAAGAAAAAAAGCGAAGGAAACAGTACGACCGCGCCCGCAGCGAGCGCGTAAGTAAGCAGCCGGAGCGTGATTTCCGGGGCGGCGTCGTTAAAGATAGTGATGTCGGGCGTAACCAGGTTTGGATATTGCGACAGGCTCCAACCGCCAAGGATCAGGATCACTTCTGCCATCGCCGCGATTCGCGCGAGAGCAAATCGGCGTAGCCATAGACTGGTCAGGGCTGCGATTGCGAAGCAGAGGGTCGTACCGATGAGCAGTGGCGCCCACCATTGCGTCAATCCGTGATACATCGCGGGCGCGCCCTCCTTCGAAGTGATGAAAACCGCGAAGGCGATGGGCGCGAGCGCGGAGCCGGACCAGAGCGCGCGTAAACGGAAATCATTTTGCACATCGCGCTCGGTACTGGGATCGGCGGTGAGATAAGTTGCCGCGAGAAAGGCAAAGAGCGCGAGCGCAAAAAGGCCGCAGGCGAGGGCGAATGGCGTGAGCCAGCCGGCGAAGAAGCCGGTCGCGAGCCGGCCATCAACGATGCGGATCTGGCCGGTGCTCAGCGCACCGAGCGCCACACCCTGGATGAAGGGCGTAAAAAAACTGGCCGCGCCGAACAAAGTGCTCCAGCGGTGCTGCACCTTCTGCGACTTGACGTCGTACTTCCGGAAGGTAAACGCCGAACCACGAAGCACGATTCCGATCACCATCAGTGTGAATGGAATATTGAGCGCGGTCATCATGGCCGCGAATGCGCGCGGAAAGCCGGTGAACAAAATGACTATTACGAGAATGAGCCAGACGTGGTTCGCCTCCCAGATCGGCGCGATGGCCTTGTCGATAGCGTTCCTCTGCGCGCCAGCGCGCGGTCCGGTCGCGAGCAAATCCCACATGCCTCCACCGAAGTCCGCCCCGCCGGTGACCGCGTAGAAGACCAACGCCACGAACATGAAACCGGCGACGATGAGCTCAAGCATCGGTCTTAAGGAGTTCCGAGACTGGTTTTTCGCTTTGCATAAACTGACGACGCAACAGGTAGATCACGACCACTGAGAGCAAGACATAGAGGAGCGTGAATACGAGGAAGGGAATGGCGATCTTGCCCATGGGAGTGATGGCTTCTTTCGTTCGCATCACCCCGTAAATGATCCAGGGCTGACGGCCAAGCTCGGTCACGACCCAGCCCGCTTCGATCGCGAGAAATCCGAGGGGTCCCGCTGCGACCAGCGCGCGAAGGAGCCATTTGCCGTCAGGAACGCCCCGCTGTTTCCAGGCTGACCACCCGACCGCAATTGCTAACATGAACAACGCTGTTCCCGAGCCGACCATGAGATCAAACGCCCAATGCACCAAGCGCACGTTTGGCCAGTCGTTGCGCGGAAATTGTTCCAACCCGATGACCTTGCCGTTCGGATCATGAGTACTGAGAAGGCTCAGGCCGCGCGGAATAGTCAAGGCGTAACGAGTGGTTCGGGATTCGTCGTCAGGTATTCCACCGATCTGCAAGGGCGCGCCGGTTTGGGTGTAATAAACGGCTTCCATAGCCGCGAGTTTGGCCGGCTGAAGCCTGGCGACGGAGCGGGCGCTGAAATCGCCGCTGATCATTAGTAACGGAGCACTGATGCAGCCGAGAGTGAGCGCGATACCGAGCGCGTTGCGATGAAAAACATTTGCGCGATCGCGTAAAAGGAAAAAGGCATGAATTGCGGCCACGGCAAAGCCGGTCGCGACAAATGCAGCCAACGTCATGTGCACGACTTCATGAGGGGCAGCGGGGTTTAACATTGCTGCGATCGGATCGATATCGGTGATCTTGCCGTCGACGATCTTAAAACCGGCGGGTGCATTCATCCAGGCATTCGCGGTAACCACGAACATGCCGGAAAGGGCCCCGCTCACCGCCACGAGCACGCCGCAGAGCCAGTGAAGCAAGGGCGGCAGCCGATTCCATCCCGCCAGATACAATCCGAGAAAAATCGCTTCGGTAAAAAAGGCGAAGCCTTCCAAAGAAAACGGCATCCCGATGATCGCGCCGGCTTTTTCCATGAAACTTGGCCAGAGCAGACCGAGCTCGAACGCAAGCACCGTTCCCGACACCGCACCCACCGCGAAAAGAATGGCAGCGCCGCGCGACCATCTTTTGCTCAATTCCAGAAACACGGGCCGACGCCTGCGAAGATAAAGCCCTTCGGAAATGGCCATCAGCACCGGCAAGCCGATGCCCAGCGCGGCAAACACGATATGGAAGGCGAGAGACATGCCCATCTGGGAGCGGGCATAAAGAAAATCACTCACGGGAAGTTGGAGTTCGAGCGAGAGTAATCCCCACGTGCGGTGTCAATCAATGCCATTCCGTAGACCCGCCACCGGTAAAACGGCAACCCATGGATTTGCACGTAGCCCGAAAGAGGGAGTCGCAACGAGGCCTTGAGAGTGAGGAAAAAATCCCACCCACGCGCCATGGCGGCGGCGTGATCGCAAGCGATCTTTTTGGAGATGAAAACGAACAGCTTTCCGACCACCGTATTCGTTTTGGAGAAAACGTGGAGACGCGCTCGGCGCGTCAACGCTTTCCTCAAGGCGGGCGGACGCGAAAGTAAGGCTGAAGTCGTTTCGGTGACCGATCTTGTTACGGAGAGTGCTTTTTTCCAAGGATAACGCGCCATGTGGATCGTTCGTTTAGCTCTTAGTCGACCTTACACGTTTGTGGTAGCAGCCTTGCTGCTGCTTCTCATGACTCCCTTTGTCCTGACCAAGACGCCAACCGATATTTTTCCCGCGATTAACATCCCGGTGGTCAGTGTGATTTGGAGTTACACCGGATTGCCGGCCGACCAAATCGCCCAACGGCTTGTTTTCAGCGAGGAACGAGCGCTCACCACCACGGTCGATAACATCGAACATATTGAATCGACCTCCTATGACAGCTTCGGCGTGATCAAGGTTTTCTTTCAACAGGGGGTGAATCCTTCGACCGCGGTAGCCCAATTGACGGCTGTTTCACAAACGATTTTGAAACAGCTGCCGCCGGGAACCACCCCGCCGCTAATCCTGCAATACAGCGCGTCCACCGTTTCCATTCTCCAATTCGGAATTAGCAGCACCAAGCTTTCGGAGCAGCAAGTCTTCGACATCGCCTTAAACCAGATTCGCGTCGGACTAATCAGTGTTCCTGGCGTGAGCATTCCGTACCCGTACGGCGGAAAGCAAAGGGTGGTTTCGGTCGATCTCGATCTCAAGGCGTTGGAAGCAAACAACCTTGTCGAATCAGATGTGGTCACCGCCATCAGCAACGGGTCTCTAACTTTTCCGAGCGGCACGGCGAAGATCGGCGGAAAAGAAGTGCCGATTGATCTTAACGTGAATCCACTGCGGATCGATATGTTGAACAATCTGCCGATAAAGAGTGTCGGCGGGACCGTGATTCACATAAGCGATGTAGCGCAAGTGCGCGACGGCTATTTCCCGCAGGAAAACATCGTTCGGCAGGATGGTGTCCGTAGTACGCTGCTTCAAGTTTTCAAGAACGGCAGCGCATCAACGATCTCGGTTGCGGCGGGAGTGAAGGCTGCCATGGCCAACATTCTCAAGACTGTGACGAGTGATATCCAAGTTAAGCAGTTCGCCGATCAATCCGTATTCGTGAAGGCCGCGGTCAGCGGTGTTGTTAGGGAAGGCGTGATCGCAGCCGCTTTGACCGCGATCATGATTTTGCTCTTTCTCGGTTCGTGGAGAAGCACACTTATCATTGCGGTGTCCATTCCGCTTTCGGTGTTGTCGTCTCTGGCAATCCTGAGTGTGCTCGGTCAGACGATCAACATCATGACACTTGGCGGTCTGGCGCTCGCCGTTGGCATCCTGGTGGATGACGCCACGGTGACGATCGAAAACGTCGAGCGCCATTTGGCGTCAGGTGAAAAATTGGAAGATGGAATTCTGAAAGGCGCTGGTGAAATCGCGTTGCCGGCGATGGTTTCCACCTTCTGCATCTGCATCGTTTTCGTGCCGATGTTTTCGCTGGCTGGGGTGGCACGCTATCTTTTCGTGCCGTTGGCCGAAGCGGTCATGTTCGCCGTCATCTCCTCCTACGTACTTTCGCGCACGCTAGTGCCAACGATGATCATGTTTTTCGAGCGCCATCACTACAAACAGGCAACGGGCCAAGAGAAGCGTATCGCGTTTTGGGTCCGGCCGCTGGTGGCTTTGCAGCAACATTTTGAAAAAGCGTTCGATCGCTTTAGGGATGTTTATGCAAACTTGTTAGGCACAGTCCTCGAACATAGAGCGGCTTTCGCCGTTGGATTTCTCTCCTTTTGCGCTGCATCGTGGCTCCTCGTTCCCTTCCTCGGCCAAAATTTCTTTCCGGCGGTGGACGCAGGAACGTTTCGATTGCACGTGCGGGCCGCTACCGGCACGCGGATCGAGCAAACTGCCAAGCTGGTCGACGAAGTAGAAGCTGCTGTTCGCCGTCAAGTGCCCGCGAACGAGCTCGAGGGTACGCTCGACAACATTGGGCTTCCGGTTTCGGGCATTAACTTGAGCTACAACGACAGCGGAATATCAGGGCCGGCCGACGCCGATATCCTGGTCTCATTAAAACCCAACCATAAGCCGACGGCGAATTATGTCCGCAACCTCCGTCTTAGTTTGAACCGCGACTTCCCCGGGATAACCTTTTACTTTCTGCCGGCCGACATCGTCAGCGAGACAATTAACTTCGGACTTCCAGCTCCCCTTGACATTCAAGTTGTCGGACGAAATCAAACAGTAGATCAGCAGGTGGCCAATTCTATCGCGCAAAAAATCCGGCAAGTTCGCGGGGCCGTTGATGTGCGGGTTCAACAACCCAACGACTTGCAAAGATTCGAGTTCAACGTCGATCGAACGAAAGCGGCCGAGCTCGGGCTAACCGAAAGAGATGTGGCCGGATCCGTCCTCCTCTCATTGAGCGGCAGCAGCCAGGTTACGCCAACCTACTGGCTCGATTCCACCAGCGGCGTCCAATATCTCGTCAATGTCAGGGTCCCGGAACGTCAAACGACTACGCTGTCGGAGTTGAGGTCGATGCCTCTTAGCGCCTCTAAACCTGGAACGGGCAACGGTCAGATCCTTAGTAATGTGACTGACGTGACACGGATCACGAGCCAACCCATTTACACGCACTACAACGTAATCCCGGTTGTCGATGTTTACGGCGGAGTTGGGGGCAGAGACCTCGGCGGAGTGCTGAGTGACATTAAGCCGATCATCGCGCAGGCCCAAAAGACCGCGCCGCAAGGCGTCAGCATTGTTCTGCGCGGACAAGCATCGACGATGAGCTCGAGCTTTCTCGGACTGGGCATTGGAATGTTAGTGGCGATTGCGCTCATCTATCTGCTACTCGTGGTGAATTTCCAGAGCTGGCTCGATCCATTTATTATCCTTACTGCTCTCACAGGTGCGCTGGCCGGCGTGATTTGGGGACTTCATGTTACGAGCACAACCTTAAGCGTCCCGGCAATGATGGGCGCGATCATGTGCCTCGGCGTCGCCACTGCAAATTCCGTTCTAGTAGTGACCTTCGCTCGCACCCATCTCCAGGAAGGAATGGATCCATTGAAAGCTGCATGGGAAGCCGGCACCGGCCGCTTGCGTCCAGTGATCATGACGGCGACGGCGATGATCATCGGCATGTTACCAATGGCGCTTGGTCTTGGCGAAGGCGGCGAGCAGAACGCGCCACTCGGCCGCGCGGTCATCGGAGGCCTCATGCTCGCTACCGTGGCCACGCTACTTTTTGTGCCGGTGGTGTTCAGCCTGTTGCACCGCCAACCAGCCGACACTGCCAAGGCTGAGCCGAAAGACAATGTTCCATCAACGGTCCTTGAGGAGGCCGTTTCCACAACCTAAGCAAATCTCTATATTTATATGAGTACAACTACCCCTACCGACAGCGTTGGCTCCAACGAACACAAAGCTGCCCCGATTCAGGTCCGCCCACGATTCCGTCGCATTTTAATCGTGGGTGGCGCGGTACTCGCAATCGCATTGGTCGTAGGATTTATTCCTCAGTTGCGACAGCGGCAAACGGCAGTGGCCGATACCAAGCAATTGGCGATTCCCACCGTGGCGGTTGTTTCACCGACCGTTACCACGCCTGGGAGCGGGCTTAACTTACCAGCGGAAGTCAAACCGTGGCAGGAAGCATCTATCTTTGCCCGGGTCAACGGCTACCTTAAAGACTGGCTTGTGGACATTGGTGCGCACGTTGAGAAAGATCAGTTGCTCGCCGACATCGACACACCGGATCTGGATCAGCAGCTCGCGCAGGCCAACTCGCAGGCTGTGCTGGCAAAAAGAAATTTAGACCAAGCCAAAAGCACTAACACCAAATGGCAGGAGTTATACAAACAAGGCGTCGTCTCCCAACTCGATGCCGAGAATCAGGCCACCTCGCAAGGCACTAACCAGGCCAATACCGAGGCGTTTGCTGCCAATCTCCGCTTCCTTGAACAGGAAGTCGCCTTCAAACGGGTGACCGCGCCCTTTCCTGGCATCATCACGATCCGCAACGTGAACGTAGGCGACCTGATCACCGCCAATAATACGAATCTGGAGATGTTCCATATCCAACAGACCGATCCCCTGCGCGTTTATTTCCGCGTTCCGCAGGAGGACGCATCAAATATCGCGGCGGGACAAACTTTCGACGTCCAGGTCGGGGCGCAGAGCGCGAAAACATATCCGGGAAAAGTGATCTCGACCTCGGGAGCTGTCTCCCCGGATTCCCGGACCATGCTTGTTGAGTTGCAGGTTGATAACTCGAAGAATGAGATTCTGCCTGGCAGCTATGCCACCGTCCGGGTCCCACAGGTTGCTTTAGGGAAATTGGTTACCTTGCCTGATAACACACTCATATTTCGCGACAAGAGTGTCCAAGTTGGCGTCGTGGATGCCAAAGGCGCTGTGCAACTCCGCGACGTAAAAGTCGGACGAGACTTTGGCGTTCAATCCGAAATCCTCAGCGGCGTGACTGAATCCGACAAGGTAATCGTTAATCCCTCGGACTCCCTTACTACCGGAACAA
>WNFB01002398.1_pt1 | contig 16321 bp, 11 predicted proteins | sample 5400501 | NCBI WGS metagenome assembly WNFB01 (sample SAMN13153341, study PRJNA577476) | soil metagenome | isolation source: 200 cm saprolite under Douglas fir tree site 2 hole 1 | place: USA:California | collected 2015-04-18
TTCCGACGACGCTCCGGCGTCCGCCGGTACGCAGGCGGTCGTGGGAGCCAAGACCGCCTTGGCCACGGCCCAGCCCTTCGCGCAGGTGGTGAGCGCGGTCGGCACGGTGACGCCGCGGCCCGGCCGGTTCGCCGAGCTCGCCGCGCCGGCGCCGACCCGGGTGGCGCGGATTTTCGTCGCGCCCGGCCAGCGCGTGGCGGAGGGGGACTCCCTGATCGAGTTCGAGCGGGCGCCGTTCGACGCCGCGGCGCGGAGCGCCGGCGCAGCGCTCTCCGGCGCCGAGCGAGCCTACGCCCGGGCGGCGCGGTTGGTGCAGGCCGGTCTGCTCCCTCAGAAGGACAGCGACCAGGCGGCGGCGGATCTCGCGCAAGCACAGGTGGCCGCAATCACGACCCGCCGCGCCCAACAGCTCGCGACCCTGCGAGCGCCGCTCGCCGGGGTCGTGACGCGCATGAGTGCGGTGCTGGGCGCCTCGGTGGACCCGAGCCAGGCGCTCGTCGAGGTTGCTGACCCCAACGCGCTGGACATCGTCTTCAATGTGTCGCCAGCCGAGGCCGCGCGGATCCATCGCGGGGATGCGGTGACTCTGACTGCTGGTGAAGGGGGGGGAGGGGGCGAGCCGCTCGGGCAGGGGGAAGTGACGGGCGTCGCCGCCGCGGTCGATTCCGTGACCCGCGCCGTGGCGGTGCGCGCCAGCGTGAGCCGTCCCGCGCGCACGCTCCGGATCGGCGAATCGGTGTTCGGGAGGATCGTGACCGCGGTGCACCTGCAGGCGGTGACCGTTCCCGTCGAAGCCCTCGTCCCAGCTGGCGACGGGTTCCAGGTCTTCGTTGTGGACTCCGCCGGGATCGCCCATGCCCGGCCCATCACCGTCGGCGCACGCAGCGAGTCGCTCGCCGAGATCGTGACGGGCCTGGCGGCCGGCGAGACCGTGGTGACTGCCGGTGCGTACGGCGTCGAGGACGGGGCGAAGATCATCGGACCCACGCGGTGACGCTGTTCGACGTCCTCTCCCGCCAGCGGCGGTTCGTGTATCTCGTGGTCGCGTTGCTCAGCGTTGGCGGCCTCTGGGCCGCCTTCGTGCTGCCGTCGGCCATCTATCCCGAGCTGCAGTTCTCCCGGATCACGGTCGTCGCTCAGGGCTCGACCCTCGGGGCACGGCAGGTGGTGTTCAGTATTACCCGCCCCCTGGAAGAGGCTGTGAGCGTGGTGCCTGGAGTGACGCGGGTCAGGTCGCACTCGATCCGCGGTGCCAGCGAGCTCTCGATCACCTTCGCGCCGGGCACCGACATGGGGTACGCTTTGCAGCTCGTGCGCGCACGGGTGAACCAAGCCTCCGGCGCTCTGCCATCTGGCCTCGACATCGAGGTCGAGCGGCTCGCCCCGTCGTTGTTCCCCATCCTCTCCTACAACCTCGAGGGCGGCGATCCGGCCACCCTCTACGACCTGGCCCGCTACGGGATCAAGCCCCTGATCTCTCGCGTCCCCGGCGTCGGGCGCGTGGACGTGCAGGGCTCGGATGTCCGGGAGATCGAGGTGGTCGCCGATCCAGCGCGACTTGCGGCGCAGGGGCTGACATATACCGCGCTCGCCGACGCGATCCGGGACGCGGTCACGGTCCAGGCGGTGGGCCGGGTCGCGCAGGACTACCGGCAGTATCTGATCGTGACCGATCAAGAGGCCCACACGCCGGAGGACATCGGCGGGGTGTTGTTGGAGAACGGGCTGCGCGTGCGGGATGTCGCCACTGTGCGCGTGGGAACGGAGGACCACGTCCGGATCATCGCGGGCGACGGCAAACCGGCGGCGCTCATCAACGTCACGCGGCAGGTCGGGGGCAACACGCTGCAGCTCGCCGACAGCGTGGCGCGGATCGCCGCGACCCTCGCGCCGAGCCTGCCGCCGGGTGTCCGTCTCAAGCCGGTGTACGATCAGGCGGCCCTGGTGCGCGATGCCGTCCGGGCCGTGCGGGACGCGATGCTCGTCGGGGCCGGGCTCGCCGTCCTGGTGCTGCTCTTGTTCCTGCGCCACGGGCGGATCACCGCGATCAGCGCCGCCGCGATTCCGCTGACGCTCGCCGTCACCGTGTTCGTGATGAGTCGCATCGGGCAGACATTCAATCTGATGACCCTTGGCGCCATGGCGATCGCCATCGGGCTCGTGATCGACGACGCAGTCGTGATCACGGAGAATATCGCCCGCCATCTCGCGCTCACCGACGACCGGTCCCGGGCCATCCGGGATGCGGTCCAGGAGCTTCTCTGGCCAGTCACGACGTCGACAATCACTACCGTAGTCGTGTTCCTCCCGCTTGGCCTGCTCCAGGGTGTCGTCGGGCAGTTTTTCGCCGCGCTTGCCACGACCCTCACCGTGGCAGTGCTGGTGTCGCTCGCCCTCGCGCTGACCATCATCCCTCTCCTTGCCGAGCAGTTCGTCACGGCGCACGAGGTTGCCGTCGTGACGGACGGCCCGCTCGTGCGCGTGCAGCGGGCGCTCGACGTGCTGGGGCCCCGCTACGAGCGCGCCCTCGCCGCCGTGTTGCACCATCCCCGCCGGGTCGCCGGTGCGGCGGGGGTGCTCGTGCTTGTCGGGATCGGGCTGTGGCAGCTGGTTGGCACGGGCTTTCTGCCTGAGATGGACGAGGGGGCGTTCGTGCTGGACTATTGGACGCCGGGCGGGACGGCCCTGGACGAGACGAACCGCATCGTGGGCATCGCCGAGCGGATTCTCGCCGAGACGCCGGAGATCTCCGGGACGTCGCGCCGCACAGGGGCCGAGCTCGGGCTGTTCGCGACGGAGCAGAACCGCGGCGACATTGTCGCACGGCTCGTGCTGCCGAGCCGTCGCTCCCGCAACATCTTCGCGGTGATCGACGAGGTGCGGGGCAAGATCTCCGCGGCCGCCCCGCGCCTGCGCATCGAGTTCGTGCAGATCCTGTCCGACGTGATCAACGATCTGGCGGGGGCGGCGCGGCCGGTCGAGATCAAGCTGTTCGGCGAGCGGCTCGACACCCTCGAGGCCTACGCGCGGCGCCTCGCTCCCGACCTCGGGCACATCAACGGACTCGCGGACCTCTACGATGGCGTCAGCGAGCCCTCCGCCGAGCTGCTGATGCGCGTGCACCAGGCGGAGACCGACCGCCTCGGGATCACACCTGCGGACGTGGGGACTGCGGCGAGCGCGGCGTTGCTCGGCGTAAGCGCCGGCGAGATCCGGACTGAGGACCGGCCGGTGGGGGTGCGGGTGCGCGCGGCCGACTCGGTGCGCTTCGATCCGCTGCGGCTGCGCTCCCTGCCGATCCTCAGCGCCCGCACGCACCGCGCCACGCCGCTCGGCAGTCTCGCCTCGTTCACGCCAGCCGAGTCCCGGGCGGCTCTCGAGCGCGAGAACCAGCAGCAGCTGATCGTGATGACGGGGGATGTCAGCGGCCGCTCGCTCGGTGGGGTGATGGGGGACGTGCGACGCGTGCTCGCCGCCCATCCACCGCCGTCCGGCGTCCGGCTGGCGCTCGGCGGCCAGTACGCGGGCCAGCAGGACGCGTTCCGCGCGCTGCTGCTCGTGCTCGGCCTCGCGGTGATGAGCGTGTGCGCGGTGATGGTCGTGCAGTTCGAGTCGTTCGTGGAGCCGCTCGTCGTGCTGATCGTCGCCCCCGTGTCGTTCGTCGGGGCGCTCGTATTACTGCTCGTGACCGGCACGGCGTTGAACGTCTCCTCCCTGATGGGGCTCATCCTGCTCGTCGGGCTGATCGTGAAGAACGGGATCATCCTGCTCGACTTCACCCGGTTGCGGATGCGGGAAGCGGGCGTGCCGCTGGAGACGGCGATCCGCGAAGCCGCCCGGGTCCGGCTCCGCCCCATCCTGATGACGACCCTGTGCACGTTGTTCGGACTGCTCCCGCTCGCGCTGGGCATCGGGGCGGGGAGCGAGCTGCAACGACCCCTCGCGCTCGCCGTCATCGGCGGGCTGACCCTGTCGACGCCGATCACCCTGTTCGCCGTTCCGATCCTGCTCGTCGCGATACGCGGAGGCTCCTACCGGGCTCGGCCCTGACCGGGGGGGGGTCACCGGCGGCCGGTGGTGAGTCCTATCGATCGAGTACGAGCAACGCGAACGTCCCCGGCACCAAGCTCGGCCGCGGCCGTGGGCGATCCGCGGTGGGCGCCGGCGTCGGCCCGAAGTCTGCGGTCGCGGTGAACAGGCGATGCGTCTTCAGGTCGAGCTCCATGGTCCGCGCGCCGCGTTTGGTCGCGACGTTGGCAACCACCGTGAACGTATCCGGGGCCGCTTCGTGCACGACCGTCAAGGTCCCATCGCCGTTCGACGCGAACGCCTGCTGGGTCCCGGGATCGAACCGACAGGCATCGACGCCCTGCCCAATCGGCACGGTCGTGATCAGCTTGCCGGCGGTCGCGTCGGAGATCGCCATCAGTTGATTCCGGCAGCCGCTGAAGAGCCGGTGATGCGCGCGGTCGATCGCGAGGCCCGTCGGGGCCTGGCAGGGCGCCAACGACCACTGGCGTGTGACCTTCATGGCGGCCGCGTCGATTTCCGCCACGGCGCCTTTGTCCTCGAGGTTCACGTAGAGCTTGCCGTCTCCGGCGGAGACGCCGAATTCGGGGCCCGCGCCGAGATCGATGGTGCCGATCCGCTGTCCCGTGGCGACGTCAATCACGCTGGCGTTGTGTGAGTCACCGTTGAAGGTGAAGATGCGCTTCGTCGCCGGATCGTAAAGGATGGCGTCGGCATCGGGGGCGGCCGTCGTGCGCCCGAGCACCTGGAGGGTCTTTAGGTCGAACATCACGACGCTGCTGTCGGCCCCCGACGTAGCGAATCCGTGGCCCGCTTCATACGCGAAGGCGACCCCGTGGGCGCCCTTCAGGCCCGGAATCTCCGCCAGGACCTTCCCGTTGTCGGGGTCCACGACCATGACCCGGTTCGCTCGGGCGATGAACAGCCGATGGCCCACGGTATCGAGGGCGAGATAATCCCAACCGCCGTCCCCTCCGAGGGTGTACGTGTTGACGACGTGGTAGGATTGCGCGCGACCGGCCCCAACGCCGGCCCCCAGCAGCACGGCCAAACAGGAAAGCACGCGAGACACGGTGTACACGGTTCCTCCTGTAGTGATGAGAGTCCGTTCACGGTAGATCGGCGGCGGGGAAAATGATACTCACAGTTGTCCCCGTTCCGGGAATGGACACGATGTCGATACGGGCCCGGTGGGCGTCGGCGATCCAGCGGGCGATGGCGAGGCCGAGCCCAGCTCCCTGTGCCTCGCGCCTCGCGGGCTCCCCGCGGTAGAAGCGCTCGAAGACGTGCGGCAGCTGCTCGGCCGGGATGCCGACTCCGCTGTCCGTGACGACGACGCTCGCGCGCCCGTTCGCCGCCGTGATGTCGAGGCGCACGGTGCCTCCCGCGGGCGTGAACTTGACCGCGTTGTCGAGCACGATGAGCAACAGCTGGCGCACGAGTGCTGGGTCGCCCGTCACCTTCGCCTCCTCGAATTCCCCGACCGCCACCTGCACGCGCTTCTGCTCGGCCAGCGTCCGGACCGCATCCACCGCCTCCGCGGCCACGTCGTCCAGGTACAGGGCCACGCGCCCCACTGGCCGTTCACCAGCGTCGGCCCGCGCGAGCGTCAGGAGATCCTCCACGATCTCGCCGAGGCGGGCCGTCTCGCGCTCGACCGCCCGCAGCGTCGCCGTGTCCTGCGCCGGTACGCGCTCCTGGCCGATCGCGACCTCGGCCCGGGTGCGCAGGATTGTGATCGGCGTACGGAGCTCGTGAGCGGCGTCGGCCATGAAGCGGCGCATCTGCTCCATCGAGCGCTCCACCGGCGCGGTGGACTTCTGGACCAGGACGTACCCTCCCCCGGCGACGAGCAGGAGTGCGACGAGTGTCGCCGCCACGAACGCCTCGATCAGCGAAGCGTATTGATCCTCAAGCTCCAGGCCGTCGGCTGCCACGACCGCGACGTAGGGCGCCCCGTGCTCGCCTGTGAAGCGCTCGGCGTGGAGCCGGACCTGGTGACCCCCGGGAGTCTCCAGGTCGCGGTCGGCGGTCCCGGCGCGGGATGCGAGACGGGCCGCGTCCGCGATCCAGGCAGGGGCCTGGGTCGGCTTGATCGGTTGGCCGGTGCCGTCGAAGAGGTAAAGGTCGCGCTCGGGGACGTGGAGCTCGTCGACCGCGTCAGCAACCGGCCCCGTCGCCTGCGCCCGCTCGACCTCGCGGATGCGCGCCGCGCGCTCCAGTACGAGCGTAGCGACGCGCAGCGAGGCGTCGAGCTGGCGCGAGATCTGGTGCCGGATGGCGAAGAACAGCCCGCCGCCCAGCAGCGCGAGGATTATGGTGAATACTCCCCCATACCACAGGGTAAGTCGCAGCCTCAGACGGGCGAGACCGTTCACGGGCTCCGCGCGCCCCCCACCCCCCGCCCACCGAAGCGGTACCCGGCACCGCGGAGGGTGAGGATCAACTTCGGCTCGAAGTCGTCGTCGATCTTGCGGCGTAGCCGCCGCACTAGCACGTCGAGCACGTTGGCAAATGGGTCGTGGTTGTCGTCCCACACGTGCGCCGTAATGGTCGTCCGGTCGAGCACCCGGCCCTCGTGAAGCACGAACAGCTCGAGCAGGGCGAACTCCTTGGCCGTGAGGGTGATCGGTCGGCCACCGCGGCGCACCGTGCGGGCTGATAGATCCACCTCGAGGTCGGCGATGCGGTGCTGTGCCGGGACTACAGCCGGCCGGCGCCGGGCCAGGGCTTTAATCCGCGCGAGGAGCTCCCGGAAGGCGAAGGGTTTCGTCAGGTAATCGTCGGCGCCGGCCTCGAGGCCGGAGACGCGGTCGTCGACCGCGTCCAGGGCGGTGAGCATGAGTACGGGCGTGGTGATGCCGCTGCGTCGCAACTCGCGGCACAGCTCAAAGCCGGTGCCGCCCGGAAGCCGGACATCCAGGATCACCACATCGTACTCGCCCGCCGCCGCCCGCTCCTGGCCGTCGGCAAAGCTCGTCGCCAGGGCGGCATCGATCCGGTGGGCTCGCAGGCCATCACGCACCAGGCTGGCGAGCTCGGGATCGTCTTCGACGATCAGAACCCGCACGACAACCGCCACCCCGTTGCGGGAGGAGTGGGGGGGTGGGGGGGGGGGGGGGGGGCGGGACGGGCGAGAGGGGCGTGGGGCATCACGGCAATAATAACGTTACTTCGGCGCCAGCTTGATCTCTCTAGAGTATTGTGCGGCGCCGAATCGGTCTGTCCCTATGCTGGATCCTCGGCTTCTGCCTGCTCCCCAGGGCTGGCAGGGGCCAGGAGCTGATTGCTGGATGGGAAGGGAGCGCGCTGGGCGGGTACACCTTCGCCAGCACGTTGGTGAGTGTCGGCTTGGGTGCCCACCACGCCCTCGTGTTCGGCGGCAGTGGCAGCTACCTGTACTACAACTTTCCCGACAGCGGCGGGTCCACGGAGGTCGCGTCGCCAGGAGCGTCAGCCGTGCTGGGCTACCGCCTGCACAGTGAGCGGCTGTCCGCAACCTTGATCGCTGCCTACGAGCAGCGGCGGACGCTGGAGCGGCCGGCTGGCCTGCCGTCCGCGCGCTACACGCAGCGCGGCGTTGCGGTTGAGGGGGAGCTCTGGCTCCGGGCGACGCCGCTTACGACGGTGGACGCGATTCTGAGCTACAGCGGCGCCAACCACTACCTGTGGTCGCGCGCCGGCCTGCACCGCCAGCTGACCAATACCCGACTCCGCCGGCCGGTCGCTCTCGGTATCGGAGTCGAAGCAACGGCGCAGGGTGATCGTGACGTCCGTGCCTCCGAGGCGGGCGTGGTCATCTCCCTGGACTTCGTTCACAGCGACGGGTCCCTGCAAGTCCACGCCGGCTACGGTCGGTGGCGGTATTCCGATCAGACCCTCGCCTCGAAGCCGTATTGGGGCGTCGGACTCTATCGCGCCTTCTGAGCAAGCAGCGCTTTGAACCGGGGGTGCTCGCGCAGCGAATCGAGGTCGGAGTCGTGCTCGATCCACTGCCAGTGGCCGAACCCGTTGGCGACCGACTGCTCGAGACAGTCAATCGCTGAGTCGAGGAGGCGCAGGATCGCATAGGCGCACGCGACGTTGTAGAGCACGGCCGAGTCGTCGGGGTCCATGGCGATCGCGCGTTTGGCCCACTGGCGCGCGCGCCCCGTGTCGCCGAGGGTCGCCAGCGCGCCGGCGCCCAAGTAGAGCGCTCGGGCGTCGTCGGGGTTGCGCTCCAGGTGCTGCTCGGCGAGCTCCAGCGCCAGGCGCTGCGTGGTCTTCGATTCCTCGGTGCGGCCGAGGCTGGTGAACACGCTGGACAAGAGCTGCCGCGTGGCGTAGTCCTCCGGGCGCAGGGCGCACGCCCGCTCGAACCAGCGTGCCGCCTCGGCCATGGTGCCCTCCGCCCGGTGGCTCCGTGCCAGAAAGTAGCACGCGTCGAACGAGTCGGGCCGCAGCTCGAGCGCCGCCGCGAATTCCCGATGCGCCTCCTCGAAGCGCTTGGCGAGCGAGCAGGCGAGTCCGCGCGCCACATGGGTGTCGGCCAGGTCCGGCCCGAGCTCCACCGCCCGCGCGCTCGCGCCGTCGGCCGCCTGCACATTGGCCTCGCTCGAGTCCCAGTATTGGAACACCATGGCGTGACAGTTGGCGAGGCCCGCGTGGGCCCGGGCGAAGCCCGCGTCCTGGGCGATCGCCTGCTCGAACAGCAGCCGTGCGGAGTCCTGGCTGCGCCGCAGTAGCTGGTGGGCAAGCTGCCGCCCCTGCAAGTAGCTGTCGTAGGAGAGGACGTCCGTCGTCGGCGGCCGTGCCATGGCGCGCTGCTCGGCCTCGCTCGGCGACAAGCCGAGCGCGCGCGCGACCGCGTCCCCGATCTCGGCCAGCACGGCGAACAAGTCGGCGAGGGGGCGATCGTAGCGCGCCCCCCAGCGCTCGGCTCCGTCAGAGACGCCGACCAGACGGAGGGTCACTTGTAGCTGGTCACTCGTCCGACGCACCCCGCCCTCCAGCACGGTGGCGACTCCCAGCCGCTGGGCAATCTCGCGCGGCTGGAGGGTGCCGCCCTTGAAGGCGAGGCCCGAAGCATGCGCCGCGATACGCAGAGCCCGCAGCGGCGCCAGGGTGTGCGCGACTCCCTCCGCTAGGCCGTCGGTGAAGTAGTCCTTATCGGGCTCTCCGCTCAGGTTGGTGAACGGCAGCACGGCGATCGACTCAGTGCTCACGGTCGGCGCTCCGCAGAGCCGCCAGGGATCCAGGCCGCGCCATAATCGAAGCGGATCGCCTCGCGAAGCCCCAGCCGGACGGCTAGCGATTCGGGCGGTGCGACGTCGTCGAAGTAGCTCTCGAACCCGAGCACGGCGCCGTGCCGCGCCTTCATTACCGTGGCGAAGGTATGGACCGTCTCGGCGTCGAGACTCGCGGGGAGCAGACGGGCCGGACGGCCCGTGAGGAAATACGCCGCCGCCGGATCGTTGGTGAAGAGCTGGTAGCGCTGGCCACCCTGTGGGCTGCGCAGCCAGAAGGCGAAATCGGAGTCCTGCCAGTCCGGTGCCTCGTACCCATAACCTTCGTCGCGCAAGGCGCGCACCGCCGCCGCGTCCGCCCGAAGCGCCAGCGTGAGCCAGCCCACGACCACAGCCGCAGTTGCAACGCGGACCACGGTGGAGCACGACCGCCAGCGCACACCGACGGCGGCCGCTACCACAACGGCTGCGAGGGTGAAGACCGGCGCGAGAATCCGCTGATCGAATTCGATCCCCGCGCCGACCATGAGGCGCGAGTACACGAGTACTCCGACGTAGCACACGATGATCAGTGCCACGGCCGCGAGCAGCCGGCGCGGCCCCGAGGCCTCCGGCGGCCGGACTGCGGCGCGGCAGACCGTGACGATTAAGACGAAGATCGCCAACGCGATGACACCGCGTATGGCGCTCGCCGGCACAGCCGGCACGAGCCACGCGCACACTGTGCCGAGCCCGCCCCGTATTGCGCGCCCCAGGCCGCCATACAGGTCGAAGCTCGTGTGGGGCGTATCGCCGCCTTCCAAGTCCGTGCGCATCACCCAGAGCGCCTGCAGCGCGATGCCGGGGAGGCCGGCGGCGGCGGCGCGCCGGAGCCGCGCCCGCCAGTCACCTGGTCCTGCGAACGCCCATCCCCACAATCCGGCGGCGCAGATCACGGCGACCCCGGCGTAGCGGACTAGCCCGCCGAGCCCGGCCAGCAAGCCGTAGCGCCAGGCTCGCTCGGGAGCGGTGACCATCTGATGCAGGGTGAGGGCCAGAACGGCGAAGAACAACGGCTCGCTCAGCACGATGGTGTTGACGCCGAGGACCGCCGGGGTTGCCAACATGATCCCCGTGCCGAGGACGGCGGCCACGGGTCCCGCCACGTCCGCGACCAGGGCGGCGAGCACGCCGGCCGCGACAGCGAAACTGACCACCATGACCCAGCGCGCCGCCAGCACGCGCGGGACGCCTGCGGCGAGCGGTACGGCGATGGCCACAGAGAAACCGGGAGGAAAATCCGAAAGCGGCGAGGTGCTGTCGGGCGTTGACCAGTGGGTCCACGGCACGCGCAGCGTCCCGTGCCGCACCAGCGACTCGGCAGCCCCCACGTAGGACATTGAGTCCGGCTCGAGTCCGGGCCCGGGGGCTGCGGTAAGCCAGAACGCGTACACGCCGGCGAGTAGGCCGAGCGCCAGCGCGGGGGACCCGGCCCTGACGAACCGGAACACCTCGCTAATCTACGACAGCCCGAGTCGCTTCACGAGGTGGTTCTTCACCGCCGGCGTGATGATACCTCGCTTGGCTGCGTCGTCGATCGCCGCCGTCACGCGGCCGCGGTCGGCGTCGAGTCCTCGCTCGCGCAGCTCTCCCAATGCGCGCGCCAGCCGCTGGTCATACTCGCCGTGAGCGAGCTTGCCGGCGTCCATCTCCTTCTTCAGAGCTTCCAGCTCCTTCACGAACCGTTCGATTGAGACCGGCGCCGCCATGCGGTGTCCTCCGGAGGTCGAAGTCGCGCTGCGTGCTGACTTAATGATGGCTTGCGAAGAGCCCGGGCGCGAACTGTTGGCAGAGTCCAGGCTGCATCCCTGCGCCCCCCCTTCTCCAGCGTGGAACCTCCTGGCCCCTCGGGCGTCTGAAGGGTATCTCTGCGCCACCTCTCGGTCTGGAGTCTACGCCGTGTCGATGCGTCTTCGCTGGCTGCTTGTCTTCGCGCTCTGTAGCGCCGCCGCTCCCGCCCTGCGGGCGCAGTCCTTCACCGAATTCTGTCGTAGCGTCCGCGTAGTGCGGCTCGGACAGTGGGCGGAATACGATGTGGCGGGCGGGCGGTCGGACGGCTCACATCTGCGCTTCGCTATCGTTGGATCAGAGCTGCGAGGCGACTCGACCTTCTACTGGTATGAGGTGGTGACGACGCGCGGTCCGGACCGGTTCGTCGGGCAGCTCCTCGTGGCGGGACTGTTTACTGCCACCCCCGACGTTCGGGGCCTCGTGACGAAGGCCGGGAACGGGCCCTCGATCCGCGTGCCGGACATGCTCATTGTGGTGGTCGGTCGACAGATCGCGCGCAGTGTCGCCTCGGAGGTGGTCCGGCATTGTTCCAACGGAGAGGTCGTCGGCCCGGAGTCCGTCACGGTACCGGCCGGGAGATTCCGCGCCCTGCACGTGCGCAGCGCCCAAGGCGATGCCTGGGTCTCCGCGGACGTCCCCTTCGGCATTGTGAAGGCTCACCTCTCGGACGGTTCGGAGATGTCTCTCACCGGCCGTGGCATGGACGCCAAGTCGTCATTGGCCGAGCAGTAATCCCTCCACGGCTCAGCAGCTCGTCGAGCCGCTCGTGCCCTTGCCGCCGCCGATCTTTCCATGGCCGCTGCCGCGGCCTACGCTGCCGACGAACGTTCCCTTAAGCCTGCGGAACGGGGAGTTCGCCCCGACCGGCGAGGTGCCCGAGAAGGTCGTCCCGATCCCGAACGACAGCGCCCACCGTGGCGATCCCGCCGTGAGACCGGCGCTGCCGTCGAGCGTCACCGCCAGACGCTTCCCGAGGCTGTGCGAGGCGCCGAAGCCGAGGGCGCGACTCAGGGCCTGCGTGGAATCCACCTGTCCGAAATCTCCCGAAAAGGACAGGCTTGCGGTCCATCCCTCCGCCAGGTCGACGCTCGCATCCATGCTGAGCGAGGTCGCCTTGGGGGCCGTGAGCGCCGACTGGCTCGAGAGGCCGGAGAGGGCCCGGCTCGCCCCGACGGACACATGGAGGGGGTCCACGGGGGAAACGCCGGCCCCGAGGTCAAGCCCGACGCCGGTCTCGCCGCTGCCCAGGCCACATTGCGTGCTCCCGGTAGGCAGCGTGATGCCCAGCGAAGCGGCCACGGTCGGCGACCAGGCGCCCGGCAGTTCTTGCTCGACCGCGACGCCCAGCGGGAGGTCACCCACCCCGCTGCTCGTGAGACTCGTGCCAGCGCTGTCGTTAGTGGCCCGGATGTACGTCGGAGTGGCGGAGAAGGTGAGCCAGGGACGCGGCTGGTAAGCCAGGGCGCCGCTCAGTGCCCGCTCGGTTCGCACGGTCGTGATCTTGGCCGCACCGAAGGCGATTCCGGCAAGAAGCCCGGCACCGGCGCTCGTGCTGTCTTGTCCTGCGGCCGGCAAGGCGCCGGCGACGAGGCCGGTGAGCAGCAAGCAAACGGGGACGACAGGCTTCCGCATTGGCTGGTCCTCGAGAGGAGTGTGCTAAAAGACCATCCCAGAGCGCCTTCGGTCACACTACCCGGCGCCGACGGTCACTGTACCCTTACGGATGAGCTTTCCCCACCCCCGCGCGCGACCCTTCAGGGCGGCTCCCACAGCTTGCACGACCACCCAATACATCACCTGGCGGTAGGCGAACCGCTGCAACAGCACGAGCCAGGCCAGGGACCGATCCTCGCTACGTTCCAAAAACAGCGCAATGACCGCCGCGACCCAGTCCACGGCGAGGAACAAGCTGTAGTACATCACGACCTGAAGCAGGCTCTGAACCGCGTACTCCGGCCCGTGCTGCACGTAGTTCATGTAGACCTCGAGCAGGGACCACAGAAACAACAGGTCCGCGATCGGGGAGATCAAGGGGAACAAGAGCTGGAAAATCCAGATGTTCGGCAGACCGATGAAGCCGAGCGTCCCGTAGCGCGGGTTGAACAACGCGTCACGATGCTTCCATGCGCATTGCAACGTGCCGAAGCTCCACCGGAACCGTTGCCTGGCCAACGCGCGCAGCGTGTCCGGGGCCTCGGTAAAGGCGATCGCGTCGTCGGCGTAGGCCACCCGCCAGCCCCGTCGTAACAGGACGAGGGTGAGGTCCTGGTCCTCGGCCAGCGTGCTGCCGCTGAACCCGCCCGCCTGCAGGATCAGATCGCGACGCCACGCCCCGACGGCGCCGGGCACCACCGTGACGCAATTGAGCAGCGCAAACGCCCGGCGGTCGATGTTCTGGCTCGTCACGTACTCGATCGCCTGCCAGCGGGTGACCAAGTTGATCCGGTTGCCCACTTTGGCGTTCCCTGCGACGGCCCCTACACGGGGGTCGGCCAGCCGTGCGACCAGGGCGGCGATCGTGCCGGCCGGAAACACGGTGTCGGCGTCCAACGCGACGATGATTTCGCCAGTCGCCAGGTCCACGCCCAGGTTGAGGGCGCTGGCTTTGCCGCCGTTCGGCTTCCGGAACAGGCGTACGCGGGGGTGATCGCGGAAGGTGGCGGTCAGAACCTCGAAGGTGCGGTCGGTGGACCCATCGTCCACGACCACGATCTCGAGGGGAGCGTACTCCTGCGCGAGCAGCGACTCCACCGTGCGGCACACCACCTGCTCTTCGTTGTAGGCGGGCACGACGACGGTGACGGCCGGCCGGTAGCTCGTGTCGCCGGCGTGGCGCGCGTAGCGGCGCGCTGTGCGCTGGTAGATCGCGAGGCCCAGGATTCCGACAAGACGGGCGAAGCCGAGCACCATCGCAACGAGGAACACCGTGTGCATTCCTAGCTCGATCCAGCCGATCAGCGACCACGACGTCAACTCCATGAAGCGGCGCAGCGCGGCGCTCCGGGGCAGCGGCGGCATCGCCTGGTCCCGGCTGATGCCGGCGAGGTCGGTGACCGTTGTTAGGGTGAGGCCCCGGGCCCGAAGGGAGTCGATGAGCGGCCCCAGGGCCCGCTCGGTCTGATAGCGCCTGCCCCCGCCGTCGTGCAACAGGATCACGTTGCCCCGGCCGAGCTGATCGAGGCTGCGACGGATGATCGAGTCGACGCCGGGCTCGGCCCAATCCCCCGGGTCGTCCCGCAGCCCGACGGTGATGTAGCCTAGGTCCTGGGCGACGGCGATCGGCACCAGCTCGTCAGCGGTGGTGGGCTCGGCGTCCCCGAAGTAGGGCGGCCGGAACAAGGCGGTGCGGCGGTTGGTGATCGCTTCGATCAACCGTTCCGTCGCGTTGAGCTCGTAGCGCGTCGCCCGCGCACTCACCAGGCTCAGGTTCGGATGCGTGAAGGTGTGGTTCCCGATCTCGTGGCCTTCGCGCAACTCCCGCCGGACCAGCTCGGGGTGGAGATCGGCGTTCTCACCGATAATGAAAAAGGTCGCCTTGGCGTTGTGGGCACGCAGCGTGTCGAGAATCCGCGGCGTCCACACCGGGTCCGGGCCGTCGTCGAACGTCAGGGCCACCGCGCTCTTGCGCCGGCCGTAGCGTCGTATGATGTAAGTCGAGGGGATCCGCGTCACCGCTTCCCGCTCGATGAGCCCTGTCGCGGGGTTCGTCAGCAGGGTGCGGGCGCCGAGCGTCGGCTGGGCGACCATCCGCAGAATCTCTCCTGTCCCGATGAACTCGACGTCGTACCCGATGTGGATCGTGTCCAGCGAGGCAGGTGTGGGGGCGAGGCCATCGCGAGCGAGCACCCTCCACAGGGAGGGGTCCTCAGCTCCCAGGCGCCAAATGCCCACCCCGGCCACCCCCGTGGGCAGCGCCCGCCGGATTTGATTGTATGCCGTAGGCCCGTCGAGGAACCACACGATGTGGCTCGTCGAGTCCGGATCGTTCCAGGCAAAGGTCGGATTCAACGAGCCCGCGTCCATCGTCGGCATGACGTGGCTGTCGCGCGCCAACACCATCACGTCCTGGAAGGTCAGCTCGAGCGCGGACTCCGACGTATCGGACCATTCGTAGCCATACTGCCCGATCCCGATGAGCAGCTTATCGGCCGGCACGCGGGTCAACACCCGGCGCAGGTGTCGCTCGAACCACGCCTGGCTCGCGATCGGCCCTGGGTTGTCCGACGGGTCGTGCTCGTCGTACAGCATCACGAATACGCGGTCGTTGACGGCGGCGTACTGCGCGGCCGGCCAGGTGGCGTCGTCCCCGGGGATCGTCTGCGTGAGCAGGCGCCCGGCCGGCCGAAGCCGCGCTCGCAGCTGTCGCAGGAAGGCGAGTAGCTCCGGGTGCAGACTCTCCGGAAGCTGCTCGAAGTCGATCATCACGCCGGCCAGGTCGTAAGTGGTCACCGCGGTCAGGATCTCGTCCAGCGCCTTGCGTCGCAGCTGCGGCCGGCGCAGCATCCGCTCCACTGGCCGCGCGTCGAAATCCTCACCCGTGAAGTTCGTGATCAGCGCGAACACCAACGGCGGCTGCTGGGCGTTCCGGATCAGCTTGAGCACCGTGTCGGGCACCTCGAACCGCACGGGAAGCGTGTCGCCGCCACGCCCCACAAACCCCCACTCCGCCACCACCCAATCCAGCGCGTCCTTGTGCAATTTCAGCGAAGCGTACGAATTGTCGTCCCAGTTGACGTAGAAGCCGACCACGATGGGGTCGCTAGTCGGTCGAGTGGCGAGTTGCCGATCCGGCCGCACATGCGGGCGCGTGATCGGCATCTGCGCGTAATGCAGGGCCGGTGGGGCCGGGTGCTGCCGCAGGTACTCGAACAGGCGCTGCCGCGCCGCCAGTCGCTCGCGCTCCGCCCGGATGGACACGTACCGCCGCAGGGTCGACCGAGCCCGCCGCGGCGGCGCGCCGAGCGAGTCCGCGGCGGTCTGCACCAGCGGCAGGCTGGGTAGGATCGGCGCGATCATGATGCCAGTCACGACAAAGAGCAGCAACACTGTGCTGACGACCCCGGCGACCAGGGCGCCGGCCCGGATGCGTGCCCAGCGACGCCCCGTGGGATCGAGGAAAGTGTGACCGGTGGTGTGCGAACTCACGCTGGAAGTCTACCCTTGCGCTCTTGCCTCGCGCGACTCAATTAGAGGAAGCCCCGGGACAAAGGCTACCATGGACAGACGAGATGCACTCC
>WNFB01002399.1_pt1 | contig 16317 bp, 13 predicted proteins | sample 5400501 | NCBI WGS metagenome assembly WNFB01 (sample SAMN13153341, study PRJNA577476) | soil metagenome | isolation source: 200 cm saprolite under Douglas fir tree site 2 hole 1 | place: USA:California | collected 2015-04-18
GCCAAAGTTCCACCAAATACCCTCATCAAACCCCATCGATTACATTTTCATGAACCACAAGCACACGTTCAACCAACTGCAGGTCGAGAGCGGCATGGCATTCGCTAAATATCTGGCGAGCCTCACGGAGGTAGCTCAACCCTTGTTTGAGCTCGCTCTTTTCGCCACCTGTACGTTCTAGTAAGGCGACTCCATAACTGTACAAGGTACGAGCATACTCTAAGCGCATGTCACGCTTGTGGAATGTTTCTATCGCTTGATCAAAATACTGGGTTGCTTCTGCTAGCTGTTCCTGCGCGGTCAGGATACTTCCAAGCAGACGTTGACAGCGTGCAAAACCCCATATTAGCTCATATTGCTGTGCCTCTTCCAAAGTGCGGGTTGCATACCTCTGTGCTATTTCTGTATCTCCTAACAACAACATGGCCTGCGCCAGAGCCATTTGGCCTTCAATTCTGGTTTCTGCTTCCAATTCTCCTGAAGCAAGAGCACGCTCTAATATCGTTTTAGCACGCAAGAGAAAACGGGTATGAGTACTATTGTGGTTCTTCTTCTCTATTTGAAGCGTTCTGTTATTTTTCTGACCAATATTTTGTCTTTCGGCAGTTTCTGTAGCTTGCGCAATATGTAAACTACCTAAGACTACTAAAGCGAAGCTCGTACAAGGCGGATTGTGTATGGCTCGGCCAATTGTCAAAGCACGATGCATTGATGCTCTTGCCCCAGTCAGATCGCCTTGATTTTGGAGAACCGATGCTAGATAAGAACATAAGATGCTGATAGACCCCTGATCGTTAATTTGTTTCGCCAGCGTAATACCTTTTCTGAACCATTCTTCTGCTTTTGAAAGGCTCCCACAGTGTAAGGTCAGTACCCCAAAATTACCAAAAACGACGGTTAATAGTGGTGCGTCACCAAGCCGCTCTGCAATACTATGCGACCTGCGTAAATTTGCCTGTGCTAACTCATGCTCTGCTTTCCTCAGATAAATATCACCTATATTGCAACATATATGAGCGATTTCTCTTTGGCGATCATGCTGTTCAAAAATTTCCAAAGCAGTGTTTAGGTGAATTAGAGCATCGGTCGGCTGTCCAACTGTGGCGACAATGGCTGCGAGTAATCTGTGAATGCGCCCCAAATTAACCGGATCACCGACAAGTGTGCGTCTTGTACCTGTCAAACGAGAGAAATTTCTTTCTGCGTGGTCTCGTTGATGCAGCGCATCATTGAACAACTTCAATGCTTCGAGTGCAGAAAATCGAGCTTCCTCATATTTGCCTTCCCGCCAGTATATGTAACCTTGTTGAAAACGAAGGATTGCCCAGGCAGAACCTCCTTCTACTCCGGCATCGTGCAAGACTTGCTCTCCACGCTTGCAACATTGCTGGGCTTGTATATTGTCGCCGATGTCGTACCAGGTCAGGGCGATTTCACGCCAGAGCAAGGCATCGATCTGGGCTTCTTGCTGGTATTCTTCATGTGTGGTAAATGATCGTTGGTAGGTTCTTACTTCTAAGACACGTTCGTAGATGTGACGCGCTTCTTCATAGTTTCCCTGTACTCTTGTGCATTCACCGAGGCGTTCCAGCAGGTAGGCGAGGTGGGTTCTTTGGTCGGTGCTGGTGTGCGTTAGTTGTTGCTGGAATGTTTCTTGCAATTGTTCGATGGCGATGCGGTAGTATTTTTCGGCTTCGGGGTAGGCTGAGAGGGTGTAGGCATGGTCGGCAGCTATTTCAGAGTAGCGGACGATTTGTAGGGGGTCGGCACCGCCCTGGACGAGGTGATTGGTGATGATGGCGGCACCCTCTTCTTCGTGTCCCTGGTAGGTGCGTTGGAGGATGTCTGCGGCGCGGCGGTGCAGGCGGGCGCGGCGTGCGGCGGATAGCTGGTCGTAGAGATGGCTGACGAGCAGGGGGTGCCAGAAGTGATAGCTGATACGGGTGCCTGTACCCTCTTCGGTTATCACGCCGGACTGGATGGCCTCTTCGAGCTGGTCAAGGATGGTGTCTTCGTTGACGCTGCTGTTGCCGCTTGCCTCCATCTGATAGATGACGGGGAAGGTGAATGAGCCACCCAGCACGGCGGCGTTGCTGAGCATACGTTGACAGGTGGCGCTGAGCCGACCCATACGCAGTTCGAGGACAGCGGCGATGGTGTCGGGCAATGGGTAAGCTGGTTGATCGGTGGTATGTGTAGTGTCGCTGGATGGCACGGTGGATAGGTCGGCAGGCGAGATACGGGCCAGTTCTTCGGCGAAGAAGGGGTTGCCCGCGGCCTTGCTTTGAATGAATTGCACCATTGTCCCTGGGAGGTGGGACACCAGTGAGCCGATCTGTTCATCGGTGAGGGGTTGCAATGGGAGGCTCAAGATGACCTGTTCGCGCTGCAGGTCGGTGAGGAGAGGGCGCAGGGGATTGCTCGCGGGCAGTTCGTTGTCACGGTACGTTCCCACCATCACGATGGGATGATCGTGGATGCGGCGCACGAGATAGGCGAATAGTTCGCTACTACTGGCGTCGGCCCAGTGGAAATCATCGAGTACGATGAGCAAGGGCGTGCGCTGACTGATCATGGTGAGCAGTTTAAGGGTGGCCTCCCACAGGTGTAGCTGCTCTTGCTCAGGAGACAGAGGGACGGGATATGACACCTGTGGCATCGATTCATGCAGTTCGGGCAGTAATGTTGTCAGGGGTTGATAGTCAAGGGGATGCTTGCTTATCTCCTGTCTCTGCCAGAGGCCATGAGCCATAGCATTGCGCAAGACTTCCGTCCACTGGCGATAGGGGACGCTGCTCTCCTGGGCATAGACGCGGCTCCAGGCCACAGCCCAGCCGCGCTTCTGAGCCTCGTGGCTCAATTCCTCAGCCAGGCGCGTTTTGCCAATGCCTGCCTCGCCCACCAGCAGAATACACTGTGGGCGACGCTGTGTGTCGTGAGGCGACGAAGAGACCACTTTCTTTTGAGCAGCAGTCTGAGAACTTACAGCTTGCTCGCTGGAGAGCAGCATTTGACGCATGACCTCAAGTTCGTAATCGCGCCCGATCAGCACGTTCTGGTGACTGCGGCCTATCTGTATCTGAAAGGATTGCCGTGCGGAGAAGCCACGTTCGCCGGAGTCCGCGGCATCCTTTAACTGTTGAGACTGGAAGGCGAGAGTCAGTGAAAGCTTGTCTTCTCCATGCTGCACTGCTTCGTAAAATTTGCGCGTTTCCGGCAGGGGTGCGATGTGGTAGTCGCGTTGCAGGGTGTTTGCGAAACGATGGTAGGCTCGCAGTGCCTCGCCGCGCCGATCCAACTGTGCCAGGGAGACGATGAGACGCTGTACCGCAGCTTCGTTTGCCGGGTCGGCGGCGAGAAGACGGTCCAGTGAGTCGATGGCGGTGGAAAGTGCCCCGCGTGTGATACGCAGGTCGGCCAATTCCAGCAGCAGTCCCATCCAGCTGCGTTGCAGTGCTTCACGGCGGGCGATGATCCAGTCTGAATGGTGTTCTTCCGGTAGGAATTCTCCGACGTAGAGGGTGGCAGCTTGTTCAAGCAATTGCTCAGTTTCGCCGTGATCACTGGTGGCGTGTGCCTGGGCCAGCAGGTGTTCAAAATCGTCGGCGTCGACCCAGATTAGTGACTGGTCGGCCAGGATTAGCCCCTCGCGTTCGATACGCAACAGGTGCGAGGAGGCGGGCCGGCTCAGGGCTGGTTCGAGTACCTGGCGCAGGCTGTAGACGCTGCGGTCAAGGCGACTGGATGCCGTCTCCAGGTCGGCATCGGGCCAGAGTACATCCATTACCTGCTCGCGACCAAGTTTGCGCCCAGGACTGCTCAACAGGCATGCCAGCAGGGCGCGCACGCGCTGGTGTTGCCATGCGCTATCGGTTACGGGCTGCCAGTCCAAGCCATTTCTGCGTTCAAGCTGGAATTGTCCGAGTACACGTATGCGCAGAGCTACGGCATCGAGGTTTGTTGGGGCGGGTTCCGCGGATACTTGCAGTTCAGCAGGAAGATTTTTGCCTATATAGGTGCGCGTGGTGCGCCCATTCTCTGTGCGATAGGCATACCAGTAGGGGCCGTGACCGGTGCCCTCGCGACATTTGCGACAGCGCGATTTGCCACAATAACTGACTTGCTGGTGATAGGTGACCTTGCCGTTCATCTTCCATTCCTCTTGTCATGTGCTTCTGGATGTCGTCATAGAAGCAGCATACGCATGCCGAAAGTAGAAACAGGCAAACAACTTTTTCATTATATCGCATACGTCAACAATAAAAAACGCGAATTATTAGAAGACTGGTATAAGACATTCCAACAGTTTTTTCAGAAAAGACAAGAGTATTCCAACAATTAAGACAACCTTGCTGACAATGCTTGTATAGCAGAACATGATTTGTGTAACTCCATGTAATTCTCTACAAAAATGTACTATCTTTCTAAAAACATGCTTTTCGGGCAAATGGAGAGCGTGAAAATGAGAAAACAGCAGTGGGAGGTATTGAGGAGGGGACGATAAGAACAGTAACTTATACTTCCAAAGGTGAAGGGATGAATGTAAGGGTGTCAACCAGGACAACCAGGGATTATTGAGAAGGAAACATGCCTTATGGGTGAGAGCGAAGTTGCGCGTTTACGCCGCCAAATTGAACTGGAGCTGGAGTCTATGCAGCGCGGTATGCATGGCTTCGCTGTTGGAACGGCTCGCCATAAGTTTATTCGTCGGCGGATGGATCAGGTGGGAGTGTATCAGAATAAGCTTGCAAAAGAGGTTGGGGAGGATAATGCGAACCAGATGGTGTACAGCATGTATGTTGAAGCCATCAAGTAATTGAGGTTCACCAGGAACTGGACGTGTAGGAGCCTGGTAAACCAGCGGTTTACCAGGCTCCTACACGTCCAGTTCCTGGTGAATGAAATGTAAAAAAATGAGGAAGGGTATCTTATTTATGAGAAATGTACAGCGGCTGATCACCATTGGGTGTGTTTTGATAGGTCTGCTTGTACTGGTAGGTACCGTCTCGGCATTTTTCTCGCCAGCAATCCAGGCGGCTTTGACGGTGCCGCCATCTCGTACAAACATGCCGGCAAGCGGTGTAACACATGGCGCGATACCGACCGCCGCTTCAACAAAGCCACCACTCACTATCACAATGACTGCTTCTTCACCTTCGCCGACAATGGTACCGGCGATGAACCTGTTGGCCCAGGATACCTTTCAGCGCAACGATCAACAGTTTTGGGGAACGGCTTCTGATGGTCAGGCGTGGGGTGGAGATGCGAAAACCTTGAAGAATTTTTCTATTACTGGACATATGGGCGTGGTCGTAGGAGGGCAGGGTGTCTTTGATGCCACGCTTGGCCCGCGTGTGACCGACGCCGATGTTGTCTTTAGCGGTTCATTAAGTCTCTTTGGCAATGGCACATCGAACATTGGCTCCGTACTGCGTTGGACGGACGCAAATAACTGGTATAAGGCCTATATTGATGGAACTCAATTGATATTGCTCAAAAAGGTTACCGGTACAGTCACGCGCTTGAATGCGGTCGCCTTCACTGCCCAAAACGGCATCGCTTATACGTTACGCATTCGCATTGTGGGTACAATGCTCTCCGCCAAAGCCTGGCTGGTCGGCCAGGCAGAACCGGCCACCTGGATGGTGATAGCAACAGATGCCGCGCTCCCTTCAGGTTTTGGCGGCCTGCGCCTGGTGGTCCAGAATGGAGCGGTGGCAAAGATTACGATGTTTACGGAAATGTTAGTGCCGAAAAATCCGTAGAGGCAAGGGAGAAGAGCATGTTGGAGCAGTTCAAGGTTGCCTATGATATTCATGCGTGGCTGAGGCGAGCGATCTGGGGAACAATGGGAATTGGAGCCATACTCCTCCTCTGGGTATCGGGAGGTTTTCCCCCGCGTGCATGGCTTTTGCTGGCCGCGGTGATACCGCAAGTATCGAGCTTGTGGGCACTGCATGGCCCAACGCTGGTACTTCCTTTAGCGTTAGTGGTCATCCAGTCTTTCACCTGGGTGCTTGCCTGGGGATTGCTGGTGTGGGGCTGTACCGCGAGTGTTCGGCACTGGCGAAAGAGCAGGCGTGAGCTTCAAGAGTTTGAAGTCGATTTGGAGGAGGCTCACAATGAAATAACGCAGGAGCACGGGAACCAGCCTGGCGACGGCACCGTGAGGGAATCGCCCCGTCCCGCATGGCATCCGCAAGGGATGCCACTACTATACACCAATGAGGGGAACCATGCGGGGAAGTCACCTGGCTCTCCACCCCAACGGTCAACGCCGTTGCCTGATCGGCAGCAATCACCGTTGGTGTTACCTGGATACAAAGAGGTTGAGCCGCAAATAGCTTCACCGCAGTGGCAGAGACAACTTTCTCTGCGTTTTGAGTTCGGAACTGATTGGGATGTTGGTATAAGACGGAAAGACAGGCCCAACGAGGATAGTCTCGTTGCACTGCAAGGTACCTGTATTTACAATGCGCAGCTCTCACCGTTTGCTTTATTTGTGGTGGCGGATGGTATGGGAGGCCATGCCAATGGACAGGATGCCAGTTACCTGGCTATTCAAACGCTGGTGAAGACGGTCATTCCGAGCATCGTGGGAAGTGACCAGATGAGCGACGATATCCTGGTAGAGATATTGGCGGAAGGGATACAGCACGCAAATCAGGTGGTGTATCAACGCAGCCGGGAAGTGAGAGAAGAGATGGGAACAACCATAACAGCTGCGCTTGTGATGGATAAGATGGCGTTCGTCGTGAATGTCGGTGATAGCCGCACCTATTTGTATCGCGGCTGCGAGGGACTTTCACAGGTGACGCATGACCATTCGCAGGTGGCTCGCCTGGTGGCGGCGGGTCAAATTGGGCGGGATGAAATTTATACGCACCCCGACCGCAACCAGGTCTATCGCGCTCTTGGAGTGAGAGCTGACCCGGAGGTGGACTGGTTCACCGTTCCCTTGCAGGGCGATGATTGTTTACTGCTCTGTTCGGATGGACTGTGGGAGATGGTGCGGGATCCGGAGATCGAGAAGATTCTCAAGCTTCATGTCTGTAACCCGTCACAGGCCAGCAAAGCTCTGGTTCGAGCCGCCCTTAAAGGTGGAGGGTTGGATAACATCAGTGCAATTGTGGTGCATCTCGCGCCCATGACAGTGTGAAAAATTGAACAATTGAGAGGATTAGATCATGACTTATAAGACATTTGTAGCATCCAGGACAGAGACTTCCCCGCGTCAAAGCAGTGGGAGGCAGGGAAATGAGCAGTATGATCATTTTATGGTTCCTATGCCTCATCTACCACAGGAGAGCTGTACGGATACGCATCTGTTACATGTCAATAACCCTGATGACAGCACATCCTTACGTCAGGATCAGGAACTACACTGTTTGCGGGACAGCAAATATCTATACAAGCATGAGATTGGCCGCGTGCAGCAGCTTTCATCCGAGGAGGTAGTCAGCCTTGCCCAGCGCATGGAATGTGGCAGGTTAGAGCAAAGGAAGCCAAAACCCAATGCTTGCATTGTTGCGGACGGTGAAGAGGCAAAGTGCCAGATGATCGAGGCTAACCTGCGCCTGGTGGTGAGTATTGCCAAAAAGTACATTGGTCTGGGCATGGATTTGATGGATCTCGTGCAGGAGGGCAATATTGGACTGATCCATGCGGTGGATAAATTTGATTACCACATGGGTTACAAGTTCAGTACCTATGCGACCTGGTGGATTCGCCGTGCCATGTCACATGCACTGGCACGTCAGGCGCGTACTATCCGCGTGCCATTGTATAAGAGAGAAGAAATGAAACGCCTGGCCCAGGTGCGCCAGCGTCTGCAACAAGACCTGGAACGGGATCCCACGGTTGAGGAGCTGGCGCAGGAGATGGAGATCGATGTACGCCAGGTTATCGCCCTGCTGGTGGCCAGTGAAGACACCGTCAGCCTGGATGCGCCAACAGGCAGTGCCGAGGACGAACCGCCATTCAGTGACACGCTGGAGGACGATATTTCGTACTCTCCTGAGCAGGTAGTCGTGACGCAGATGCTTGAGACGCACATCCAGGACCTTCTCAACGGCCTGAACCCGAATGAACGCAGGATTATCCGCCTGCGCTACGGCCTCGATGGTATACGGGAGCACTCCTTAAAAGAGGTTGGGAAGAAGCTGGGCGTAACCCACGAGGCCATTCGCCAGGTAGAAACCAAGGCTCTGCGCAAGCTCGTTCAACCCAGCCGCACCCGCATGTTGCACGATTTCTTGAGTTAAGAAGCAGGTCTCCTATGAAGACTGGTATAAGACATTTCTTATATGTCTTTTCTGGTAACTCTTGTGACTCCTCGCCACCTGTTGCGACTCACTCTTTCAGGTTGTGTGGCTGCATAGTTGCTGTAGGTTTTGCTGCTGAAAGCAGCAAAACCTACAGCAACTATGCAGCCACACAACAAAAACTCTTACGAACTGCCGCGGGCGGTGAGGAGTCAGAAAGGAGGTGATGTGAAGAAGCGTTCGGTATACTTATACTCAGTGGATCGCTTTGTGAGCGCATTCCGTTACGGTCATATCTCATCATAGGGCCAGGACGGATTGATAAGTGAAACACTCCTGCATGACGGAGTGATGCGTGCAATCCACCTTGTCATCCATGCATGGATCTTTCGTCATGCAAACCCTCCTGGAAATACAGGCAAATATCAACCAATTGCAAAATTGGACAGGCAATGAAAGGAGGTGAAACAGACAAACCATAGTTAACCGTTCTTGCCCTGCGAATGCTGTTTGGGAGCGACATTCGCAGGGTGAGCACATCGAAGAGAAAGGAGCAAGAAGGTATGAATAAGCTTGTGATGATTATTGATGATTCAATAACGGTGCGCAAAATTGTTGAAGTAAGCTTGAGACGTGAAGGTATAGCATATATTAGTTACTCTGATGGTGTTGAAGCCCTACATGCTCTATCGGGAGAAACAAACCTCATACCCGATCTTGTCTTTCTGGATGTCGCCCTACCCCACATGGACGGCTATAAAGTAGCCCAGTATTTCAAAGCGAAGCAGCAGTATAAAGACACCGTAGTTGTGATGCTTTCGGGATATAACGGTGTGTTAGATCGCCTCAAGGGACGTATCGCTGGCGCAAAAAACTATATGACCAAGCCGTTCAGGACACAGGATATTGTCTTGATGGTGCATGAGTATTTGAATATTCCTGCTACTCCCGCGATGATGTGCTGACCAACCCGAAATACTATGCGAGTTTTTGTGCCGACGCCGTCGGCACAAAAACTCGCATAGTATTTCGGGTTATTTATGCTTTCGCAATAGGCTTCCATGAGGGCGCGGCCATCAGGATACATCCTGTCTCCAGGATAGAGGTGACGTTGAAGCCAAAGTTTCGTAGCTTGATGCGTGTTCGGGAAAGTACGTTGCGCAGTGGCCGCAATTCCTGTTCCCAGGTGCCAAGCTCAAGCGCTCTTTGTAAGCGTTGGCGGCAGCGAGCCACAATCAGGTCTGTAACCGTACCATTATAGAAGCTCGCGTAAAGTACCTCGTAGGGGCAATAGTGGGGATAGGACTCAAGCAGGGGGAGTAGTACGCTCAATTCGCTGGTTGTAAATTGCTGTTGCACCATCAACTGTGGCAAGTGATCGCTAGTGGCGATGCATGAGAGGGTGCCAAGCGCAAAGTTCAAGGCAAGCGTCTGGCCTGCCGGTAATGCACCAGGCATCGAAAGGTGTACAATTTCAGCCGTATCTTTCTTCAGGTGGCCGACTACCATTTCCTCTTCACGATTGAATACTGCTTGCATTGTGGTACTCCTTCCCCATATGTGCCGATGTTCGCTTGTGTCCCGTTCTCTTCTTATATAAGGAAGCGCATCTGTTGCCGGTGAAAAAAGGAGGAGGATGCGGGAGGCTACGCCCGGCTTCCCTGGCAGGGGGTGTAGCCCCCTGCCCCCCTCATTTCCTACATACTTAATTATGTCGGTAAACCATGTACACAAGGAAGTACTTATGTTATCATTTTCTATATCATCTTTATCATTTTTTCACATGATGGGAAGGAATGATGATGCACACACCAAAAACGACGTCCCGCTGGCGATTAATCGAGGCACGTAATCTGCGAGACTGGTCGCAGCAAGAGGTTGCTGATCGCATCGGCACCACGTATGTCAACATCAGTCGCTGGGAGCGTGGCATCACAAAGCCTGGCCCCTACTTCCGCCGCAAACTCTGTACGCTTTTTGGCAAAAGCGAAGAAGAACTGGACCTGGTACCAACCGCGAATGGAACGAATGTGGATAGGTCAAATGTGGATGAGGTGGTAGTGGACAGGGTGACTGCGGACAGGGCGACCACAAGGGTCGCCCCTACTATGGACGTTTTTCCCCCAACCGCCGGTGTTGCTGATACGGCGTTATTTGACCCTGCTATTCCTCTGTTTTCGGCTGTGCGGCTGGTGGGGCGTGAGGATGAATTTACGCGGATCAAGCAACGGCTCTCTAAGGTTGGGGGCCTGAGTACAGTGAATGGTTTGCCGGGCGTGGGTAAAACAGCATTGTCAATCGCGCTGGCACACGACCAGGAGATACGGGAGCATTTTCGCGATGGCGTGCTGTGGGCTGGCCTGGGACCTCACCCGAACATAGCTGGCTTGTTGAGTCGTTGGGGGACGCTGCTGGGAGTATCTCCGGCAGAAATGCCGACATTGAGCAGCACCAGTGACTGGTCTAAAGCGTTGCGTACCGCCATTGGCACGAGCTCTATGCTGCTGGTCATCGACGATGCCTGGCAGGTCGAGGAGGCGTTGAGCTTCAAGGTAGGGGGTCCCAACTGCGCTCACCTGGTGACCACACGCTTCCCCAACATTGCCATGCACATCGCAGTTGACGGAGCCACCGTATTGCGGGAACTGAATGAAGAGGCGAGCATGACGCTCTTGAGGTTGCTGGCTCCCGGAGTGGTAGAACGTGAAGCGAAAAGGGCAACTGACCTCGTACATGCCGTTGGCGGACTGCCCCTGGCACTTACTCTGATGGGCAACTACCTGCGTAAAGAGGCGTATAGCGGGCAGTCCCGCCGTGTCAGTGCGGCCCTTGAACGCTTGAGCGATGCCGAAGAGCGTTTGCACATCACCGAGCCGCACGGGCCGGTAGAGAGCCATTCAAGTTTGACTCCAGAGACTCCCCTATCGTTGCAGTCGGTGCTGGCCGTGACTGATCAGCGACTTCACGAGCAAGCGCGTGCCGCACTCTACGCCCTGTCGGTCTTTCCTGCCAAGCCCGGCAGTTTCTCAGAGCAGGCGGCCCTGGCGGTAGCTGGCTGCACAGTAGATATCCTGGATATGCTGACCGATACGGGACTGCTGGAGAGCAGTGGCTCAGGTCGCTATACGCTGCACCAGACCGTCGCCGACTATGCGCGATTGCATCTACAGCAAGACGAAACAGTGTATCATCGCCTAATCGCCTACGCCATCGACTTTATAGAGGTGCACAAGAAAGACTACGAACTGCTTGAACTGGAAAGCAGTACCATCCTCGCCGCCCTGGAAGCTGCTTATGCTTTGGGTATGCGGGTAGAGCTGGTACGAGCGGTCGGCGCCTTCGCGCCTTTCCTGCTACTGCGCGGCCTCTATTCCCTGGCCGAAAACCATTTAAAACGAGCATACGATGCTGCCGTAGCTCTGGCAGACCCTCTTGGCATGACCAGTGTGCTGCTGTATTTGGGAGAGATTGCCCAAAAACAGGGAAACTATACTCAGGCAGAGACCCAATACCAGGAAGGACTGACGTTTGCCCGCCAGGCCGGGGACTCTGAACGCATCAGTGCCTTGCTCACCAATCTCGGCTGGGTAAAATTGAAACGTGGAGAATATGCCCTGGCAGAAAAGTATTTACAGGAAGGGCTAGACCTTGCCCGCCAGATTGAGAATCTTGAACGCATCAGCGGCCTCCTGGAAATGCTCGGTTCAGTAGCCGGCAACCGTGGAGACTATGCACAGTCAGAGGCATTTCTACAAGAAGGGCTGGTTATTGCAAGGCAGGTCGGAGACCCTGAACAAATCTGTTCTATATTGATCAATTTGGGGGTAACGGAAGGTGAACAAGGAAATCATGAACAGGCTGAAATCTACTTCCAGGAAGGGCTGGTACTAGCACGTCAAATCGGGCATCGCGAATGGATCAGTGCTTTACTTAGTAACCTTGGAGATGTGGTAGGAGAGCAGGGGAACTATGCTCAGGCAGAAATGTATTTTCAAGAAGGGCTACAACTGGCACGCCTGATTGGTCACCGTGAATGGGTCAGCCTCCTTCTCCTCAACTTGGGATTGACGACACGGAAACAAGGAAAATATGAATTGGCAGAAACATACTTACAGGAGGGTTTGGTTTTGTCTCGCCAAATAGGTACTCCTCAGATGACTGCCAATGCTTTATATGAGTATGGTAACCTCTATCTTGATCAACGGCTGATAGAGAGATCAGAAGCAATCTTTCGTGAGATGCTTACTATTATCCCCGAAGGAGGCCAGGATCTTATTGCGCTCGCTCAATTCGGATTAGCGCGCACCAAAGCTGCTCAAGGAAACATGCAAGAGGTTCGGAGATTCGGTGAAGCAAGCGTAATTGCTCTGGAAGCGATGGGACATCGTAAAGCAAAGGAAGTGAGAGACTGGCTGAACTCAATCGTAAATTGAACTGAGGTGGCACGAGAAGTAACGGTACATATTTTTCGTTACTTCTCGTACCTCTGGTATAAACGTTTCGTTTACTATGGACGCCAGAGTATGTCGGGTATCTCATTATGATGCGAAATGACGGTGTGGTTTCCTGGTGTCTGGGGTGCCGCGGCATGACTGGTGAGTATGGGTGACAGCACCAGGTACATGGCGATGAGCATGATTACTACGAGTGGCAGGGTCAATCGTATGATGTGCTTGAACATGGGTCTAAGTCTTCCTTTCGTTCTCTTCTGTGTTTGGGGTTTGAGGAGCATTGAGCGAATGCTCATGCCGAATGGATGGGAGTGGGCACCCACATGCCATGCCCCTCCCATGAAAGTAAAAAATGCATTCGGCTCTGGTTGTCCCAACGGTCTCCTGCTACTTGACCCCAAATATGTTGATTGTTTGTAGTTGTTTGCCTTGTTGGCTGGTGATGGGACGCGGGCGACCACAAGGGTCCCCACCCCTCGTCCACACCACCCCCGCCCCTACGTGAAATCCATTAGTGTTGTAATTGTTGTTTGCCTGGTTTAAGGGATATCGCTTGAAATGGGACGCAGGTGAGAGTGTTGTTAGCCAGGTGGGTTAAATGAGTGCCTCATCGTCGTCGACGGCGAAGGTGTGCTGGCCCTCTATGCAGTAGTAGAGCATGTTGCCATCTTCGTCGGTGGCCGGTATAGTTTCGGTTTCGACATCTACCAGGAGAATGGCGTCTTCCTGGTCCATTGGACATTGGTAATACATGTTGGAGTCAAGACTCATTTGCTTCCCCCTTTTTCTGTGGTCAGTTCAAAATTCTCTACTAATTGTTTGACGCTAAAAATGACGCTCTACAAAAAACGATGTAACTATTGAGGTCTTCTTTCTCCTGACTCTCCATTGCCTGAGGGGGGTTAGCAGTTCGCAGGCGATTCATGTTGGTATTGGTTTAGCTGCTGCAGGCAGCTAAACCAATACCAACATGAATAAGCGAGCCGCCGCAGGCGGAGAGGAGGCCTGAATAGTTACCTTTTGCAACAGGTTACTGATGGAAACGTTGTGAAGATATGCCCGGTTGACGTTGTGATGGATGGATTGACGTGACGTGACGTTGTGATGGGTGGATAGGATAGATTTGGAGACCTTCCCTCTGCTTCCTCTAGTCAATCTACCGAATGTTTTTGCAATCTTCAATTTAGGGGTGACTTTCAGTACTATTGGGTCAATAAGAAGAGAAAGAGTTCTCGAAATCGAGAGGAAGCAGCGGTCATGGGGCTGTTTCCTCTCGATTTCGAGAACTCTTGTAAATAGGGATGACAAAAGTCCTACTGAAAGGCGTGGTCTAGCATTTCCAGGAATGGAGCGGCAGTAGTATGCAGAGTGTGTGCGTGTGCGAAGTCGAAGGCGCGAAGGTAATGAGTAGCCTGAAAGTCTCAATTCAACAAATGTGGTCCTCTTCTCACGTTTGTTGGAACGATATCGGAAATGAAGTACTGGAAAGGACGTACTTAGATGCGAATATCTCTATCCACATTTTTTCGCCGGTGGCGGGGAACACGTTTATTTACGAGACATCTGATTGTGCTGGCGATGTTGGGTGCTGTGCTGGTAGGAACGCTTGGCGGACACTTACTGGGGGTCTTTGCCCAGGCTCCTTGCGCGAGGGGAGACCGATCCTATACCGTTGTGATTGGGGACACTCTCAGTGCGATAGGTGTGCGTTTTAACACCTCCTGGCAACGTCTTGCCTCGTATAACCACATTCCCAACGCCAATCTTATTTTCCCTGGGCAGAATGTGTGTATTCCGGGGAAAGGCTCCGTTACGCCACCTCCTGTGACCGGGTCACACCCGAGTTTCGTTACTCTTGCCCGCATGTATGCTCTCAATTCGGGTATCTCGCCAAATGTTTTTGTACGGCAGATCAACCAGGAGAGCGGCTTTAACCCCAGGGCCGTCTCTCCGGCTGGTGCAATCGGCATTGCACAGTTCGAGCCGGCCACGGCGGCAGGATTGGGTATCAATCCCTGGGACCCTGTCCAGTCGCTGCAGGGGGCGGCACGCCTGATGGCAAGCTATGTGTGGCAGTACGGGGATATCGCCAAGGCTCTGGCGGCATATAATGCTGGCCCTGGCGCCGTTCAACGGGCGATTAATCTGGGTGGTTCAAACTGGCGTGTGTTCCTACCTTTCGAAACACAGAACTATATTCGCATCATATTGGGGTGAAGTAGAGACGTGAGTCATCCCTGATGTGAACAATGTGGGCGTTCGACCTGGTCGAACGCCCACATTGTTCACATCAGGGATGACTCATGCTACATAGAGGTTTTGGACCTGTGTCCATCTTTCTATCTCCTGTGCGTGATATGATTAAGCAAGGTAATTTGATAAGCAATGAACGGAGGAGCACAAATGCCTCTAGATGATTTCCCCAAAATGAGAGCCAAAGATGTGATGACCACCAGAGTTATCACAGTAGGTGAAAACCAGACCAGGCAGCAAGTGGCACGCCTGCTGACCCAGCATCGCATTAGCGGTTTACCCGTCGTCAATGACGATCAGGTAGTGGTGGGTGTTGTTACGGAGTACGACATCATCAGTAAAGATGGGCCAAAGGTGCGAGATATCATGACCCGCGGTGCTATTAGCGTTGGTGAGGATACTGACCTGGAAGAGGTTGGTCACCTTCTTGTACAAAAGCGCATCAAGCGTTTACTGGTGCTTGATGAGGGTAAGCTGGTTGGCATCGTGAGCCGCTCTGACCTGGTCAAAGAGATTGCCCAGCACTGGGTATGTCATGTGTGCGGTGAAGTCACCCATAGCGAGGTGCAGCCAGAGCTTTGTCCCCGTTGTGGAGCAACAGAAACTATTGCCTCAACTGAATCGGTGCCTCCAGGATCATAAGCATAAGAGTCCTGGTAGCTGTGGGCCTTGCTGCCCTGGGCAGCAAGGCCCACAGCTACCAGGACTCTTACAAAATGCCGTAGGCAGTGAGGACAAGTATATTGGTAATTAAGAACCAGGAGACGTTATGGACGCTCAGCAACAAGCTCAACCAGATACGCAAAATGTTTCGTCTGAACGCAAGCAGACTGTAACTGCTTTGCCCAAGGGTGAAGATCGTGATACTGTGCTCAACTACTATTACCAGATGGTGCTTATTCGCCACTTTGAGGAAAAGGCGGGTGAGATGTACGCCAAGGCCCGCATTGGCGGCTACTGCCATCTCAATCTTGGCGAAGAGGCGACGGTGGTCGGCTTCTGTGCTGGCCTGGAACCTTCAGACTATGTCTACACAAACTACCGCGAGCATGGCTATGCCATAGGGCGAGGTATCTCTGCCGATGTGGTGATGGCCGAGTTGTTCGGAAAGGAAACTGGCACCTCACATGGGCGAGGTGGCTCTATGCATCTTTTTGATGTAGAACGCCACTTTATGGGAGGATATGCCATCGTGGGTGGCCAGTTGCCACTGGCGACCGGGGCGGCTTTTGCCATTGCCTACCGCAACTCCTCAGAAGTTGTAGCCTGCCAGATGGGTGATGGAACCACCAACACGGGCGCGTTTCACGAATCGCTCAACCTCTCCAAAATCTATCGTCTCCCCATCA
>WNFB01002402.1_pt1 | contig 16312 bp, 15 predicted proteins | sample 5400501 | NCBI WGS metagenome assembly WNFB01 (sample SAMN13153341, study PRJNA577476) | soil metagenome | isolation source: 200 cm saprolite under Douglas fir tree site 2 hole 1 | place: USA:California | collected 2015-04-18
CGAGACCGGGCAGGCCGGCGCTCTCCGCGAGCGGCAGGCCCTTCATCTCCGGATGGGCGTTGTTGACGATGTCGGCCGCGACCTCGGCCGCCGCCTTCGACGCCTGCCCGGCCGCCGCCGCGTTGCCGGTGAGCGGCCAGAGGATGCCGATCTTCACCGTCTCGGCGGCGTGCGCGCGCGGGGCGAACGCCAGCGCGACAAGCATGACGGCAAGCGCGAGAAATTTCCGCATGGGCTTCCTCCCGGGGTTATCTGGTTTTCTTGGCGCGAAATCTTGCACGCCGGCACCGGGCAGGGAAGGCGCCTTCTCATCTGCGCCGTCATCCTGAGGTGCTCGGCGCGAAGCGCCGAGCCTCGAAGGATGGGAACAGACGCCGCGCCTGTGTCCATCCTTCGAGGCTCGCGCGACTTCGTCGCGCTCGCGCCTCAGGATGACGGAGAGTTGGTATGATCAACCCCATGCGCCCGCTCTCCGTCCTCGACCTTTCCTTCGTCACCTCCGGCGGCTCCGGGGCGGCGGCGCTCGCCAACAGCCTCGATCTCGCGAAGCTCGCCGACCGTCTCGGCTACACGCGTTACTGGGTCGCCGAGCATCACAACCTGCCCTCGATCGCCAGCTCGGCGCCCGACATCATGATCGGCCAGATCGCCGCGACGACGACGCATCTGCGGGTCGGCTCGGGCGGGGTGATGCTGCCCAATCACGCGCCGCTCATGGTGGCCGAGCGGTTCAAGGTGCTCGAGGCGCTGTTCCCCGGGCGCATCGACCTCGGCATCGGCCGCGCGCCCGGCACCGATCCGGTGACCTCGCTCGCGCTGCGCGGACGCCAGGACATCCGCGCCGACGACGATTTCCTCGAGCGCTTCCAGGAATTGATGCTGTGGGAGAGCGGCGGCTTTCCGGCCGGCCATCCGTTCCGCAACGTGCGCGCCATGCCGGCGGACGTCCCGCTGCCGCCGATCTGGCTGCTCGGCTCGAGCGACTACAGCGCCGAGCTTGCCGCCATGATCGGCGCCGGCTTCGCCTTCGCCCACCACTTCGCGAGCTACGACGCGGTGGCGGCGCTGCGCAGCTACCGCGAGCGCTTCCGCCCCTCGGACCGGCACCAAAAGCCCTATGCGATTCTCGCCGTTGCGGTGGTGAGCGCGCCGAGCGACGCCGAAGCCGAGCGGCTCGCCTTGACCGTCGACCTCAACTACGTGCGCCGCTCCAAGGGCGAATACCTGCCGCTCGCAAGCCCGGAGGAGGCCGCCGCCTACCCGTTCACCGAGGCCGACCGGCGGCACATCGCGCGCAACCGGGCGCGGGTGTTCGTCGGCAGCTCGGCCACGGTGCGCGCGAAGCTCGGGCCGCTGATCGAGGCGGCGCAGGCCGACGAGGTGATGATCACCTCGGCCATCCACGACCACGCCGCGCGCAAGCAGTCCTACGAGCTGATGGCGCAGGCGTTCGGGCTCGCGGCATCCGACGGCGCACTTAAGGTTAAAGCTGAACCTTAAGCCGGATTTTTTGCGTCGATGATCTAACAACGCGGCCGGCGCGGGCTTATATGGCGGCTACAGCTGTACCGGATGGTTCCCTGTCCCCCCGACCCAACCGTCCGGCGAAACCCCGGCCGCCCCACGAGCCGGGGTCTTTTTTACGGCACGCGCCGAGCCGGTCAGACGTAGGTTTGCGGCGGACACGCCTATTCCGATACCGCTTTGGCGACAGCACCGTGAAACGTCAGCAGCGCTGGCCGACAATTGACTCGGCAGCGCGAACATTTCGGCGTAGCGTGTCTATCTGAATCACAGGGGTCATCCGCAAGGGAGGCCGGTGTGGGAGTTCTGAAGTTCTATTGCCCGCGCGACGGTCACGAAATCGACGTCGGCATCGACACCGAGCCGCGCAGCCTGCGGGTGATCCGCGCGTTCCGCGTGCGCGCGTGGTGTGCGGTGTGCAAGCAGACGCACGAATGGCGCGGCGCGGAAGGTTGGATCGACGAGCCGCGCGCGGCCTGAACAGACGCCATTCTTTCCTCACCGCACGGTGGCCGGGTTTTTCGGCCGTTCCCTTTTAAATTTGCGTCGTCATGCCCGGGCCCGGATCAAGTCCGGGGCAGGCTCTTGTGCCGGGCATCCACGTCTTTGGCCCGACGCTCAAGGCGCGGATGGCAGCGGAAGTCGGGTTTACCCGACTTCCGCCAAACTCTTGACGAGACGGCAAGTCGGATAAATCCGACTTGCGGGCGACAAGTCCGGCCATGACGAACTGGAGGACCCCGGCCTTTTTTGTTTGCGCGGCGGCCGGAACCAAATTCCACCGGCGGTGTTGTAGCGGTGAAGCGACAACAGCCATGCCTCCCACCGACAAGACCGCACAGATATTCGCACTGGCCCTCGGGGTCCTGTTCATCGCCGTGCTGACGCTCAATGCGTTCGCGTTCTAGCGCATGTTCCGGCGAAGTGGGCACCGGTTCGCCGATAAGAACATGCGCCATTCAAGGATTTCCAGAACGTGTCCCGATTCCAAAGGAGCGGGACACGGCGAGGGGGAGCATGGGCGGCAAGCGAAAGCCCGGCCGAAGAGCGCCCGATCCCTGGGGCGACCTCCAACCCGATCGCTTGCCCGCGGATGACGACGTCCCGCTGACCGGGTCCGATCGGTTCGCGGGCGACGACGTGCGCCCGCTCGATACCGACGAGGACCCGCCGAAGCGCATGAGCGAATTCGACGTTCCGGTTTAGGATCGTAGGATGAGTAGACGCCCGCGAAAGCGGGCGGAAACCCATCGATGGGTATCGCCGCGCACGCAGGTCGGCTTGTAGCCGACCTGCGCTTCATAATGCCGATCTCGGGTAAACCCGAGATCGATGCGCGGCTCAACCCATCCTACAAGTCCGGACAAATCCGCACTAAATCGAACGATTGCCTTGGCCCGGCCTTAACGGGCGGGCGGCGAGCATGGCGTGGCAGGCGGAACTTGCGTGGCCGCAGCGGCGTTGCGCCTGCGCTCGGAGGCTCGTGTCATGCGCTCACGCGCTTCGCATTCGGACGACGTCGGGCACGACGTGCTGGTCACGGTGCTGCTCGGCCTCGCGGTGGCGGCTTGTCTGGCGTTGGCATTCTGAGGACAGATGTCAGATAACGTCGCCTGACTCCGTCATCTGTCATCTGTCATCCGCCATCTGATCCGCCATATCGTCCCGTTGCCGTCCTCGCTCACCAGGAGCGAGCCGTCGCGCGCCACCGCGACGCCGACCGGCCGGCCCCACACCGAGGAATCGCTCACCACGAAGCCGGTCATGAAGTCCTCGTATTCTCCGGTCGGCACGCCGTCCTTGATGCGCACGCGCACCACCTTGTAGCCGGTGCGCTTGGCGCGGTTCCACGAGCCGTGCTGGGCGACGAACGCATCGCCCCGGTACTCGGCGGGAAATTGCTCCGCGGTGTAGAACGCGAGCTGCATCGAGGCCGAGTGGGATTCGATCAGCACGTCCGGCACGGTGACCTTGTCGCGAAGATCGGGCCGCTCGCCGCGATGGCCCGGGTCCTCGTGCGCGCCGATGTAGTACCAGGGCCAGCCGTAGAAGCCGCCCTCGCGCACGCGCGTGACATAGTCGGGCACCAGGTCGTCGCCGAGGTTGTCGCGCTCGTTGGTCGAACACCACGCGTCGCCGCTCGTCGGGTGCACCGCGAGCCCGACGCAATTGCGGATGCCGGTCGCGAAGGTTTTTTCATTCTTTCCCTCGGAGTCGAACGCCAGCACCAGGGCGCGGTCCGTGTCCGCGCCCCAGCTCGCGCCCATGCCGTGCTCGGCCTCGTAGCGGGCGAGCGCGCCGGCGTCGCGCCGGCCCATCCCCTCGGCGGCGTTGGAGGCGGAGCCGACCGAGACGAACATGCGCGTGCCGTCGTTGGAGAAGGCGATGTCGCGGGTCGAATGCCCGCGCTGCACCCACCGGCCGCGCGCATGCGGAAGCGCGGGCACCACCGCTTCGGCGCGCCCGCGCGCCTTGAGATCGCCGCTGCGGTAGGGGAAGCGGACGACGGAGCCGGTATTGGCGACGTAGAGCCATTGCGGATCGGGTCCGGCCGGGTAGAACGCGATGCCGAACGGACCGTCGAGCCCCAACGCGAACACCTGGTTCTCGCTCGGCTGCGCGGCGCCGTCGGGAACGCGCAGCACCCGGATGCGCCCGGGACCGGATTCGGCAACGAAGACATCGCCGTTCGGCGCCACCCGCAGCGCGCGCGGGTCGCTCAGCCGCGAGGCGAGGAGGTCGACGCGGAAGCCGGGCGGAACCTTGGGCGCCGCCCCGGCCGGATGGGCGACGATGCGCGGACCGTTGCTGACGGACGGCGTCGCCCCGGGCGGCGGCAGGTCGGCCGGCGTGATGTGGCGCCGCACCCCCGGCGCGTCGGCGCGCCAGTCGGCGTACGCCGCCTTGCCGGTGAGCAGGCGACCATATTCTGCAGTACCCTGGGCGCCGGCGCCGCCGAGGTGGACGATCGCGGCGAGGAGGCCCGCGGCGAGCAGGGCCCGCATGCGCATGGATGGCTCCTTGTGACCCGGGACGGACGGTAACACGGCCCGGTTGGGGCGGTTCCCGCCCGGTTGAGCCGCCCCGACTGGAGGCAAAAGGACCCCTTCACAACGGCTCGAACGAGCATGATATAAGGGCAGCCCGTGGGTACCTGGGAGGTTTCCATGATTCGCGCCCGCCACATGCGGCCGCTGGTGGCGATTCTCGCCATGCTGACGGCTGTGTTCGTCATCGTCTCCGACGCCGATGCGCGCGCCGGCGGCGGCTCGAGTTCCGGCAGCCGCGGCAGCCGCTCCTTCAGCGCTCCGCCCGCGACCACGACCGCGCCGACCACGGCACGGCCGCTCGAGCGCACCATGGCGCAGCCGGGGCAGGTGGGTCAGCCCGGGCGGGTGTCGTCGCCCGGCCTGTTCGGCGGCTTCTTCAACCGGCCCGGCCTGCTCGGCGGTCTGTTCGCGGGCTTCCTCGGCGCGGGCCTGCTCGGCCTGCTGTTCGGGCACGGCCTGTTCGGCGGCCTCGGCGGCCTTGCTTCGCTCTTCGGCCTCCTCATCCAAGTTGCGCTGGTCGTCCTGGTCGCACGCCTGATCTGGGGCTGGTGGCAGCGGCGCAGCATGCCGGCTTTTGCCGGCGGCCCGGCGTTGCGCGAGGTCGGCCCGAGCGGGCCCGGCCCGTCCTCTCATGGCGGCGGCGCGGCCGGGTTCGGCGGGAGCACGGTCACCATCGCGCAGGGCGACTTCGAGACGTTCGAGCGGTTGCTCGGCGAGGTCCAGGCCGCCTATGGCGGCGAGGACCTCGGCGCGTTGCGCCAGCGCGCGACCCCCGAGATGGTGTCCTATTTCGCCGACGACCTCGCCAAGAACGCGAGCCGCGGCGCCGTCAACCGCGTCTCCGACGTGAAGCTGCTGCAGGGCGACCTGGCGGAAGCTTGGCGCGAGGGCGACGCGGAATATGCGACCGTCGCCATGCGCTATGCGCTCAAGGACTACTACGTCGACCGGGCGAGCGGACGCGTGGTCGAGGGCGATCCGAACCAGCCGACCGAGGCGACCGAGCTGTGGACGTTCCGCCGCGACCGCGGCGGTCAATGGCTGCTTTCGGCGATCCAGCAGACCTGACGCTGGAGCATTTTCCGGAAAAGTGGACACCGGTTTTCCGCAGAAAATGCGACCGGCGCTGGATACGTCAGAGAACATTAAGCACGGGTTTCCGCGCCGGCTTGACCGCGGCGCGGAAACCGTGCGAAGTGGCCGCGCAACCGGTTTTAGGCTCGATCCCTTGTTGACACGCTGCCGTGTTTTGCGCTGCGCCTGTCAGGTTATCCCCCAAAACTCGGCTTGTTGCCGACCGTGCGCCATGCGTGCGGGCGGTTGATCCATGCGTGCAACACAGGAGCCCATGATGGCGACAGGTACCGTGAAGTTCTTCAACATGCAGAAGGGCTACGGCTTCATCCAGCCGAGCGACGGCAGCAAGGACGTGTTCGTCCATATCAGCGCGGTGCAGCGCTCCGGGATGCAATCGCTCGTCGAGGGCCAGCAGGTCAGCTTCGAGGTGGTGACCGAGCGCGGCAAGCCGGCCGCGACGAACCTCCAGGCGCTCTGAACCCGGCTTAGATTCCCGGATGACGAAGCCCGGCGCCGCGCGCCGGGCTTCTTGCGTTTTGACACGCGCGCGTGTCCCGGATGCGGTGCAGCGCGCAGCGCAGCGGAGCGGTGCACTGCTGATCCGGGACCCAGGTTGGAAAAAGTCTCTGGACCCCGGGTCTGCAGCGCACCACTTCGCTGCGCTCGTGCTGCGCTGCGCCCGGGGAACGCCCTGGGGGTCTCACCCCACCTGGCGCAGCGGGAAGGCGGTGGTCGCGCGATCGAACACCAGGTGCTCGATCTCGCTGATGGGAACCGGCCGCCCGAAGAAATAGCCCTGCGCTTCCTCGCAGCCTTCCTTGCGCAGGAACGCGAGGTGCTGCTGGCTCTCGACGCCCTCGGCGAGGACCGGAATCGACAGGCTCTTGCCGAGCCCGAGCACGGCGCGCACGATCGCGGCGGCCTGATGCTGCTTCTCGACCTTGTCGACGAACGAGCGGTCGATCTTGATCTTGTCGAACGGAAACGCCTGCAGGGTCGAGAGCGACGAATAGCCGGTGCCGAAATCGTCCATCGCGATGGTGACGCCGAGCAGCTTGAGCCGGCGCAGCACGTGCAGGGTGCGCTCGGGATCGGCGATCAGCATCGATTCGGTGACCTCGAGCTCGAGCCGCGCCGGCGACAGGCCGGTGTCGATGAGCACGCCGTGCACCAGCTCGGACAGGTTGGTCTGGCTGAACTGGACCGGCGACAGGTTGACGGCGATCTTGTACGGCCGGTCCCATGACGCCGCGATGGCGCAGGCGGTGCGCAGCACCCACTCGCCGATCGGGATGATCAGCCCGGTTTCCTCGGCCAGCGGGATGAACTCGGCGGGCGGGATGATGCCGCGGCTCGGATGGCGCCAGCGCAGCAGCGCCTCGAAGCCGCAGATATCGCCCGACTCGACGAGCTTCTGCACCTGATAATGCAGCTCGAATTCGCCGCGCTCGATCGCCAGCTCGAGTTCCTGCGACAGCGCATGGCGGCGGCGCGCGGCCTCGTCCATGTCGCGCTTGAAGAAGCAGAACGCGGCGCGGCTGTCCGTCTTGGCCCGATACATGGCGACGGCCGCGTTGGCGAGAAGCTGCTCGCGATCGACCCCGTCGGCCGGGTAGAGCGCGATCCCCGCGCTGACCGCAAGCTGCAGGGAGTGGCCGCCGACCGACATGCGCCCTTCGAGCGCCTCGCTCAGCCGTCCGGCGAGGTCGGAGGCCTTCTCGGGCCGGCTCGCGAGCTGGACGGCGGCGAACTCGTCGCCGCCGAGCCGCGCCAGGAACTCGTTCTCGCGCAGGCACTCGCGCATCTGCCGCGCCGCCTCGGCCAGCGCCCGGTCGCCGACGCCGTGGCCGAATACGTCGTTGATCTCCTTGAAGCGGTTGAAGTTCATGCACAGCACCGCGAGCCTGCCGCGCGCGCGCGCCGCCGCCATGAGGTCGCGGTCGAGCCGCTCGTTGAAGGCGGCGCGGTTGGCAAGTCCGGTCAGCGCATCGTGCAGGGCGAGGTGCGCCAGGCGCTTCTCGGATTCGCGGCGCTCGCGCAGGTCGCGCACCGAGTAGAACCTGCGATATTCGCCCGACGTTTCCGTGCTCGCGGTCACCTCGACCGGCACGAGCTCGCCCGCGGCGGTGCGGATCTCGCACTCGAAGCGCCCGTCGGCGTCGCTGCCCAGGTGGCGCGCCTCGCACACGAGGAGGTCCTCGAACAGTCCCTGGTCGATCAGGTCGTCGCGCGCGTAGCCGGACAGTTTTGCAAAGCTCTCGTTGGCGTAACGGATGCGCGCGCCGTCGGTGATGACCAGGCCTTCCGCGCTGGCGTCGGCGACGCGGCGCAGCCGGCCGCGCGACTCTTGGCGCGCGCTGCTGTCGATCAGATAGCTCGCCAGGCCGCTGCCCATGACCAGGAGGGCGACGCCGGCCACGCTGAGCGAGAGCGCCTCGCTCGACATGGTGCGCGCCGGGATGACGATCGACGGATCGGGCGCGATGGCGAGCGCGCCCATGGCGGTGAAGTGCAGGCTGCAGATGGCGAGGGTCAGGATGCCGGCGGCGACGTATTGGGAATAGGCCGCGCGCGTGCGCACCATCTGTCGCAGCGCGGCCGCGCCGAGCGCCGCCCCGAGCGCGACCGATACGGCCACGAGCGCGAGGTCCCAGTCGATCGCGCCGGCCACCCGGAAGGCCGCCATGCCGGTATAGTGCATGGCGCCGATGCCGAGCCCGACCAGCGCGCCGCCGAATTCGCCCGCCGCCCGGATCGGCCGCGCCGCGGCGACGGCGAAGCCGAGCGTGGTCGCCCCGATGGCGATGAACAGCGACAGGATGGTGAGAACGGGCTCGTAGGAGGTCGGCACGCTCGGCTCGAAGGCGAGCATGGCGATGAAGTGCGTGGTCCAGATCGAGGCGCCGGTGGCGACGCCGGTCAGGAACAGCCAGCCCGCCCAGGTCGAGCCGGTGCTCGCCCGCGCGCGCGAGAACAGGCGCATGGCGATCCACGAGCCGGTGATGCACACGACCGCGGCGAGAAGAACAAGCCAGCGGTCATGCTCGTAGCCGACGCATGCGAGTACGCGCAGCATTTCAGGATGCTCCCGTGCTTCTGGGTCATAACGGGCGTTTGTTAAAATCGCGTATTGTTTGGGTAGGGTGCCGTAAGGTGAACTCGGCATTAACCAACAAACGGACGATTAACCAAGAATGTCGGGCTGACGAAGGGAGCGAATTACGCGAGAACCTCATCCTGAGGAGGCCGTGCGCAGCACGGCCGTCTCGAAGGATGGGAGCGCGTCCATCCTTCGAGACGCGCGCCTTCGGCGCGCTCCTCAGGATGAGGTTTTCGCGTCATTCGCCATTCGCTCACCTGGCGAACCGCTCGCGCAGCTTCGCCTTCCAGAACTTGCCGGTCGAGGTGCGCGGCAGCGCGTCGATGAATTCGAACCGGTCGGGCAATTGCCACTTGGCGAACGTCGTCGCCAGATGGGCGCGCAGCTCCTCGGGCGCGGCCGCGCGGCCGTCCTTGAACACCACGCAGGCGAGCGGGCGTTCGCCCCATTTCTCGTCGGGAATGGCGATCACCGCCGCCTCGAGCACGGCCGGATGCGCCATCAGCAGGCTCTCCATGTCCATGGAGCTGATCCACTCGCCGCCCGACTTGATCAGGTCCTTGGTGCGGTCGGCGATGCGCACGTAGCCGTGCGGGTCGAGCGCGGCGACGTCGCCGGTGCGCAGCCAGCCGTCGGCGGTGAACTTCTCCGCATCGGGCGGCGTGTCGTGATAGCTGCCGGTGATGGTGGTGCCGCGCACCTGGATCTCGCCCAGGCTTTCGTTGTCCCACGGCCGTTCGCTGCCGTCGTCGCCGATGATGCGGATGTCCATCAGCGGGATTGGCACGCCGCCGGTGGCGAAGCGCCGGAAGCGCTCGTCCGCCGCGGCGCCGAGCAGCTCGGGCTTGAGATAGGAGATGGTGGCGAGCGGGCTCGTCTCGGTCATGCCCCAGCCCTGCACGACCCGGGCGCCGTGGCGCGCATAGGCGCGGATCAGCGATTCCGGCACCGGCGCGCCGCCCACCAGCATGCGCATGCCGGCCGGCAGCTTGTAGCGCTCGGGCTTCGCGTCGAGCAGCTGCAGCATGGTGAGCCAGATGGTCGGCACGCCGAGCGCGTAGGTCGGCTGCTCGGCCATGAACAGGTCGAGCAGGTCCTCGGCGTGCAGATGCGGGCCGGGAAAAATCATCTTCACGCCCATCATCACGCACACGTAGGGCATGCCCCAGCAATTGGCGTGGAACATCGGGGTCGCCGGCAGCACGGAATCGTTTGCCGCGAGGCCCCAGTGGTCGGGCTGGTTGGCGATGAGCGAGTGGATGACGGTCGAGCGGTGCGAGTAGACGACGCCCTTGGGCCGGCCGGTGGTGCCGGACGTGTAGCACATGGAGATCGGGTCATCCTCCGCGTGCGCCGCGTAGTCGAACTTTTGCGGCGCCGCGGCGATGAGCTTCTCGTAATCGAGCAACGGCGCGGCCACCGGCTCGCCGGCGAGCGGCACCACGATGATCTTCTCGAACGGCACCTTGTCGCGGAACTGGGCGAGCAGCGGCAGCAGGATGTCGTCGACGATGAGGAACCGGTCCTTGGCGTGGTTGGCGATGAAGGCGATCTCGTCGGGCGCCAGGCGCAGGTTGAGCGTGTGCATGACGCCGCCCGCCGCCGGAATGCCGAAATAGCACTCGAGATGCGCATAGTGGTTCCACGACAGGGTCGCGACCCGGTCGCCCTTCTCGAGCCCGAGCCTAAGCAGCGCCGCCGCCAGCCGCCGCGCCCGCGCGTAGAAATCGGCGAAGCTGTCGCGCCTGAGCGACTTGTTCGGCAGGCGGCTGACGATCTGTGAGTTGGGATAAAGTTTTCCCGCCCGCTCGAGCAGCTGATTGAGCGACAGCGGCACCCGCTGCATGGTCGAGCGGATCATCGTGGTTCTCCCTGGCGAACAGCGAGTAGCGAGCAGTTAACGCTATCCTCATCCTGAGGAGGCCCGCGCAGCGGGCCGTCTCGAAGGATGGAAGCGCATGCGCCCCTGTCCATCCTTCGAGACGCCCGCCTTCGGCGGGCTCCTCAGGATGAGGCTTTTGTTCAATTGTATTCCCTTTCAAACCCGCCCGCGCGGCGCTATGACCGGCGGCGAGGAGACCCCCATGAACGCGCCCGCCGACATCGTGCCGCCCTACCGGCACACGCCGCTGTTTCCGCTCGGCCCCGACAGGACCCAGTACCGCAAGCTCGGCGGCGAGGGGGTGCGCGTCGAGCAGGCGCTCGGGCGCGAGATCGTCGTGGTGGAGGCGGAGGCGCTGCGGCGCCTCGCCGAGGCCGCCTTCATCGACATCAATCATCTGCTCCGCCCGGGGCACCTTGCCCAGCTGCGCGCCATTCTCGACGACCCGCAGTCGACCGACAACGACAAGTTCGTCGCCTACGACCTGCTCAAGAACGCCAACATCGCGGCGGGCGGCGTGCTGCCCATGTGCCAGGACACCGGCACCGCCATCATCATGGGCAAGAAGGGCCGCGCCGTGTGGACCGAGGGCGACGACGAGGCGGCGCTCGCCGAAGGCGCGCGCGACGCCTACCTGAAGAAGAACCTGCGCTACTCGCAGCTCGCGCCGGTGTCGATGTTCGAGGAGAGGAACACCCGCTCGAACATGCCGGCGCAGGTGGAGATCTACGCGGAAGGAGAAGATGCCTACAAGCTGCTGTTCATCGCCAAGGGCGGCGGCTCCGCCAACAAATCGTTCCTGTTCCAGGCGACGCCCGCGGTGCTCACGCCCGAGCGGCTGATGGCGTTCCTCAAGGAAAAAATCCTCACCCTGGGCACCGCCGCCTGCCCGCCCTATCACCTCGCCATCGTGATCGGCGGCACCTCGGCGGAGCTGACCCTGAAGACCGTCAAGCTCGCCTCCACCCGCTACCTCGACGACCTGCCGACGCAGGGCTCCGAGGACGGGCACGCGTTCCGCGACGTTGCGATGGAGCGCGAGATCCACAAGCTCACCCAGTCGCTCGGGGTCGGCGCCCAGTTCGGCGGCAAATATTTCTGCCACGACGTGCGCGTGGTGCGGCTGCCGCGCCACGGCGCCTCGCTGCCGATCGGGCTCGGCGTGTCGTGCTCGGCCGACCGCCAGGCGCTCGGCAAGATCACCCGCGACGGCGTCTTTCTCGAGGAGCTGGAGCACAACCCGGCGAAATACCTGCCGGAGATCGACGCGGCGCGGCTCGGCGGCGCGGTGGTCGACATCGACCTGCGCCGCCCCATGCGCGACATCCTCGCCGCGCTGTCGCGCCATCCCATCAAGACCCGGCTCAAGCTCACCGGCCCGATGATCGTGGCGCGCGATCTCGCGCATTCGAAGCTGCGCGAGCGGCTCGAGCGCGGGGAGGGGCTGCCGGATTATTTCAAGAACCATCCGATCTATTACGCCGGGCCGGCGAAGACGCCGCACGGCTATGCGTCCGGCGCGTTCGGGCCGACCACGGCCGGGCGCATGGACGCCTATGTCGACCAGTTCCAGGCGGCCGGCGGCTCGATGGTGATGCTCGCCAAGGGCAACCGCTCGCCGGCGGTGCGCGAGGCGTGCAAAAAGCACGGCGGCTTCTATCTCGGCTCGATCGGCGGCGCCGCCGCGAACCTCGCCGAGCACTGCATCAAGAAGGTCGAGACGGTGGAATATCCCGAGCTCGGCATGGAGGCGATCTGGCGCATCGAGGTGGAGAATTTCCCCGCCTTCATCGTGGTCGACGACAAGGGCAACGATTTCTTCAAGGAATTGAATCTGGGGTGACGATGAACAGACCGGCAGACAAAATCATGCGAGGCCTTCGCGAAGCGCTCCGACACGCGCGCAGAAAGAAGGTTCCCGGCCTCAAGGTGCACGTTTCCAAGAGGGCGCCTTCTCAGCGCATTGTGCGCGGGCCGTAGCGCATCGGCTGCGTCCCGCGGCGGCTGCGCTCGTAGCGCGGCAGCGGATCGGTGGTCTCGAACCACGGCAGCTGCTCGGCCGCATGGACGTGACAGGTGGGTGCGATCAGGGTCGGCGCGTCGAGCGTGCCGGCGTAGAGATCGATCTGCTCGGGATGGCGGTCCGACTCGTAGGCGATCGGCGAGCCGCAGCGCCCGCAATGGGTGCGGCGCACGCCGGGCGACGACGCGTAGACGGCCGGCGTCCCCTTGGTGCAGCGAAAGCGATCCTTGGCGACGCACACGAACGTCGCGATCGGCGCGGAGGTGTGGCGGCGGCAGCTGTCGCAATGGCAATGCAGCACGATGGTCGGCTCGCCCCGGTATTCGTAGCGAATGTCGCCGCACAGGCAGCGTCCGGACACCGTTGGTTCCGTCGTCATGTCGCACTCCATCGGCAGCGGGGCCGCCCCAGCGCACGAGCCGCTCCTGTGCAACAATAGCACCGCGGAAACGGTTTTCACCGCGAAGGGCGATCGGCTTGAAATATTTCGACGAGCACGACGTGCGCCGGCTGCTGCGCTGGGAGGACCTCATCCCGGCCATGCAGGCGGCGCTCGCGGCGTTCTCGCGCGGGCGCGTGCTGCAGCCGGTGCGCAACATGCTCGCGATTGAGGAGGGCAAGCGCTATCTCGGCATCATGCCGGCGGTGGCCGCGGACGCCATGGGGGCGAAGGTCGTGAGCTTCTATCCCGGCAACGCGGGCACGCCCGTCGCCACCCACCACGCCGTGATCATGCTGCTGCGCACCGACACCGGCGAGCCCCTCGCCGCCATGGACGGCCGGCTGATCACCGAGATGCGCACCGCCGCGGTGTCGGCGGCGGCGACCGGATATCTGGCGGCGCCGGACGCCCGCGTGCTGGCGCTGCTCGGCAGCGGCGTGCAGGCGCGCGCCCATCTCGAGGCGCTGGCGCGGGTGCGGCGCTTCGATGAGGTGCGCGTGTGGAGCCGCACGCCCGCGCACGCCGAACGCTTCGCGCGGGAACACGGCGCCAAGGCGATGGAGGCGGAGGCCGCGGTGCGCGGGGCCGACGTCGTCGTCACGGCGACCAGCGCGCTGGCGCCGATCCTCGCGGGCGCCTGGCTCAAGCCGGGCGCGCATGTGAACGCGGTCGGCGCGCCGCGCCCGACCTGGCGCGAGCTCGACGACGCCGTCATGGCGCACACCCTCGTCGTCGATTCGCGCGAGGCGGCATTGAAGGAATCCGGCGACGTGATCCTGTCCAAGGCGGATATCTACGCCGAGATCGGCGAGATCTTCGCCGGCCTCAAGCCGGCGCCGGTCGCGCACACGACGGTGTTCAAGTCGGTCGGCATCGCGGTCGAGGACATTTGCGCCGCCAAGCTCGTGTACGACGCCGCCGCGTCGTAGGATGGGTTGACGCCGCGAGGGCGGGCGGAAACCCATCGATGGGAGGTCCGATTCAAATGACGTTTGCATTGTTTGGGCGGCCCGCGCCGCTCGCTGCCGCGGTCCTTGGCGCTTTCTTTGTCACGCTCGGCACGCCGCCGGCCGCCGCCGATTGCCGCGGCGACCTGCTCGCCAGCCAGCAGAGTCTGGAGCGCACGCGCGCGGGGGTCGACCTGGCCGACAAGGGAGCGGACGCGCAACGCTGCCCGGCCTACCGCCGGCACCACGCCGCGCTGGTCCAGGTGCGCGAGGTGTTCGTGCGCTGCGACACCGGCGCCCAGAAAGCCGAGCGCGCCGCCCAGGTCGGCACCACCATCGAGAGCTTCCGCGCCCGCATGCCGCGCGGCTGCAAGCCGTAGCGCTTATCCTCCCCCGCTTGCGGGGGAGAGCCTGCCCCGGACTTGATCCGGGGTCGGCGACCGCAGGTCGCCGGGAGGGGGCAAGTCGCACGCGCATCGTTTGTTGCTGGCCCCCTCCCTGACCCTCCCCCGCAAGCGGGGGAGGGATTCTTTGAGGTCTCCCCCGCAAGCGGGGGAGGGATTCTTTGAGGTCGCGCCCGCAAGCGGGGGAGGGAAAACGCGCCGTCAGCTCGTCGGCTCGCCCGCCTCGGCTTCGGCAAGCTTGGCGCGCCAGTCCTTGCGCTGCGAGATCAGCGACATCGCCGCGAGGCCGAGCAGCACCGCGCAGGCGGCGAGCAACGTCAGGGCGATCGGACGCTGGAAGAAAATGAACCAGTCGCCGTTCGACATGATGAGCGACTGGCGCAGACTCAGCTCGAACGTCGGCGAGATGACGAGCCCGAGCACCAGCGGCGCGGGATCGAGGCCGAACTTGCGCAGGCCGTAGCCGACCACGCCCATGATCAGCATGATCCACACGTCGACGATCGAATTGTTGACCGTGTAGACGCCGAGCACGCAGAACATGATCACCAGCGGAAAGAGATAGGCATAGGGGATCCGCAGCACGTTCACGAATAGCCCCACCAGCGGCAGGTTGAGCGCGAGCAGCATCAGGTTGCCGACGTACATCGAGGCGACGAAGCCCCAGAACACGTCGGGGTGCTCGGTGACGAGCTGCGGGCCGGCGCCGATGCCGTGCACGGTGAGCGCGGCGATCAGCACCGCGGTGATCGGCCCGGTCGGCAGCCCGAGCGCCAGCATGGGCACGAAGGCGCCGGTCGAGGCGGCGTTGTTGGCCGATTCCGGGCCGGCGACGCCGGCGACCGCGCCCTTGCCGAACTCCTCCGGATGTTTGGAGACGCGCCGCTCGACCGCGTAGGACAGGAAGCTCGAGATGATGTGGGCGGAGCCCGGGGTGAGCCCCACCAGGAAGCCGAGCACGGTCCCGCGCGCGATCGGCATCGCCGACTCGCGCCATTCGCGGCGGTTGGGCAACAGCTCGCGCAGTTTCGGGGTGAGCACCTTGCCGACCACGGTGGCGCTCGGGGTCGCGAGGATCTCGCCGAGCCCGAACAGGCCGACCGCGACCGGCACGATGCCGATGCCGTCGCCCAGCTCCGCGATGTCGAACGAATAGCGGAAATGCCCGGTCATGTTGTCGATGCCGATCGCGCCGAGCAGCAGCCCGACGCAGGCCATCAGCAGGGTGCGCGGCAGCGAGGTCGACGACATGTAGGCGAGGAAGATGAGGCCGAGCACGAGCAGCGCGGTGTATTCCGGCGGGCCGAAGCGCAGCGCGAAGGCGGCGAGCGGCGGGGCGATCAGGGTGAGCACCACGACGCCGAACGTGCCGGCGATCCACGACCCGACCGCGGCGATGCACAGCGCGGCGCCGGCGCGGCCCTTCCGCGCCATGGCGTAGCCGTCGATGCAGGTCATCACCGAGGACGCCTCGCCGGGGATGCGCATCAGGATCGAGGTGGTCGAGCCGCCGTACTGCGAGCCGTAATAGATGCCGGCCAGCATGATGATCGCCTTGGTGGCGTCGAGCCCGAAGGTGATGGGCAGCAGAATGCTGATGCCGGACAGCGGCCCGATGCCGGGCAGCACGCCGACCAGGGTGCCGACCACGCAGCCGAGGAAGGCGTACCACAGGATGTCCCAGTGGAGCGCGACCTTGAAGCCGAGCAGCAGGCTGTCGACCGTGCTCATCGCAGGAAGCCGAGGATGCCGGGCTCGAGCGGCGATTTGAGCGCGTAGGTGAAGAGCACGTAGGTCAGGATGGTCACGCCGATGCTGAAGACGGCGGCGTGCAGAAAATTCTTGCGCTCGGCGCCGGCGGTG
>WNFB01011586.1_pt1 | contig 16311 bp, 12 predicted proteins | sample 5400501 | NCBI WGS metagenome assembly WNFB01 (sample SAMN13153341, study PRJNA577476) | soil metagenome | isolation source: 200 cm saprolite under Douglas fir tree site 2 hole 1 | place: USA:California | collected 2015-04-18
GCCAGTGGTTGGTGAGCGGATCCCTAGGGGCGGGCACGGACACCGATAACAGCCGACGGCGTTGGACTGTCACCGGTGGCGCCTCGCTCATCCGGAATTTCCGGAGATCCGAGATGGCCGTGGTTTACTACCGGGGGTATTCCGTAGGGGGGCCCTTCATCACCAATCGGGAAACCGATCGCATCGATGTGGGCTACTCTACCCAGCTCTCCCAGCGGTGGAGAGTCGGGACTTCCTTCGGTCATCAGGGCGAGAACACCATTCCCAATAATCTCTCAGGCTACTACGCCGCAGCGCAGACAGCGTTCCGGTTGACTCCCCGGGTGAGTTGGGTCGCCAACCTCGGCTACAGGTGGCTACAGGGCGGAAACGTTTTGCTCTCGGGTTCTCTGGGCCACTACTTCTTCTCTACCGGAATCACCTGGGACAGCCAGCGGCAGGGGAGCTACTGACCGCCGGTTCTGGGCTGCATCCACTGGCCCAGCATGGTCGCAAACCTCTCATTGTACTTGCTTTTGAACGATTCTCTCATTTTGGTCCCCGGTGGCGCCGCACACCGTCCCATAGCCCTTCAGGGAACCTATTCTAAATTCCATTCTAAAACATGTAGAGCTGGCCAGCAGAAGCCACAACTTGGGTGGTCTCCCCGGCGAGGTCTTGAAGTTGGCCCTACAGGAATTCAATGGGACAACTTGGAAATAAATTTCCAACGTTAAGGTTGAGGCCCATGCGGGTGCAGTTCGGGAGCTCGTGAGCAAGAGGCAACTATTTGATTTCACAAGAGATGCTGCATGTCCAAGACAGTGTGCCAGCCGCTCTTTGGAAGCGAACTTGCTCATCCTAAGAGTGGAAAAGACTATCGTCGGAGCCTTCCTGTCCAGGAGGAATTTCGGTGACCGAGCCTTACTCTGAAGAGTCGTCTCCCAGCGAATTCTTTGCGAACTTGAAATCCTAACGGCGACGTCGCTTTTCGTCATTGCAACGGTGGTCGCATTCCGCCTGCCGGACACTTATCGCTCCGAGACCACAATCATTGTGGACCCCCAGCAGGTGCCGAACGTTTATGTGACCTCCACGGTGAGCTCGAGCATCATGGACCGGCTCTCCACCCTCCGCCAGCAGGTGATGTCGCCCTCCCGGCTCAAACGCCTGTACGACAAATTGAACCTGTACCCCGATCTGCGCGGCAGAATGAGCGAACAGGAGATCCTTCTGGCGATGCAGAAAAAGATCAGCATCGAAGTAGTGGATGCGGGAGCTCAGAGACTCAGCGCCTTCCGGCTCGCTTTCTACAGCAAGAGCCCGGAGGAAGCCGCTCTGGTGGCCAATCAGCTCGCCGCGATGCTCATCGAAGATAACCTGAAGGCCCGCGCGCAGCAATTCTCGGGGACAGCAGAATTCTTGGAGAGCGAGCTGAGCGATACGAAGAAGCAACTGGAGGCCAAAGAGTCCGAGCTGCAACGAATCAAGAGCGCCAACATCATGGATCTGCCGGAATCCAAACAGTACCATCTCGAGCAGCTCACCAACCTACGAATCCAGCTCCGCTCCATTCAGGATCGGGTGGCCCGCGCCCAGCAGGAAAAGGTTTATCTCCAATCTCTGTTGCTGACCTCGAGTCCCACGGTGGATCTGGACGCGGATGGCAGTGGCGTCAGGGGTTCAGGACGGCAGTCGCAAATCCAGAAACTGGAGTCGCGGCTTTCAGAGCTTCGGAGCCGCTACGGACCCGGCCATCCCGATGTTCGCAAGTTGCAGACTCAGCTCGACGCGCTGAAGGCAGCGGCAGCCACGGAAGAGCAGGAGGCGCTGCCGCCAGCGGGAACCGACAAGCCGGCGGTCCGCGGCACCCGGCGAAACCCGGTCCTTGAGGCGCAACTCAACAGGCTCGTCCAGGAGATCGAGGAGCAGACCAAGCTGCAGGCGCCGCTCGAGCAACAGATCAACTTCCACGCTTCCAAACTTGAGCGCGTGCCGCTGTTCGAGCAGCAGATGTCCGGTCTGATGCGCGACTACGATACCCTGCGCGTGCACTACAACGGGCTGCTCGACAAAAAGCTCTCCGCCGAAATGGCCAGCGAATTGGAAACGCGCCAGAAGGGGGAGCGCTTCGTGATCCTGGATTCCGCACCTGTGCCGCAAGAGCCGTATAGCCCGAACCGTCCGATGATCATCCTCGCCGGCCTGATCGGCGGGCTGCTGGGCGGGTTGGGATTGGCCACGGTCGCCGAGATGCAGGACGAATCGGTCCGGAATGAACGGGAGGCGGCAAGGGTTATGGGCAAACCCGTCTTGGTCGGGATTCCCCGAATCCTGAACAAACAGCAACGCCGTCAGATGCGCCTACGTTCGATCAGTGTGCTGGCGGGAACGGTGGCCTGCTCAGCGGTCATCGGTTTCGTGCTCTCCTTCATCACGGGGCGGCTGCTCTAACATGTACCTTTCCTTCTACGGCTTCAAGGAAGAGCCATTCCGTCTGACGCCGGACCCACGGTTCCTGCACTTGGCCGAACCGCATCGGGCCGCGCTGAGCCGGCTGGTGGGAGGAGTGCTGTTGCGCAAGGGGATCATTGTTGCGGCCGGGCCCGTCGGGACCGGAAAGACCACCTTGCTGCACGCCACCCTGCACCTTCTCGCAGCCCAGTCGGCCCACAAGGGCCAGATCGCCACGGCCTTCCTGCTGAACCCGACGCTGAGCCGAGAGGAGCTCCTGGAGGCGATCCTGGAGGAATTCGAAGTCAGTTGTCCCCCGGCGGCCAGCAAGCCGCGCCGGTTGACGGCTCTGCACCAGATGCTGCTCGATATGCAGAGGCGCGGCGGGACCGCGGTTTTGATCGTTGACGACGCGCAACTGTTGACCCTGGAACTGCTCGAAGAGATCCGGCTATTGAACAACACCGACTCCTACCACGAAAAGCTGCTGCAGATCATCCTCTCTGGCCAACCAGAGCTCTTGACGACGCTTGCCCGGCCAGAGCTGCGCGCATTGCAGCAGCGAATTGCCGGCCGGTGCCATCTGCGCGCCCTGAGCGGGGCGGAGACCCGGGCTTATATCGCCGAACGGATGCATGCCGCGGGGCTGCGCGGTCCCTCCCCGTTCCCCGGCCCGGCGCTGGAACAGGTCCATCACTGGTCGAACGGAGTTCCCCGGCTGATCAACCTGATTTGCGATGGATGTTTGACGATCGGTTCCACGACCCAGAGAAAACAGATCGGACCGGACATCGTGGAAGAAGCCGCTGCGGAGCTGGGCTACGCCGATCCTTTGTCGGCCGAGCCAGCGCGTAGCCCGCTGGCGGACTTCCCCGGGACAGCCAAACCACCCAAATCGCCAGTAGATTTGCGGATCGAAGCCATGAGACAAGGCCGCACCATTGCGCGGGAGTAAAACATGAGCAAATTCTTCAATGAAACCCGGAAGGCCCAGGACTGGGCCCTTCGAGAAGGCGCGACAAAAAGACTGGACGTCCAGCGGATGCTGGAGAACGTCAAGGAAAACGCCCAAAAGGCGGATGCGGTCGCGACCGACCTGGCCGAGACGCGCGTCGGCCGGAGCGGGAAGGTCCACCTGGCGCGCTCCTCGGACAGTCCGGTCATCTACGCCGGGAGCGAATCGACTGAGGAGGCCCTGGAGTCTTACCGGGCACTCCGGACACGCTTGATGCGTTTGCAGGCCGAGCAAGGAATTCGCTCAGTGGTGATGAGCAGCGCCCTCCCGGGCGAGGGCAAGACGCTGACGACCCTGAATCTGGCCCTTTGTTGCGCGCAGCTCCATGACCAGCGTGTTCTGGTGATCGACGCGGATCTGCGCACACGGGGTCTGAGCGAGCTGCTAGGCCAGCCGGCCAGACCAGGGCTCGGTGAGATCCTAGCGAGTCAAGCGCAATTCAATGAGGGCATCTTCGCCACAGACCTGCCGAATCTCCATGCCCTCTGCGCGGGCGCATCAACGGCCCCGCCGGCGGAACTGTTCGCGGACAACCGCTGGAAGGAATTCATCGGCTGGTGCAGCGAAAGCTTCAAATTGGTCCTGGTGGACTCGCCCCCGATCCTCCCGCTGGCGGATTTTGAGCTGATCGCCAGCCCGTGTGACGGCGTTCTGGCCGTGGTGCGGGCCCTGCAGACGCAGCGCACCTTGCTCCGGAAGGCCTCCGCCCAGATCGACCCGAAGAAGCTGCTGGGCATCGTGTTCAATGCCACCGAGTCCGAGCACCGGAACGGCTACTACAATCGCTATTACACGGGGAATACGAAACAGAAGTGAGGGTTCACAACACAAAGCAGACGGCGTCTCACGGTCGTGGGGGAGTGCCGGGCGCGGTTGGCGGGTCCCGGCAACGGGCCGCCGAAGGAGAGATATGTACCCGAATCTAAAGCTGGAGATCTTCAAGCAGGGGATTCACCAGAATCACCTGGCAAGGGTGTTGGGGATCAATGAAGTGATCTTGAGCAAGATCATCCACGGTTACCGCGAACCCTCTGAGGCGCAGAGAAGGCTTCTGGCCGGTTACCTCGAGGCGGACGAGGGCTGGCTGTTTGAAAAATTCGACGGAGCTTTGCCGGCGCGCGCTTCCTCTCGAACCGAAACCCCGCAGGAAAGGAAAGATGGAGAATCCTAGCCTGCAAACCATCTCGGCCGCGCCTGCGAACGCTGCGGCTGCACTGCCCCCTCCGGCCGTGCGCGCCTTCGAGCCAAGTGTGGCCGAACGCTGGGATCGCTTCGTGATTGACCATCCCCGGGGAACCTTGTTTCACCTGGTAGGATGGAAGCGCGTCATCGAGAAGACCTTCGAGTACCAGGCCTGCTACTTCTACGCCGAGCGCGGCGAAAGAATCACCGCGGTTGCCCCCCTGTTTTTTATCTCCAACTGGGTGGTGGGTCGCTGCCTGATCTCAGCGCCGCTGGCGGTTTACGGCGGCATCTGCGCCGAGGATGAGGAATCGGAGCAGACTTTGCTCGGGCACCTCAAACAGCTGGCCATCTCACAGCAGGTGGACTATCTGGAACTGCGCAACCGCAACGGCGCGCTTCTGCCCGGTTTCCATCCCAACTCTCTCTACGTGAGCTTCTCCACGGTCTTCGAGCCCAGTCCGGAAGCCAACTTGAAGCGCCTGCCCCGAGATACGCGTTACATGATTCGCAAGGCCGAGAAGGCGGGCCTGCGCACGCAACACGGCCTGGACCAACTGAAGGACTTCTACGCCCTGTTCGCTAACAGCATGCGGCGTCACGGCACGCCGGTCTTCCCGCCGGCGCTGTTTGAGAATCTGGTCGCGGAGTTCGGCGACCGCACCGACCTGCTGATGGTTTATTCCGGCTCGCAGCCGGTTGCCGGCGTGTTCTCATTCCTATTCCGCGACACCGTCCTGCCTTACTACGCCGGCGCGGGCCCTGAGGCGCCGCGGCTGGCCGCAAACAATCTGATGTATTGGGAGCTAATGAAGAGTGCCGCGCAGGCGGGGCTCCGCAAGTTCGACTTCGGCCGGAGCAAGAAAGGTACTGGCTCCTACGCTTTCAAGACGCAATGGAATATGAAGGCCGAGCCGCTGAACTATCAGGTCCACCTGGTGCGGCGCAAGACCGTGCCCAATTTTTCCCCGGTGAATCCGAAATTCGAGCTGGCCACGCGCGTCTGGCAACAGTTGCCTTTGTGGCTGACGATGTGGGTGGGCCCGCGCGTCGTGCGGTGGTTCCCGTAGAGACGCTGCGGGGCTGCCGGATCGTCTGACCCCGCCTTGGAGCCGGCCGGAAGGCCCGAACGATGAAGGTCCTGGTTCCCACCGAGAATCCGATCACGGCCCCCGTCGCCGCTGCGGAGTCGCAGCCGCTGGCGCGCTCGTGCGCCCTGCGCGTGATGCACGTCATCAACCGGCTGGACACGGGCGGGACAGAATACGGCATCCTGAAAGTGATCGCCGGCCTCGACAAAGCAACCTTTGAGCACCGGCTGTGCACCACGCGGGGCTTTGATCCTGGTCTGGTGAAGGCCCACCGCCTGGACGGAAAGCTGTTCATTGCCGGGCAACCGGGCGCCGAACGGCAGTTTCTTCTTTTCCGCCTGGCGCGGATCATGCGGGCCTACCGACCACATATCGTTCACTCGCGCAATTGGGGCACGATCGAAGCCATTCCCGCCGCTCGGTTGGCTCGAGTCCCCGTGGCCATCCACAGCGAGCATGGATACGAGGTGGAGACGCTCGCGGGACTTCCTCGCCGCCAGCGGCTGCTGCGCCGCGTTGCCTATGCTATGGCCGACGCCGTGTTCGCCGTCACGGGCGATCTGCGCTCCTATCATGCGCGACAAGCCTGGGTCTCGCCCGAACAGATCCGGGTGATCCCGAACGGCGTAGATACGCGGCGATTTGCACCTCGGCCGGACCAGCGTCGCGACGCCCGGGATTGCTTGGGCCTGCCCGCGGACAGTTTTGTGATCGGCACGGTCGGCCGGATGGTGCCCATCAAAGATCACCCCACGCTTCTGCTGGCCGCGGAACTCCTCGTCGGACGGGGAGTGGACGTCAGGGTCGTGCTGGCGGGTTCGGGACCCGAGCTGGCCCGGAATCAGCAGCGGGTGGAATCCTCCGCCGCACTCTCTGGGCGCGTGCGCTTCCTGGGCGGCTCCGACAAGATTCCCGACGTGCTGAATGCCCTGGATGTTTTCGTCCTGCCCTCGCTTTGCGAAGGGATGTCGAACACGCTGCTCGAAGCCATGTCCTCGGGCCTGCCCGTCGTGGCAACGCGCGTCGGGGGAAATCCAGAACTGGTCGAAGACGATGGCTCGGGCTGGTTGTTTTCGGCGGGAGACCCGATGGACCTAGCGGTGCGCCTGGAGCGCTTGGCGCACGACACCGAGTTGCGTAAGCGGTTTGGCGCGGCCGCGCGCCAGCGGGCTGTCGCGCAGTTCAGCCTGGATCGCATGGTCGCTGATTATCGGAAACTTTATCTGGAACTCGCCGGCCGGCGAGGGATCCCTACCGGCCGTCCAGTGTAGCCACTATGTGCGGTATCACCGGCATTTTCGAATACGAGCGCAGGGAGACTATCTCCCGGGAGTTCGTCCACCGGATGAACGACACCATCGTGCATCGCGGCCCGGACGACGAGGGCATCTACGTCGGCCCCGGCATCGGTCTGGGCTTCCGCCGGCTCAGCATCATTGACCTTTCGGGCGGCCACCAACCCATCTCAAATGAAGATGGCAGCCTCTGGGTGATGCTGAACGGGGAGATTTACAACTACCCCGAACTTCGCCAGGAGCTCGAGGGCCGCGGGCATCGCTTCGCCACTCGCTCCGATACCGAAACGATCGTGCACCTCTACGAGGAGTACGGAGAGGACTGCATCCGCCGGCTGCGGGGAATGTTCTCGATCGCGCTATGGGACTCGCGCCAGCGCAAGTTGCTGCTGGCCCGCGATCGGGTGGGCAAAAAACCGCTGTTCTATGCCGCCGACGGAAAGCGAATTCTGTTCGGCTCCGAACTGAAGGCTCTGCTCGCGGCCGACGGCCTCCCCCGCGAGATGGACCCGCAAGCCCTGGCGGACTACTTCTCGTTCGGCTACATCCCTGCCCCGAAGACGATCTACCGCGCCGTGCGGAAGGTGCTCCCCGGCCATTACCTGGTGGCCACGGCGAGCGGTGTGCGGGAAGCGCCCTACTGGGACCTTTCGTTCGGCCAAGTGGAGAACCGCAGCGAAGACGAGTGGTGCGAGCTGCTGCGGCACGAGCTGTGCGAGGCCACTCGCGTGCGCCTGATGAGCGATGTGCCGCTCGGGGCGTTCCTGAGCGGCGGCGTGGACTCCTCCGCCGTCGTGGCCATGATGAGCCACCTGATGAATCGGCCGGTGACGACCTGCTCGATCGGCTTCGAGGAGCAGGAATACAACGAGGCCGACTTCGCCCGGCAGATCGCCCGGCACTTCCGCACCGAACACCACGAACAGGTAGTGCGGCCCAACGCGCTGGACGTTCTGAACAAGCTGGTGTGGCACTACGACGAGCCTTTCGCCGACTCCTCGGCGATCCCCACCTACTACGTCTCCTGGGTGGCCCGGCAGCACGTTACGGTGGCGCTCGGAGGCGACGGCGGCGACGAAAGCTTCGCCGGCTACCGCCGCTATTACTTCGACCAGTTCGAGAACCGGCTGCGGCACTTTGTGCCCCCGGCGATGCGCCGCGCCGTTTTCGGCCCGCTGGGGCGGTGGTATCCGGCGCTGGCCTGGGCGCCGCGAGTCTTCCGGGGGCGAGCCACGCTGCAGAGCTTGTCGCGATCTCCCCTGGAAGGCTATTTCAATTCCATCTCTATTTTCCGGCCGGATGAAAAGCCCCGGCTGTTGTCCGAAGACTTCAAAAAGAAGCTGGGCGGGTACGAGTCGTTCGACGTGTTGCGGCATTACTACGACCGGGCGGACACCGACGACCTGCTCTCGCGCATCCAGTACGTGGACATCAAGACCTACCTGACCGACGACATCCTGGCCAAGGTGGATCGCGCCAGCATGGCGGTCTCGCTCGAAGTGCGCGCGCCCCTGCTCGACCACCATTTGATGGAGCGCGTCGCTGCGATCCCTGCGGCGCTGAAGCTCCGCGGCCGGACGGGAAAATACATCTTCAAGAAGGCCATGTCCTCGGTGCTGCCAGCGGAAACACTCGACCGAAGCAAGCAGGGATTTGCCGTGCCGCTGGCGCGATGGTTCCGCGGGGAGCTGAAGGATCTGGCCTACAGCACGATTTTTTCCTCGGGCGACGGCATCCTGGACCCGGCCTATCTCAAAAAATGTGGAATTTGCCAACCCGGGCGCGAAATCGCGAGGACCAACCTCGAGCCGATGCTCCTGGCTCTGGCGCTTCCCGATGAACGGGACCGCGACGGGGTAGCGGGCCGTTCGGCCGCCGTGGGTGCGAGCCGGCGATGGCCGTTCCAGCAGGCCGCGGAGGTTGCCGGGGTCCGCATCGCTGTGGACGCCGACCTTTGCAATCAGGATGAGGTCGATAAATTGCTCGCGGCGAAGGGTCTAGTGGCATTCCCGATGTCGCTTGCCGAGCGTCTGGCCTGGCTCTACCTGCTCCATGGCCCGGCGTTCGTCGAACAACTGCGGGGAGCCTTTTCCATCGCGATATGGGACGACAAGGCACAGCGGCTCCTGTTGGCCATTGACGGATTCGGGATCAAGAGTCTGTACTGGAGTCAGGAGGGCGATCGCTTGGTTTTCGCTTCACGGGCCGCAGGGGTGCGAGCGGCACAGGAGCGCCCAGCCGAGATCAACCGCGACGCCGTCATGCAGTTTCTCCTTTTCAGCGTGGTCCCGGCTCCCCTGACGATCTATCAAGGGATGGAAAAGCTTCGCCCAGGCTTCTGGTTGTTCTTTGACAAGGGCCAGGTGCGCCAGCAACGCTATTGGGACCTGGACTACTCCGAGAGCGAGAACTTGGATGAGCGCTACTGGGCCGAGCAGGTCCGCGAAGGTTTGCGTTCGGCTGTGCATCGCGGCATGGACGGCTGCGCCTCGGAGACCACCGGGGCATACTTGAGCGGCGGCACCGACAGCAGCAGTGTGGTGGCGTTCATGTCCGAGCGCTTCTGGCCTGTCAACACCTTCTCGATCTCTTTCCCCGAGACGCGCTATAACGAGATCGGCTATGCTCGGATCACTGCGGCGCGCTTCCGGACAATCCACCGCGAACGCTGCCTGAGCCCCGAGGACGCTCGCGAGGCCATCCCTCGGATCACGCAGTATTACGACGAGCCTTTTGCCAACTCCTCGGCAATTGCGGCCTACTACTGCGCGCGCCTGGCCCGCGAAAGTGGGATCGATACTCTGCTGGCGGGCGATGGCGGCGATGAACTCTTTGCCGGCAACGAACACTACGCCCGCAACCATTACTTCGCCCTGTATCACTCGCTGCCGAGCTGGGTCCGCCAAGGAGTGATCGAGCCCGTGGCCAGGCTGCTGCCCCGCGAGGTCGGCTGGCTTAGCTTGCCGCGACGCTACATCAAACGCGCCCGCATCCCCAACCCGCGCCGCGTCCTCTCCTACGGGTTTTATCATAGCGTGGAGCCGACGGAGGTTTTCGACGCCGGGTTTCTCTCCGATGTTCCTCCAAGCCGGTGGCTGGGGATCGCCGAGGCGCACTTCCGCACCGCACCGGCGCGCAACGAGCTGAACCGCCTGCTGTACCTGGACGTCAAGATGATCCTGGCGGACAACGACCTGCGCAAAGTCACCGGGACGGCGGAACTCGCGGGAGTTCGTGCGCGCTTTCCGCTGCTCGATCAGGGATTGGCGGAACTCTCGGCGCGCATTCCTCACGCGCTGAAGATGAAGGGTTTCGAGAAAAGATACATCTTCAAGCGGGCAATGGAAGGGATCCTTCCTCGCAAGGTGATCCACAAGAAGAAGCACGGCTTCGGCGTGCCGCTCAGCCATTGGTTCTTGCAGGATGCCCAGTTGAACGCGCTTGCACAGGACGTGCTGCGTGACCCGCGCACGCGCCAGCGCGGTTATTTCCGAACTGAGTTTCTAGATGAGTTGATCACGCGACACCGCCAGGATCACACCGTGTTCTATGGCCAAGGCCTGTGGTATGCGCTGGCGCTCGAGCTTTGGCATCGCCAGCATCTGGAAGTCAGTCGCGGAGGCGCCGTTGCGCACTAAGTTCATCCAATTCGGCACAGCCCAGGCCCCGGCAGACCGCAGCGCCACGGGCAAGATGCCCGTCTCGCGGCTTCCGGGCGACGCCCGGACAGGCTGGCGAGAGATGCTCGCTGCAGGCCTCTACCAGACCGGAGCGTTGCGGATGCTCCAGGGCCTCTCCCGCTCGCACGAGCTGCGCTCGGACGCGCGGCGGAGCTTCCCCCGTTGGCGCAAGGTTTCGACCGCAAAATTCGCCATCCTCTACTACCACCGGATCGGCACCGAAGGGATCCCGTACTACTCCAAGCTTGCCCCGGAAACGTTCGAGGCGCAGATGAGGTACCTGCGCGAACGATATCGCGTAGTCTCGCTGGAACAACTCTTGCGCGAGCTCGGAGACCCCGAAGCGACCGGGCAGGCCGTGGCAGTCACCTTCGACGACGGCTATCGCGATAACTACACGCAGGCCTTTCCGATCCTCAAGACGTATGGCGTGCCGGCGACGATTTTTCTGACAGTCCACTGCATCGAGACCGGCGAGGTGGCTTGGTACGACCGCGTGTTCCTGGCCTTGCAGGCGCTGGCAGATGAAGAGCTTCATCTGGAGCTGGATGGGCCGCGCCGTTTCTTGATTTCATCGCCTAGGGCACGCATCCGGACTGCGACCGAAATCGTCTCCTGCCTGCGCCGGATGCCCGATCAGCGCCGGCAGCAGTGTTGTGCAGCATTGGAAAAGCAGGTGGCACTCCCTGCGGTCGAGCTCGCCGACCGCATGCTAACCTGGGAACAGGTCCGGCAGATGTACCAAGCGGGAATTGCTTTTGGCTCGCACACTATGACGCATCCGGTGGTCAGCTGGCTGGCACCGGCCGAGGCGGAGCGAGAATTACTCGAATCGAAACGCATCCTGGAGAAAAGACTGGGATGTCCGGTGCAGGATTTTGCGTATCCCTTCGGCCAGCCGGCCGACTGTGGCGACGCCGCCACGGCGCTGCTGGCTCGTTGCGGCTACCGCTCGGCGGCGACGACGAGCTGGGGCATCCAAACGCCGGGCGCAGACCTCTACCGGCTGCGCCGCGTGCAGTTTGGAGAAGATTGCTCGCTGGCCATGTTTGCCTTCAAGTTGAACCAGCTCTTCTTCCACGTCGAGGAGGATACACTCGGGGCGGCTCCGGCGGTCGAATCTCCTGCCTTAGAGGCTGCTGCGGACGGCCCCCGTGGCCTGGGGGGCGAGAGCTAAAGCGATGCGCGATATCTTCATCCTCGCCGTCGTCCTAGGGTCGGCGCCGATTTGCCTGTTCCGGCCGTACCTCGGGATCTTGATGTGGACCTTGATCTCCTACCTCTCGCCGCACCGCTTCACCTGGGGCGTGGCCTATCACTTCCCCGTCGCCGAGGTGATCGCTGTCCCCACCCTGGTCGGACTGGTATTCACCCGCAAGATGAATCGCCAGGTCATGATGCGCGAGACGCTTCTCGCCCTTCTGCTGTGGATCTGGTTCGGGGTCACGTTGCTCTACGCCTCCCACCAGCCGCTGTTTGCCGCTCACATCGCCGAGGGAACCACTCAGTTGGTTCGGGTCAGCAAGATCCTGCTGATGACGGTGGCGACCGTTCTGCTGGTGACCTCGAAGAAGGAGCTGAAGTATCTCTACCTGGTCACGTCGTTCAGCTTCGGCCTGCTGGCCATCAAGGGCGCGCTGTTCGGCATGCGTACGGGGGGAGAGTCCCGGGTGTGGGGGCCGCCGGATACCTTCATCGCCGACAACAATGACATGGCCCTGGCGCTGAATATGTCGCTCCCCATCTTTTTCTTCCTGGCCCAGGAGGAGGAGAACCGCCTGCTGCGGATCCTGCTGCGCATTATGTTCGTCTGCGGCATCTTTTGCGTCATCCTTACCTATTCCCGCGGCGGCCTGCTCGGTCTGGGGGTGGTCCTGACGATGCTCGCGATCAAGTCGCATCGCAAGCTGATTGCCGGTTCCTTGCTGACGATCTGCGTTTTGCTGGTCCTGTCGTTCGCGCCAGCGAAATGGATGACGCGCATGCAGGCACTTGTCAGCGGCCAGTTAGACAGCAGCGCGATGGTACGGATCGGTGTCTGGAAGTTTGGCCTGAGCATCGCGCGGGCCTATCCGATCACGGGGGGAGGACTTGGCACATACGAGGATCCGGAGCTCTTCGAACGCCTTTCGCCCGAACCCCTGCCCGGCGGGCATCTTTACACAGGGCCACACAGCATCTATTTTCAAGTTCTAGGCGAACAGGGCTACGTCGGCCTGGCGCTTTTCCTGTTGTTGCTCGCGAGCTGCATCTTCTCCTTGCGGGGTCTGCGCCGACGGGCGCGGGGACTGCCCGCCTACTCCTGGATGATCAACTACTCGCACATGCTGGAAGTGAGCTTGGTCGCCTACATGGTGAGCGGCGCGTTTCTCGGGCGCGCCTATTTTGATTTCTTTTACCTGATCATTGCCTGCGTTGCGGTAAGCAAGATTATTTACAAGCGCGATGTCGCCCTGGCAGCCTGGGAGCGGGAGGCCAGTCCCGCAGTGACCCCAGAAGAAGAGCTGGTAGGCCCATGAGCGCTTCTCTGCGACTCGGGACGTTGGTCACCGGCGGCCGGGACGCAGGAAGAGTTTCTCGTTTCGTTTTCTCTGAAAAGGAGGAATAAGGATGTTGAGCGGGGTCAAATTTAGAACACCAAAGCAGTCCAACACCCTGCGCGGCCGGCTGCTCGCTTGGGCAGCGGTGTTGCTGCTCCCTGTGGCGGCGAGCGGACAGAGTTGGACCTGGACGACAGATACCGTGGATAAGAACGGGAGCTTTGCGTCGCTGGCGGCGGACCGTCAGGGCAACCTCCACGTCAGCTACATTAGCCATCCAGGCGGGGTCACCTACGGGTTCCGACCCGCAGGTTCCTCGCATTGGTTCACAATGCTGCTCGGCAAGGCCGATGACGGCTACACGCGGATCGCGCTCGATGATCAGGGCAACCCCAGTGTCTGTTTCAACGCCTTCGAAATGTTCAGCTACTCTCGTTTCCAGGACGGGCAATGGATTTCCCAGCAGGTCGCGGCGGACTCTGGACCTATCTCGTTCTCCTGCTCGGTGGCCATCGGCCCGGATGGAACGCCGCATCTCGCCTGGTATCAGTATAAGGACCGCGACCGTTCGGACTACCTCCACATCAAGTACGCGGCTCTGCGGGATGGAGTATGGCTAGCTCGAACCATCGACTTCGACGGGGAAACTGGCAAATGGAATTCCATGGTCCTGGATGCCCAGGGGAATCCGCATCTCGCTTACAGTTGCTGGGGGTTGGGGGAACTCAAGTACGCGTACTGGAACGGAAAGAGCTGGGTGGTGACTGCGGTGGACTCACGCCAATACAGCAAAACCTCTGGGAATCGCGGCATGGCGAACTCCCTGGTCCTAGGCCCCGACGGGCTGCCCAGGATCAGCTACTTTGAGGAGCACATCTTGAAGTATGCGCACCGACAGGGAAACACGTGGAAGATCGAAATCGTAGATACTCTCTCGCCCCTGGTGGGCGTTGGCTGGGCGGGGCCGTTGAGCTCGCTGGTTTTGGACCGGCGCGGCACCCCCCACATCTTCTACGGCGATTTCGGGGCCCTCAAACACGCCTACTGGGACGGACAGAAGTGGCGGATCCAGGTGATTGAAGTCAGCGGTGCGGGAACCTACAAGTACACCTCCGCCACTATAGATCCGAACGACACCATCAACGTCTCGTATAAGGTCCCCTCCGACGGCACATTGAAAATCGCGACCGGCCGGCTGATGCCGCAGGCGCAGACTGCCGAGGCGCCGAAACAGAACAAGAACTGAGAGCGCCGGGAGAGCGGCGCTTCCGTGGCAATGATCGTCCAGTGCCCCGCCGCTCGGTGGCCGGACGGATGTTTCCAATGAATGATCGGCATGGGAGAGTTGAGGAGGCGTACTTCAACTTCTGCTCCACGGCGCAGGGGATTATCGTCCCCGGCCCAAGCAATTCTCTATACCCCATAAGGAAATGCTGATCTCCCTCCTCCGCTGGGATGTTGTTTGGTTGGATTTGGATTGCGGGCCTCAGCCCCTGCCGGACAAAGGATCTGGAGATGTACGAGGCGAGGAACTCTGACTTGGCGGTCCAGATCCTCGCTCTCCGCGAAAACTTCCTCGCCATCTATTGACGGTGGCAGGGCAACGCTACATCGGCCTCAGAATTGCGAGTTTGGTCTACTGGCTCGGCTTAGGCGCGTGGGTGTTCCGCAGGTATCTAGGGGCTTGATCGTCGGCAAGACCGGCGACGAGCGGCAATGTTGCTCAGCGGCTCCTGGTCGCGGCTGACTCAGCGGACGGAGCCACTAACAGCAGCGAAGCAGCGTCACCGGAAGAATTCTTGGCAGTCCGAGCGAGAACCGTGGCGAGCTGCTGGGCCACCGAAGCCCAACTGTAATTCTGCTCGACAAGCTGGCGCGCCGCGCGCCCCAGCCGGTTTCGCAGCGTTTCATCCTTAAGCAATGCAAGCACCTGCTCTGCGAATTGCCAATCCGCAGCGGCACGATGTACACAGCCGCCTGCCTCACATAGGGGCGGATATCCTCCACCGTGCCGGTGACCCGCACGGCCTTCTCGCGGGCCGCCAGCGCCTGCAACCGGACCGTGGGGCGCCGGCCCACCACCCAGAACGTGATCTCCGGATTGCGGCGGCGGATGAGCGGGAGAATGCGCTCCACAAAGTAAACAATCGCATCTTCGTTCGGCATCCAGTCCATCGAACCGGTGAAGACCAGCGCGTTGGGCTGTTCGAAACCCGGCGTGGGGTGGAAGTAGTCCACATCCACGCCAGTTTGCACGATCGCCATCTTGTCGCGGGCGATGAACCGAGCGAAAAAGTCTTTGTCGTTCTCCGAAACCGTCAGCACGAAGTCCGCCTGCCGGAGGTAGCGGCGCTCGAGCCGGGCAATGGTCTTGTATTCGCGCCAGGAGACCGCCTTCCACACCGGATTGCGAGAGACCTGATAGTGGCGCTGCCAGATTTGCGCTTCCACGTTGTGGGTGAACAGGACTTTGGGGGAGGGCAAGTCCCAAGGGATGACTGCGCCGGTCAAGAAGAAATCACAAACGATGACGTCGTAGTTCTGCTGCTGGAGATGCTGGCGCAGCTTTTCGGCCACCTCCGGGCGGCAGTATTTGGTCATCGAGTAGGGCCGGAGAGAAAACAAGTTGCGGGCATAGCGCGCATAGTCGGTCAGGCTCTTCGGCGGGGCGATGGGTAGCGGCAGACAGACAACACGGTGGAAGTATCGCTGCAGATCGGGGTGGGCGTCGCCGACGTGCTCCTGGTAGAAGGTGAACAGGTCCACCTGGTGCTGCCGCGCGAGCTCTTTCAACAGGTGGAAACTGCGGATCTTCCCGCCAGTGTCCAGAGGAACCAAGCCGCCGGACTTGACCCAGAGGATCTTCAACGTCGTCCTCGGTTACCAGCAGATCCCTTCGTACCCTTCGCGTCCATCCGGGCGGCGAGCCTTCTCCAGATTGGTCAAGTCGATGACGATCTGTCTCGGCTGGAGGGATGCGGCGAGGGTTTCCTTCTCGACGGCTGTGGTGCCGACCAGCACGATCTCCGCTCCCTGCAGGACCTCCTGCAAATCCCCGCAGAGCAACTCGCCGAT
>WNFB01003712.1_pt1 | contig 16302 bp, 11 predicted proteins | sample 5400501 | NCBI WGS metagenome assembly WNFB01 (sample SAMN13153341, study PRJNA577476) | soil metagenome | isolation source: 200 cm saprolite under Douglas fir tree site 2 hole 1 | place: USA:California | collected 2015-04-18
TCTACAATTTGCAGGACGTGCCCTCCACCAACACCTTGCTGGATGACCAGCCTTTCGCCTCACAGCCTGGGCAGTTGGCCTATGTCATCTACACCTCCGGCTCGACCGGCGTGCCCAAGGGCGCCATGGTCGAACAGCAGGGCATGCTCAATCACCTCTTCGCCAAGATCGACGCCCTGCACCTCAGCGCCGAGGATGTGGTGGCCCAAACCGCCTCGCAGTGCTTTGACATCTCGGTCTGGCAGTTCCTGGCTGTCCTGCTGGTGGGCGGCTCGGTCCACATCCTGCCCGATGCCATCGCCCATGATCCCAGCGCCCTGCTCCACACTCTGGCCCAGCAGCCTCTCAGCGTGCTGGAAACGGTGCCTTCCCTGCTGCGCTTCCTGCTCGATGTCGCCGAGGCCGCCGGGGCGCAGCCTCCCCCCTTGCCCCACTTGCGCTGGTTGATCCCCACCGGCGAGGCCCTGCCCCCAGAGCTGTGCCGCCGCTGGCTACAGGTCTATCCGCAGGTGCCCTTGCTCAATGCCTATGGCCCCACCGAGTGCTCCGACGATGTGACCCACGCCCCCATTGTAGAGCCTCCGCCAGCGAGCGTGACCAGCATGTCCATCGGGCGGGCACTGCCCAACCTACACCTCTACGTGCTTGACCGGCACCTGCGTCCTACCCCGCTGGGGGTCTCCGGGGAGATCTACGTGGGCGGCATCGGCGTCGGACGCGGCTACCTGGGCGAGCCGGAGCGCACCGCCCAGAGCTTCCTGCCAGACCCCTTCAGTGGTCGGGCGGGAGCCCGGCTCTACAAGACCGGGGATCGGGCGCGCTACCTGCCTGACGGCTCCCTGGAGTTCCAGGGGCGGCTGGATCAGCAGGTGAAGCTGCGCGGCTATCGCATTGAATTGGGGGAGATCGAGGCGGTGCTGCACGGTCATGCGGAGGTGCGCGAGGCGGTGGTGTTGCTGCGGGAGGATGAGCCGGGCAACCAGCAGTTGGTGGCGTATGTGGTGGGGCGCGCCGCGCCTTCCCTGGGGAGTGAGCAGTTGCGGCTCTACCTCAAGGAGCGACTGCCGGAGTATATGGTGCCTGTCCAACCGGCAAACTCGATCGCCACGCCCTGCCCCCTCCTGATGTAAGCCGCCTTCTGCGCGATACGGAGTATGTCGCGCCACGCAACGCAACAGAGGAGACGCTGGCAAGCATCTGGTCAGATCTACTGGGGCAGAAGGAGATAGGTGTTCATGACGACTTTTTTACCATTGGCGGACACTCACTTTTGACCGTGCGCCTTGTTGCCCGGCTTGAGAAGCAGATGGGCAAACGCATTCCGTTGGCAGCCATCTTCCAGTATCGAACGATTGAGGCACTTGCCCTGCTCCTCCAGCCACGCACCAATGCTTCTCCGTGGGCGTTTGAGGACGAGGCACAGGAGTCGAAAATAGACCTGCACGCGGAGGCGGTGCTTGATTCGACTATCTGTCCTGAAGTCTGGCCCGGTGATCTGGGTTGTGAGCCGGATACCATCTTTTTGACAGGGGCGACTGGCTTCCTGGGCACCTTCCTGCTCGCTGAATTGCTCCAGCGTACCAGGGCTGACATCTACTGTCTCATCCGTGCCACGAACGAAGAGGTCGGGAAGCAGAAGCTGCAGCACATTCTGAAAGAAGCACAACTCTTGCAACCAGCCTTCGCCGACCGCATTATTCCGGTGCCGGGCGATCTCGCGCTTCCGCGCTTTGGTCTGACACAAGAAGCGTTTGAACACTTGACCTGCACGATAGATGTCATCTACCACAATGGGGCACTGGTGAACACCATCTACCCTTACCGGGAATTGAAGGCCGCGAACGTCCAGGGCACCCAGGAAGTTATACGGCTGGCTACATTTGGCAAGGTCAAGCCATTGCACTATGTCTCTACCATGAGCGTCTTTTCACGGGATCAATCAACAAAGGGAAAGACCATTCGGGAGCAGGAGTCGATTGATGAACACGCTGAACATCTGCATAACGGATATGCGCAGAGCAAGTGGGTTGCCGAGAAGATCATCACCATGGCTCGTTCGCGTGGGTTGCCCGTGGCGATCTACAGACCAGGTCGCATCACGGGTCATAGTCAGATGGGCACCTGGCGCACGCAGGACATGCTGTGCAGGATGATCAAAGGCTGTATCCAGTTGGGAAGCGTTCCCATTCAAGAGGTAGACGAGCAGCTAGAGATGACGCCGGTAGATTACGTGAGCCAGGCAATTGTTGCGCTCTCGAAGCGTAAATCCTCGTTCGGACAGGCGTTTCACCTATTCAATCCAACGACCGTGGGCTTGAACGACCTCATCACCTGGACGAATGATTTCGGCTACACGGTGCATAAACTCCCGGAGGAGCAATGGCGAGCAGAACTGCTGCGAGTCTCTGAAGACTCCATGGAGAATGCAATGTCACCATTTGTATCATTGCTTTCTAGAGAGGATTTGGCAGAAGAGAAGGGACAGCAAGCACAACCAGCACCAAAGAGAACGTTTGACATGCGCAATACACGTCTAGGATTGACAAGCACATCCATTGCCTGTCCAAAGGTTGATGCAAAGCTCCTGTCAACGTACTTAAGCTATCTGGTGAGCAGTGGGTTCCTTCCGGCTCCACAACAACGCCCTAATCAGTAAGCTGTTTGAGATCTATACAAGATACGAGAGGTTACTATATGCCAACAGAAGATACCTTCCAGAAACGGCGCGCCGAGCTCTCTGCCGCGAAACAGGCATTGTTAGAGAAGCGTCTCCAGCGCAGTTTTACTCCCGCTACGCAGGCTTTGCCCATGGCTGTAGCCGCGCCATCGTCGAGTGGAACAACCCCACTCTCGTTTAGCCAGCACCGGCTGTGGTTCCTGCAACAGCTGGAGCCGCAGAGCGCAGTCTACAATGAACCCATCGCCGTGCATCTGCGCGGCCCCCTGCACCTGCCCGCTCTCGCCCAGGTCGCCACTCTTGCGCCATGCCGTGCTGCGCACCACCTTCCCTTTGCAGGATGGTCAGGTCGTCCAACTCGTCCACCCCCCAGAGCCGCAGCAGAGCAGCCTGCCCCTGCTCGACTTGTCGGTCTTGCCCGCCTCAGAGCGGCAGGCCGCCTTGCACAGACACATCCAGACCGAGGTGCAACGCCCCTTCGACTTGACCCAGGACTACCCCTGGCGCACCCTGCTGCTGCGCCTGGCGCCAGAGGAGCATGTCTGTCTCACCGTCATGCATCACATCGTCACCGATGCCTGGTCCATGGAGGTCTTTGTGCGCGAGGTCGGCTTGCTCTATGCCGCCTTCTGTGCCGGCCAGCCCTCGCCCCTGCCCCCCTTGCCCGTGCAGTACGCCCAGTACGCCCAGTGGCAACGCCAGCAGGTCGATGAGGCCTTTCTCACTTCCCACCTGGCCTACTGGAAGCGGCACCTGGCGGGACCCTTACCCCGGCTCCACCTGCCCACCGATCATGCCCGTCCGCCAGAGCAGCGCTATGAGGGACGGCGCCTGCCGCTGGGCATCTGCGCACAGACCACCCAGGCGCTGCACGCCCTCAGCCGCCAACAAGGCGTCACGCTCTTCATGACGCTGCTGGCCGCCCTGCAACTGGTGCTGGCGCGCCTGAGCCAGCAGCAGGATGTGCTCATCGGCTCGCCCATTGCCGGGCGCACCCGTCCTGAACTGGAGGGCTTGCTGGGCTGCTTTGTCAACACGCTGGTGCTGCGCACCGACCTCTCGGGCCAGCCCAGCGTGCAGGAGCTGCTGCAGCGGGTGCGGGCTGTGACGTTGGGGGCCTACGAGCACCAGGACGTGCCCTTTGAGAAGCTGGTGGAGGAGCTGCAGCCCGAACGCAGCCTGAGCCATGCCCCCTTCTTTCAGGTGATGTTCACGCTGCAAAACGTGCCCCTGGCCTCGCGCGAGTTGGCGGGTTTGACCATCAGCGCAGCGCCTCTGGAGCACACCACCGCCAAGTTTGATCTCTCGCTGACGCTGCAAGAGCTGCCAGAGGGGTTGGAGGGCTTCCTGGAGTACAACACGGCCCTGTTTGAAGAGGCCACGATCGGGCGGGTGGCCGCCTATCTCCAGCGCGTCTTGCAGGCCATGGTGGCTGATCCCACCCAGGGCATTGAGGAGATCCCCCTCTTGTCTCTTGAAGAGCTGCAGCAGTTTGACACATGGAATGCAACTGAGCGAGCATATCCAAAGGGGCAGTGCTTGCATGAAATAGTAGAGGAGCAGGTTGAGCGTACTCCCAACGCGCCAGCTGTCACCTATGAGGGAACGCAACTCACATATCGTGAGTTGAACCGGCGTGCGAATCAACTGGCCAATTACCTGCGCACACTGGGCGTCGGGCCAGAGATGCTCGTTGGCATCTGCATGGAGCGCTCCATTGAAATGGTGGTGGGCCTGTTGGGTATCCTCAAAGCAGGTGCTGCGTATGTTCCCATCGACCCGACCTATCCACAAGAACGCGTAGCATATATGTTACATGATGCTCAGCCCTCACTTTTGCTCTCACAAGAGCATCTACGTATGCGGCTTCCCGAACAGGGGACACAGTGTCTCTACCTGGATAGCGATTGGCAGACCATTGGTTCTGCTGCCGGTGCCAGTACGGAGACACCTGAGAGCGGCGTGATACCCGACAATCTGGCCTATGTGATCTACACCTCCGGCTCAACGGGTAAACCCAAGGGAGCAATGAACAGCCATCGTGGTATTGTTAATCGGCTACAATGGATGCAGGAGGAGTACTGCCTCAATGCGACGGATCGCGTATTGCAAAAGACACCTTTCAGCTTCGATGTGTCCGTCTGGGAGTTCTTCTGGCCCCTTATGTACGGTGCCCACCTGATTGTTGCCCGTCCAGAAGGGCATCGTGATAGTAGCTACCTGGTCAATTTCATCAACGAGCAACAGATTACTACGCTCCACTTTGTACCATCTATGCTCAGCAACTTTCTTGAAGAACCTGCATTACACGCGGTACAAACCTGTCAGAGCCTGAGGCATGTCATTTGTAGCGGAGAGGCACTGCCTTTTGAGCTTCAGCAACGTTTCTTTGAGCGTTTTGCCGATCCAGCAGTAGAGCTGCACAACCTCTACGGGCCAACGGAGGCCGCCGTTGATGTCACCTACTGGGCCTGTGAACGGGAGAGCAAGCGACAGATTGTCCCGATTGGACGCCCCATTGCCAATATGCAGATGTACCTGCTCGACGAGCACCTCAATCGTGTGCCTGTAGGTGTGTCAGGGGAATTATATATTGGCGGGATAGGTCTGGGGCGCGGCTACCTGCATCGTAGAGAGCTAACCGCGGAGAAGTTCATTGCCAGCCCATTCGATCATAAGCCGGGAGCGCGGCTGTACAAGACAGGTGACATTGCCATTTATCTGTCCGATGGCAGTATTGAATACCTGGGGCGCAACGATCACCAGGTCAAGATTCGCGGCTTCCGTATCGAGTTGGGAGAGATTGAGGCCGTCCTGGGGACACACCCGGCGGTGCATGAGTGCGTCGTAGTGGTACAGGCAGATGCGAGCGGCAATAAATATATAATCGCGTATATAGTGTTGGAAGGGGAGCAGATGCCCGGAGGGGGCGAATTACGCACTCTGCTCAAGCAGAAGTTACCGGAATACATGATCCCTTCCACCTTTATGATATTGGATGCTTTGCCCTTGAGTCCCAACGGGAAACTTGATCGCAATGCGTTACCGGCTCCTGACAGCGAAAAATCGCTCCGGGAAACCTCAAGAGTTGCGCCGCGCACGCCGCTTGAAGAGGAGCTAGCAAGTATCTGGCGACAGATCCTCAACATCGAACAGGTGGGCGTGTACGACGACTTCTTTGAAATAGGCGGTCACTCTCTGCTTGTCACCCAGGTGATCGCACGTGTGCGTGATACCTGCCACGTCGATCTCCCCTTGCAAGTGATGTTCAAAACGCCCACCATAGCAGCATTGGCTGAGGCTATTGAGAAGGTGAAAATGAGGAGCAACGAGTTGCACAAGCCATCAGTGAAGCCCATCTCGCGCGATGCATATCGCACGAAGAGTACTTCATTGTCGGACGATAGGGTGTTGTGATGTGTAGGGGTGCAATGAATTGCGCCTCTACGAAGGAGTTACAGATGAAAGCTCTTGTCAAGAAGATTGCCATGCTGATCGTTGTTGCCCTTCCGCTGCTGGCGACTGCGTTTGCCATCCGCATGTTATGGGAGCGTGCCGTCACATGGTCAGATATCGCTCTCCTGTTTGCCACCTACTCCTGTACCGCGCTAGGGATCACGGTGGGCTACCATCGAATGCTGACGCATCGTAGTTTCCGTCCTCAGCCGATCATTAAATTCATCTTGCTGGCCTTCGGTTCTATGGGAGTGGAAGGACCAGCACTTGAATGGGCATCGACACATATAAAACATCACGCCTTGGCAGACCGAGAAGGTGATCCTCATAGCCCGCTTGATGGCTTTCTCCATGCCCATCTTGGCTGGATGTTCCATGAGCGTGATGCCGACCCAAACATCTACTGCCGCAACCTGGTCAATGATGCGATGGTGATCTTTTTCACTCGCACGTTCTTGCTCTGGGTAGCTCTCTCGCTGCTCATCCCCTACCTGGTCGGTGGCTGGAAAGGTTTGCTCTGGGGAGGGCTGGTGCGCATTTTCCTGTTGCATCATGTCACATGGAGCGTTAACTCGGTCTGTCACAGCTTTGGCAAGCGCGAATTTGAGACGCCGGATGTGAGCCGTAACGAGTGGCTGGTAGGCTTGCTGAGTTTCGGGGAAGGCTGGCATAACAACCACCATGCCTTCCCACGATCTGCTTTCCACGGCCTACACTGGTGGCAGGTTGATTGCTCAGGATACATCATCACGCTGCTCGAGCGTTTCGGCCTGGTTCATGACGTGTACCGCGTCTCTCCCCAACAGATGGCTCGTCGCTCTATGCGCGATACCCCGCTGCCCTCCGCTATGGTTCCCATACCCACAGCAGGAGAAGCGGAAAAAGAGATGGCGTTGCCATAACATGAGCCATCTTGTACGATCTTCAAGCAAAAAGTACATCAGTTTGGCATTTGACTCTGTCAAATGCCAAACTGATGTACTTTTTGCTTGAAGATTCACACTAGCAATTAGCGTTCCAGGGCCACTCCTATTCTGAGGTCGCGTGCAATCCTGTACACCTGGGAGGCAAGTGCAATATCTTCGATAGAAAGTCCAAACGGATTGACGAGGATAATGTCGCTTGTCGCGTCTCGACCCGCTTTGGTGCCCAGGACGACCTCGCCAAGCTGAGCGTCGATGCGGCGACGAGGGGCACTGGTGGCTGTACTCATTGGCTCAGAGGTGCTGCAGACATCGCAGGCATCGTCAGGGCCGATGATCTGTCCAGCTCGATACATTCTCCCAAGCAGGCGATGAGGGTCGTTCTTGACAAGCGACCAATCATCGACAATGACCTTATCCGCCTTGAAGACGACCTCAGGCAGCGCGTCGTCAAGCGAAATGTTTACCAGGATGGCCCCTGGTTGCAGCCACTCATATTGGATGTAACCGCTTGTCGTCGTGGTGGCGGGGATGATGAGCTGGGCGGGTCTGATCGCCTCTTCTGGGTTAGCCGCGACCTGTAACGCGACTCCGTGGGCTTCCAGGAGCGGGGCTATTTGCTGTTGGAGTGCTTCTACCCGCTCCGCGCTCAGATCGAAGATGCGTATCTGTTGCACCTGGGGGATGCGGCGTACCATCAGTTCGATGTGTGCCTGAGCCAGTACTCCTGCCCCGATAACCGCGATACAGGTAATTGTATCGCCCTTACAAATATCTGTGGCGAGGGCTGTGACGCTGGCGGTGCGGAGGCTCGAAAGATACGCCCCCTCCATAACACAGGTCACGCGGGTAGTGGTCGTGTCGTAGAGCAGGGTCAGCCCACTCGCACGCGGCAAACTGCGCATCGGGTTATGAGGGTTGCTGTTAATGATTTTCGTGCCGGCGATGCCCACTGAGCCACCGACATAACTGGGCATATTTAGACTTCTCACGCGCTCGCCGTCGGCAGTAGTCCAGCCCAGATACGCTTCATCGGGCAGGATAGTTTGTCCAGAAGCATGCATTGCAAAGACCTCGCGTATCACGGCAACGCTGTCGACTTGCTGGCATGCCTGTTCTACCTCTTTTCTAGAGAGATAGAGGATAGTATCGTCTTGATGCATCATGTTGTTCCTTTCACGATATCCTGAAGCGGCCCTAAATGAGCTGGTGAAAGATGTATGCCCTGTTGAAGCAGCCAGGAATCACTGAAGATCGAGGAAGTATAATTTTGGCCATCGTCGGCACAAACGCAGACAACATCGGAGACATCGGGATACGCTTGCAGATAGTGGACACACGCGCTGAGAACGGCCCCGCTGGAACCTCCTACTTTGATGCCTGTGGTATTGTACAGAGCGCGACAGAAGGCAAATGCTTCCTCGTCTCTTACCAACATGTGCGAGTCATACAGCTCGGGTGACAGGAAACTGGAAGAGCGGGAAGAGCCGATACCCGTGAGCTTTCGCGGCGCGGCTGGCGTACCAAAGATGACAGAGCCGCAAACGTCCACACCGATTACGCGAGTCGCAGGACTGAATTCACGAAAGTAGCGTCCAACGCCCGCCAGCGTTCCACCAGTTGATACAGCAACAAAGATCGCACCTACTTTGCCATGCATTTGACGGTAGATCTGCGGGCCAGTAGTCGTGTAATGGACGTGTGGATTGGCAGTGTTTGAATACTGATCTGTCCAGACATAGTGGCGATACTTGCGGCGTAGCTCCTGAATCCGTGCGAGCCGCGTGAGCAGGTAGCCACCATTCTCATCTGGCTGGCGTACCATGTCGATCTGTGCGCCGAGTGCTTGCATTTTGGTGATGTTTTCCTGAGTGGTCTTGGGATCGACCACCGCGACGAAACCATAGCCACGCGCTTTACTAATGAAAGCCAGTGCTACTCCCAGGTTGCCGGATGTAGACTCTACAATCACTGACCCTTTCTTCAGAACTCCTTCACGTTCCTTCTGGAGTACCAGGGAGTAGCCTGTGCGATCCTTCGCCGAGCCAGTCGGGTTTGCCCCCTCCAACTTGAGGTGTACGGTGCGTGCTTCATCTCCAACGACAACGTAGAGCGCTTGCATTGGTGTGTTCCCGATCTGCTGTAGCAGGCGGTTCAACTCAACGTGAGTTAATGCAGTACTCTCTGTGGGACTCATCAATGCGGCGTCCATATCGTTTCCTCTCCTACAGCGAAGGCGATGGCGGGATCATCGATAGATCCATATGCAGGCCAATCACCTTCAGCTTTTTCCGTAGCGACTCTTGCGCGTAACGTGGCGTTATCCAGGGATCTCTCTGCTGCTCTAGCATAGCGTCGATTGCCTCGTCGGATGGCATCAGGGCGGAGAGTGCAAGAGGCGCGTAAATGGCAATAGTCTCTTGAATGATCAGGGCGTTGGATGGGTCATGTCGAATCATATCGCGCAGGAATTTGACGCCAAAGACGACATGGCGTGACTCATCGCGTGCAACTGCTGTGAAGCCACCACGAAATGCGGGGAACATATTGTTCTGACGATAGGTCTCAAGGAGTGCGCGTGTGCCGGCAAGGGCAAGCGTACCTTCGACGATGACATGATACAGGCAGACACCTTCAATCAAGCTAGCTAGATTGCGCGGCTCCTGCCGCAGGCGTTCAGCGATCTCTTCGAGCGCATCAATCAGGATGTAGCGCATATCCGCGTTCATATAACGGCGTGCATAGGCAAGGTTGTCTTCAATTTTGCCCTGGTCTATCCCCATTACCTCCTTGAAGAAACGATCAAAGAAGATGGTGTGCCGTGACTCATCCACCAGTTGGGTGGTAACAAAGAAGCGCATCTCCTCATCTGGCATAGCAATTACATACGGTGCCAGCGCATCTGTGACGCTTGCTTCTCCCTGGAAAAAGGCGGCCAGGCCGGCAAGATGCTCTTCTCGCTCTTCGTCTGGTAACCCTTCCCATTGAATGCGGTCGGGCACAAAATCAATGTCCTGTGTGCGCCATTGCTGACGCTCCCAGCGATTATACAGTTCTCGATACGAGGGGAGGTGAACAAGTCCTTGATCGATGATATTGAGCACTTCATCGACAGGCGTCTGCTGCAGTTGGAAGAGCGAGGCCTGTTCTGCTGGCATTTTGATAGACATAGCAACTTCTCAAACTTTCTTACTTCTGGTAATGCAAGTTCTGGGTAATCATTCGTAAGAGCGAGAGATACATGGGCTGTAAAAAGAAATGATCACCGGGCAACATACGCAGCGAAAAGGTACTTCGGGTGTGCTCTTGCCAGGCAATGAGATCATTGTGCTGTACCCTTGTATCTTGCAGACCGCCAAAGACGGTGATGGGACAGGAAAGTGGTTCTTCCTCGACATGGCGGTAAGTCTCGCAAACCGAGAAATCCGCACGCATAATAGGCAACAAAAATTGTCGTAGCTCCATATTCTCCAGTACCTCGCGCTTTGTGCCGTTCAGACGCAGTAAGATCTGCACCAACTCTGGCTCTGGAAGCGTGTGCAAGAGTGGCCCTGGGTAGGGAAGGTGAGGAGCGCGATAGGAAGAGAGAAACAGGTGTACGGGCAGTGGGTGGCCCTGCCGCCGCAGCTGGCGAGCGAGCCCAAAGCTAATCAAGGCTCCCATGCTATGGCCGTAGAGGGCGAACGGGACCGTGAGATAAGGTTGGAGTGCCTCAGCGAGTGCCTCCATGAGCGATGTGAAGTGCATGAAGGGTGATTCCCGCATGCGGTTTTCGCGCCCAGGAAGCTGAACCGCACATAGCTCTATCTCCGGTGGCAGTGCGCCCGCCCATGAGCGATAGCTTGAAGCACCTCCGCCAGCGTGTGGGAAGCAGAACAGCCGTTGGCGTGCGTGCGCAGCGGGTTTTGGGCCGAAAAACCAGGGGCTGGAGGATCTTGTCGTTATCATAATACTTCCTTTGATCTGGCCTGACGAGCGAGTGGGCACCCCTGGCAGGGCGGGTGAGTGGGCACCCCTGGCAGGGCGGGTGAGTGGGCACCCCTGGCAGGGCGAGGACAAGCCATCGCCCCTACTATGGTTCGACTCTTCCCAAGCTGAGATCGTCCATAGTAGGGGCGATGGCTTGTCCTCGCCCTGTAGCCTTGCGTATGCTCAAGGGTCGCATATCGGTCCACGCCTCTTTTATGTAGGCCAGGCATTCCGCCTTCGACCCGCTCTTGCCCGCGTCCTTCCATCCAGGTGGGTTTGCGCGATTACCAGGCCACAAAGAATACTGTTCTTCGTGGTTCATGACTACCTTATAGATCGTTTTGTCTTCTCTGTGTTCATCCTGCATTGGAATGCCTCCTCTTGCAGGGTACCCGTAAAGGGTACCCCTACCATGGACGGGGGCACGACACATGGTGCCCCTACAACTAATTATTCGTAGCGCAGCGTGGTAACAATGCGTACACGTGCCGCCCCAAACACTGGTCCGATACTGGCAAGCGATGCGATCAGGATGATCAGGGCGAGCATCCACGCCAGATTGATCGGGTTGAAAGCGAATGGGATAGGTGCCAGGAGCTTTCCCTGGAGCAGCACAAACCCGTATGCTGCCGGAATGCCAACCATCATTGCCAGGAGCCAGGAGAGTACTCCCAGTGATATTCCTTCGCTCCAGAACACCTGGGCCACTTTCCTGCTCGTTGCTCCCATAGAGCGCAGGATGCCAATCTCGCGTCTGCGTTCTAACACACTCATGGCCAGTGTATTGGAGAGGCTGATTGCGCCTACCAGGGCAACAATGACTGCCACCAGGTCGAGTAGAATGTAGACGATCTGATATTTACTGTGGTTCTGCTGAATCTCCTGTTGCGCGGTAGTCACATCCGGCAGCAGACCCGCCTTACTAAACGCATCATCCACTCGTGTTGCCAGCGCGTCTACCTGTGCCTGTGTGGTGTCAGTTGACTGAATCATCACAGACTGGGTGAAATCTGCGGGTAAGAGATCAAATGCATTGGTCTGACTGATCGGCGCGAGTATGACGCCCAGGTTGCCGATACCCATGCCGTTATAGTCGGTAGCAATGCCGATAATATGCCATGTGGCACTGTTCACCGTGGCATGGAAGCTAATGCTGTCCCCCACTTTGAGGCCCGATTTATCGGCAGCATCCTTGCTAATAATAACCGCATTCTGGTCATCGCTAGTAAACCAGCGTCCCGCCGTCAGCTGCTTCTGATAGAGCCGCGTGTCCAGTTGTACGCCCGTCAAGACTGCATCACCCCATTGCGTTTTCACCGTGTCCCGGCTGAGCCTTTCCGTATTGGCCACTCCAGGGACCGTTGAGAGAATCTGCTGGAACCGGCTGTAGTGCTCCGGGTTAGCGGTAGAGACGACAACATCGTAGTGATAGGTGTCAAACACCTGGTTGAGCAGTACATCGAATGAATAGCTGGTGGTCTGCACCGCGAGGAAGGCAGCACCTGCGACGGTCAGGGTTATCAGAGTCAGGATCGTTCGAATGCGCTTGCGGAACAGGCCGCGTGTGCCCAACTGCACCGTCTGTGGAAAGAGGCCGAAGATGCCACCAGTCATACGCGCCCAGGCGCCTCCATTGTGCGTCGCCCCGCTCTCGACACCGTAGCCCATAAGGGCCTGCCGCACCGTAATACGCGTGCCAAGGAAGACCGGGAAGGCGGCTGCCAACAATGGAGTGCCAATACCGACCAGTACGCACTCGATAATGAGCAACCAGGAGACCTGGAGCGGTCCTATATCTATGCTGACCAGGCTTCCAAGGTAATTTGCCAGCGCGTAGCCGCCAAAGATACCCAGAGCCGTGCCTATAATAGTACCGATTGCCCCATAGGCGGTGACCAGGGTCAGATAGTGACGCATCACCTGCCCTCGTTTCGCGCCTATCGCCTTCATCGTGCCAATATGCTGGATTTGCTCGGTGATTAACGCGGCGACACTCCCTAGTAAGAGGCAGACACTTAACAGGATCGCAATGGCGGAGAGGACATCCATCGTGGCAAACAAGCCGTTCGCGATTTGGGAGACCTCTTCATTACGTCCAATATCCGCCCCCGTGACCTGCACGTTCTGCGTATGAAATGCCTGCGCTACCTGTTTCGAGGTTTCATCCAACTGCGCATAGTTATTCAAGCGGACCAGGAAACTTGTTACGCCATTCGACTGGAACAACGTTTCGAGGTCGTTTTCCGCCATATAGCCCTGAGCACGCTGCACCAGGGAGGCAGCAGCGAGACCTTGTGTGCGTACAAAGCCCGATACGGTCAGCTTTCTGGTTTGACCGAGTACCTCTACCTGAATCTGATCACCCACATGAACGCTATTAATCGCTCTATCACTTGACTCAAGCACGATCTGGTTTGGTCCTGGAAGCGAGCCCTCGATTAACTGAAATTGGTTAATTTGTACCTGCTGAAAGTCAATGACGCCAATGATCCTGATGGGAAAGTGACCTGAATCGAGCAACCAGCGTGTATTGACGTCACCTTGTGGCTGAACGGCCTTGACGTTTGGAATAGCCAGCAGCGAGGGCCCCATATCCACGTGCGTCGGGAGCGTATAAAACGCCATATCGGGCTGTGCCGACTGATCGGTACTGTAAGCAAAACTGCTCCTGAACTGGCTTGAAGCGATGCTGATTGCCGACAAGCCAATGATGCCGATGGTAATGCCCAGGATGGTCAGCAGCGTGCGCAGCTTCCGATGGGTGATGTCCTTAATAATCTTTTTAGAGAGTGCCCTCATATCGTTAGCTCCTTGTCTCGGTTAGCAGGAATACTTGCTTTCATCTAGCCTGACGCGAGAGCGTAGCCGCGAGAGCGGCGTTGGCTAGATGGCTTACTAGGCTCCTAGCAGAGAATACCGTTCGTACTGACAATCCGGCCATCTAGCAGATCGATGCGATTGGTAGCCCGTGTGGCTAGCTCGCGGTCGTGGGTCACGTAGATGACTGTCTTGCCATGTTGTGTCAATGTCTCTAACAGGTCGAAGACCTGGAGTGCCGTTGTTGAGTCAAGATTGCCTGTCGGCTCGTCAGCTACAATGACCGGGGGATCATTCGACAATGCACGCGCGATAGCGACCCGTTGCTGCTGCCCACCAGACAGTTCACCAGGAAGGCGTTTCGCGTAGTCTGCCATGTTGACGAGTTCAAGGCATTCCATGGTGCGTTCGCGCCACTTACGGCGGGGAATGGCCTTACCTAACTCAAGCGCGAGCGAGACATTTTCCTGCGCTGTGAGCGTTGGGAGAAGCTGGAAGAACTGGAAGACTATGCCCACATTGCGACCACGCCACAGTGCCAGCTTATTCTCGCTCATATAGCGCAACTCTTTGCCACCGAACAGGATATAACCCGTTGTCGGACGATCAATGCCCGTCAGGATATTGAGCAGTGTTGACTTTCCGCTGCCCGATGGCCCATTGATGGCAAAGAGGCTGGCGGCAGGGATGGCAAAAGAAACGGAGTCGAGAATAGTCGTCCTGGCAGCTTTGTTGACGATGACTTTTGAAATGTTTTCAACACGTACCTGCGCTTTCGCTTGTGTCGACCGCTCCATCTGTGCGACCGGGGGTTGAGAGGTAATCATAAGGTGTTCCTTTCGTGATAGCAACGGTTTCTACATCCAACACAATGGTTACTTGTTCGCCCTTCTTAATATTGACTCAATGATCCACGCTGCTTGGCAATACGTTCGCACCATTTGAAGACGAGCCAGCCACAACAGACATAGAGGGCAGAGTGAAGCGTCAACCAGACGAGGCTTCCATCGCTCCACGCAGAGGTCAGCGATTGCCCATGCAGCATGACATTGCGTAACACAATAATGCCTTGCGTTGTTGGAAGTGTCTGGGCAATGGTTTCGAGCCAATTTGGAAAACGACTCACTGGCAAGAGCGACCCGGTAAGAAAGAGCAGCATGTTTTGCATCAGATCTGCCAGTGCATCAATCTGCTTAAAGACCAGCCCCACACCGCTTAAGATGAGGGTAAAGCCGAAGAGACCCACCAGCGTCAACAAGAACACCACCACCCCTTCCCAATGCATAGGGATGTGAATACCGAGCAGCAAAGCCAGAATGACAGCAGTAAGCGCAACCATAATGGTTGTCGAGACGAGCGTGGCAAGGACACGCCCCAGGACGAGCAGTTCGGTTGGAACAGGTGTCATATACATCTGCTCTAACGTGCCCGCCTGCGCCTCGCTCATCAGGTCAGCCGTCGAGGAGACGATGATGATACGGGCATAAAACCAGACTACATAGCCGAGAAAGACGGAGACGAGCTGGCTGGGGTCAAAGCGCCCTCCGGCCATAAAGTAGCTAGCACCAACAAAGATGAGGCCGATCATCACAAGCTGCGTCAGGACATTGAACTTGTAGTCCCAGATGATCAATAGACGTTTGTAGACTTCATTGAGCATGGCTAAGAGCGAAAGTTTCGTGGTGATCACCTTGTACTCCTTTCTCGATCAAGTGCATAAACACCTCTTCCAGGTTTGGTTCGACACGCATGACTGAGAGCAAGGGAAGCCGTAACTCACGGATGCTGGCCAGGTGCTCATATAGAGCAGCCTGCTCGGCAATTGCTCCTGATAGTAGAATGTTGTCATTCTCCACGGTCATGGTTAAGCCCTCAAACTTGCCCGGTAGGCACTCTTCAAGAGATCCCTTGACCCTGATCTGAAAATATTCCTGGTGAAAGACGTGCATAAGTTCTGCAAGTGGCTTATTGACGAGGAGACGACCTTGACGCATTATGGCGATATGATCACACAGGTCTTGCGCCATGTCTAACTGGTGAGTTGTGAGAATGACCGTTTTCCCCTCTTCACGAGCCAGCTTCGCCACCCATTCCTTGACCGTGCGTGAGGCCTGAATATCCAGGCCCAATGTGGGTTCATCCAGCAGCACAATCAGAGGATCGGCAATGAGGGCACAGGCGATGGCAACTTTCTGCTGCATACCACGTGAGAAGGTGCGTGTGGCATCATTGCGCCGGTCCCAGAGTTCCAGCTCGCGCAAGAGCCGTTCAGCACGGAGCTTGAGTTCACTTCCATAACAGCCCTTCAAGTGACCAAAGTAGATCAGGTTCTGCCAGGCGGAGAGCCGCCAGTAGATGTTGCGGGTCCCTTCCAAAACAGCACCAATCTGGCGCAGAGCTGCACCGCGCTCACGTGCCACATCGTGACCATTCACACGAATGCGCCCGGTGGTGGGAGTC
>WNFB01014599.1_pt1 | contig 16297 bp, 10 predicted proteins | sample 5400501 | NCBI WGS metagenome assembly WNFB01 (sample SAMN13153341, study PRJNA577476) | soil metagenome | isolation source: 200 cm saprolite under Douglas fir tree site 2 hole 1 | place: USA:California | collected 2015-04-18
CGAAGAACAACGGCTTCCCTGCTGCGAATACTGAGCAGTCAACAGGGGCAGGCAGGCGAACGAGTAAGTATGGATCGCGCGTCACCCAGGCACGAGCGCACGCCCAACGCGTCAAACGCGATGCCCTGGCGCAGACCCATCAACAACAACAAGAGCAAGAAGCAGCCGTGCATCAAACGCAGAACAGGAAAGCAGTCCGCCAGGAGACGCAGGCGAAACGGCGCGTCATCGAAACGCTGATTGAAGCCTACATCCAGGATCATATCGGCGGCAATTCGAGCGCGAAAACGCTGGAATGGCACCGGACAGCGTTAGGGTTGATGCATCTGTTCCTGAAAAAGGAGTTAGACATCACCCACATCGATGAGGTCGAGGCCGACGACATCAGCGCCTGGTTTGCGCACATGCGCAGCACTTCTGGAGCCAATGGGAAAGTGCGCAGCGATCGTACCATTCAGACCTACGCACGCTCGGCACGCGCCTTCTTTCATTGGCTTATCCGTCGTGGGACTCTTGAGTACAATCCCTTTGATCACGTGGTCTTTCCCAAAGTGGGCCGACCGCTCATCCAAACCATCACGCATGAAGAGTTTGAAAAGCTCTTGCTGGCATGTGCGCCACCCCATGAGACTGGTCCGTTTGCTGAACGGGCGGCGGTACGAAACCGAACCATTCTCTGGCTCTTGTATGATACCGGCATTCGCGTCTCTGAACTCATCAATTTACGCCTGCACGATCTGGATCGTAAGAAAGGGGTGGTGACGGTGATGGGGAAAGGAGCGAAGGAGCGACGCATTGCCCTGGGACAAAACTGTCTGCGTAATCTCTCCTACTACCTGGACAAACATCGTCCTAACGAAGAGGAGCTCGCTGAGTGGGGTAGTGCCGGAGAAGATCACATCTTTCTCTCTGAAACCCGCCAGCCGCTGACGAAGAATGGGATGGAGATGCTTTTTAAGCGACTCAAAGCCCGTGCTGGCATTCAGAGCAAGCGCATCAGTCCGCACATTTTCCGGCACACGTTTGCTATGAACTATCTCATTAAGAGCAATGATCCCTTTAGCTTACAAGAGTTGCTGGGACATGAAGATCTGACGACCGTGCTCAACTACATCCACATGAACGATACCGTGCTCCAGGAACAAAAACGGAAATACAGCCCTGGCGACCATCTTCCGACTCGGATGCCTGGGCCAAGAGAGACCAGACGCAAGAGTGCTCAGGTCAAGGAACAACAGAGAAAGCGTTGACCAGTGAAAAGCTCCAGCTCTCAGTCAGTCCGAGGAAAATGGATCCGCCACCAGTGCCAGCACCGGTTTTGTTTTGCGCCAACATATATGTGTTTTGTCTCAATAGCTGAGCCAATCTAACTAATATGCTTCTCAAGCGGCGTCATGGCCGCTTCGCTTCCCCTTGATGCCGCTTGAGAAGCATGCTCAGGAACATGATGTGCTATTGAAACGAAAAAATGATCTTGTTTTTCTCTTCTCAGAAAGCATTCACTCTCAGCCTATATCGGTGCAGCAGTACGTCGACGTTAATACCGATCGAAGAGCAGCTTTTACAAAAGGTCTATTTTAGTACACATTTGCCAGAAAACGAGGAAGAACGAATCGCTCTGGTAAAAGAGAAACTGCTGGCGACACTTCGTCTGCTCTATGAGAGGGGGCATCTACGGGCTTACTCGCGCTCAGACTCGGCGCTCCGCTTTTGTTCGCCTCTACGATCGGGCTGAGAGGGATTCGATAGTGGTATCGAATTTGCCTCAGAGCCCACGAATGCTACAATTTCAAATTATGCATTAATGATAGGGGCCGAAGGGGGGACTCCGTTCATTACCCTCTGGGTATTACCTCTGCATCGTCTCCTCGCCTTGCTTAAACAAGTACTTCTCTCTACGAAAGAGGCATGGTGACAGTTCTTTTAACAGTTTATCAGATATCCAGACTACTTGAGAGATCCATTCCAAAACTAGTCAGGAAACAGTCATATGGGAAACCTTCTCGCCACCTGTTAAGTGTGTAACAGGAAGGCGGCATTCTAACTCGTGGCCACCTGCTTGGAAGGCAAGAGTCACGACTTCTCCGCCCGCTTCCTGTACATCACCTTGAGGGGCGATTTCAACGCCCATGTCCATATTTCATGCGACCGTGGAATAGGTTGTTGCGTGCCCGTGAAGACAGGGTATCACGACCAATTTTTCTTATGAAGGACTATATAGTATGTTAGCGCAAAAGGCAGAATGTCTACCGCTCCCAATAGTTGCTTTTATCTCCGCGCGTGATCTTCCAGGCCCGATGTGCCAGGAATATTGCCAATCCCAGCATGATGCCAGCATTGACCGGGTGGAGCGCTGAAACCGCAATCACCCCTAAGCGACCGGGCAGTTCGATGAGTAGAATCTGAAGGACGTAGAGGGGGATTAAGATCGACGCCATCACTATTTGCCTGCGAGGCAAGCGCCCTAGTAATGCAAACAGCACCAGCAGGACGGTATTCGGGTATTCATGCATCCTTCTGCCTTCTCCAACAGGAAAAGGAGTAAACCAAAAGTGCTCTTGTCCGGGGAGCATCAGCGTTTGCACCTGTTTTCCCGCCTGTTGTAGTTGCCGGGCAAATTCCTCTTCGACGTACGGTGGCACCACCGTATCGGCATTGCCCCACATAAGCAAGAAGTGGGTGTCAAAGCGCGAATTGGCCTGCGCCTGCGCGACGTAGTTGATAGGGGAGCCACTGCGGTACCTCTCAGGCGCTTCCTCAAATGGTGCCCCAAAGAAATGCTCAAGGGCGTGGTCGGGTCGTTCGAGCAGGTAATTTTTCTGCTCGCCCTGACCTGGAGTCAGATCATAGGCTCCGTAGGCGCCCACAAGCGCGCGAATAGTAGCCTCGATACCAGGAGGTGAGTCAGCATAATGGGTAAGAGTAAGAAGTGCGGCCAGTTGACCACCAGCCGAATCACCGATGACACCGATTCGCTGCGGATCGATCTGGAAACTCTGGGCATGATCGACCATCCAGTGAAAAGCCTGGCGCACGTCTTCGAGAGCGCCAGGCCAGCCGACATTACTGGCCGAACTGAGCCGGTAACTGACCGCCATCGCCACAAATCCGGCTTGCGCCAGTACTGGCCCCCATTCCTGGTACGCTTCTTTTGAACCTTTCTGCCAGCCACCTCCATGAATGAGGAGCAATCCAGGTCGAAGTCCTTGTGTATTGGGCAGATAGATGTCCGCCGTGAGCGCGACTCCCTGATCTGTGTGTCCGAATACAAGGTCGCGTTGAACAGTGAGTAGTTCTTTCATCGTTCTCCTTTACACGCTTCTGGAGAGGAGGGCGAACCGACATTCCATCTGTCCGTCTCCGATATCTTACAAATATAAGTGTAAGAATGAGCGCGGGATTGGTCATGACCCACAAGAGGAATCATGCCATCACGATCACGTAATACTTTCAGGGCATATGCCAGGCAGAGTATTCTACTCGAGATATGCGTCCTCTACTCCCGCCCACAATCTGAAGAATCCCCATCGGAAATCAAAACCGGGCACAGAAAACGCATACCCTTCCTGGTGATCTATAGAGGAAGGATATGCGCTCTAATTGGAACTGTGCGTGTCCCTGGTGTTGCCTCAGCCCCGCTTGCTTAACATCAGTTCAGGGTCGTAGACCGCGCGGCCCCCAACCATCGTGAATACAGGACGCAGCCCCAGTAGTTGCTCGACGGGACAGGTGATGGGGTCGGTGCGAAAGGCCATCAGGTCGGCGAGCAGGCGAGGTTGGACGGTTCCACGGCGCTCGCTCTCCCAGTTGAGTTGCGCGCTGCCCGCCGTGTAGAGCTGCATGGCCGTGTACTGATCAATCGCGTATTCTGGTCCCTGGATGCCTATTTGTTTCGTCCCTCGGGTCACCATTCCCCAGATGGCCTTCATTGGGTCGAAAGAAGTCGGGGGCGAATCGGTACCGGCAGAGACCTGTACTCCTGCCTCTAACCAGCTTCGGATCGGGAGGATCTGGCTGGTGCGCTCCTTGCCCCAGCTTGCAAGGAGTGCAGCGCCTTGCTCGTACAGCAGCGGTTGTTGCACTGTGATGCTCACTCCCAGCCGACCAGCGCGCGCTCGTTGTGTGGCATCGGCCAGGAAGGCATGCTCGATGACGAGCGTTCCGGGCTTGAGGCCAGGATTGTCGTTTGTGACCTGCTCGTAGGTATCGAGCACAGTCCGCACGGCTCGGTCCCCGATGGCGTGGATCCCTATCCTCCACCCTCGACGCACCGCGAAGTTGGCGACCTCGGCCAGATCGTCCGTTTTCCAAAATGGGTTCCCTGAGTAGTTGGGATGGTTGACATAGGGTTGATCGAGTGCAGCGGCTGCAGGCCCCCCATCCATAAGGGTCTTCAGACCCCAGATCTTGAGCAGGTCGTCACCGAAACCACTGCGCACTCCCAGGCTCGTGATATCGGCGATTTGCTCTGCGACCGCGCCTGGTGAGAACAGGAACATGGGCCGACTGCGCACGGTGAGCCCTCCACGCTCCCAGAGGGCCTGGTAGACCAGCATCTGGTCGCGTGTGACGATCGGATCGCGCACCGTTCCAATCCCATAGGAATTATACACCTGGCAGGCTTGCTTGAGGTTCTGTACCTGTTGCTCGAACGGCGGTGGCGGGATCAGGATCGAAACCAGGCTCATAGCGGGAGCACTATACAGTTCACCCGTCGGCGTCCCATCTGGAGCGTGCTGAATCATGCCGTGTGGCGGATCCGGCGTGTCGCTGGTGATGCCAGCGAGGTGCAGGGCCAGGGAGTTGGCAACACCCACGTGGCCACCCTTCGCGACCCAGACAGGATGATCGCTCGTCGCCTGATCAAGTTCTCTTGCTGTCGGAAGGCGTTTTTCGGCAAGGTTGGACTCGTCCCAGGTCGTCGACGTTCGAATCCACTGTCCCGCTGGGGTGTTGGCCGCACGTTGCCGGATCAGTTCGAGCAGGTCTGCTATGCTGTGCGCCTGGTCAGCCTGGACGAAGCCGAGGTTTTCGGCAGCCAGGATGAAGTGGTTGTGGTTATCATCGAAGGCTGGCAAGAGAGTCAAATCTGGCTCGTCAATCACCCTGGTATCCGCGCTCATCAGCCCATCGAGGCCGCGTGGGTCCTCCGAAACGGCGACGATCCACTCGTCGCGGATAGCAACGGCCCGGTAGACCGCACGATCTGCGGCCATCGAGTAGATCGCCCCGGCGCGGATGATCACATCCGCAAGGCGCACAGGAGCGCTGGCTTCGCGTGGAGTGACGCTCTGGCTCATGTAAGACCTCCTTGAACTGAGACCTTTACTGGTCTCCTGGTTTGTAGACGATACAATTTCTTCAGGTGTTTTTCCTCTCTACTGATACGTCAACATGTAAAGAAAATCCTCCAGGTGCTGAACTTACGGATAGTTCGCTTTCATTCACTGCGCTCTCTCCTGTCACTGCACGGCTCGCGCGCTTGGATGGCTTCTCCTCGATCATCAACCATCCACAGAGGGCACCTGCCAAAGCTAGTCCTGCACAAATGAGTGCGGCCAGGCGAAAACCACTTACATAGGATTCATTTATTGCAAGCTTGAGGGCAGCGTGTACCTGACTATTGGTACCAGAAGGAATTTGGATCCCCGTCAGCTTCACGCGCTGCACATCTATCATATGTCGCACTAGTGGAGAAAGTGGCAGATGCGCAAGGTGGCTATCGAGACTGTTATTGAACGCCGAGATGACGACAATGCCGAGCGCAGCGATGGCGAGTAAACCGCCTATACGAGCAACCGCATTATTGATGGCCGCAGCAATGCCTGCATGGCGTTGTTCTACGGAACCCATCACCACGGTTGTCATTGGAGCCATGATGAGAGCCATACCCAGGCCCATCACCAGCACCGCCGGGAAAAACGTCACCCAGTACGTGCCGCCGATTGTTGGCACGGCAAAGAGGGCTATGCCAATGGCCGTGATGACGGGGCCGACTACTAGTGGCAGTCGAGCCCCAAAGCGGTCCGCCAAACGTTCGGCCCAGCGCGAGAGCAAGAACAACAAGACGAAGTACGGTATGAGCACGGCACCAGCAGCCGTAGGAGAGTACCCTTGCACCTGAATGAGGTCGAAGGGGAGCAAAAAGATGATCCCACCGAAGGCTGCATATAACAGGAGCGTCAGGAGATTGGTTCCGCTAAAGCGCAGCGATCGAAACAGCGAGAGCGGAACAAGCGGGGCCTCTAGACGCGCTTCGACAAGGAGAAAGGCAGCCAGCGCGACGATACCAGCGGCCAGCGCACCCAGGACAAGTGGATGAAGTATACCAAGTGAACCGGCTTCGATCAATCCGAAGACGATGGCACCCAGTCCAACGACCGTGAGCAGCGTCCCCCACACATCACTTTTTGCCTCGCAGGCTTCATCTCGGCTTTCAGGGACCTTCCAGAGCGCCACAGTCAGCGCGATCACTGCCAGAGGACATTAAGAAAAAAGGCCCAGCGCCAGGAGGCATGTTGTACCAACCAGCCACCGGTAACCGGACCCAGGATAGAAGCGATCGCGATCCCGGCTGACCAGATGCCAATGGCCTGCTCGCGCTTCTGGCCACTGAACGCGCCACTGATGATCGCCAGGCTTCCTGGCACCACTAGCGCCCCGCCCAACCCCTGGATAGCACGTGCAAGAAGCAGTAGTGCCAGGCTCGGGGCAAAGCCACAACATACAGAGGCCAGAATGAAGATCACCATCCCGATGACAAAGATACGCCGCCGTCCGTAGTGATCGCCAAAGATACCACCTACCAGGATAAAGGCGGCGAGAAAGAGCATGTAGGTCTCCATGACCCACTGCACATCAGTAGTCGTTGCGGCCATGCTTGATCCCAGGATCGCGGTGAGCAGAACATACCATCCGACTTGTGGATGGTGAGGGAGGGTGTTCGACGTAGTTCGGATCACACCCTCGTCAGAAGGAGCTTTCAGGAAGGTTGCCATCTCTTCTTTCCTTATAGTAATAGACAAGCGCCGGGTGACTCGCTTCCGAGGCGCATCAACCGTGCCATAGATGCCGCAGAATCGTCCACATCAGCTACTATAGCCGTAAGCAGCGGAGAAGTCATGACTCGAAAGAGTAGCTTATCGAACGTTCGCCGACTTCGGGCCAATTGTGCTGGTTACTAAACATCAGCATTGATCGTGATTCTGTTTGGTAACCAGCCCGGCCTTGCCTTAACGGAATGAGGGTTCAGCCTCCTCCGTTCTCCCTGAAAGAGAAGCAGGTTATAGACCTGTGTGCTGGCTACTTGGGACATCCGTTCTGGAAATCGGCATGTTGTCCAATAAAGGAAGCTTCTTGCTCAAGCATGTGAGATGCAAGTACAATCAACACAGTCCATTCTGCTCCTGCGTTCTGAACATGCGCCCATTTTCACAAAAATGAGGTTTTATTTGTGCAGTATGTGTTTTTCTCGGTTAAGCAACGAATCTGTTTCTGCTTGCGTGCGCTCCAAGACCGTGTTTTGCGTTGGATCAAACCGCCATCGACTTCCCTGGCATTCAGCACGCTTGCCGATCTGACCAGAGGCAAGGCTGAACTCCTGGCCGAAAACGCATTGTTGCGACAACAACTGAACATTTTACGTCGACAGGTGAATCGTCCCGTCTACCGGAAGAGAGACCGGTTGCTCCTGGTGCTCTTGGCCAGACTGGTTCGGACCTGGAAACAGGCGCTCATCCTTGTCCAGCCAGAGACGCTTCTGCGGCTTCCATCGTGAGCTCTTCCGCGTCTTCTGGAAGCACAAATCAAAGACGCGTGCGAGCCAGCCGAGGCTCTCGCCCGAGACGATCAGCTTGATCAAACAAATGGCGGCAAACAACCGGCTCTGGGGAGCCGAACGAATCCGTGGCGAGTTACTTAAACTGGAGATTCGGGTGAGTAAACGGACGATTCAGAAGTATATGCGGCAAGCCCGCCCAACACGAATCCGTGGACAGACCTGGAAAACGTTCCTGCACAATCATGCAGCAGAGGTGTGGGCTTGTGATTTTTTGCAGGTTCCTGACCTCTTCTTCCGTCCGCATTTCGCCTTTTTCATCGTCGAACTGAAGTCGCGGAAGGTGATCCACGTGAATGTGACGCGATCGCCTACCGATCCCTGGGTAGGGCAACAGTTGCGGGAAGCGACTCCGTATGGCCAAACTCCCACATATCTCATTCGGGATAATGATCGCAAATTTGGGCCGAGTTTTGCGCAAGTGGCCACAACCAGTGGGATCAAAGTGCTTCGAACACCGTATCGAACCCCCCAGGCGAATGCGGTCTGTGAACGTTTTCTGGGGAGTGTGAGGCGAGAATGCCTGAATCACTTCTTCATTTTCCAGGAGAAGCAACTCCATCGCCTCCTCAATGCGTATATCCTCTACTTTAATCAAGCACGACCCCATCAAGGGCTTGGGCAGCGGATTCCGGACCCGCCGGCTTTTTCTCTTCCTCTACCAAGTGAGCCGAACAAGGTTCGCGCTATTCCCGTGTTGGGTGGGTTGCACCATGACTATCAAAGAGCAGCTTAAACCGCGAAAGGTATAGGTACCAGGGGTGAGGAAGAAGTATTTGGCAGAATATGATGACCATCTCAAGATTCCTGCGTCTTTTTGTCTTCTCTCTCCTGTTTTCGGCAGTATACTGAGTTTTGTGTAAAAGCGGAGTCTGGTATCCTAACACTGGCACATAGTTGTCAGTCAAGAAACCAGGAGGATACCAATGGCTCACCAACAGAACGATACGCAAGAATCAGAGGGAAGTCAAGAGACCTTTGAGGCAATGGTCCGAGAGGAATTGCAGCAAGCCGTGAGAATCGCTCTTATGAGTGTGCTGGAGGCAGAAGTCGATGCCTTCATCGGAGCCGTGCGCTACGAACGAAATGACCAGCGGCGAGATTATCGCAATGGGCACTACGCTCGAAGTTTGGATACCAGTCTAGGGCATATCGACGATCTGCCGGTGCCACGTACACGGACAGGCTATCAGACGCAACTGTTTGAGCGCTATCATCGCCGTCGCAGTGACCTGGATCAAACGATTGGGGAGATGTTTATCGGGGGAGTGAGCATGGCACGAGTGGGCGAGGTAGTCGAACGTGTTTCACACACTGGAAAGCGAATACGAACAGTGGAAGACACGCCAACTGGCCGAGCGCTACGTGTACGCCTTCGCGGATGGGACCTACTTCACGGTGATCTATAATGGCGAAGGATGCAAGATGCCGATCCTGGCCGTGGTGGGCATTGCCGAAACTGGGGAGAGGGAGGTACTCGCCTTCAGCGTGGGTGATCGGGAGAATGAACAGGCTTGGAAAGATCTGCTGGAAGACCTGAAGCAGCGGGGCGTCAAAGCCATTGACCTGTGGGTCAGTGATGGCAACCAGGCCACGCTGGGTGCCCTCTCGAAGAAATTCCCGGACGCTGCTCGTCAGCGCTGCGTCGTTCACAAAATGGACAATGTCCTGAGCTATGTCCCAACCAAGCAGCAAGAACAGCTCAAACCAGAGTTGAAAGCCTTGTTCTATCAGAAGGATCGGCAAGCTGCTGATCAGGCCGTGGCGGCTTTTATCGAGAAGTATCAGAAGATGTACCCGACAGCCACCCAGTGCCTTCAGCGCGATCTGGAGGCCTGTCTAACCTTTTACGCCTATCCGAAGGAACACTGGAAGACCATCCGCACCAACAATGTGATCGAGCGGCTCTTTGGCGAAGTCAAGCGCCGTTCACACAAAATGGCCGCGGCATTTCGAAACGAAGGGAGTTGTTTATTACTGTTTTATGCGGTCATTCGCAGTTTGCACTTCAACAAACTCACCATGTCCGCTCCATCAACCAAACAACCAGACGCCGAGATTTTACACAACTCTTGACATACTGCCCCTGTTTTCCCTCCATGAATAAGGGGAAAACGCCATCTTTCTCCTTATTTGCCAGAGGATTTCTCTACCTCTCCATTGAGCAGAGGTTTGCTCGTTCTCGATTTTTCTGAACAGATGTCCCACGTAGCCAGCACAGGGGTAGTTCAACACCTTAATCTACTGGTTAAGAAGAAGGGCTAAACTTATCGTTAACTAAATACATAGAACGCAGAGCTGTGAGCTGTTGCCGATTTTTAGCTACCATTTGTAATAGTGAAACGCGTTCCTGTCGAATTGCGCTAATATCACCTTCAGCATGGTGGGCTACCATCGCTGCCCGACGTAAATTCTTCGTACTCACTTCTGGCGATACGACTGCGTTTAAACTCCATTTTCCCTCCGCTTTCACGAAGACAAATTCAGGAGATGAAGATAGAACACTACGTATAGTTGCCCTATTTGGCTGATGCCGTTGCCGGTTACATAGCTCCCCATAGAGTTCTTGGAAACGAAGAGGGGAGTTGTACTTCGTCAGTATCGCATGTAGGCTGGCTCTATAGCTTTCTAGAGATGTAGAGCGTCGTTGAGCAAGATCACTCAAGTCAACCAGGCGCGCCTCCTCCTCTGCTACCTGCTGATCCACATCACATGTACGAAACACAATACTAGTCGTGGTTAATGTCATTTCAAGCACTGTGCCAGCCTCTAAAAAAGCCAGTTGCTCTTGTAGGTCAGGGCCATATAATTGATGTTTTTCTTTATCTAGCCAGACTGTCATCTCGCTCGCATCTGTGAACCACACTCCCGCGAATGCAATGTTGCTGGAAAGTTTGCGTGCATGGGGATAGAGTATAGTGGCCTGCTTTGGAATAGGTACACTCCCCTCGTTAATATGCACAGTACGCAGTGCCATGCGCCATCGCACACTTTTGTTCGGAAAGTGAAATTCTTGTGCTTCCGTATCCGTAAGTTCTTCTACAGTTTGGATAGTATTCCATGTCAAAGTATGTTCGTTCACCACCTCCGGCATCGCGAGATTAAGGCTATTTTCTTCTGAGGAAACAGGAAGTACTGCATACCGATGTCTCTTCTCGACTCTCGGTACCTCCTCCTTTGGCAACCACGTATCCACTCCCACTCTTACCCATGCCTGCTGAGTAAGTAACCAATTTTCAAGAGCGATAGGTACACACGCATCCAATACCTCACTCTCCTCAGATAAGCGTTTCAATTCCTCCATAATGGATGCAGTTGACCAGGGTTTTTTACTCTGTTGTGCAACAACCAGAAGCAACTGAGGGGCTACTCGCTCGATGATACTTTTTTGTTCCAAAGTAAGCTCTTGCTTACCTTTGTCTGTACTTAAAGACAAGGAGTACACACCCCGTTTATCTTCAGACAGTAGAAATCGCTGATCGTGTAGACAAAATACATATAGGGAAGCTCCCGGTGCCTCTCGATCCAATTGCTCCAAACAAGAGTAAAGGTCCTGACCGTCCCAACGCTCATCTAGAAGGAGTTCATAAAGAGTATGATTTGCAACCATCTGCATTGCGAGATACCATTGAGGTGTTCCTGTTTGATGTGGCAGAATCACTACTTGAAAGCGATTATCTTCGCGTAGCCGTATATCTTCTCCCTCATTCCATAGCGGCTTTAAGACTTCCTCCTCAGTAAAGGTAAAACGCCTCTGGCTCTGCATGCGTGCCTCTACCCAGCTATCCAGTTCGGGTAACTGCGCTGGCCGCTCCAGAAAGAGACTGCTATCGCTATGCTTTGGAATTGATCCAGAGTTTGACACACTTCTCTCCTACTTCATAGACACCTATTGCTACACTTGGGCCCCATGCAAATTCAACTCACCGGCCAGTACATCTCTCCCTAAAGACGTGAGCGTCAACACAGTGTACGTATTATCTTCAGATTCTGTAACAGCATCTCGACCAGGCTTCGCACGGATCTCCAGCGCTATGTATCCATGTTCGGCTAAATGCTGTATCTCATCTCGGATGTGTTTCTCTTTGACTCGTTGGTATTTGAGTTCTCCAAAGTGTTCAGAGTTGCGAGCGGCGGGCGTAAGCGAATACGTTATACCATCACGTCTCTGCCCATAGCCTTCACCTAAGAGCATTTTTATGAACGTATTCTGGCTAAAGGAACCGTTATGGTCACGTAACGCTTCTAATAGAACCATCGCTGTATCTATCCGGTATGCTGGTTGGTCGGGAGAGCGACGCTGTATATTGGCCTCTACCAACTGCTCGTTCCATGGCACTGTATAATTTGGAGCACAATGATCGCACATCCCACAAGGAGACATATCTGTACGCCCCGATAAGTAACTTTCTATAAACACACGTCGGCAATGCCCATACGGCAGATAAATATAGTCTAACATGGCTTGTAGACGCTCTTCAAAACGCTCATATCGTGCATAGTAATATATTGACAATTGGTGAGCAGCAGCATCTCTCTCCGCAGATGATAGCGAATGGAGCCGCAAGGTAATACCGCGAGTATAAGGGCGAAAGATGCATCTTTCCGGTTCAATCTCACTCAATTGGTTAAGGAGAGTCATCCCCCCGAAGGCATCTCCTCCTACTGCCATCCAATCCTGTGCATTGTAGTTCAGGCGAATACATATCTCTGTCGATTGCTGGCCCGTAGCAATACTCTGAGGATATTTTTTCGCTATCAGATGCTCGAATAATTTGAGAGCCGTGTCTTGCGCCTGCACATTCTCAAGCCGACTCACCAGTGTTAAAACATCTCCGGTGAGCAACACGCCCGCTTCCATAACCACATCAGCCCTACGTTCCAGCAGCCCAACCTGTTCAGCCCCGTGCAGCAGAACTCGCATCACCACCTCTTCGACTTTCAGCATCTTACTCAAATCTTCAAATGAGGTAATGATCTCACTTTGCCCAGAGTGAGACGTAGCCAGTAGGTTGCTCAAGGCCGTCAGTAACTCATAGACCTTACCACTACCCTGCAAACCCTTGCGAGCTATCATGCGATGCGTGCGCTGGGTAGTAGAGGAATAGAGAAGAATGGCATAGGCATCTTTATCATCACGCCCGGCTCGACCGGTCTCCTGGGCATATGCCTCTACTGAAGATGGATGGTCATAATGAATGACAAAACGGATATTCTGCTTGTCTACCCCCATCCCAAAAGCATTTGTGCAGCAAACAACATCTATTTCGCCACTCATAAAAAGCTCTTGAATGTTGTGTCGTCCAGCAGTTCGCAATCCTCCATGATAAGCATGTGCAGAAATATTATTGGCGCGTAGCAATTGCGCTAATCTTTCGGCTCTAGCACGTGTGGCAACATAGACAATACCAGATCCTCCCCTTTCTTGATTGGCTACCATCTGGCGCACCATTTCGACAGTACGCGCTTCCCCCTCTGTCGCATTGCTATAGGAGTACAACCGGTAAATTAAATTTTGCCGTATATTTTTGCTGGCATGAATAAGCGGCTCAGGTTGACCGGTTTCGTACCAGTTCGCTATTGGAAATCGTAAGGTCCTTGTGATCTCCTGCTGCACCTGTGGAGTAGCTGTCGCAGTCAATGCATGAATCGGTATGCGTGTGGTGATTACAGAGTTAAGTAAATGCGGAATCTCAAGAAAATCTGGCCGGAAATCATGACCCCAGGTAGATATACAATGCGCCTCGTCTACCACCAACTGTACCAGCGGCAGTTGGCCTAGCGCCGCTCTGAAGCGTGGTTCGCGCAAACGCTCCGGTGCTATATACAGCAATTTCACCCTACCGGCACGTGTTTCCTTCAGCACTTCCTCTTGCTCAGCCGAACTCACACCGCTCACCAGGCTATTCACCATCGGTAAACCATACTGGTCACGTAATGTTGTCACCTGGTCGCGTATGAGGGCAATCAAGGGAGAAATGATAAGTGTACATCCGGAGCGCAATAAGGCTGGTAGCTGATAGGTCAAACTTTTACCAGAGCCAGTTGGGGCCAGTGTCAGCACATCGCGTCCTGTTAACACAGCCCGCAATGCCTCTAATTGAAATGGACGCAACTGGCGCTCCCCCCAGATACCCTGCAATACACGCTCTATGCGCGGCCATGCCACGCTTTCCCACTCAACCTCATCTACAACGTTAGCAGGAAGTTGATTCTGCTCAAGCAGCTCTTGCAACTTGCTTTGAGGTGTATGTGGAAGTTGACCAGGATCAAAGCCAATATCCATCCACTCAGCAATGCGCTTATACATCTCTATCCCTGACTCATAGCCAATGCTGGGGGCTGGCAGGGACGATAACACTTCTCCTCGATACAGCGCACTGCGCAAACGTTTGTCCAGCATAATAACGGCCCCATGATCGTCGCTTTTACGGATTAATCGACCAAAGCCTTGTTTGAATTGGAAGATAGCATGCGGCAACATGTATTCATAAAAGCTGTCTCCCCCGGCTCGCTCAATGGCTGCCATACGCGCAGCCTCAAGAGGATCACCTAACGAAGGGAAGGGGAATTTCTCAATGAGTACATAGCTTAGTGACGGACCGGGGACGTTTACTCCCTCCCATAGAGAACGTACCCCAAGCAGAGAAACTTTCTCTTCTGCCTTAAACCGCTCAATCGCTTCAGCCTCATCTTGTGTGATTACCGGAAAATCAAGCGGCTCTAACTCGCCAACCACCAGTTCATGCACCTGCTCCATACGTGAGCGTGCCGTAAATAAGACTAGCGTGCGTCCGCCAAAAAAAGGAATAAAGCGACGTAGCTCTGTCGCCACTGCCTCTGGATAAGCTTTGCGCAGAGCTATATCACGCGGCGTAGGCAGGTGATTCGGCATCAGAAATAGCGCATGCGCATGGTAATCAAAAACGTGCGGTAGAGCCTCCGTTACCAGTTTCCCGGCAGGGAGTCGGGAAAGTCCCACCCTATTGACGAAAAAGTCAAATCCATCTCCCCAACTTGTGATAGTTGCAGACGTAATTACGGCAGCCTCTAACTTTGACCACAGATGGGTGTAGAGCAAGGTCCCTACTGCAATAGGCATACCGCTCAGGCTCCACGTAGCAGTATCAGCCTCCCCCGGCTCGAACCTGACTACCCGCACCATCGTATTGTCATCAAAGAATTTCCAGAACCAGTAAGCATCTTGTGCTAACTCACGCAATTCCTCCGCTATCGCTAAGCGAATGCGCTCGGCACGCGCCACTCGCCGGGCCTGCATAGACGCCACAGCAATCTGTGCCTGCCGCGTAATGGGCGCTGCCAGTTCCTCCACGACCTCTTTCAGTCCCAATAAAAGCTCAACAAACTGCTCTGCTCCCTGTTTCAAGGCTGGGCCACCCGCCGCAGTTAATGAACGCCTGGTGAGTTGCGTACTCACCCCGTAACGTAACCGATCTTCGCGATGCACTATTGTATGATTATCTATATAGCGTCGGAGTTGCTGGCCCAAACTCTCTAATTGCGCAGCAAGGTCGGCACTCAATTGACGTAATCGCTCAATGGTTGGATCATCACTCGCCAGCCCCAGACTACGACAGACTTTTATCAGCCCTTCATACCCCTTCCCTTGCCTCCCTTGTGACCCAATGAGGGCAAAGAGTATGCGCTTTACCCGTTTCAATTCCACCGTTCGTGTCAACACAGAAGTGGCAGCATCTTCTAATGTATGCGCTTCGTCGCAAATGAGATACGGTGAAAGAAGACCTGCCGCATCAACCTCTGCTGCATCAACAGTTGTAGCATCAGCATTGTTGCCTGTTTCGTTTTCCTTGAGGGCTTTGAGCAGCAGCAAAGAGTGATTCACAACCACAATATCCGCACGCTTGGCATTCTCCCTGGCGCGTTGGGCAAAATCAGTCTGCTCTTGTGGACGTGGTAGACCTTTGGGCCAGGGAGCTTGCGGTACTTCTGCTGTCACTCTTACTCGTTCGAGCAGATTCCACACATCAGAGCTACCCACGCTTTCGCGCAATGTTTCCTCACCTTCACCCAACTGCATGTAGATAAGCTGATGAGTCGCCAGCAGTTGTTCTAGTCCAGCAAATGCTCCTGCTATCATTGATAAGTCACCATCAGAGCTAGCTATGGTAAACGCAATAAGCGTTATTAAGGCCCACGCTCGCCCAGGCTCAAGATGGGTTTCCTCAAAAGCATCCTGCAACTCCTCGGCCAAGCAACGACTACTCAAATAGTTATGCCATCCCTTGAGCAGCGCACAATTGAGCTGTCCATTTACCACTTCACTCAAAAAGCGCAAATCACTAGTATATAGCTGATTCTGTAACACACGGGTAAACGTACTCACTACCACAGGACGACCAGTAGACTTTGCCTTTAGGTACCTAAGTTTTGCCCAAATTAATGGCAACATGCATGGGAGCAAGCAATTGGCGCACCGAA
>WNFB01002407.1_pt1 | contig 16296 bp, 21 predicted proteins | sample 5400501 | NCBI WGS metagenome assembly WNFB01 (sample SAMN13153341, study PRJNA577476) | soil metagenome | isolation source: 200 cm saprolite under Douglas fir tree site 2 hole 1 | place: USA:California | collected 2015-04-18
GAATCATGGCGCTTGGCCTGAGCCGGGAACACCTGGACCTAGCGGAAGCCGTCCGGGGATGGGCGAGTCGCCACTCCCCCGCCGAGGTTGTCCGAGCCGCCGCCGACCGGCCCGGGCGCCGGTCCGGGGAGCCCGGCAGCGAAGGCGGCCGGGCCGACAGCGGGGCCGACAGCGGACCCGATGGACCCGGCGCGCCATCGGACGTCTACAGCAGCACGCTCCGGCCGCGCCTCGCCGAGCAGGGCCTGCTTGGCCTGCACGTCCCGGAAAGCCACGGGGGCCAGGGATACGGGATGACCGAGCTAGCCGTCGCGCTGGAAGAACTCGGCCGGGCCCTCGTCCCCGGTGGATTCCTGCCCACCGTGCTGGCCAGCGCCGTGCTCCTGGCCGGGAACGGGCCGCAGAAGCTGATCACCGGCCTCACCGACGGATCCGCCGCCGGCGCCGTTTCGCTAGCTGCCGGGCTGGCTGGCCGGGCCGGCCCACACGGTGGGCTGATCCTCGACGGCACCTCGTCCCCCGTGCTCGGCGCTTCCCTGGCTGACCTCGTGATCCTGCCGGCCCAGACCGATCACGGCGAGGTCTGGGTGGCCGTGGACGCAGCCGACCTCGAGATCACCGCGCTGGACAGCCTTGATCTGACCCGGCCGTCGGCCCAGGTCCACGCCGATCATGTCCTGGTGGCCGCCGACCGGATCCTGGCGGGCCTCGGCGCCGCGACCGCGACAACCCTGGCTGCGACGCTGCTCGGCGCGGAAGCGTGCGGGATCGCGGACTGGGCTGTGCACACGGCCGCGGAGTACGCGAAAATCCGGCATCAGTTCGGCCGGCCGATCGGCCAGTTCCAGGCCGTCAAGCACCGGTGTGCCTGGATGCTCACCATGGCGGAACAGGCGGCCGCGACCGTCTGGGACGCCGCCCGGGCCGACCAGGGCGGAACGGACGGTGACCCGGGCCGGGAAGCCGAATTTACCGCCGCGGTGGCAGCGGTGGTGGCTATCGACGCGGCCGTCAGCTGCGCGCACGAATGCATTCAGGTGCTCGGCGGCATCGGTTACACGTGGGAACACGATGCCCACCTCTACTACCGCCGGGCGCTGTCGCTACGGGCGCTGCTCGGCTCGTCCGGCGAGTGGGCGTACCGGGTGGCGGGCCTGGCCCTGGGCGGCGTCAGCCGGCCACTCCAGGTAGACCTGCCCACCGCAGCCGAGCAGTTGCGCGCGCAGGTCCGGGACGAACTGGCCGCCATCGCCGCGCTGGAACCCACGGCACGCACCGAACGACTAGCCGGAGGCGGCTGGGTGACGCCCCATCTTCCCCGGCCGTGGGGCCGGGGTGCTGAGCCGCTTGAGCAGGTCATCATCGCCCAGGAAATGAAGGCGGCCCGGCTGCGCGGCCCGGCGCTGCTCATCGGGGCCTGGGTAGTTCCTGCCCTTGTCCAGCACGGGACGCCGACCCAGCAGGAGCAGTTCCTGCCGCCCACCCTGCGCGGCGAGATCATCTGGTGCCAGCTGTTCAGCGAACCCGGGGCCGGCTCCGACCTCGCAGGGCTGTCCACCCGCGCGGAGCGGGTGAAGGGGGATGGGGCGGGGGGTGAGGGCTGGCGGCTGACCGGGCAGAAGATCTGGACCTCGCTGGCCAAGGAAGCGGCCTGGGCCATCTGCGTGGCCCGCACCGATCCCGCCGCGCCGAGACACGAGGGGATCACCTACTTCCTGGTGGACATGAGCGCGCCCGGCGTGACGGTGCGGCCACTGCGGGAGATCACCGGCGACGCGATGTTCAACGAGGTCTTCCTCGACGGCGTGGTCGTGCCCGACCGCCAGGTGGTCGGCGAGGTCAACGGTGGCTGGCGGGTGGCGCGGACCACCCTGGCCAACGAGCGGGTATCGCTCTCGCAGTCCTGGACATTCGGATGCGGCGTTCCCGAGCTTCTGAACAGCGTGCGGGATCTCGGCGCCGAACCTGGGCAGGCACTGCTCGAACAGGCCGGACGGCTGGTCAGCGAGGGGCACTCGATCGACCTGCTCGGCGTGCGGGTCACCCTCAAGCAGCTATCAGGGACCGAGCCAGGCGCCACCGGTAGCGTGCGCAAGCTGCTCGGCATGCGGCATGCGCAGCAGATCGCGGAGGCCTGCTGGTCGATGCAGGGGGCGGACGGCGCGCTGGCCAGCTCCCACTGGGCCCGGCAGATGCTCTTCACCAGGGCCCTCACGATCGGCGGCGGCACCACAGACATCCAGCTCAACATCATCGGCGAGCGGATACTGGGCCTTCCCCGGGATCCGGAGCCGCCAGCCTGAGCCGTCCCACCAGGCGGGACCGGCGGCGAGGTGGGACCGAGACCCGGGACCGAGACCCGGGACCCGGGCTCGCCGGCCGGGTTAGCCCCCTTTGCCCGGAAGCCGCGCTAGCCTGCTGGAAGCCGGCATCTCGGGGGGGCCGAATGACGGACGATCAGGACGGATCATTGAGCGGGCCACGAAGGCCGGGCAGGCGTGACTATCCGCCGCCTGGACCGGGTCAGCCGCGCCCAGGTGCCGCCGACCAGCCCGACATTCCCGCACCAAGGCCCGGCTACTACCCGCCACCCCCCCGCGCGGGCGTTCCGGGCCGCCGCCAGACGGCCCCGGCCCAGCAACTGATGGGCCGCATCGCCGCCGGAAGGAAGGCCAGGCACCGCCGCGCCCTGCTCATCCTGAGTGGCACGATGTCGGCCCTGGTGCTGGTCTTCGCGACCGGCGCCTGGGGGCTGACCAGCTACGTCAACGACAGCGTCGGGCGTGTCAATGCGGGAACGGCGGGAACGCCGTCGAGCGGGCCGCTCAACATCCTGCTGGCCGGGGTCGACCTCCGTAGCGGCCTGACCCGGCAGCAGCAGCAGGCGTTGCACGTGGGGCATGACGTGAGCACAAACTCCGACACGATGATGCTGATCCACGTGTCAGGCGACCGAAGCCACGTGACGGTCGTCAGCCTGCCGCGGGACTCGTGGGTGCAGATCCCCGGGCACGGCATGAACAAGATCAACGCTGCGTTCGGCCTGGGTGGCCCCGAGCTGATGGTGAAGACGGTGGAGCAGAACACAGGGCTGACCGTCAACGACTTCATCGAGGTCAACTTCCTCGGCTTCGTCAAGGTCATCGATGCGCTCGGCGGGGTGAACGTCTGCCTGCCCTATGCGGTAAATGACTCGTACAGCGGCCTTAACCTGGCCGCGGGCGTACACCATGTGGACGGCCTGACCGCGCTGGCGTACGCCCGGGACCGGCACTCCTTCGCCCTCTCCGACCTGGCCCGGATCCAGGACCAGCAGCGGCTCCTCGCGTCGCTGCTCAGCGAGGCGATCCGTTCCGGCACGCTGGCCGACCCGGTAAGGCTCAGCGGTTTGCTGCGGGCAGCAGTGGCCGCCATCAAGGTCGACCAGAGCCTGAACGTCACTGCCCTGGCCGACCAGTTGCGTGGCATCTCATCGGGGGGCGTCGCCTTCATGACCGTCCCGCTGGCGAGCATGAACTACCTGACCCCGACGGGGCAGTCCGCTGTGCTCTGGGATGGCACGGCGGCCGACGCGCTCTTCACGAAGCTGAAAGGCGACCAGCCGGTGATAAAGCCAGCGGCCACGCCGCACGGGAAGAGCTCCGGCGGCCTGCACCGCCGCCAGGTCCCAGTCGAGGTCTACAACGGGACCCTGATCGGCGGGCTGTCCGCGGGCACCGGTGCCGACCTCACCCAGCTCGGCTTCCCGGTGACCGCCGGCCTCACGTGGTCCAGGCAGGACATCACACAGACCCTCATCGAGTACCCGCCCGGGCATCAGGCAGCCGCCCAGCTTGTGGGGCATGTCATGCCGGGTGCCACGCTCCGTCAGGTGAGTGGCCTGGCCAAGATCAGGATCGTGCTCGGCATCAACGGCCACACGGTGATGTCGACGTCGGGAACCGGGCCGAGTTCCGCGTCCAGCACGGCGAAAACCGCTGCCCAGTACGCCTGCAAGTAAGAAATTGGCTGCTGGTCAGGCGGGAGCAGCCTGCTTTGTCGGGCGAGAGGAGTCCCGTGGCCAGGCGAGAGGAGTCCCTGGTCAGGCGGGAGGAGGAGTAGTAGTAGTGCCGTCCGCGTCACCGAGGCCCTGCTCTGCCTCCTGGCGAGAGAGCGCGTCGACCAGGCGGTCGATCTTCTCCTTATTTTCGGCACTGGCCCGCCCGGTCCGTTCGGCGTAGACAGCCGCGCCCAGGTCGCGGAAGATGGCGTCGGCCCGCCGTTTGGCCTGCGCCTGATCAAGCTTGACCTTGCCCTCGCGGGCGGTTTCCTGCGCTTTCTGTGCGAGCTGAGTGCCCTGTTCCCTGACCTTGTCCATGAATCCCATGTCTGGTCTGCCTCCCTGGGTGGCCGTCCGCGCGGCCACGCGTGCCTGAGACTGCTTCCGGCTCTAGCCCAGCCTCTGTCCACAAGCTTATGGCGGCCGCACACCAGCGGCCCGCCGTCGCCGGAGGTCCGCGGCAGCGCCGGAAGGCAATCATTCGACCAGGTCCGGTACCAGGCTGGCCAGGCTCAGCACCACGCCTGGTTTCCGAAGATGCCATCCACTCGGCCCGGCGACGCGGCGAGGCCGGTGGCGACCTTGCCCCGCTGGATCATGCGACTCGGCTACGCCACCGCCTTTTGTATTGCCGGGAGTTGCTTGACTTTCGTTAAGCTAACATCTTAAGCTTACGACATAAGTTTACATTGTAAGCAAAGGCGATGAGCATATCAGCTGTCCCTGGCCAGCTGAGCCAGCGCGACGCAGGATGCCCAGCACAACCGAGACGAGAGGATCGAGGCCATGACCGCCGCCAGCCAGGCGCGGACGAGAGGACGGCTCCGCAACCCCAGGGGCGAAGGCAGCCGGCTGCGGGAGGAGCTCATCTCCGCGGCCAGCGAGATGATCGCTGACGCCGGCGATGCCAGCCAGCTGACCCTGCGGGGGGTGGCCAAGAGGGTCGGCATTGCCGCCCCATCCATCTACCGGCACTTCCCTGACGTCGAGCACCTGAAGATGGCGGTGGTGGAGCGCAGCTTCACCACCTTCGGTAACACCAGGGACAGCGCCAAGCAGCACCAAACCAGCCCGGCCGAGGCATTGCTGGCCGGCTGCCGGGCCTACTGCCAGTTCGCCCTTGACCACCCCGGCCCGTACCGGTTCATGTTCAGCCACGAGACACCCCCCGCGGACGGCACCCAGGCCCCGGCCGGCACGGCCGCCTTCCAGGGCCTGGCCAGCTCCATCCGCCGCTGCCAGGACGCCGGAGTCGCCCACGCCCCCGAGGACCCGGTGCACCTGGCCGCCCAGGTCTGGGCCGCCCTGCACGGGATGGTGCTGCTACGGATGAACGTGCCCCGCTTCCCCTGGCCGGCCCCGCTCGAAGACATGGTCGACCAGGCCGTCGCCCGCCTCGTTGTCCTCGACGAGACCTCCCCGTATGGCATGCGGGAAGACCCGTCAAACCAAGAGGGCACCGGCAACGGCCGCCCTTGACCGGCCTTCTCCCAGCGACGGGTTCCGTCCGCCGCTCCAAGCTCTGACCGCGCACACCGGGCATCACCCACCAAGGAGAACCCCCATGATCACCACCACTGCCCCCGCCAGCGCACCCAGCCGCCCCACTACACCGATGACAGTCGTCGCCCTGGCGGCGGGCATCGTCGCCTCCCTCGTGCCCGTCGTCTTCGGCATCGCGTTCCTCGTGTCCGTCCTGATTCGCCGGCCCCTCATGGCGATGCTCGCCCGCCGCTGGCCTTTGCTCAGCGGTGGTCCCCTTGATCAGGAGTCACCGCGGATCCGGTCGGCCCTGTCCCGCGTCACCACCGTGTGGGGTGTGGTCCTGCTGGCAATAGGGATAGTCCAGGGCGTCGGCGCGATGGTGGCCGGGCTGTCGATCAGCAACCCCACCAGCGTCGCCGTGCGCACGTTTTTCGCCCTCGCCGTGTTGATGGTGATGTCAGTCGGCACAGCCGCATACCTGCGGCGGCGCTCAGCTGTCTGATCATCACGTCTGCTCCGGTCCATCCCTGTCGGGGTTGTCCCTCAGCCGGCCGGGTCCCGTCCCAGCGAAGCCAATCGCAGTCCTCGCGCGACCCACCGGCGTGGCGGTACGTCTAGGCGGAGGAGCAGGATGCCGCAGGCGAACCAGCCGTAGAACCGGATCCCGGGGCCCATTTCCGGAATGTAAGTGAGCCATAGGGGGATGGCCGCCATCCCGGCCAGGAACGGCCATGCGGCGGCATAGCCAGCGACGATCGCAGCGCTGACAAGGCGGCGCCAGCCAACGAGCCACAAGGCGGCACGCGCGCTGGGCGCCACTGTCAGCATCGTCGCCGCGAGTCCGATGAGCAGCGCGAACCCCCACGACAGCCACCCATACTGCGGATACCGGTGGTGCATGACGACCCAGTCGGCCACGTCGAGCAGAGCCGCGGTCCAGGCGGCTGCGGCAGCGGCCAGCCGGATACCGGCCAGCGCGACCAGCACGACGAGCGCCCAGGCCAGCAGCGGTATACCGGGCCGACCACTGTTCCGGCCCGTCTTCCCGTAGCTGCCAGCCTTACGATGACTGAGCTTTCCAGCCATCGGCCCTGCCCGGTCAGGAGACCGCGGTCGCTCATGGCGGGCAGGTGTGCTCGTCCTGTCCCGGCTACCAGGCGGGTGACACGCCGGGCAGGGTGGTTGACCGGTGATCCCGGATCGACGATGAGCCTGGTGGATGACCCTGATGAGCGATTGGAGTGCCCTCCGCTGGCGTGCGGCGAGTGCGGCGCGGGCCTGGCGCTTGCTCCGGTGAGGGCGCAGCGCCGTCATCAGGTCACCGGCATCGAGCCCGCGCCGGCGCCGAAGGTCACCGAGTATGTGGCGCAGGCCAAGGAGTGCCCGGGTGCGGGGCGGTCACCGAGGGCGAGCTGCCCACCGCTGGTCATCACCGGTGACTATCCCGGTCTACGCGGCAAAGACCATCGCTTCGACGCGGAACAGCAGCCCGCGGCCAGCTTCTGCTTCAACGTCTGGTCCAAGGCGGCCTGCCCGTGCAACGTCACAGAACCGACTTGAGGGTCTGCCTGGCCACCTCGTTCATCGTGTCGTAAGCACGTGCGCGAGGCGGCGCACTCAGGCAGGCCGACCGAGCGACGCAGCCTGAGCAGGTGGCCGGCGCAGTGTCAGACTGGGATGCCAAGGAACGCCCAGCGATCGCGACATACCGGGGGAGCACGATGAGTTTGACGCCCGAGTACGGCGAGGAAGAGCGCATGAGGCAGCAGTCCGAGGGTCTCAGGCAGCAGTCCGAGGGCGTCCTGCCGCAAGATCGGGAGGACGCGCCCGAACGCGAGATAGAGGAGCACGACCGCGAGGATCGGGAGCTTGCGTACCTCGATCCTGAGGACAACGAGGCGCGTGCTCCCGGCCAGGTCTGTGCGCGGTGCGGAGCGGTCCTCACCGCAGGCCAGGATGCGCGACTGCGAGCAGACGGCCGTTGGGTGCACGAGGTGTGTCCCCGAGATCTCGGCGAGCTGCCAGCATCGAGCACGGGGCTTCCGGGCAGCGGATGACATAGGGACTCCGGGATTTCCCGGCGGTTGCCCGACAGAGCAGGATGCAGCGCGGAACCGCTATTTCGCGACATGAGACACCCCGTCGCCGTCCAGATGAGACGGGTCGGCCAGCACCGAGGAGCCGGGCCGATCGGGCACGCAGCGGGCACGGGGGACGCCTCAAGGGTCGCGACGGGAAGCCAATGATCAAGGCCAAGGGGCCAGCTAAGCTGGGATCTCATTGCGTGGAGCGGGTGACGAGAATCGAACTCGCACTATCAGCTTGGGAAGCGGAGCGGTTATGGCTGTCCAAGGCGCTGACCTGCCACCCGTACTGGTCCCGGGTGGCCGTAGTTGACCCCTCGTGACCCTGGCTAATGGCACGTTAATGGCACGGCGGTCTTGGTGGCAGCCAGAACGCTACGCTTAGAAGGCGGCGGCCATGTGGGAATCGTTGTCTATGGCTGATATGGAGGGGCCATGCCCCATCCCCAGTGTGGGACGGGAGCCTGTTGGGCAACATCCGCGCCGGGCTGCGAATTGTGCATGGCCAGGCGGGTGCCCCACTCCAGGTAACCGACGAATGCCGCGCGGAACTCGGGGTCGGCAGGCAGTTTGGCGTCGTCAGCTGCCAGGCTCATCAGCGATGCGAATCGGAAGCGCTGCTCGGTAGTGATGTTGAGGTTGCGGTGATGCGCGAGCATTGCGGGATAGCCGCCGAGCCGGTTGGTGTAGTCGGCGGGGCCGCCGAACACCTCGCACCACCAGGTCGTGACATGCTCGCGGTGCTGCTCGCTGTCGCCGCCGGGAAAGAGCGGGCTGAGCAGCTCATCGCGCTCGACGCGGTCGTAGAAGCAATCGATCAGACGAGCTATAGCTGGACGACCTTCGGCCCACTCGTACAGCGTCGGTGGCTCGCTCATTCGGTAACTGTAACACTGTAATCATGGGCGCAGTCGCTGCCAAGGACCTCCGCGTTGCCTGGCAGTCGGCGCGGCCACACGGCGGGGTCGGACGGTAGCTTAGTAGATCAAGACTCACTTGCGTGCTGGGTGCCTGACCTGGGTTGGAGGACTGGCGCGACTGGCAGGACTCGAACCTCCGACCGGCTGCTTAGAAGATCGTTTCGCCTCTCTCGCTGACCTGTTCCATGCCAGCTCGGCCCTGCTTGATGGTCTCCGTGAGTGACCGCTGCAACCGTCAACGGCTGCCCGTTCTGGCACGGATCTGGCAAGTGCCCCGACTCATGCCAGCGACTCGCCGCGCTTAACGCTTTGGATAAACTCTTCGATGGCGGGGAAGGCCAGATCTGGCCTGTCGCGGAAGATCTCGTGACGTGCTTGAGGGAGGTGAACGAGGCGGGTGGTTTTGGCGGGGAGCTGCCGGGCCAGGTCCTCGACGATCGGCAGCGGGCACATCGGGTCATCTTCCCCCACGAGGATAAGCGCCGGGCAGATGATCGACGGTAGCAAGCTCCATGGGTCGAAATGCGGTGCTTCGTGGCGGAAGTAGTGCAGGTTGACATCGAGGGTCTGGATGGCTCTCGCGCTGCGCTGGCGGGACTCTTCGGCGTACCCAGGCTTGCTGCTGTACAGCGGATGACAGATGCGGTCGAACTCGGCCTCGGATTCTTCGGTCAGCTCCGTGAAGTCGCGTTCCGCGACAGCGGCTACCTCGTCACCACCCAGTCGGCGGAATATCTCGACGCTGCGCTGATGGTCCAGCCGTCCTCCGGTCGTGTTAGCCAGAATGATGCCGCCTGGGTGGCCAGGGAACAGCCCGGCATAGGTGAGGGCGACGAAACCGCCGAAGCTGCTGCCGAGCACGACCGGCTTGGCCAGCCCGAGCGCGTCACACAACCGCCGCAGGTCATCTGCCCAGGTCCGCAGGTTCCAGAACTCGGGGGTGCTGTGATCGCTGCGGCCATGCCCGCGCTGGTCGTAATAGACGACTTGGATGTGCTCACCGAGAGGTGTCAGCGCCACCTTGACGGTCATATGGTCAAATCCAGGACCACCGTGAACAGCCACCAGAGTGGGCCGCTCCACCGTGGTGTCACCGCGGGGAATGACGGACGGCCCGGATACGTCAAACCAGAGACTCACGTCACCAAGGCTGATCCGCATCAGGCCCCCTGACTGGCTAAGCTAAGAACGGCCAAGTGCCGGAACTCCTAATTCTCTCCGTTTTCCTCGCAGGCGCCGAATCCTTCATGACTGCCGCATTGCAGGAACGCACGGGCGGTGTCCATGAGGAAGCTCGCCTTGCGCTCGGTCACGTCGATCTTGCCGAGGTCTACGGTGCGCGCCACGTCGATCGCAGTTCCGGCGTCGCCGAGGGTGACGGCGATGTTGACCCGGTGCAGGCTGGCATTGGTCGGACCGAACGCCGTCCAGCGCAGGTTACGGTCTTCGCCCCAGGCGTCCGGCGGCGTCCTCGGCCTCGGCCAGCAACTCGTGGGCTCCACGACGGTTGTCCTGCTGGGCGGCTGCTATCGCCCCGCGCAACAGAAGTGAGCCGTACACCGACAGCGACTCGGGATCGTGTGATGACATGTCCCGGTCGAACTTGGCCGCCAGCGTGCTCGCCGTGTCAGTTGCTGCCTTGTAGTGCTTGCTGTTCATCATGGCGTGGGTAATGATGCGGGCGCTTGAGGCGATGATAACTGGATCTAATGACACGTTAATGGCACGGAAGATCACCAGGAGGCCAGGGATGATCGAGACTCAAGCCAGGGAGCCTCACCTGACCTGCGGCTACATCGTGGAGCGGGTGACGAGAATCGAACTCGCACTATCAGCTTGGGAATTCGACCGATCCGCCCCGCTAGGGCCACTGACCAGGCCAGTCGGGCGACCTGGAGTAGCCGTGATTGACCCCTCGTGACCCTGGTTAATGGCCCGCTAATGGCCCGACGATCTCGCTCGCGACGACCTGGCTGCTCGCTGCTCGGCCGCCGGGAGTGGCCCCGCTACCACCCCGGGGTGGCTGATGAGCATAGTGCAAGGTCATCGCATGTACATGATGTACACTAGGTACAACTGCGGATCACGATCACGATTCAGATAACGATCAGGAACAAGGAAGGTCTGACCATGCCCGCTGTCCACTACGACAGCTCTAGCGCTGCCCGTGCAAACTTCAAGGATCTGCTGGACGCCGCAGGTAAGGGGCAGGTAGCCACAGTCCGCCGTGATTCCGGTACCGCAGCAGTGCTCGATGCTGCACGTCTACGGTATTTCCTGGCCGCAGTGGTCCCATCTCGGGCCAAGGTTGTGGCCGAGGCCGGGGGGTGGTCGGTGTTCATCCCCGGCCTACCGCTCGCCGCTGACGGGGACACATTGGACGACGCAGTCACGGACATGATCGAAGCGCTCCGCGAGTACGCGCACGACTGGCAGGATCGGCTGCTGAACGCGCCGAACCACCGCGACAACTGGGGCTTGGTACAGCTGGTCGAACTCAGCTCTGACGACGAGCTGAGGGCATGGCTCCAGGGTGTTCCCCAGTGAGTTGGCCAGCCCCGACACGCAAAGATCATGAGGCATTCTGCAAGGCGGAAGGCTGGAAACTCCAGCAAAACGTCCGGGGCGCGACGGGCGACCACTTCATCTATGAGCTGGAACTGCCGGATGGCCGCATCCTGCGGACCCGGATCTCGCATCCGGTGAACCGCAGCGGGTACGGGGCCGACATGTGGGCACACATCCTTCGCGATCAGCTGGATGTTGACGCTGCGGTGTTCTGGGCCTGCGTCCGGGGTGAGGCCCTCCCCAAGCGGGGTGACCCAGAACCGCCCGCTGAAGCGTTGCCCGCAGAAGTGGCCTACCTACTGCGCGAGCGGGTGCGGCTGAGCGACTCTGAGATCGCAGCACTAACGAAGGACGAGGCAATAGCCCGGTTGCAGCGATACTGGATAGAGGGTGGCTGACCCCGCGGACAGGTCGACGTTGCCGCAGACGCTAATGGCCCGGAGTGCTCGTAGCTTGCTCCGCAAGATCGCTAGCAGCTGGCCTGACCTGCATCGACCTGGGCTTTCGTGGAGCGGGTGACGAGAATCGAACTCGCACTATCAGCTTGGGAAGCTGACGTTCTGCCATTGAACTACACCCGCAGGACCGAGCGGCTGGTTCGGGCCGCGTTGCCTTCGCCACGACATCGTACCGGAACCGGTAGGTTGCGAGCGTGCTGCTCTCCGACCGAGACATCCGCGGCGAGATCGAGTCCGGCCGGGTCCGGGTCGACCCGTACTCGCCTGAGCTTATCCAGCCGTCCAGCATCGACGTCCGGCTGGACAGGTATTTCCGGGTCTTCGAGAACCACAGGTACCCGCACATCGACCCAGCGGTCGAGCAGCCCGACCTGACCCGGCTGGTGGAGACCACTGGTGACGAGCCCTTCGTGCTGCACCCCGGCGAGTTCGTGCTCGCGTCCACCTACGAGGTGGTGACGCTCCCCGACGACATAGCCGGGCGCCTGGAAGGCAAGTCAAGTCTCGGCCGGCTTGGGCTGCTGACCCACTCGACCGCGGGCTGGATCGATCCGGGTTTCTCCGGCCATGTCACGCTGGAGCTATCCAACGTGGCCACGCTGCCGATCAAGCTGTGGCCAGGGATGAAGATCGGTCAACTCTGCCTGTTCCGCACCAGTTCGCCAGCCGAGCATCCGTACGGGTCGGCCGTCTACGGCTCGCGATACCAGGACCAGCGCGGGCCCACCCCGTCAAAGTCCTACCTCAACTTCTACCGCGCGAAAGTCTGACCGCCAAAGCGCACAGCACATGCCAAACCAGGCGCAGCGACCCGACTGCGGACAGCGCAAAATCCGCAGGGTCGCCGAGCCACACGTCAGCGGGAAGCTGACCTCAGGAAACCGCTCGGCCCACTAGCAGAGGTCGTCGAACTCGCCCCTTTTAGCCCCATCCAGGAACGCCCGCCACTCGGCGGCCGTGTAGGTAAGGATCGGACCCTTCGGGTTCTTGGAATCACGAACGGCAACCATGCCATTGACAGGAGCCGCTTCGAGGCAGGCTCCGTTGTTGACACTGCTCCGCGCCTTGCGCCAGGGAAGATCGCGACTCGTTGAGTCGGTCGGAGGCATTGCGGCTCCTCGTGTAAAAACACTCTTTCTGTGGCTATTTATTCTGTGGGGCTGGACCTAGGATTCGGAGCCTCTCAGCCTTCTCTGCAATCAAACCATGCGCAGCGTTCATTCAGCCGCCCTGTACTCCAAGCTCGCCTTGGCCATTAGCTCGACTGATTCTGCCGGACTCAAAGACAAGGCAGTCAAACGCTGGAATACCTGCTGATATTTCTTTAGCTCTTGCGGCCGCTCCAGATAGATCTGCCCGACCAAACCCTCAACATACACCACTCCAGGCACAGGAGATGGGAGCTCCAACAGGATGAACGTGCTGTCCAGGGCAGGATGCGCGCCGATGCTGTAGGGGAGGACCTGAACGGTGATGTTCGACTGCTTGGATACTGCGACCATGTGCTCCAACTGAGCTCGCATGACGGACGGCCCGCCCACCACGCGATGCAGCACAGCCTCATCGATGACTGCCGCCAGCCGAGGCGGGTTCTCGCGCACCAGGATTTGCTGGCGGGTTCGCCGCACTTCAAGTTGCTGATCGATGGCTCCCGGGCTGAGCCGGGTCAGCGTGCCCTCATGCACGGCGCGCGCATACGCCGGGGTCTGGAGGAGGCCGGGGAAGACCCCTGGCTCGAAGTCGGCGATCGAGATGGCTTCGGACTCCAAGCCGATGTAGGTGGCGTAGGGCAGGTCGTACGGCTGCCACCACGCCTGGCCCCTTCCCTCCCGGGCAAGAGTTGTCAGGTGCTCGCGCCGCACCGGATCCTCGATGCCGTAGATGTCACAGAGATCCCGGACGTCCCGGGCGCTCGCGCCGCGCTGGCCGGTCTCCATGCGACTCACCTTGGAGGTCGAGCAGAGCAGACGCTCAGCCACCTGTTCGACGGTCAGCCCAGCATCGGTCCGGAGTGCCCGCAGCAGTGACCCGAGCTCGCGACGGCGGACGGTGGGGCTGCGCACACCCGTCGCTCCAGTCGCGTCCTCTCCCATCTGGCATCACCTGCATCGGCGCGGACCTGGCCAACGGCACTTGCTTCAGGCAAAACGAAAATGGCACTTGCCAACGGCTCTTGCCCAGGCGACCATTAGATCAGACGCAGTACGCATCCTCAAGCGACTCGCCGACAGTGCGGTCGATAGGTGGCCAGAGGGCTGCCACATAGATCGTCGCCAGGCCACGGGGGCCCGGGCGGCGGAGAGGAGGCGCTGCTGGATTCCCCCTCACCGGCCTTACCGGCCATTCCCTGCCGCCTGCTCGCACATGCGACCGGCACCCACGCCAAACCATCACGCGGCACGCAGCATCTGCCTGCGCTGCCGAAAAACGCAAAGCTGGGCCGATGCTGTCACATCGACCCAGCCAGACACCATCCCCGACGCGTGCATAAGCGAAAGGATCAGTGCTTTGACCAAGGCTAGCAGTCTTACCAGTGAAGACAAGACGCCGACCTCACTTGTTGACCGGCTGTCCCGGCTTCTGCGCAACTTCGGAGACCGGCTGTTCGCGGACACCGACGCCCGGGCGCGGCAACATGGCTGGCAAGTCACCCGGCGTCACGGCGGGCTCAGCCGCCGCTACCGGGACCCGAGGTTCGACTCCCTCGTCAGATGCCCTTCCAGCGCGGGCATTGGCGGCTCGGACGCCGTGGCCTGCGGACCCTGTGGCGGCACCGGACGGCTAACCCTGCACCAGCCCGCCCGCGTGCAGGGTGGTGCGCGACATGCCTAGGACACGCGCTCGCCGGCGCAGCGAGGCGTTCCTGCTGGCCGACCTCGAAACGCTGCTCCGGCCGGCCCGCCGCGCCACCGTGTTCGGGTTCGCATGGTGGTGGCGGTATGAACTCGGGCTGCTCATCGGCGTGACGTCCGGCTTGGCCCTGCTTGTCCAGGCCGTCGGCATCGGGTGGGCCGCCGCCGGACTGTCCGCGATGATCGGCGCGGTCGGGCCATGGCCTCCAACGCACAAGGTATTCATCGCGACGGCATGGCGGATCATCACGCCACACCGGCTGCGGGTCGGGCTCGTCCAGGCGCGCATCCACTCCAGAAACGGAAGGCTCCCCACCATCGTCCGCACCATACGCGAGCCGTTCGGCGAGCGCGTACGGCTGTGGTGCCCAGCCGGAACATCCGTTGAGGATTTCCGGGCCGCCGTGAGCATCCTCCGGGCCGCCTGCTGGGCGGCGGACATACGGGTTACCAGCCACGACCGGCATGCCCATCTTGTGACTCTCGATGTCATCAGGCACCGGCCGAACGGCCCTGACCGCCAGCCGCATGGCTGATCAAGGCTGACCATGGCTGGCTGCGCCGCAAGAGCAGCCAGCCCGGGCCTAGGGCGAAGACACGCCCTATTGCCCTCCAGCCGGCCACTCGGACCGGTCACCTCGCTCGGACCGGTCACCTCGCTCGGACCGGTCGCGGTTGCGCCGCTGGGCGATGACCGCCCGCAGCGCATCACACTCGAGCTCAAGCTCACGGACCCGCGCCTCCAGGGCGAGCACCCGGCGGATGGCCGCCAGCGTCATCCCCTCGTCAGCCAGTTGGACGACGTACTGGATGACGGTGATCTCGCCGCGCGTATACCGGCGCTGGCGGCCATCTGAGCGTGACGGGCGCACCACGCCGAGCTGGTCCAGCCGCCGCAAGAACGCTTGCTGCACTTCGAGCATGGCCGACACCTGCCCGACCGTGAAGATCGGCCGGTTCTCGTCGTCGAAAGGCAACGTTGGCATGGCTCACTCCATACATGCGCGGCCGGGCCCGGGTGGCAGTGCCAACCCGGGCCCGGCGAACGCACCTGCGTTCAGGTAGTCAATCAGGCAGCGATCGGCTTCGTCTCACCGGTGCGGATCTCGACCCTACGCGGCCGCGCCTTCTCGGCCAGCGGTACGCGGACGGTAAGCACACCGTCGTTGTAGTCGGCCTCGATGTTGTCAGCGTCGGCCGTCTCGCCCAGGTGCAGGCGGCGGGAGAAGGTCCCCGTCGCGCGCTCCCGGATGTACGGCTTCTCGCCCTCGGCCAGCTCCTCGGTGCGGCGCGCGCCAACGGTGAGAACACCGCGGTCCACCGTCACCTCGATGCTGTCGGGGTCGATGCCCGGCACGTCGAAGCGGAGCAGAACGTCATCCTCGCGCCGGATGGCGTCCATGTGCATGACCGACGGTGCTGCGCCGTTCGTCCAGCCAAACGCGCGCTGGGTGAGGCGATCAAACGGGTCAAAGGTTGTAAGCACCACTGCGGTTCACCCTCCAGGTGATACTAGGATCCACAGATCCAGGTTCTATGGTCTATCACTTGGAGTAAACCTGCGACTTGACTTGTATATTTCCTCAATTCACAGCCGAACGTAAGGTCCGCCGTACTCCGTCAGGGCGTGTCCCGTGGATCTTGGCTGTCGCGAGCGGTGGTCCGGAGGTGGTCGATGCGATCATTCCGGAGTGGTCGATGTGACATCGAGCACCCTAGAGGGTGCTCGATGGCACATCGACCACTTCTACGGGACGCGCCCTGGCCCGTTCGACGGCGCTTCAGGCAACGCGCTCGATGATGGTGGCGTTCGCCTGGCCGCCGCCCTCGCACATGGTCTGCAGCCCGTACCGGCCGCCCGTCCGCTCCAGTTCGTGCAGCAGCTTGGTG
>WNFB01002410.1_pt1 | contig 16293 bp, 11 predicted proteins | sample 5400501 | NCBI WGS metagenome assembly WNFB01 (sample SAMN13153341, study PRJNA577476) | soil metagenome | isolation source: 200 cm saprolite under Douglas fir tree site 2 hole 1 | place: USA:California | collected 2015-04-18
TCCTCGCTGAACTGCCGGTTGTAGAGGCGGGCATAGAGGCCGTCGAAGTCGAGCAGTGCTTCGTGGGTTCCCTGTTCGGCAATCCTTCCTTGATCCAGGACGAGGATATGGTCGGCATTTTCGACGGTGGTCAGGCGGTGAGCGATGACCAGGGTTGTGCGATTGCGCATCAGGCGGTTCAGCGCGTCCTGTACCAGGGCCTCCGACTCGTTATCAAGTGAAGAGGTTGCTTCATCGAGGATCAGAATGCGGGGATTGCGTAGGATGGCGCGGGCGATGGCAATGCGCTGGCGTTGGCCAGCCGAAAGCTGGACGCCCCGCTCTCCCACAGTACTCTCATAGCCCTTTGGGAGTCGGGCGATGAACTCCACTGCGTTGGCGGCCTCGGCTGCCGCCTCGATCTCTTCCCGGGTTGCATCCAGGCGGCCATAGGCGATATTCTCATAGAGCGTGCCTCCAAAGAGGGCTGGCTCCTGCGGTACGATGGCGATCTGCTCGCGCAGCGAACGAATCTGCACATCTTGCAGGTCATAGCCATCAACGAAGATATGCCCGTTGGTTGGCTCGAAGAGGCGCAGGATCAGGCCGGTAATCGTGGTCTTCCCCGCGCCGCTGGGGCCCACGAGTGCCACCATTTGCCCTGCCTGCAGTGCCATGGAAAGATCGCTCAGCACAATAATCACTACAGAGCCGACCAGCGTGACCACTTGCTGTACCAGGGTCAGAATATTATTGGTCAATCCCGTCTGAGCTACCACCACATCGGTCGTGACCCGCGACATCATTTCACCCGTGCGCCGAGAATTGAAGAAAGTCAGGGAGAGTGATTGGAGATGTCCATATACCTGCTTGCGCAAGTTTGCCACCAGCCGCTCACTGGCATAGGAGACCAGGTAGTTCTGCCCGAAATCGAAGAGGCTGCGCACGAGGAAGACCAGTATCAGCAGCAGGGCAATCTGGTTCAGCAGGCCCCGGTCGTGGTGCACAAAGACGCTATCCAGGAGATGCTGTATCACCCAGGGGAAGATCAGGCCGGCCCCAGTTGAGAACAGGAGAAAGATGGTTGCTAAGATCATCTGTTTCCAGAATGGCCGTAAGTAGCCAAAGAGCCTGCGCGTCGTGGCAACAGGTTGCTTGGCCTTTGGGTGTTCAGGCTCTGTAGGGACCCGATTTATCGCGTCCCCTGCTGTACTGCGCCTGCTCATGGGGACCAACCAGCTTTCCGTATCTGTGCAACTATTGGTTTCATTTTGTTAATTCTACCACCACCGCCGCTATATCCTGGAAAATGTAGTCGGGTTTAATGGAGGATTTGGCCACATCTTCAAGTGAATCCTTGCCTGATAAGACCAGCAGGGTATGGGTACCCGCAGCCTTGCCGCCCTGGATATCGACAGCGAGTCCATCCCCAATCATCACTGTTTCTGCGGGCTGGCTATCCAACGTGTGCATGGCCTCCAGCAGCAGCGTCGGTTCTGGCTTGCCAACTACCTCCGGCGTGACGCCGCAGCCTGCTTCGATTGCAGCAACCATAGTGCCACAGCCTGGCAAGAAGCCTCCCGCGACTGGCAGCAATGCATCACGATTGATGGCGATAAAATGCGCGCCTGCACGTATAGCAAGCACTGCCGATGTGAGCTTCTTATAATCAAAGTGGCGATCAAGACCTACCAGCACAACGTCCGCTTTTATTTTCGCGTCCGCGTCTGCTACCCGCAGCTGGTGTGCTTTGAGGAGGTCGCCGAGGGGTGGCTCGCCGACGAGGTAGACGACGGCTCCTGGGAAACGGCGTGCGATATTCTGTACCGCCGCCTGGCCCGCACCTAGCAGGTGAGACGTGTCAGTTGCAATCCCCAGGCGTTCAAGTTTTTCCAGTACCTGGGTCTCGCTAGCAAACGAATTGTTGGTGAGGAAGAGGAACTTTTTGTGATGGGTTTGCAGCCAGTCAATGAACTCTTTGGCGCCCGGCAGCAGTTGATTGCCCCGGTAAATGACCCCGTCCAGGTCAATCAGGTAGGTTGTATATGGTAACATGTTTCTCCGTATCAATCTCGCAACAATTGTTCGCGGATGGCGACTATTTCACGGCGCAATGTGGGGTTGGTATTGACTTCGCGGTCAATCTTTTCGCAGGCGTGCAATACGGTGCTATGGTCGCGCCCGCCAAACAAGAGCCCTATTTCCAGCAAAGAGATCTGTGTCTCCTGGCGTATCAGGTACATGGCAATCTGGCGAGGCATGACGATATGTTTATCGCGCTGTTTCCCACACATATCATCCAGCGAGATATGGTAGTATTCCGCGACCGCCTGGGCAATCTGTTTCCCGTTCAGGCGTGATTCCCTGGTATCGTTGCCCAGCGAGGACATGGCGGCTCGTGCGACTTCCATGGTGAGGTCGGCGCGGTGCAATTGTTGATAGGCCATCAAGCGATTGAGACAGCCTTCCAGCTCGCGGATATTGGTCTGTACCCGCCCGGCGATATAGGCAATGATGTCGTCGGGAACGCGGTAGCGCAACAGGTCGGCCTTCACGCGCAGGATGGCCATACGTGTTTCCAGGTCCGGTGGCTGGATATCTGCGATCAGTCCCCATTCAAAACGTGAACGCAAGCGTTCTTCCAGGCTCACAATAGCTTTAGGGGGACGATCACTACAGATCACAATCTGCTTACTCATCTCGTGCAAGCTGTTAAAGGTATGGAAGAACTCTTCCTCCGTCGATTCTTTGCCCGCGATAAATTGAATATCGTCCACTAGTAGGATATCGACAGACCGGTATTTGGCGCGGAACTCTTCGGTGGTGCGGTAACGAATGGCGTTGACAATTTCATTGGTGAATTGTTCGGAAGAGACGTAGAGCACTGCCAGCCCCGTCTGCACTCCCTGATGTCCAATGGCGTGCAAAAGATGCGTTTTGCCCAGTCCCACGCCGCCGTATAAAAAGAGCGGGTTATACGACTCGCCCGGTGCCTCTGCCACTGCGAGCGAAGCCGCGTGAGCGAGACGATTGCTGCCTCCGACTATAAAGGCATCAAAGGTGTAGCGCGGATTGAGGCGGTTATGCATCAAAATGTTGGCTCTCTGCTCGTTATCCCACTCATCTAATGGTTCCGAGGCACCATCGTAGGGGCCCGATTTATCGCGCCCAACATCGCGCCCAAGATTGTTTGCCGGAGTCCTGGCAGGAATATCGTAGTAGGCATAGTTGCTTGTCTGATCAGTATTATACATTGAGGAACGGTACTGGTGCCATTTCTCGGCCATATCCCGCTCGGCAAGAAAACCATCATCAGAGCTGTTGGTGACGCTGATGGCAACCGGCTGGCCGGTAATATCCATGAGGATGTCTTCAATCGGACGCCGCCAGCGCGTGCTGATGACATCACGGGCCAGGCTGCCTGACACCTGCAAAGTAAAATAGATAGCCTGGTCCTGGGGAGCCAGCGAGGCAGCATCAATGTCGTCTGCTCCAATATTCGGAGCATCCGCCAGATGGGCAGATTGTAGCCACGCCTTACTTACCTCATCCATGGGTGCTGTCTCTAATCGTTCAAGCGTGGTTCGCCAGATAGCTGCTGCGTTCACTCGATACTCTCCCGTAATGCCTTGCGGTCACGCGGCTTCCACCATGCTTCTACACGGCTTCCACCAGGCTTCTACTCCTCGACGAGGGCGATACATTCAATCTCGACCAGTGCCTTGCGCGGCAATTCCGCCACCGCCACCGTCGAGCGTGCTGGAGCCGGCACGCTCGAAACACCGAAATAGCCGGCATAGACCGCGTTCATGGCCTGGAAATCGCTCATACTGCTCAAAAAAACGGTCGTTTTGATCACATTTGCGAGTGAAGTGCCTGCGCTGTTGAGCACGGCCTCCACGTTTTGCAAGACGCGATGCGTCTGAGCCTGGATATCTTTGCCAACAAGTTCACCACTTGCCGGATCAAGTGCAATCTGGCCGGAGGTATAAATAAATTGACCGCAGCGTATAGCCTGGCTGTACGGGCCAATCGCCCCCGGAGCGTGAGGTGTGCTGATCTGTACTCGATGTGTCTCTTGCATAAACAGGTACTTTCCTTTGAACGTACGGGCCTCAGCGAAGCGCGTTTCAATACCCTCGCGCCCAACAATCTGGCATAACCGCATTGTCATCCTGAGTGCATTGTCATCCTGAGTGCAACGAAGGATCTCACGGAATCGCGCCCATCGCCGATTTATCGGCTCGCGTTCTCGTGTGATCCAGGCCGATAAATCGGCGATGGGCGCGATAAATCGGCCCCTACAGCTCCCTTGCGTAATCGTGCAAGTTCTTTCCCGCATTGGCGTAGTGCCTGTTGCATCTCCGCCGCCGATTGAAAGCGGTCTTCCGGCTCTTTCTCCAGAGAGCGCATGACGATCTGCTCAACGGCAGGCGGAACGGTGGGATTGAACAGGCGCAGAGCAGGCGGGTTGGTCGATGCGTGTTGCATAGCGATAGAGACCGCAGTTGGCCCAACAAAAGGTGGGCGTCCGGCTAACATTTCAAACATCACCACGCCGAGCGAATAAAGATCTGAGGAAGCGGTCAATGTTTCACCGCGTGCCTGTTCAGGTGAGAGGTAATCCGCAGTGCCAAGCACGATGCCGCTATTGGTCAGGCCGCCCTCTTCCAGCACGCGCACAATACCAAAATCGGTCAGCTTGACCAGGGGTCTTTCCTGGCTGCTCTGGCTACTACTCATATTTGGAATGCCACCGCCCCCACCGCCCCATGCCAGCATGATATTCTGTGGTTTGATATCGCGGTGAATAAAGCCGCGTGCATGGGCTACTTGCAGAACATCGCAGACCTGGGCGGCGATATCAATGGCCTGTGCTGCCTGCAATTGGCGGGTTTGCCCGATCAGTTGCTTCAATGTCGGCCCATTAATATATTCCATCACAAGAAAATACTGGCCCCATTCTTCGACAAAGTCAAAGATAGTGACCGCATTAGGATGGGTAAGCGCGGCAGCAGCCCGTGCCTCGCGGCGGAAGCGTTCGACCGCGCGCAGGTCGTTCTTGTCCAGGGAGCGTAAGACCTTAATGGCGACTATACGTTCCACGCGGTGATCCCAGGTTTTGTAGACACTGGCCATACCACCTGTTGCGATATGTTCGCGGATCTCATAGCGTCCTGCAATGGGCGGTTTTCCTTCAAATTGATTCAACGTTCTACCTCTGTAGGGCCGATTTATCGCGCCCATCGCCGATTTATCGGCCTGGTGTAGGGGCCCGATTTATCGCGCCCCCGTTTTCTCCATATGAGAAGTATACCAACGTGTAGGTAGACAGTCAACACTATGTGCCAAAACCCCAATTGTCATCCTGAGCAAAGCGAATTGTCATCCTGAGCAAAGCGAATTGTCATCCTGAGCAAAGCGAATTGTCATCCTGAGCAAAGCGAATTGTCATCCTGAGCAAAGCGAAGGATCTCAAAACTTCGCCAGTTGATTGAGAGCGCGGCGCACAAAAACGGGTGTGACCTGTTTACGATAATTGATGGTCAGGTCGGCATTATCCAGCGGTTTTGCGCGTTTGGCAGCCAATAGGGCCGCCTCCTCAATGCGCTCCGGCGTCAGCGCATGACCAATAAGCACGCGCGCCGCCTCCACTGCCTCAAGGGGATGTGAGGCAACGGCCCCCAGCACCAGGCGGGCATCCGTCACCGTCTCTCCATCCCCGGCGAAGCGCAGCGCGGCTGCCACACCAAGCATGGGAAAATCAAAAGAACCTCGGCGGCGCAGTTTCAAGTAGCTGCTGCGCCAGCCATCCGCGGGTGGGAGGGGCGGCAAGATAATTTCGCTCAGCACCTCGTCGGGAGCCTTGGTGTATGGTTGTATGCCGTCGTCTTGAAACAGCTGTTGCACAGGTAAAAGCCGCTCGCCGCGCACGCTCACCAATCTCACCTGCGCATTCAAACTCACCAGCACAGGGGCGGTATCAGCCGAGGAGATGGCCCAGCAACGCGGGCTGCCAGGAGCAACCAGGCAGATGTCTCCATCTTTTTTCATGCAGTACCCGATAGAGTGCCGCCAGAACTCGGTCTGATTGTAGTAATTGCAGCGTGTATCCAGCAGCAGATTGCCACCGATCGTGCCAACATTGCGCAATTGCGGTGTCGAAACAGAACTGGCAGCCGTCGTCAGGGCAGCGTAGGGACCCTCAGCGAAGCTTGCGGAGCGCGTTTCAATACTCTCGCGTCCCGCCAACAGAGCATGTTCGGATAGCTGAGTCAGCGTTACGCCCGCGCCGATACGAAATCCCTGCTCAGGTGAACCACTGATACCCTTCAACGCGTCAATATTGCGTAGGCCAATCACGACGGGAGGCGTAAACTGACGACGTTTCATATTGGGGAACAAATCGGTACCGCCCGCAACGAGCATGGCCTGCTCACCCTCTTGATTGAGCATGAGAGCGGCTTCATCGAGGCTACGGGGAGCGCGATAGATAAATGGAGGAAGGCGCAACATCAGGATACGCCTCCTTTCTGATTCTGTAGGGATGATGGGCGTCGTCTCGTAGGGGCGGGAGCGGAGTTGGGTGGAGTGCGGGAACCTTGGACGCTTGCGTCGCCCGCGTCCTGTTCCCGTGACTCCAACGCCCCACCCATCCCCAGGGCGACGCAAGCGTCCCCACCACCCATTCCCACCACCCCCGCCCCTACGGGATCCACTCGTCCCTTTCCTTCCTCAAAATACTTACCCATATGCTCATCGGGCTGCCAGCGAATAAGGCGCGTCGGCCAGGAAGATGGATACACCGTCGGCGAAACTTGGGGTCGCTGACCTGGCGTCTTTTCGTATATAGTAGTGGCTGCGCTTGCCCCAGCCATAGCTTTCAAAGCTTTCAGCACCCTGTCGGGCGTGATGGGCGTCTCGTCAATACGTACCCCGATAGCATCATAAACGGCGTTGGCAATCGCGGGAATGACGGGATTTAAGGGGCCTTGTCCGGCCTCTTTGCCCCCAAAGGGACCTTCAAGATCGGGAATTTCGACCAGGATTGTCTCGATTTCCGGCGTATCAAGCGTGGTCGGAAGTTTGTAATCGAGCAACGAGGGAAGCTTATGCCTGCCCTTGCGGAATACTTGCTGCTCCATCACCGCCTCGCCATAGCCCATATACGCGCCGCCCTCCACCTGTCCTGCCACCAGTAGCGGATTGATCGACTGCCCCACGTCATGTGCAAGCCACAGCTTCTCAACATGTACCTCGCCCGTCTCTTCATCGACGGCTACTTGAGCAACGCAGGTTGAGTACGAATAGGCAGGAGAAGGACCAACGCCCGCGCCTTTATACTCGCCGTGAATACCTTCGGGCGGCGCGTAGGAACCGGCCGCAACCAGCGCACCAAAACGCGCCTCCGCCAGTTGTATCGCCTGTACGAACGGTACTGCCAGCCCGCCATTGTCACCCTGAGCGCACGGTACTGCCAGCCCGCCATTGTCACCCTGAGCGCACGGTACTGCCAGCCCGCCATTGTCACCCTGAGCGCAGCGAAGGGTCTCTCTGCTAACTTCATCATCTTCGTGATAGACCATGCCATTGGCAACGTCCAGTTGCTCGCTGGAAACATGCAGATAGTCGGCAACCACCTCAAAAAGTTGTGCTTTCAGTTTGCGGGCGGCAGCGATGGCGGCATTGCCGGCCATAAAGGTGACACGGCTGGAATACGAGCCGAGATCAACCGGTGTCAGCGTGGTGTCCGCCGTCTCAAGATGTATCTCTTCCGGTTCAATGCCCAGCTCCTCGGCCACGATATAGGCCAGTATAGATGTTGAGCCCTGTCCAATATCGGTCGAACCACAATAGACGGTCACGCCCCCGCCGCGATCAAGGCGGATTTGCACGGATGAGTGCGGCAGATCGTTCCAATAGATCGGTTTGCCCGCGCCACAAATATACGCTGAGGCCGCCAGCCCCAAACCACGTTTGATGTATGGCTGATCCGCCTGCGTCTGTAATGGCCGATTTCTCGCGCCCATCGCCGATGTATCACGATTGTCATCCTGAGCAACACGATTGTCATCCTGAGCAACACGATTGTCATCCTGAGCAAAGCGAAGGATCTCACCGCTCCGCCATGATTGCCAGCCCGCACGCTCTGTCACCTCTTCCAGGCACTCTTTTAAGGCGCAACTTGTAATACGCAGGCCATTCACCGTGTAGCTGTACGGCTCAATCAGATTATGCAGGCGCAATGCAAGCGGGTCAATGCCAAGATCGCTGGCGATCTTATCCAGGTGTACTTCGACAGCATAGCGCGGCTGCGTTGTGCCATGCCCTCGTTTGGGGCCGCAGGGCGGCTTGTTAGTAAAGAGGCGCATGCCCTCAAATTTGTAACACGGAAGATGGTAGGTGACAGTTTGCAGCGCGCCCGTGTAATAAGTTGTGGCAATGCCATACGAGCCATACGCGCCGCCATCGAGAAACGAGCGGAAATGCATCGCCGTAAGCGTCCCATCTTGCTTGACCCCCGTCTTGATCCACATTTTGACAGGATGCCGTCCGCGATGCAGCAGAAAGACCTCCTCGCGCGTACACGTAATCTTGACGGGTCTTCCTGTGCGACGAGCAAGTTCGCAGGCACAAATTTCATGAGAGAACGCGTCGCTTTTGCCGCCAAATCCACCGCCAACGTTGGGGGCAATCACGCGGACATGCGATTGCGCTATCTTCAACACCTTGCTTACTTCACGATGAACATAATGTGGCGTCTGCGTCGAAGACCAGAGCGTGAGCTTGCCTCCTACGGGATCAGTCGGGTTGGGTTCCCATTGCGCGACGCACGCATGAGCCTCTATCGGCGCGTGATTGTTGCCCTCGTAATAAAACCAGTCTTCACGGATATAATCTGCCCCGGCAAAACCCTCCTCCATATCGCCAAACTCATAGGAGACGGCTTTATGGATATTCCCAATACGAGCCTCGTCATTGATCTTCACGTCGGGATGTGCCAGTGCTTCATCAATGCTCATCAGGGCTGGCAGCACCTCATATTCTACCTCAATCAGTTTGAGAGCCTGGTCGAGAATATCGGGATCGAGTGCGGCCACGGCTACAACAGGATCGCCCACATAGCGTACCTTGTCGATGGCAAGCGCGTACTCATCCTGGCTGGAAGGAAGAATGCCGAACTTTTGCGGCAGGTCTTCGCCCGTGAGAATGGCTACCACACCTGGCAAGGCTAAAGCGCGATGGGTATCAATGGAGAGGATGCGTGCGTGAGCATGAGGCGAGCGCAAGATGCGCCCATAGAGCATACGCGGCAACATAATATCATCGGCATAGAGGGCGCGTCCCGTGACTTTGGCGTAGGCATCCACTTTCGGTCGAGGCGTACCGATGACGGCATAGGTACGTTCTTTCGGCCTGCTTTCAGATCGTCGTTTAATCATGGGTTACCTCGCGGAATATAGTAGTGGCTGCGCTCCGCGCTAGCCACCTCAGCCATGCTCGTTCCCTCGCTTGTCATGCGCTGTGCAGCTGCCTCGACCGCTTCATAGATTTTCGTATATCCGGTACAACGACAGAGGTTTCCAGCAAGTGCCTCTTTGATTTGCTCACGCGTAGGCTGGGGATGCTCGCGCAAGAGAGCGATGCCCGCAAGCAAGATACCAGGTGTGCAGTAGCCACATTGGGCCGCGCCTGATTCGGCAAAGGTTTCTTGCAGGGGATGCAGCTTCCCATGCTGTTCGACGCCCTCGATTGTGGTAATCTCGTTCCCCTGTATCTCTATGGGTAATGTCAGGCAGGACAATACTGGAAGGCCATCAATCAGGACGGTACAGGCTCCGCATTCACCCAGTTCGCAGCCATGCTTGGTGCCAATCAACCCCATGTCTTCACGTAAGACTTCCAGTAAGGTATGGTGCGGCAATACCGCCAGTTCGTGGCGTTCGCCATTCACCTGCAAGGTGATGAGTTCACGCACTATAGCCTCCTTTCTTGCAACCATTGTCATCCTGAGTGCAACGAAGGATCTCTCTTTCATCCTATTTCCCTGCTCCCAGCGCGTTTGAAACCGCCACCGCCTCGCTACGCAATTGCTGAGCGGCACGATCCAGGGCTTCATCGCGAAAGCGCGAGGCAAAGCCGACAATCCAGAGCAGGGCCACCAATGTGTCTCCTGCGCCATAAATGGGGGCCGCTACCGCGTTGACACCGATCAGGTACTCCTCATAGTCGAAACTGATACCCGCACGGGTGGCCTCTTCTATCCGCGCTAAATACTGCTGGGGGTGCTTTATCGAATGTTGGGTGAAGCGAGGTAGAGTGTCAGCATACAAGAAGGTCTCGCGCTGTGCCAATGGCCAACTCGCCAACACAAAAGGGCCAGTGGCTGCGGCCAGCAAGTGTATGCGAGTCCCGCGGGATGCGGCAATGTGTAGGGTGGGCTGCTCTCCCTCATCTACAAGACATTCAATGATGCGCACACCTTTCTGCTCGACCTCCTGCTCCCCTCCTGCGGGCGGCCACAAGGGCCCCCACCCCTCATCCACCCATCCCCCGCCCCTACGCGACGATGGCAGGCAATGCCCGCAGGCATTGCCCAGGCAAACGGTCTCTCCTGTGCAAGATGCCAGGCGGCGCATGGCAGGCAGCGCAAAGCGGCGCAGCCCGGCACGCTGGATTGAGACCTGCGCAAGATCATAGATGCGTGAGCCCAGCACAAAGCGGCGTTCCTCTATTTGCTCGACCGCGCCATTGCTCTCCAATGTTTTGAGCAGTCCGTGGATACTCCCTTTACTCATGTTAAGTACACGGGCCAGCTCCGACAGGGTCAAACCTTCCTCCGTGACGCTCAATAAATCCAGCAGGCGGAAAGCACGCTCAACCATCGGCGCGGGTACTACAGGTGCCGTGGTGGTCTCTTGATAACCATCAGTTTGTTCGCTATATTGAACTGCTTGTTCTTCCATAAGAACAGAGTAACCAAATTTGGGAAATATGTCAAGGGCACGAATGCGAGAGGGCATGGCCAGCGCGCTGGCCATGCCCTCTCGCATTCGTGCCCTTGAGAGTATACTTCTAATGCGTCCACACAGGACGTGAGTCCGAATCAACACCGCCGTTTGTGAGAGGTACGGGGCTGCCTTTGAGGCTATATGCACCGGTTTTGGCATTGAAAGTCACATCTGCCAGCCAGATGTCGAACTCGTTGTTGCTGTAGGCCATGTAGGCAATCTGCGTACCATCTGGCGACCAGACCGGCTGGCTGACATATTGCCCCTTCACAATCAAAGATGACTGCTGGTATGGCAGTAAGGCATTTTTCTGCACGCTAGGGTTACTGGGGTTACTTGTGACGTTCTCAGGCACGCCCATCACATACAGTCCCATAGTAGAGGGGTCGATGCGACGTATGTAGGCAAGATGATTGCCATCAGGCGAAAAAGAAGGCATCAGATTCTCTATACTGGTACTATACGGCGTAATCGCTATGCCGGGATCAAAGCCTGAACCGGCTGTTCCTGGATAGTATGTGTTGGGATGGCTGGCGATGATGGTGGCATCTTCCAGGTATATCTGGATAACCTGTTGGGTCCGTGATTTGTCATAGGTATAGTGGGTATAGACGATCTCATTCTTGTGGGCCACACCTGGACGATAGCTTGCATCGCGATCACCCCCATTCCCAAAGTCGGCGTATGCCACAGCCTGGTAATTGGATGGATTGGTTCTTGAGATTGAGAATACTTGCAAATCTAGCATAGGGGCGTTTTGCCCGGTTTCATTGTACCAATCCTCTTTTTGAATATCGCTAAGAAAGAGCAGATGGGTGCTATCCGATGCCCATGCTGGTTGTGCATACCAGAGGTATGTAGCTTTTGGTGGGAAATTTCCATTAGGAACATAGCTGCCTGCACCAGAACGTAATACCCTCCAATGAGTACTGGTGGTAAGCGATAAAGTGATTGGTATATAGTCCAGGTCAGAGGCATAGTAGTGACGAAAGATAAAGGCGATCCATTTACCGTCAGGTGAAATAGCAGGATCACGCACATCGCCACCAGAGGTCAACTGGTGGACGTTGCGCGAGCCATCGATTACAAATAGATTACGGCCCTGGGTGAAATAGATCATCCCTTTGAAAAGAGCCTGGTCGCTTGTATTGATCTTGAGATTTGTATTGACCTGCTTGAAGTTCTGGGTACTACTGGTGTTACCACCGATACCAAAGCAGCCCTGCATGCTCAGGGCGACAAGTACAAGCAAGAAAAATGTGTACCAGGGATTATATCTTTTCATAATTTGTTTCCTGACAATGCTATTGAAGACTCCAGCTGATTATACCTGTAAAGCTGCTGGTGATTCAAACACCACCATGAGCAGCAGGTCAAGCAGGCTACGAATACCAAAATCGTTATAGTTGTTAGGGTGGTCGAAGTGTTGGCTGCCATCCAGGCTCATGCTTGCCAACTGGCTCGTGGTTTGCCAGGAAGTGTTGCTCGTCCATGGTATTGCCTGCGGGCAAGAGGAGCAGGGGGGTACCCCTTGCGGGTACCCTTCTGGTTGTGTTGTTTGGGTGGTTTGAGCAAGCACAGGAGTATTGTTGTTAGTATTTCCCTGAACATTGCACTTCGCGTTGTTTCCCAGCGCGAACATCTTAGCAATCGCCTGCTGAATCGGAGCGCAGATAGGATTAAAGATATCTTTAGTATCAGGTGGTGTACCTACTACACCTGCTACCGAGTAAGTTGGCGGGCTGAGAATAAGTCGCTGTATCTTGCTCGGATCGATAGTGCGTGCAAAATTCATCAGTTCAACTACCTGGAGTATCTGCATATCTGTTTTCAGATAGCCATTCATATCTCTGGCTAGTTCAGGTAACCTGCCGATGATATCTGAATTCACGAGCCTGGTTTTCAAATTGCTTAACACCTGCTGCTGGCGAGCGGAACGCCCGAAATCACCCACGAGGTCAGCATGTCGCGAACGCACGTACTCCAGTGCGTGTAATCCATCGAAATGCTGCGGTCCAGGTGCTATATAGAGGCGTTTGTAATTATCTGCATTCTGGCTATGGCTGCCGGTATCATCTGGATACACATCATCGGTAATGGGATGGGTGACATCGATATCAACACCGCCGGCTGTATCAACCACCTTCATAAATCCGCTCAGTCCAACCCAGGCATAGTAGTTGATGGGAATGCCAAAATCTTGCGAGATAGTCAGGCGACTGAGGCCGACGCCATTGCCATTATTGTAGGTTTGGCCAGTATAAAATGCCTCGTCCAGCTTCATCATCCCGTAGCCGGGCACGCTGATATACAGGTCGCGAGGAATAGAGAGCATACCAACACTTTTCGTGGCGGGATCAATAGTTACAACAATATCTGTCTGAGCCAGATAGCCGTTTTGAAACTTCTGGTCTGTGTCACTGCCCAACAACAGTATATTGATGCGACCACCACTCAAGATATTTGTGCTGTCTCGTCCTTGATTGGGGTTGTCTTCTCCTTTGAGCAGTGGTGCCGACTGGCCCACGATATGATTTACAGGGTCGGCAAAGTTGGTGTAATAATAATATGATCCAGCTCCGGTTAAGAGCAGCAGGAACAGGAGTATGGAGGCTACTACTCGCGCCCAGATGGGGAAACGCCTTTTTTTCTTGCGCGACCTATTCTTTGATGCCTGTCCTGGTGGTGGCCGATAAATCGGCGATGGGCGCGATAAATCGGCCCCTACAACTTTTTCATACCCGGCGTTCTGCCAGCCCATTGGCGCTTGCCCTGGCACCGGTACAGGGCCAAAGGGCTGAAGGGTCTGCGCATTGGCATACTGGTTTATAGGCTGCACCTGCGGGCGACCACAAGGGTCCCCACCCCTCATCAACCCTTCCCCCGCCCCTACGCGATGACTGTCAAACGTTGGCATGGGCCGCACTGACTGCACTGGCTGCGCCGGATTCGCTCCAGGCATGGGCGATAGCGGATGTGAAACAATTGGCTGGAAGGGTTGGGATGCGGGTCCGGTGTTTGGCCCCTGCAAGTCCCGCTGTATGTCCCGCTGCATGGCTGGTTGTTTTAACGTGTCTTGCTCTACCATTGAAGTGAGAGATGGGTCTCCTCCATTGATAGGCGGGAGAGATTGGCTGGATTTCCAGCCTGATAATAGTCCCGTAGCAGGTCGCTGTATTGCCTGTAAAGGAGGTGTTTCTTCCTCGGATTGTGCAGTTGGGTCACCCGGTCGAGCATTCCCTGTTAACCACCAGTCGCCAGATGGTAACATCTGGTTGGAGTGATTTGGATTGTCTTGAGCATTATTGAACGGCACAAATTGACGCTTCACAGTAATGTACCTGCTTCCTGATAGAGTAATTATAAGATAGTCATATTTGTTTCATCTAATTATAACGAACAGTCGAGCAAATCTTCACCACTCAAGCTGACTTGCTTGCTTCGTATAGGACATTTAGCCTGTTTTCATAGTTGTTTTAATAACTGTCTTTGCTTTAATAACTAACGGCATGTGGAGGTTGTTTGTTTCGCCACAGGCGAAACAAACAACCTCCACATGCCGTTAGTTATCTTTTTTCTTCTCGGCGAGCCTGTAAAAAGCTCAGGATGAGCGAGCCAAGCAGTACTATGAGCAACACAATCTCCATAGTGCTAAATGTTTTTTTCTTTTGCATGATGGTAGTACCTCCTAATTTATCTATCTTACCCATAGTTGTTTGCCATGTCCATAGTCATATTTCAGGTGGAAATGTTGAGTGACCCAGGTATAGAATGCTTTTAGCTGCGGCAGGCACAGGCGATCCATGAAAAAAAGCACGGCATGTACCTGTGGCTGTGATGCTTCATTGATAAGCTGCTGGTTGGTCATGTACCCACTCACAATACGGACTATGGAGGTATCCACCAGGTCTGGCGGAGTATTGCGGTCGGCCAGGGCAGCCACGAATTGCCCATCAGTCACTACAAGTTGGTCGGGAGTAATCGAGTTGCGTAGATCATTGGCAACATGCGCCTCCAGGTGAGCAAATGAGTCGTTGCCGCGTATCACCGAGTACTGGTAGTAAGGCTGATACGTCTGAATATCAGTCACGACAACGGCCAGTATCAGAAGCACTGCCAGAGATGGCATAATGATCGGGAGCTTGAATTTGGAGAGAAAGCCCTTTACGGGAGATGTGCCGACCCCTCCCCCTATGCCCCCCCTGAGCCCCATGATCGCTATGGCAATCAGTGGGGGAATAAGCGTGATATAGTGGCGATAGAAGAGGGGTACCTCCTCCCACAGCAGAGCAAGCGATATCAATGTCCAGGCAAGCAACGGAATGACACGCCAATCGCGACGTAAAAGGGCCGCTACCAGCCCATACGCTGCGGCGATAAGCAGGAGTAGATTTGTTTGCGCAAAATTCTGCAATACTTGTATGTTATGCACCTGGTTATTGATGAGTACAACCCTGGCATCCGTGTGGAACATAACCACGTCACGAAACATGACGGTAGAGGAGCCGAGGAAGGGAAGCAGCAGCAGCAATGCTGTTACGATGCTGGCAATGATAAGCATGATAATGGGGCGCAGGACGCGGGCCCCCACCAGGACACCCGCAAGGGCCCCCACTCCACCCCGCGCCTCCCCCGCCCCTACGCGACAACGCCGCGTTCCTGGCTGTTTCCGCCAGATTTGCCAGAGGCGGGCCAGTACTAGCATGGCAATTGGCACAATACTGGTGACGCTGAGCAGCTTGCAGAGGATACCCAGAGAAAGCGTGATGCCTGAAAGAGCGGCTATATAGAGACTAGTGTCGCTGTTGCCGACACCGGCAGTTCCCTCTGGATTCTCCCACCAGAGGTAGGCCGCGCCTACGGCCACAAAAGAAAAAGCTGCGGACGATACTTCCGCTTCGATCTTCTGTGATTGGCTGAAGTAGAGTGGGTCAACGACCAGCAAGAGCATGGCGGCAATGGCCCCCAGGCGTCCGCTTAACGCTTTACCCATCAGATAGGCTCCCAGAAACCCAACCAGTGATACCAGTGCGATGCCCAGCCGCGCCGACCAGAGTGTACTGCCAAAAAGAGCGAAAATAGGGTAAGTAGAAAGCAAAAAGAAGGGAGGTTGCGAGTAGAATATCTGCTGGTAGAGCGTGTAGCCTGCACGCATGGCGAGGAGAGATTGCCAGTAGACGCCTTCGTCGTAACCATCATGGTCAAATGGCTGGCCCAGGTTATAGAGGCGCATCCCAAAAGCGATGATGAGGAGTGCCAAAGGCACTCCCCACAGAAGGATATTTTGCCAACGAGGGGAAGG
>WNFB01002411.1_pt1 | contig 16290 bp, 13 predicted proteins | sample 5400501 | NCBI WGS metagenome assembly WNFB01 (sample SAMN13153341, study PRJNA577476) | soil metagenome | isolation source: 200 cm saprolite under Douglas fir tree site 2 hole 1 | place: USA:California | collected 2015-04-18
CACCGAGACATCGGAGGTTCGCGCGCACAGACTCATCCCATTTGTAAGCTCCTCGGCCTCCACGCTTGCAACCAGCGTATTGCGGCGTGCCACGCGCCGCTCTGGCTCTGGACCCTGAGCAGGTTCACACTGCGCGGATGGTTGCCCGACTTCATCATTTACAGGGTGATTCTCCATCCCATGCCTCCGGAACGTTCCCGGCGATGAGAGGGATGCCGTGCCCAAGGACGGCTGAAACGCGGGAAGAACTACATGAATTGTGTCATTTCTTGGCGGAGGCAACAACAGGATTCATCAACGTCATGCCCGATTAGGGAGCCCTCGCCTCTAAAGGCATTGGCAGCACTCATCGAATGAATGAGTCGCGGTACGGCCTGCAGAATTCTGGTTCCAAGGATGCCTTTTTTTTACCCTTTCTCCTCCTGGTATGTCACCGAAGCAAACGGGCGGGTCTCAGGCGTGTCCACTCCATCGGAGCGGCTTGCGGGAGAAGAGCCGCGGCCCTGACGTCGGGCGAACGTACGTCCGATGTGCCTACTGACGACATAAAGTGGACGCGCCTTGATCTCTTCGTACACCCGTCCTACATATTCACCGATGATCCCCAGGAAAAAGAGCAGGATGCCGGAAAGGAAGGTCATGATGAGAATCAGCGCGGTGAATCCCCGAGTGGAACCGGCTTGGGCCGTCGGCGCAGTCCACTAGGGAGAAGTAGCCTGCAATTGGATCTTCGCGACGCGGTGGCGCTTGAGCGCATATCCTATGCTGATAATTCCGTACAGAACCGCAAACGCCGTGAAGCCCATCAGGTATTGCCGATGGGGTATGATCACAAATCCAAACAAAGAATTAAAACCCACCGCAGACCAAAAAGCCACTTCCATGGGCCATGGCTTTGGGTAGAAAGCCGACGCTAGCAGGCCCACATTCGACGAGAGGAGAAGAAGGTAGCCGATTGCCCCTAGCTTCGCGACGATAGTGACGAGGGTAAATAATGGGTGTTCACGAATCAGGCGAAACACTTCCGTTCGAACTATGCGCTCATATTCCGGGGAGAGGTATTGAACTGTAGGTGCGACCGAGCGAACCTTTTCAGAAACGAGTTCGTCTTGATACCCGGTCACGTACTTATTCGGCACAACACTGAAACCTAAATACACGGAGTGCCAAAAGGGATGCCGGTCCAGTAAGCGTATGGAATCCGGCTGCACGGCCGCCAAGAAGGCGTCGCGCCGAACTTTCAGAGTATGGAAGTAAACTGTGGGGACTACAAACCCTGCGATTAATGCGGCCACAACTGTAAGCTTCTGTTTGCGGGCCCAATTGTCGTGAAGTGCAATCATGACCACGACAAAAACCGCTACTCCCGTTGCTGCCTGACTGCGAATCAAATTCGCGAAACCGATCACAATGCCAGCACCGGCCACGAACAAAACCAACCCAGTCCCAAAGGTTTTTTTCGCCTCAAGATGCAAGAACCAAGGAACGACGGACAAGACTGCTATGGTCTGGAAGGTATAAACGTCTCCCCTCCGAAGGGCAGAATAGGTCATCACGAGCAGCGAGAGAATGGCCCAGGACTTCAGTTTCCAGTTTTCGAGGCTGGGCAGGAGGAACGCAATTCCGATGAGCATAGAGAAAATCAACGGCGCCTCGAAGAAGAGGCGGATCGCCTTAGGCAATTCAAGGTGGGCCAAAACCGCCAACCGGGGGATAAAGTAATATATTCCAAGATCGTCGCCCAAGCCTGCCGGGTAGTACCGCGACCCGTCTGTGGCCACAAGCGGAACTCCGGTTTCGCAGTATGCCATGAGGGCTTCGTGCAGTTCCACGTAGCGGGTAGGCATAATTCTCTTGGGAATCGGTCCCAGTCGAGCCATTTTGTCCTCGAGGCTATCGGCATCATGAGGTGCGGCTTCGGGTTGGGGGCCTTTATCCGTTTGCGGTTGGTAACTTTGGCGGCAATCTGGCCTTGGGGAGATCTGCGCAGACGTTGCGGGTTGAAAGGGCCACAAGAGGATCAGTAAGAGCCAGATTTTTCGCAGCGACATGCCGTCATATTATATTCATTCATCCGGGGTATCCACTTTTCTCTCGGACGGTTGCTAACATTTATCTCATCGCGTCGGAACGCACTGTTACAGGCCAATCTTCGCCGGGATCGCGATTCTTAGATCCAGGTAGACCTCATTGCGCACTGGATGCAGTTCCGAACTGAGTGAATTGTTCCTCGTCACACCACCTTCCACATTCAGAAGCTTGCGGATTCATTGTAATCAAATGAATCCAGGCCTCCCGGTCAACCACAAACTTAATTCGCCAGAGTCAATCCCTGATCGGATACGCTGTTTGGCAGAGCAGTGATTGGAGGCCACGAGACTCCATCCACTTGCCTTGCTCTGACCTCCAGCGTCACGCTATGATGACGCTTCTGTTTCGGCCCGAATTGAGGTGTGAATGGGATATACACGCGGCCACGTCAAGTCCCGGGAACATCGCGCCTTGTGCGCGGTAGGAGCCTATTTCCTTGCTGAAGCTTGTAGCATTTGACAGCCTCACTCATGCCGAAATGCGCGAGGAAAAGATCAAATTTTTGTTCCGCTTTGGCAGTAAGTTAAAATACCCGCAAAATCGGGTGTGCTCCTGATACGCTCGATGCTCACCTTGTTCGCCATTCCCAAACACTTCCGTGGACACGTTGCGACGATCCAGCGCAATGCCATCTCGAGTTGGGCGCGTCTTACTCCGCGGCCGGAGATACTTCTTTTCGGCGACGAGGAGGGCGCCGCGGAAATCGCCCGCGAACTGGGGCTCCGTCATTTTCCGGAAGTCGCGCGCAACGAGTTTGGCACGCCGCTGCTCGGCGACCTTTTCCGCCAGGCCGAACGGCACGCCTCCACGCCGCTGCTCGGTTATGTGAATGCCGACATCATTCTGACCGGTGATTTTTCCGCGGCTCTCGAATGCGTTCGACCCCAGTACGAAAAGTTCATGATGGTTGGCCGGCGGTGGGACCTCGACTGGAATCAGCCGCTCGATTTTTCGCAGCCTGGCTGGGTGGAATCCATTCGGGCGAATGCCCTGCGCGCCAATGTCCAGCGCCCGGGGAACTACATCGACTATTTTGTTTTTTCACGTGGCGTTTGTGACGGACTTCTCCCGCTCGCCATTGGAAGATTCACCTGGGATAACTATATTCTGTGGCACGCGAGGTCGCGCGGCGCGGAATTGGTGGATGTTTCCCGAGCGGTGGTCGCCGTACATCAGAATCACGACTTCTCCCACCACCCTGAGGGAATGCAGGGAATCCGGGAGGGGCCCGAACGGAAACACAATCGTGAGATGGTGGGAGGGTGGTGGCACATGTATACGATTGAAGACGCCACGCAAATTCTTGCGGCGGATGGCCTACGCCCGTCCCGCCGCCACGCGTGGCTGATGGCCAAGCGCCTCTGGTCGCATCCGCTGACGATCTTGCAGTTGCCCTGGCTTGCGGTCAAACGGTTGGTCCGCGCCTGAACGCGTTTGCAGCTTCTCGGTTATACTGTCGCCGCTCGTGCGCCTGCTTCGTGAGTGAGACGAAGCGCGGCTCTCTGACGGCGCGCGAGAACTGGAGTTCGGTTGTATCCCTTCATCCACATTGGTCCGCTTACGCTCGGCACGTACGGCCTGATGGTCGCAATAGGGCTGGTCTGCGCATTCTTCATCCTCCGCGCGGATTTTGCCCGCCGCGGGATCTCGGCCGATGCGGAAGCGATCATCGGCATTACAGGATTGTCCGGACTGGCCGGGTCGCGGCTCTACCATTTACTGGAAACGCCGGCCGAATTTTTTGCCGACCCGTGGCCGCAGCTTTTCAGCACCATGGGATTCGCTTTTTTCGGCGCGGTCATCGGCGGATTCCTGGCCCTCTTGTATTTGGCGCGGCGCTTCAAAATGCCGCCTTTGCTGATGCTGGATGCAGCTTCGCCCGCCGGCGCGCTGGGCTATGGCATCGGCCGCATCGGTTGCCTGATTTCAGGCGACGGCGATTACGGCATTCCCACGTCGCTCCCCTGGGGCATGAGTTTTCCGAATGGAATCGTGCCGACCACGCAACGTGTGCACCCCACGCCCATTTACGAGTTTCTGGTTGCGGTCGTGATCTTCTGGATTCTCTGGCGGCTGGGGGCGCGCACCTTCAAGGCCCATGCGCCAAACGGAATTGTGTTTGCCGTGTATCTGGTGCTCACGGGTATCGCGCGATTCTTGATCGAAATCATTCGCATCAATCCGCGGTCGTTCTACGGGCTTACCAATGCGCAGGCTGCGAGCGTCGTCTCGATTGTCGCGGGCGCGATCCTCTTTGTGTCAGTGCGCCGCGCCTCCGCGGCGGCGTGACCTATCACGCCGCGTCCATGATGTAATCTTGTCCTGTAAGGGAACGGGAGAATTCGATGTCTTCACGAATCAAGACCACCGTAGTGGGCAGCTATCCGGTCCCCTCCTGGATGGTGGGGAGTACCTCGCGCCTCGTTCTCCGTGACGCCGTCATGGCAGTATTGAAAACGCAAGAACTGGCTGGACTGGACCTCGTGACCGATGGAGAGCTCATGCGGTTCGACCCGAGCCATCCGGAAACGAATGGGATGGTGGATTATTTCGCGTCTCAGATGGATGGAATTCGCAAGGAATTCACTCTCTCGGATTTCGATCGGTTCCGGACCGACCGTGCTTCCGGATATCGCCTCCTCACGGCGGGTATGGCCGTGGGCAAGATCCAGGAGGGGACACTCAACCTCCCAAGGGATTATGACTTCGTCCGCGGGCTCACGAAATCACCGCTCAAATTTACCTGCACTGGCCCGCACATGCTCTCCAGGGTCCTCACAAATTGCTATTACAAGGACGTACCCGGCCTGGCGATGGATTTGGCGGGTGTTCTTCGGCGGCAGATCGAATTTATTGAGGCCGACGTGGTGCAATTGGATGAGGCATGTATTGTTGGTTTTCCCCAGGATGCCCCGTGGGCGGCCAGGGCGATCAACCATGTGCTGGACGGCATCTTGAACGAATCGGCCGTCCACATCTGCTTCGGGAATTACGGGGGGCAGCCCATGTTGAGAGGATTCTGGCGTGATCTAATTCCATTCTTGAATTCTCTCCATGTGGACCACCTGGTACTGGAGTTTGCGCGGCGAGGATACGACGAACTGGCCTTATTTTCCGACCTCGATCCAAAGATTGGCCTGGGGATCGGCCTCGTTGACATAAAGGATAACGAAGTTGAGACCCCCGAGCTGATCGCGTCGCGCATCGAGAATATTGTGAAGACACTTGGGCCCGGCCGGCTGCGGTATGTCCATCCCGACTGTGGTTTCTGGATGTTGCAGCGGAGCGTCGCGGATCGCAAGATGCGCGCTTTGGTGGAGGGGAGAGATCTTTTTGAGGGGCGCGTATAAAGGCGCTTCCATCCGAGGGGACGGACTGGGCAACGCAAATGGCAGGCGTACTCATTACGGAAGACGAGAAGGCCAAGGTTCGAGCCACGATCTTCCACCACCTTGCGGGAATCGTTCTGATTCCAACCATCAAGGCGCTGGACGACGGCAAGGTTTTCGAACTCTTCGGTAATTTGCCGGCGCCGGTGGAACTCGATCGGATCGTAGATCAAACGCACGGCAACCGGGGTTACTTGCGCGTTGCTCTCCGGCTTCTGACCTCTTGTGGCTGGATGCAAGAACGGACCGAAATGGGCGGCCACAACGTGAATTACTCATTAACGGTCAAGGGCAAGTTCGCCGTGAGCGTGGCCTCGGCGCTTTGTGGGGAGGTCGTTTCATTCCTCCCAAAGGCGATTTTTCTCGAGGATTTCTTGTTTGGGAAGTCCAGCGAGACGATTCTTCCGTCTCTAGAAACGCTGGTTCTCAGGGCCAGAGATCATTGGGGTTTGGTTCGCCAAAACGGCCCCATCGAGGCGGAGGTGTGCCATCAAATCTGCCAATACCTTGACGGCGTACTGGTGGGTCCAGCGGTCGTCGCTCTAGCGCGCGGGGGAATTTTCGCTCAGCTTGAGCGGGGGCCTCTGGATTTGGAAACTCTTGGGGGGAATCGGGCGAGTCTCGCGCTGATATTTGATCTCCTGGCAACGCAAGGCTGGGTCGAGCGCGATCGCGATCGCGTTCACCTCACGCCGTGTGGGTTCTATGCCGCTCAGATCGGAACATCGTATGGGGTGACTGTTTCTTATCTCCCCCTCCTCGATGTCCTTAGCACGCTTCTATTCGGCAATCCACGGATCCAACGCTTCGATGAGAGCGGTTCCGAATTACTGGTCAACCGGGGCATGAATGTTTGGGGCAGCGGCGGCGCTCATAAGACGTATTTCAGAAAAGTGGATGAAATCATCGTGGAAATCTTCAACCGTCCGCTCGATCAGCAACCGGAAGGTATTTGCGATATGGGGTGCGGCGACGGCACGCTACTGGAGCATCTGTATTGCGTGGTAAAGAGCCAGACTGCCCGCGGGTCCGTCCTGGACACGCATCCCTTGCTGCTTGTCGGAGTTGACTTCAATAAGGTGGCCCGGCGAATTACGAAGCAGACCCTGCGAAGGGCCGGAATTCCAACGTATTTTGTCATCGGCGGCGATATAAACCGTCCGGCCCAATTAGCGAGCGACCTCGAGGCGCTCGGACACGATGTTCACAACTTGCTTCATGTGCGCTCGTTCCTGGATCACAATCGGCCTTACTCGCCGCCCGCGAATTATGTCAAAGGAACCAGGACAGGGACTTCAAGCGGTGCGTTTGCTTATCTCGGGGACGAAGTCGCGTCCGAGGAACTGGAAGAGAACCTGGTTCGACATCTTCGTCGCTGGGCCCCATATGTAGGCAGGTTCGGTCTGCTCATCCTCGAGCTTCATACTTTGCCGCCGGAACTTACTGCTGCTAATTTGGGAAGGACGCCCGCGGTGGCTTACGATGGAACGCACGGATACTCGGATCAGTACCTGGTCGAATTACCGGTATTCTCGAGTTGCGCCCGTGAAGCTGGGCTCCAAGCGGATCAGCGATATCAGTTCAAATTTCCACCCTCGGATCTGGCTACTGTCAGCATCAATTTCTTTACCGCGCCAAGCAATCGAATCGGCTGAGTTGGTTCAAGAGAATTGCAGGGCCGGGAAACAGGTCTGCTCTCCCGGCATTTCCCGAATGGGATTGTCTTGGGTGATTATTTATTGTACGGCCGCACCGCTTGATTTGCTTGCCTCAATCGCGGGCTTGCCGGAAGGGTCCACCATTTCAACTGGGCCGTATTTTTCCATAACTATCTTGATCTTGCTCGCGTCGCCGACGGCAACCACCTGCATCGTCGCGGGATTGATGTATTTCTTTGCCACGCGTTGGACGTCGTCCGCTTTGATCGCCAAAAGCTGTCCCGGATATTTGTCCCAGTAATCGGCAGGGAAGTTGTACGCCTTCCGCGTGATCGCGTATCCAATCAATTGCTCCGGTGATTCAAGGGACAACGCAAATCGCGCGACCACCGAACGCCGGGCGGCTTCGAGTTCGCCCTCCGGCACCTTCTCATCGCGGATTCGGTTCAACTCGCGCAGAAACTCCGTCATCGCCCCGTCGGTCACTTCCGTGCGGAGATCGCCGCCGGCGGTCCATGGGCCCGCGTATTTCCGGGCGATCAGGCTGCTATAGACGCCGTAGGTGTAGCCTTTTTCTTCGCGCAAGTTCAGGAATAGCCGGCTCTCCGATCCTGCGCCCAACACTTCGTTCAGAACCACCAGCGCGGGGTAGTCCGGATCGGTGCGCTCAATCGCGAGGTTGCCCATCAACAAAGTTGTCTGCACCGATCCGGGCCGGTCGACCAGATACACCTTGCCTTTGGCTGCGGGCGGAGGGCCCGGCGGGAAACTCACGGATGCTTTCGAACGCCGCCACTCTGCCAGCCACTGGCGGAGCTTGGGAATCAGCGTCGCGGCGCGCACGTCTCCTGAAATCGCCAGGATGGTGTTCTGCGGCGCGTAATGTTTCTCATGCCAGTCCGCCAGCATGGCTGATGTCAGCGAATCCACCGACTCCGGTGTGGGCGACACAACAGAGGCAGGGTAGTCGCCGTACAGCGCGCGGCTCAGTGCCTGGTTCGCCAGAAAATTGGGTTGCGTGCGCTGTTGCAGAAGCGCGGGTTTTGTGCGCGACTTGTATTGGGCCAATTCGTCGGCTGGAAAGTTTGGATGGAGGAGGACGTCCATCGCCAGCGCGAACCACTGTTCGAACGTGTCCGACAATCCCGAAGCGGCCAGAATCGTGGAGCCCGAGCCGAAGCCCGAGGAGGCGGAAAGCGACGCGCCCAGTGAGTCGATCTGTTCGGCAATCTGCTTGCTCATGCGCGTCTTTGTGCCTTGGTCCAGCATGCGCGCCGTTGCTCCGGCAAGTCCAGGCTGGGTTGCCGGTTCATAGATAGGCCCCGCGCCGTTAATGTCGAATTGCACGGTGACCAGGGGGAAGCGATGATCTTCGAGGATCATCACATTGATTCCATTCGAAAGGGTCGCCTCCACAGGACGTGGGAGCTTCACCTGCAGAATTTCCTTGGACACCGGCGCGCGATTCAGGCGCTCGACCTTGCTTGTTGGAATCGACTTGTCCTGGGCCGATTCGCCCTGGGTCCAGCCCGTCGCGGCTGCAGCCAAGATGGCGATGGCTGTTGCGGCCGGCATTAGTGATTTCAACCTCACATTGGATCTCATCGAATTTCCTCCGTGCCCTTAGTGGGCCGGTGCCGCCTGCGCCTGTGCTTTTGGAGTGGTTAACACGACCGTGCGCTGCGTTTCGCCCAGATACGTGCGCGCCACGCGGCGTATGTCAGCCGACATAACCTCGCTGTAGTTTGCCAGAGTCGTATTGATCAAATTCGGATCGTGGAAGTAGACCGCGTATCGCCCCAGGGTCCGCGCGCGAGTCATCGTGTTCGTCAGCGACTCAGCCTGCTGCAGCCTGTCCTGAATGAGTATTTTTTCGAGCTCTGCGGGTGTCACACCGTCGGTCTTAACGTGTTCGAATTCCTCGTAAATCAGTTTTTCGACCTCCGCCGGGTCCTGCCCTGGTTTCATCAACACAAAGGCATGAAAGAGCGCGGGGCCGCGGCGCAAGTCGATTCCCCCGGCCACCTGCAACGCCACTGCTTTTTCCTTTACGAGCTTCTGGTAGAGCCGCGAGGACGGGCCGCCGAACAAAATGTCGCCGAGCATATCGAGCGCGTACCATTCGGGAGTATTTGCCGGGACACTCTTGTAGACAATGTCCAAGCGCGGCAAGCGTGCAAACGAATCCTCAACCACCGTCCTGCGTTCCGTTGTCTGCGCGGGTTCGCTCGTGTCCACCGGCGGCGGCGCGGGCTGCGCCGGGATGTCCTCGAAGTATTTCTTGATTTTTTCGATGGCTTCGGGAGACTTGAAATCCCCCACGAGGGTCAAAACAGCGTTGTTCGGCGCGTAGTACATCTTGAAAAACCGGGCCACGTCTTCGAGGCTCGCCGCATTCAGATCCTCCATGGACCCCATCGTTGAATGTTTGTAAGCAAAATTGTCGTAGGCCAAATCTTCGAGGATTTCGCCCGTCTTCCCGTAGGCCTGGTTATCCATTCGAAGCCGCCGCTCTTCTTGCACGGTGCTGCGCTGGTTGTCGAGGTTCGCCTGAGTGATTCGTAGCGCCCGCATACGATCGGATTCCAGGAACAACGCCATGTCCAATTGGTTTGCCGGGACGCGCTCGTAATAATTTGTGGAATCGTCATTCGTCGTGCCGTTTACGTCGCCACCATTGACGCGCACCAGGATCAAGTGCTCGCCCTTGCCTACATTTTGCGAGCCCTGAAACATCATGTGTTCGAATAGATGCGCAAACCCCGTGTGCCCGGACTGCTCGTTCCGGGAGCCCGCGTCAAACGTCACGCACAGCGACACAGTCGGCGCCGCGTGATCTTCCGAGAGCACAACGCGCAATCCGTTCTTCAATGTGACTTGCTGGATGGGAATCTGCACGCTCCGGGCAGGCTTTGCGTCGGCTGGCCTCTGTCCAGCTCTTGCGGCTCGGGCTGGCCCAGTGGCTGCAACCCCTAGCGCCAGAAAGAGCCCAACGCTGCCAAGGATCTTGTTGATAGGCTTCATTTCGTACTCCCTTCCAGAAGACCTCGCTCCCCTACTGTACCGCAACTCTAGTTGGACGGCTGCCGGCAGCAAGAGTTTTTCCCCCACAATTGTCCCAAGCGTCGCGGCCGCGCGCCGGGGGCAGTGTTACATATTTTTTCACTTGCACGCCCCGCGTTTCGTTGAGATTCTCCCCGTGAAGCGCCGCCTCGAAGCTAACCCCTGAGGGAACACGCATGATAAAAACCAGAAAATCATTGAACCATAGTCTGGGCAAGAAATCCCGGCGGGGATTCCGCGGATTTCCAGCCGCCACGGTTGCCTTTTATGGTCCCACGGCCGATTTCGCCAGCAAGGTCGCTGTCGCTATCATTCGTGACGAACGCAGCGACCCCGATCCGCTCCAACGATGGTTCTCCGAGGATACGGATGTGCGGGCTGACCCTGCAGTTGGCGAGCAGGTTCTTGCCTTTCTGAGAGAGCACGCCGCAAAATCCGTGGTCGTAACTGACGGCATCATTGGTTGTCCTCACGAAGAAGGCATCGATTACCCTGAGGGGAAATCGTGCCCCAAGTGCCCGTTCTGGGCTGGCCGCGACCGCTTCACCCACGAACGCATCCATTGAGGCCGGGCAAACTTCGTTGTGCGTTTTTCGCTGGAGCTGCCGCCACCTGATTTTCAGCATGCTCGCTAAAGGTGCCGCCCTGCGCGAGGGGCCATCGTGTCAGGCCGCGAGGGCAGGGGCAGTGTATGCCCGCGCGATCGCTTTTCTGCTGCACGTTCAGCTTCGATTCGGAGTCCTGGCGCTGGCGGGCGTCGTCCTGGCCGTCATGCTCGGCTCGGCGGTGTTTTCCACGTTTTCTCTGATCGTCGCGTGCCTGGTGAAATCGCGCGAGCGGTTCATGGGGATAGGCCAGGTGCTGACCATGCCGCTATTTTTCGCGAGCAATGCGATCTATCCGCTCAGCCTGATGCCGGGGTGGCTTCGCGCCGTATCGAGGGTAAACCCACTCACCTACCAGGTGGATGCCCTTCGCTGCCTCATGGTCGTGGGCGGTGGAAGTTCGTTTGGCCTGGGCGTGGACTTCCTGATGCAGGTTGTCGCGCTGGTCATTTTGGTTGCAGTGGCGACGAAGCTGTATCCGAGCATTGTCACTTGATATTGTTGACCAAGTTGTGTTTGAAAGGCGAGAAACGAAAGGGCTTTTAACACGGAGGGCACAGAGAACACAGAGAAAGCATGTCGATGGCGGAACTGCTTTCCTACAATTATGAAAAGCCGAACCGGTTTTTCTTTTCTCTACTCTGTGTCCTTCGTCTGCTCTGCGGTGAAACTCACTTCTAACCGTGCGCGGACCGCGCCCAGGGCCGGATTTCCGTGTTGCCCTTCACCCTCGCTTGCAACGCCGGAGTAAAAAATGCGTAGGGCTGCGCCGTTGGATCAAGTTCGCCGGCCTTGTCGAGGCGAGCGCGCAATTCCGCGGGTATCGTGAAATCCAATGAAGACAAGTTGCTTTCGAGTTGGGCAAGTTTCGTCGCGCCAATAATGGTGGACGTAACACCGGGTTGCGTTGCCGCCCAGTTCAGCGCGACTTCGGCGGGAGGCCGGTTGATTTTTTTCGAGACGTCCAACAGAACGTCGAGAACTTTCCAATTCCGTTCCGTGGCGCGTTCGAAGATCGTTGTACCCGCTGCCCTCTGGATATCGAGGCGGCCTTCCGCGGAAGCGGACTGACCCTCCCGCTTGTACTTGCCAGATAGAAATCCTCCCGCGAGGGGACTCCATGGACAGATAGCGATTCCCAATTCCAGCGCGGCTGGAACATGCTCGCGTTCGATATTGCGTTCCACGAGAGAGTACTCGAGCTGCAGCGCCGCAATCCGTTCGCGGCCTTGTTGTTCCGCCAAGGTCTGGGCGCGCGCCACGTACCAGGCGGGAACATCGGAGAAGCCGATGTAGCGAACCTTCCCTGCCTTTACGAGCGCGTCGAGCGACGAGAGAACCTCCTCGACCGGCGTAATCATATCCCACGCGTGCATCCAGTAGAGATCAATGTAATCCGTCTGGAGGCGGCGCAACGAGCCTTCCATGGCGCGGTAGATATTTTTCCGGCCGTTCCCGCCTGCGTTGGGGTTCCCCGGTTGGGCATTGAACGTGAACTTCGTGGCGAGGACAACCTGGTCCCGAACCTTTGCATCCTTGATGAATTTCCCGACCAGCTCCTCGCTCCTTCCATTCGTATACATATCCGCGGTGTCAACAAAGTTGCCGCCTTCTTCAAGATAGCGGCTAAAAATCGTTTGCGAGATGCCTTCGTCGGCACCCCAGCCCCAATCGGTTCCGAAAGTCATCGTTCCGAGGCAAAATGGGCTCACGCGCAATCCGGAGCGTCCCAGCGTCACATATTCATTGAGTTTCATCGATGTCGATCCTGTGTTTGGAATGAACTACCCAAGCCGGTGCACTTGCTTGGATGTGCGGCCACTCGCAAAGGTTACACAGCGCGGTGGAGCCGCCACCAAAAATATGTGTGCCCTGCAAACATTGCGATGGCTAGTAGGAAAGGGAACCCAGCGCTCTCCGCGCCTTTTCACGATATTCTCTGTGTTAAATACCGAAAAGCGCGACGAAAATGCGCGCGTCCTGCCACGACTTCGAAGGCTAATTCTACAGGGGACTTCTGCCAAGAAAGTGACAAGTCCCTGTTACCACAGAAATTTCAGGCTGAATTGCACCTGTCTTGAGGAGGTGGACGTGCTCGTAATCGTCCCGGCCGCGGGCGATTGGACCGGCACTGTCTGGTTCGGTGAAGGCAGCAGTACATCCGTGATGAGATTGGGCGTATTGAAGTTGGCGCGGTTGAGGAGATTGAAAATTTCAGCCCGGAACTGGAGGTTCAAGCTTTCGAAGATGTGCGTTTCCTTCAGCACGGAGAAGTCCCATGTGGCGAGCCCAGGTCCAATATACGCGTCCCTTCCCACGTTTCCAAAATAGCCGCTGTTATTCGGCGGAGCTACGAAAGCGTTGGGATCGAACCATTGCTTCGGGTTTCCGAGGATCACTGGGCCAGTGAAAGTGGGATTGAGAAAAGGTCGAACCGGGTTGCGCGTATCCCCGCTATTTGAAGGGTTGTACCCAAGCAACGGCGTGAATGGGAAACCGGACTGAGCGGTTACGATACTATTCACCGTCCATCCGCTGACCAGTTGTCCCACAGTGCCGCCTTCGCTGCCAAGAATCTTGCGCCCGCGGCCGAACGGCAACTGATAACTTGTCGTGATGACTCCAAGGTTGCGGACGTCGTAGGTTGCGAGTCCCCGATCCGCGCTGGGAACGTATGGATTCGACAGCAGGGCGACTGCGTTTGCTGCTGCGGTTGCGTTCAGCGAGTCTCCATCATCCAGTGATTTCGACCAAGTATAAACGCCGCGGATGGTGAGACCATGGCTGAATCGACGCTTTAGATCCACCTGGAGGGAGTTGTAAGAACTTGTTCCCTCGGAAAACCAGGTCCAGGTGTTTGCGATCTTGGTGTTAGGCTTAGGTGTACTTGGGGAGACGAAGGGGATGAAGAAAGTTCCGGCTGGTACCGCCTTTCCTTCTAAGGCCCCATAAACGAATAATGTGTTTGGGGGGTTGTTCGGATCCACATAAGTTGTAGTTGGGAAGGTAGTCGGACAGGGAGATGCCGGGCAGACAATCGGCGCGGGCGCATTGCCGTCCACGCCGATCAGTTCGTGGTATCCGTGGCTTCCCACGTAGCCCACGCTCAACGAAGTATTTGGGGATAGCTCCCGTTCAATCCGCAGGGAATACGTTACGACGGTTGGCGTATACATATCAGGTTGAACGCCTCCGGGAACGAGATGGGGATTCAAGGCAGCTGGCGGGTCCACACCCGGACTTAGCGGAGGCTGGAAATTGGAAATGGGGCCGGCGGCAATCGTCCACGTCGGATTGAACGGGGCATTCTGGTCCGCACGATAGCCCAGCGCGTCTTGCAGGTCGTTGTACATGCCGAATCCGGCGCGAACCACGGTCTTGGGGCCGAAGGGGCTCCACGCCAAGCCGATTCTTGGTTGCGGCAGGAATTTGGCGCGATTGACGGTGAAGAGCGAATTTCCAACATTTGGCTGTGTGGAAATCACGCCACCAGAATAAGTATAGTTCGCCGCCCGCCCGTAAGCTTCGTTCCATCCGGTGCTGAATTCGTCCCGAAAACCCAGAAACAACGTCAGGCTCGGTCGCAGCCGTATGAGGTCCTCGGCATACCACGAACCGAACCAGGACCGCCAACTGAGCGGCGTCGGCGCAGGATCGTACAAGAAACTGCCTGTGCCCGCCAGGAAGGCTGGCAGGCCGGTGAAGGTCATCTGCCCGTATTGGCTTAGGGCAATCAGTTCATTGGAGTGGAACCGCTGGAACCACGCGCCAAAAGTTAGCATGTGCCGTCCTTTGGTGACCGAAACCTGATCCGTATAAGTGAACAGATTTCGAGCGATGTGCAGGTTGCTTCCATTGTTGCTCCCCGCCAGTCCTAATTGCGCCTGTGGATTTGATGCCTGACTTCCCCCGACCACAACCGCTCCGACGGGAAGTCCGGCTACGAATCCTGGAACGGCGGCCGCCGGGCTGCCCGGAGTTGGTTCTCCCGTAAAGAAGTATCCGGCGCGGGAAAATCCCCACCGGGCGGTGTTAACTACGTTCGAGGAGAAAACGTGTGTTTCTTCGAGACTGAACACCTGCTCGCGCAGGTTGACCAAGTCGGTCGAGAATGCATCGAACGGAGTAGCCGTTACACTGCCGCTGTCGTCAATGGTGTAAGCCGCCGTCGTCGAATCTTTCTTTGAAAATGTATGGTCAACCCGCGCGGTTCCGAAATCTTCCCGAATTGTCTGCAAGGGAGAGCTGATGTACTGGGCGGTGCCAGCGGCAAGGTTATCCGGCCCGTTCGCCGTGGGCCACAAATTGAGCAGTGATTTGACTTCGCTCGCGCATGCCGCCCGTGCAGCGGATCCCGCAGGCCCGCACCCGGAACCGAGTGGTACGAACGTGCCTTTGACCGCGCTGTCATCGGGAACATATGTCACGCTCGTCTGGTGCAAATTCTGGCGGAATCCTTCATAGTTCGTGAACACGAAGGTCTTGTCTTTCTGGATTGGCCCGCCCATCGAACCGCCGAATTGGTTTCTCTGGAAGGGAGGAGCCGAACCCACATCGAAGTAGTTCGGTGCGTCGAGGGCATTGTTGCGAAGATATTCAAAGACCGAGCCGTGCCATTGGTTTGTCCCGGACTGCGTGATAATCGAAACTTGGCCGCCTGGATGCTTGCCATATTCGGCGCTATAGGAATCCCGCAGTAGGTTAAATTCGCGGACCGCATCCACGCCGAGTAGCTGCCCGCTGGTTCCACCCGGTTGCATGTTATTTTCGGCCGCGCCGCTGAACTCCACGCCATTCAGCAGGAACATGTTTTGCTGCGGCCTGTTCCCAGCGACAGAAAACATGTTGGCGGTCGTCGAATTGGAAATTCCAATTCCGCCGGTCTTTTCCCAAGTGAAGTTGACGACACCAGGATTCAGCGTCATCAAATTGTCATAGCTCCTGCCATTCAGTGGGAGGTCCTTTACCTGATCCTCCGCCACAAGCCCTGATATTTCGGCGTAGGTGAGGCTCACCAACGGGGCGTCCGCGTTCACCTTAACCTGCTCGGAGACCTGTCCGAGGCGCAACGCCATTTCCACGACGGCCTCTTGGCCAACGGCCAGATGAATCCCGCTGCGGATTGCTTCCTGAAACCCCTGCTTCGAGACTCGGACTTCATACCCACCCACGGCAAGCGAAAGGATCGAATACCTGCCGGCTTCATCGGTGACCGTGTTGCGCACGGCCTGCGTTTCCAAATTGTTTGCCGTGACTGTCGCGCCGGAAACTACCGCGCCGGCCGGGTCCGTCACTCTTCCCGAAATTGCCGCCGAGACTTGGGCCTGGCTCCGGGGGACAAAGGCCAGAAAGGCGAAAAGACATCCCATTTGGATAGCGTATGAGAAACGGAAGGTTGGGCGAAGCTGTGGCTGGTCCTTACTAGACTTCAGAAAGTGTGATCTCAAAGTACGTCTCCGCCCCCGTTAAATGTATGATTTAATC